>Ga0210101_1000209_pt1 | contig 21624 bp, 18 predicted proteins | sample Muzzi_PWC_D1_FD_185534 | JGI IMG/M metagenome (GOLD analysis project Ga0210101, IMG submission 185534) | Wetland microbial communities from San Francisco Bay, California, USA, that impact long-term carbon sequestration - Muzzi_PWC_D1 (SPAdes) | ecosystem: Environmental > Aquatic > Marine >... | reverse complement strand
GCCAGTGGACCGATGGTCCGCTCTTCGTATCATGCCGACCTGCAAGCGGCCGGGGAGCAGGTATCATAAAATAGTGCTGAGTGCTGAGTGCTGAGTGCTGAGTGCTGAGTGCTGAGTGCTGAGTGCTGAGTGCTGAGTGCAAATATTCCTGGCGCCTGACGCTAGTATTGCAACACCGGTCTGGCGCCGGGATCATCACGGTGCTGGAAATGGGCCGGCCCAGCTTTCGTGTAAATTAATGTAAATAAGTGAACGGCTACATAATTTGCCAGTCATAACTACCAAGAGTTGTGTCGTGAGCGTTACAGGAAGTCACCCCGATAGGACATTCCCCATGACAGCAATTCCCGGTATCCCCGGCTGAACCCCTCTCCTCTATCTGCAGCCGGGGATGCCCCTTTCCAATTTCAGTCATTCATAGTCACGTTGACATCGGGATTCCATGACCGTTTCCGGCCGAGGCTGTGTGAAAACCACATATAATGTAGAATATAGTTTTCAAAATGAGGGGCGGTCACATGAGCGGCTTCATTGAAGGAAAGAATCGCGAGCAGTCCACCTTATTCCCCGAGCGTGTTGACGATTACGTTGAAGAAGGCAGCGTAGTTCGTGTCATTGATGTAGTTATCGATCGGCTGGATATCACTGGATTAGGCTTTAAATCGGAGCCAGCGGCGACCGGGCGCCCCGGATATCACCCACGTACCATGCTGAAGATCTATGCCTATGGATACCTCAATCAGGTTCACTCATCCCGACGCCTGGAACGCGAAGCACGACGTAATGTTGAGCTGATGTGGCTGACCAGCCGGCTATCACCCGATTTCAAGACGATTGCCGATTTTAGAAAAGACAATGGCCAGGCGATTCGTTTGGTTTGCCGGGAGTTCGTGATGCTATGCCGCAAGTTGAACCTCCTCGGAGATACATTGGCCATTGATGGCAGTAAGTTCAAGGCAGTGAACAACCGCGACAAGAACTTCACCAGAGCCAAGATGAAACGAAGAATAGCCGAAGTAGAGGCCAGCATTGAACGTTACCTGGATAATCTGGACGATGCTGATCAGGCCGCGCCGCCAGATGATGCGCGCCCCATCAAAGACAAGATTGCGGCACTTGAAGATGAGATGGATCGGTTAAAAAAGCTCGAAGTCCGCATGCTTGAATCGCAGGACCAACAACTCTCACTCACAGACCCTGATGCCCGATCCATGAAGAGTCGCGGGAGCGGCGTCGTGGGATACAATGTGCAAACAGCTGTCGACGTGAAACATCATCTGATTGTTACTCATGAGGTGACGAACATTGGTATTGATCGTCGACAACTGAGTCCGATGGCCATCAAAGCCAAGTTGATTGTAGCGCCAGATCTCGATGACCCACTGACTGTGATTGCTGATCAAGGCTATTATCGAGGCGAAGAACTGCTGGCTTGCGAACAAGCTAACATCACTGCGTATGTTGCCAAGTCGGATACCTCGGGTAAAAAAGGCAAAGGGGAATTCAATCGCAATGAATTCCGTTATATCGCTGAGGATGATGAATATGAGTGTCCAGCTGGAGAACGGCTGATCTACCGATTTACCCGAGAGGAAGCCGGAAAGAAGATCCGTCGATACTGGGCATCAGCTTGTGTGCGCTGTCTAATCAAATCTCAATGCACACCGAGCGATTATCGGCGTGTCAGCCGATGGGAGCATGAGGCGGTAGTTGAAGACGCAGAAGCGAGGTTAGCAGATTATCCTGATGCGATGCGTATCCGGCGTGCAACAGTTGAACACCCATTTGGAACATTAAAGGCCTGGATGGGGTCGACACACTTCCTGACGAAAACCCTGGAGCATGTGAGCACAGAAATGTGCCTTCATGTGCTGGCCTACAACCTAAAACGAGTAATTAATCTTGTTGGAACCAGAAGATTGATTGAAGCGATCTGACACATTCGCTCGCCCAAAGAAAATGTCATCTTGATACAGTCATATATCGTCAAATCCCAGCGAAAAACAGCTTGCATGAGGTGTCAGATACGAGTTTTCACACAGCCTCGGCCGGAAGCAGACGTTAACGATTTAATAACGTGACGCCATGAGTGGAGGCCTGCTTTTTAGGCCGTAGCTCATGGTGGTCACAGTTGATTTGCTTGTTAGCCATTAGTTATTGACCTTGTTTATCATCTTTGTCATTGCTGCCAGTCCTTGCTTTCAATAGCTTTTTCATCGCAATGAATGTTTCATATATATACATCGCATGATACTTCTTGTCTTGTTTGAATCGACTATAGAGGACGATGGAAAATAAAAGATTAACCAACACCCAAATTAGTGGATTTATACTAAATGCTATAGTGTTGATTGGTACAAGCATATAAAGTATTAAAAAATAGAAAATGATATTTAAACAGAAACCAACTGCTAAACTGCGTGTAAGCACAATAGTAGCGTTTTGTTTTTTTTCGTACAGTGCTACAAGAGGAAAACGCTCCCTTAAATAGAACTGAATGATATTGAAGTAATCATCTTTTTCGCTTTTCTTACATTCTTCAATCAAGGCCTTCCCATCCTGCTCTTCGAGCCATTCTTCTACCTTCTTAGCAATGTTGGCTTTGAATGGTTTTGTATAAGACTCATCTTTTTCATCGAACACAAGACTCCATTTTGGGGTAACGATTTTGTTATTTTCTCCAAAAAAAGGGAATTTCCTATGATGAATGCATATGTAACCCACTTGCTCCAAAAAACGACCTATAACATAAGCCAGTACAGAAACAAAAAAGAATGCGGCCACACCAAATTCGTTTATTTTGAATGGTAGTTCTCGTGTTGCTACATATACGTTAATAAATAAAAGAAGAATTAATGTATATCCAGGGATTAAATATGCAATTACGTCATGAAAAAAGTCAGGTATTAATCCCGTGACTCCATTTCCTTTTGTCTCTTGTTCAATCATGCGCCGATTACTCTTTATGGCTAAAGTATCTTAGACTGCTTACGCAGTATTGAGTAATAGGCCGCGTCGGCCTATTACTATAAGTGTTAAACTGATCACCCTTCACCATCTCTATGTTTTAATTAATTATAAATTCATTTATAGGTTTTTAATCGTCATAATTTAAATATAATAGACCGCATCGTTACTATCAGTAATAGTACAGCTTCAGCCTATCACGTGATTTCAGACAATATATGGAATACAAACATATAAGCCTTCTTAAGGTCAGATTTGGGTCGGCAAGAATCATTCAAGTTTAAACGGACACTATAAACGTGCGCGCATATCATTCAATGAAAATCCCATTAATGGTATTTCCAGCCCTTGAGTCAGCGCAATGCACTTGAATAGTTCGCCCATCTCGTGCGGCAGGGTGAGCTTCTTGACCTGCTGATTCATCGTGATCTGATGCGGCAGATGCTGGTCCCTGGCCTGCTCCAACAGATCCGGCAGACCGCAGCCGAGCAGGAAATGGGCCTGGGTGGTATAACCGGCCACCGTCAGGCCGGCGTCCACGGCCGTCTCGGCCACGGCGGTGAAATCGACATGGGCGGTGATGTCCTGCAATCCCGGCAGGATCAACGGATCATCATGGGCACGATGGCGATAATGACACATCAGGGTGCCGCCGCTGCGGTCAGGGTGATAATACTCGCGACGCGGGAAACCGTAATCGATCAGCAGTATCAGACCCTGCTGAAAAATCGCCGCAAGACTGCGCAGCCAGTCGCCGGCGGCCAGGTTGATCTCGGTCACATAACCCTCTTCGAATGTGTCTGCACCTACCTCGGCCATGATCGCCGTGAGTTGTTGCCGCAGCGGTCCCTCTTCCAGCGCCTGATGTCGCCAGGTAAAGCCGCCTTTATTATTTCGTGTCACCTGGAGTTCACAGGGACCCGCGGCACCGAACACGACCCTGTGTACCGGCATGGCGTCGAGCACCTCATTGGCCAGCACGACGCCGCGAAAACGGTCCGGCATCGTTTCCAGCCATTCAACCCGGTCGAGTAAACCGGGCACCTGTTCCTGCAGTGTCTGCTGCTGGGCCTCGCGCAGATCGGCGCTGATGTCGAGGATCAGATAACGTGCCGGCAGGCAATCCCACTCCGCCAGTGCACGCAGGATCTCGGCCGCCATCGTCCCGGTGCCGGCGCCGAACTCAAGTATCTCGCCGCCGGCAACGACCTCCAGCACCTGCCGGCATTGCCGTGCCAGGCAACGGGAGAACAACGGGGATATCTCCGGCGCGGTGATGAAATCCCCGGCGGCGCCGAATTTGCGCTTGCCGGCACTGTAATAGCCGAGGCCGGGGGCGTACAGGACCTGTTCCATATAGCGGGCAAAACTGATGGCCCCGCCCTGCCGTTGCATCTCGTCGCTGATCGATTCTATGAGCTCTTCACTGTGCGCCCGGGCTGCCGGATCCGGCAACGGCAGTTGATTGAGGCCATCGGGCACGTCTTTATGGCTCATTTCGGCTATACTCGCTGACAACAGGAACGGTTTTTTACGATAACGGAGTTTAGCGTGCACCACAACAACAGCCATGAAGATCCGCCTCCGGCCCTGGCCGGCAAGGTGGCGCTGATTACCGGCGCCGCCCGGCGGGTCGGTGCAACGATTGCACGCACCCTGCATGAACAGGGCATGAACCTGATCCTGCACTACCGCAACTCACAGAAAAATGCCCAGCAACTGCAACAGGAGTTGCTGGAGACACGCCCGGACTCGGTGATCCTGGTACAGGCTGACCTGCTCAACAGCGCCAAGCTGTCCTCGACCATCAAGACCAGCATTGCAGCGTGGGGACGGCTGGATGCATTGATCAATAATGCCTCCAGTTTTTACCCGACTCCGGTCGGTACCATCAGCGAACAACAGTGGGACGACCTGATCGGCAGTAATCTTAAGGCACCGTTATTCCTGGCCCAGGCCGCAGCGCCGTCTTTGCGTGAACATTGCGGTTGTATCATCAATATCACCGATATCCATGCCGACCGGCCGTTGAAGAATCATTGCGTCTACAGTGCCGCCAAGGCCGGACTGGTCATGCTCACCAAGTCGTTGGCACGTGACCTCGGTCCGCAGATCCGCGTCAATGCCATTGCCCCGGGGGCCATCCTGTGGCCGGAAAGCGGGCTGGATGAATTGACCAAACGGCGCATCCTCTCAAACACGGCCCTGAAACGCCGCGGTACGCCTGAAGACATTGCCCGCGCCATACTGTTTCTGCTGCGGGATGCCGACTACATCACCGGCCAGACCATCACTGTCGATGGTGGCCGCTCACTGCATGATTGACATCCTGGCCGTATCAGCCATCTCCATTTAGGTCACCCGCTGATCGTTGCTTGCAGCCTGATGCCAGCGAAAGTCTTCCAGGCGGGTCATAGGCTGACTATCCTGATCGAATTCTCGCCACAACTCTGCATAGGTCTTGCCACAGAGAGGATGACGCAGTGCCGGTGCGATCTCGGCCAGTGGCGCCAGCACAAAGGCGCTGTGCACAATCTCCTCGCGCGGCAGACGCAGACCGGGACTATCGAGGATGCAGTCATCATAGAGCAACATATCGATATCCAGTGTCCGCGAACTGAAGCGCGGTCCATCGCGGCGGCGCTGATGTTCGTCTTCAATAGCCCGCAGCCTGGCGGCGACCGCCTGTACGTCGTGTTCGGTTTCAAAGCGGGCCACCAGATTATAAAAGGCATCACCGGTAAAACCGACGGCCTCGCTATCATAGACCGATGACAGGCGTAAGCGACCGAAGGCCTGATACAGCGTCTGAACTCCGCTGCGGATATTGTGTTCCCGATCGATGTTGCTACCGATGCTGATGAAGACACTAGTCATGAGGCTTCACTGGTCCCGGGGTGCCGGTCGGCTGCCACGCTCGATCAGGACCCCGACATCACGGGCGCCACGAATGGCGCCGGTCTTGTTGATACGCAGCCTGAGCCAGGGAATGGCAAACTCTTCCAGCAGCAGTTGCGCCACTCGTTCGGCCAGGGTCTCGACCAATTGAAACTCACTGCCGGCAACGAAGTCGATCAGCCGCTTGGCCACCGCCTTGTAATCCAGCGTGTCTTCGATGGTATCGGATTGGGCCGCGCGGCGGATATCGGTGGCCATCTCGACATCGATGCTGACCGTCTGTTTGACGCGGCGTTCCCAGTCAAAGATGCCGATTATCGTATCGATCCTGAGATCATTCAGATAAATAATATCCGTGGCCATGCGCTTCCAGTTCTGCAATATTTATACAGCTACTATATCATACGCCCAGCACCCGGCGACCGGGACATACTTCAAGCCCGCAACACACGGACATTACCGAAGCACCATGAATAACCTGTTTAGCCTCTCAATCATCATCGCCGCCTATCTTCTCGGTTCCTTATCATCGGCGATCATCGTTTGCCGTCTGGCCGGGCTACCCGATCCGCGCGGCCAGGGTTCCGGGAATCCCGGTGCCACCAATGTACTGCGCTTTGGCGGTAAAAAAATGGCCGCCATCGTCCTGCTGGGTGATATGCTCAAGGGGTTGATCCCGGTACTGAGCGCCATCGCCCTGGGCCTGGGTGCTGACATTACCGCGGCCGTTGGCCTGGCCGCCTTTAGCGGCCACCTCTACCCACTCTATTTCAGTTTCCGCGGGGGCAAGGGCGTGGCGACGTCGGTGGGCGTGATATTCGCCTTGTCCTGGCACACCGGGCTGATATTACTGATCATCTGGCTGCTGGTCAGTCGCCTGTTTCGCATATCGTCACTGGCCGCCATCTGCGCCGCAGTCGCTGCGCCATTGACCATCTGGCTGGTCAAACCGATACCAGCTTACCTGATAGCCGTCACGGTCATGAGCGTGATGCTGGTCTGGCGCCATCGCAGCAATATACGTAATCTGCTCCATGGCGAGGAACCCCGCATCGGGGGTAAATAAACGGGTAATAGGTGATGGGTAAAGAGTGATTCGTTTTCCCTCAGCCCTCAGCCCTCAGCCCTCAGCCCTCAGCCCTCAGCCCTCAGCCCTCAGCCCTTGGAGTTCATCGATCGGCCAGCGCGCGCGGGCATTAAATGACGGCCCCTCGAATTGACCGGCCTGCAGTCGCAAACAGCCGGCATAGGCAATCATCGCCCCGTTATCGGTGCAAAATTCCAGGCGTGGGAAATACAGACTGATACCCAGGGTTTCGCTTAAGCGGTGCAACTGCCTGCGCAGGCTGGCATTGGCGCCGACGCCGCCTGCCACCACCAGACGTGACAGACCCGTCTGCTGCAAAGCACGCCGGCACTTGATCATCAAGGTATCCACCGCAGCCTGCTGAAAGGCGCAGGCCACATCGGCGCGGAGCGAACCCGCGCCAGGTATCCTTTCCATCATGGAATCACCGGCCCGCAGCGTATTCATGGCATAGGTCTTCAGACCGCTGAAACTGAAATCAAGACCCGGGCGGTCGGTCATCGGCCGTGGAAAGTTGAAGCGCTCCGGATTACCTTGTTTGGCCAGGCGCTCCAGTGCCGGCCCACCCGGATACCCCAGGCCCAGCAGCTTGGCTGTCTTGTCAAAGGCTTCACCGACTGCATCATCCAGTGTCTGGCCCAGTATCCGGTAACAGCCAATGGCATCCACCCGAACCAGTAGTGTATGCCCCCCCGAGACCAGCAGGGCCAGGAAGGGAGTTGCAGGGGGTTCAGCCTCCAGCATCGGCGCCAGTAAATGCCCTTCTAGATGGTGCACTGCCACCGCCGGCCGGCCCCAGGCCCAGGCCAGACTACGACCGAATGAGGCACCTACCAGTAAGGCGCCAATCAAGCCCGGTCCACCGGTATAGGCAATGCCATCGATCTGATCCGTCGTTGTCGATGACTGCTCGAGGACCTCCCATAACAGCGGGATCAGACGGCGTATATGATCACGGGAGGCCAGTTCAGGCACGACACCCCCATAGGCCTGATGCAGGCCAACCTGGCTGTACAGGGCATGGGCCAGCAGGCCCTGCTCACTGTCATAGAGGGCGACGCCAGTCTCGTCACACGAGGTTTCTAACCCTAATACGCGCATTGCCTGCCTGTCCTTGCCGTACCCTGACGGTCGTTGAAAAACCTTGCCAATACATCATAATTGCATTATCTATGAGGCCATCCTGACAGTGTCTAACATTGGCCCCCGGTTACCGTTAATCCAGGATAAAAAAACAAAAAACATTGATAGAAAAAACACTTAAAGTGTATTACAATGTATAACAATGTTATGAGGCCTGCGCTTTAAGCTCCACCTGCGATGGCCGACAAGACATTGTAGCCCGAGACGGGCCTAGCGCATATCCTGACTAAAAAATAGTAGAATCAAACCATGACAAATCATGCAATTAGCGTCAGCAACCTGACCAAGATCTTCGCCCCGGACAACAAGGCCGTCAACGCGCTCAGCCTCGATGTCAAAGAGGGTGAAATAATGGCCCTGCTCGGCCCTAACGGGGCCGGCAAGTCAACCACGATCCGTGTCCTGTCAACACTCAGCGGCTTTGATGAGGGCGAGGTCCATATTGGCGGCGTCGATATTGACCGCGATCCTGAGACCGTTCGCCGAACCATCGGTGTGGTCGCCCAGCAGACCGGCGTGGAGTATTTCATGACCGGACGTGAAAACATGATGGTCCAGGGCCGCCTGTATAAAATGAAGAAGGCCGACATCCTGCAGCGCATCGATGAACTGGCCCGTTATTTTGAACTGGACAAGAGTATAGATCGTCTGGTTACCACCTACTCAGGCGGTATGCGCCGCAAGCTCGATATCGCCACCGCACTGATTCACCGACCTAAGATCCTCTATCTTGATGAACCGACACTGGGACTCGATATCCACAGCCGCAAATTATTGTGGAAATATATCGACGAATTGAACAGGAAATTCGGCCTGACCATACTCCTGACCACGCATTATCTGGAAGAGGCAGACAGCCTGTCACATCGCGTAGCCATCATCAATGAAGGCAAGATCCAGATTATCGGCACCTCTGAGGAATTGAAAAACAGCATCCATGGTGATTCGGTAGTGATTTCATTTGATGAAGTCAATGCCCCGGAACAGGCATTTGCCGAGACACTGAAAAAAAACGGCCAGGTTAATGACACCCTGTGGGACGGCAACAACCTGCATCTGTACGTGGAAGATGGCGCCCGCAGTGTGCCGCCGATTATGGAACAGGCCGCCAGGGATGATATCCATGTCAAGACCCTGTCACTGGCTCGTCCAACCCTGGATGATGTATTCCTGAAATACACCGGTACCAGCATGCTTGACAGCGGCGAGGAAGAAACCGAGGAATGGTGGCATCAATGGGCCGGCAAGGATGGCGGCAAAGGCAACTGGAAGGGAAACAAATGGGTCAATGCCGACGGCAGCCAGAAAGGTGAATGGGAAGACACTGACGAATGGCAGGGTAATGAATGGGTCAATGCCGATGGCAGCAGCAAGAAATCTGCAACAGACGCCGGTGCTGATGATTCTAAAGCCTGGGAAGGCAATGAATGGGTTAACAAGGACGGCGATCAACAAGGTGACTGGGGCGATTCTAAAGACTGGCAGGGCAATGAATGGGTCGATGCCGAGGGCAAACCCAAACAGGACTGGTCAGACACCGAGCAACAAGTCGCCGGCAACGACGCCGATCAGGCGGATCAACCCGGCGTAGCGGATGAATCCCCCGGCGATAAAGACGAGTCAAGCGGGAAAACCGGTACCGCCGACTGGCAGGGCAACGAATGGGTTAAAAAAGACGGCCAGCAACAGGGGGACTGGGGTGACTCCAAAGACTGGCAGGGCAATGAATGGGTCGATGCCGAGGGCAAACCTAAAAGCAACTGGAAAAAATAGCTCGTCAACATTACTGTTTGAGCAGATTATACAGCAGGAGAAGAATTGTGCTTTCCGATACATGGTATTTATTTAACAAGTACATGACAATCACCATGCGCATGCCGCTGTGGTCCTTGTTCACCTTGATACAACCGCTGCTGTGGCTACTGATCTTTGCCCAGCTGTTTGGTAATTTCGTCCAGACCGATGATGGCAACTACATGGACTACATGGTGCCGGGCATTCTGATCATGACTGTACTGTTCGGTTCATCGTGGTCAGGGGTCAGCCTGTTGCGTGAGATATCCGCCGGCACGGTTGACAAGATGCTGGTGGCTCCGGTATCCAGGGTCGCTATTGTACTGAGCCGGGTCATGCACTCGGCCATACAGGTCATCGCCCAGACTATCATTATCCTGATCGTTGCCTGGAGCATGGGTTCAACAATCACGATGAATCCCGTCTATCTGATTCTCGGACTCAGCGTGGTATTCCTGCTCGGTATCGGCTTCGCCTCGCTGTCTAACGGTTTTGCCATTACCCTGCAGCGCGAAGAGCCACTAGTGATGATAGGTAATCTGATGACTCTGCCACTGATGTTTATCTCCTCGGCCTTCGTGCCCACTGAATTCATGCCGAGGTGGATCCAGTATATTGCCACGGTTAATCCGATCAGTTATGCCGTGGAAGGAGTTCGGGCCATCATGACGACACCGATGGACATGACACTGTTTGCCAGGGATTTTGCCATCATATTGGCCTTTGCCATAGTCACCCTGGCCTGGGCTGTCTCAGCCTTCAAGGCATTGCGCGACTAGGCTCGTCCACAAAACACACCAGGTATATCCGTTTATGCTGAATGAAACCCGGCACAGCCGGGTTTTTTAGTAGCGATCGCATTGATATAGCCTGGCTACAGATTTAATATCACCCCCGCTGTCAGGGTCGTACGGCTGTAATCACCCAGTGAAGGAGACTGCAACCCCTCTATCACATCCTGGGCATTGAGAATAATACCCGCCGGCAGATTGGAATGATTCAAGCTCCGGCTCAGATTGGCAAAAAAGCGTAATGACGGATGAGATTGATAAGACACGCCGACTGTCGCTGCATGTGATCGATTATGACGGTAGGACGTATACCCGGAAGCGGAATCGGGATAGAGGTAATTCAGTAACGTCACGGAATACCCTGCGGATACGGAAATACCCGCCGCCACCCCCCGTTCCAGGCGGAAATCCAGACCATGATCACGGTAGGCATAATCACTACCGACAACATGCATGTTTTCACTTAAATCGGCGCGATAATTCAAATTCAGGACCGTGCGCTCGGCTACCGGCTGGTTAAAACTGGCCAAAAGCGAGTATTTATAGGCGCTGTAAAAAGGGCTGCCTAATGACTCCAGTATCGTGTAAGAGGCATTAACAGATGCATTGGTCAATGCCCACTCTGCTTGCCAGGGATGGATGATGAGCGGAGATTTGAAGCGGGCAATCCACTCACCGTAGTAAGTTGTACTGTTACTGGAACGTTGCGAGTTAATCAGGCCACGCGCAACCTGATAATTGATTCCGGCACCCAGCGTCACCGACTGCTTGCTGACCGATGCCGATATCGTGGAATTTGTGTTAAGAAAATCATATTGACCCTTATGGTAGCTGGAGTAAACCGGTGCAGTGGACAGAAGCCAGCGTAAACCGTTTTTTGCCTTGTAACGATATATCAGCAGTGGTGATACATCTGTACGAAATTCCGCCACCGGATTATTGTCATCCAGGTTACTGTTGTTATCATAGGACATGATGTAACTCAGGCCTCCTGAAAAACCACGTATACTCCTTTCTACCACCGACATCTGCTCCCTGATATTTTCCGCCAGCGGGCCGGTCGGATTATATTGCAGAGCATTATGAAATTCATCGATCGCCTCCTCCTCGCGTTTCAAACGATGAAGACTCATTGCCAGATCAATCCGGGCACCGACATGCTCGGGTACATACTGCAAGACACGTTGAAATGCATCTATCGCCTGAAGGAACTGATCCTGATTGAAATAAATCAGACCCAGATAAAACCGTGCCTCGGCATTACCCGGCTGCATGGAAACCAGTTGTGAGAATATCCGGCCGGCATCGGACAAATCTCCTCTGCCATAGAGCGCCTTCGCTGTCACCATCAGCAATGACGGCACTATCATCGCCGCTACATCAGGATCATATTCAAGACTGATACCATAGGCGTACGGCCCGATAGCCTTTTCATACAGGCCCAGCCTGTCATAAGCCAGTGCCAGACTGGTATGAGTCAAGCCTGAAGTCGGTTCCATCGGCAGTAATTTTTCCAGTACAATACGCGCCTCCTCCCAGCGCTGTTGCTGCAACAGTAAAGTGGCCAATACACGCAATGTCTCGATATCATCCGGCTTGGCAGCCAGCTTTTTCTGCAATTCTTCAATCTTTTTTTCGCGCTGATCATAGGCAATTTTTTGCCCGGCAGGCGAAGCCAACAACCGCTGCAATAACCGTTGCGCATCAGCTGCCTGCGGAGCTCCGGGTACCGAGTCGATTATATGCTGATAGATTTCAGCGGCCTGATAATATTCCCTGGTATTGACGTAGGCCTTTGCCAGACGCATCTGGACATCAGGCCGGTCCTTCACCAGCCGCAGAAACCTTTGGCTGACATCAATAACCCCGGCCCAGTCACTCATCCTCTCGTAAATCAGGCCGAGCTCAAAAAGTAACTCCGGATTTTCAGGATCAAGTTCCAGCGCACTGCTCAGGACATCCAGCGCATCGGCAACATTACCTTCCTCCATCAGCAGTCGCCCCTCGATGATGCCCATACGTACGCGGGCCCTTTTTTTCAAGTCCGGGGACACGTCCATACCAACCACAGCACTCAACATCTGATAGGCCAGATCCAGATGCCCCTGTTTTTCATATAAGGTCGCCAGGCTCAAATTTGTGTTGGCATAATCAGGATTGATCTCCCTTGCCTTTTCCAGACTGATCTGCGCCTCTTCGAGTCTGTCCTGTAACATCTGGGCAACACCCAGACTGTACCTGATCATAAAATCATCAGGATACCGCGCAGCCAGTTCGTTGAATTGCTGTTCTGCCTGCTGCAGTTTTCCCTGGCGTGCCAGCAGTGTTGCAGAGATAAAACCGACATTTCGTTGTGCCAGTTTATAATCCTGGCTACCACTATCAGTCAGCGCCATGATCTCATTGTTAACCTTCATTGCGGCATCGAGTTTACCAGTGAATTCATACATACTGGCCAATGCCGTCCTGTAAACGACATTTTCGGGCGCCAAAGAAGCGGCCCGTTCGATCAAGGTAATACCGCGGTCAAATTCATTTTTTCGCACCAGTATCACGCCCTGCTGATACAACGCATCTGGAAATCCGGGCTGCATGGCAAGTACCTGTTCGAATACGGCCATGGACTCATCCAGTTTGCCACTGTCCAGAAGCTGTTGTCCGCGTAACATCAGCTGATCAACCGTCACCTCCGCGGATGCATTTTGTGCAGATTCTGCTGCTGACGATGCGCTGCCAGCAACAAGCGCCAGCACCAGACAAAGCAGGTATAGACTGTGGAAATTATGATTCATGTGAACATCTATTCCTGGTATTTACACCCGTACCATCATCAAAAGTAGAAATTGATGCGCGCCAGTGCGCGCCAGCCACCAAAATCAAGCTGAATCCGTCGGTAGCTACTGCCATCGCTATTCAGATACCAGAGTTTGCCATCAGCGCCCACCTGGGCGGGTAGCACCAGATCCAGACTGTCCCCGGATTGAAAATCATCTTTCAGATTGGCATTGCTTAGTGTGGAACGATCAATACCCTGCAGATAACCGATATCGAATCCCAGAGAAATCGAGTCTCGCACAAACAGTTCACCGCCCATCCCCAGTTGCAGCATCAGTATGCCGGTTGCCTGGGACTCCATCACAATCACACGCTTGAACCCCTGCGCAGGACCACTTAGAAGGCCAAATACCAGATCCTCCTTGTAATCGACATCCATTAACTCGTTAAGCGTAATACGCGCATATAAGCGGCGCTTGTTTTTCTCAAACAGGTTTCTGCGCCAACCGAGAAAATATTGTGTAGTTGATACCCGTCCGCTGCGCTCGTAGAGCACCTGGCTTAACTCACCCTGAAATGGCATCTCACTCTGGACAATTGAGGTGCTAGTGCCCTCCCATGTGCTGATACCGAACAGCAAGCTGTTTTTATTATCCAGTTCGAGTTGTAATTCAACACCAGCCTCGGATGCGAACCGTATCTCGGGTAAAGGATTGTGTATGGTAAATCCGTAATCCACACTGGCTTCGGCATCGATGATGATACCTCCCGTACCAGGGAGTGGAGACCTGAACTCACCTTTGTTCAGGTCTCTCAATTGCGGGCTATAGATTCCCAGCATTGGGGAAACCGACCATTTCCATTCCTGCGCATATACTGTTCCGGAACCTGTCAGGAATATGATCAGTACTAACGTTTTGAAACAATGTGAAATCATTAAATTATATTTATATAAATATCAGAAGGTGTACTTGAATTCCGCAAATACCCGGTCATTATTATGGAAGTTACCGAAAAACTGGGCGCTTTGTTCTATCGCGGTCAGCGACGCTACTGCACCACCAGCGGCTGAAACACCCAGCTTCGACTTCAAACCATAAAACAAATCCATACCAACCGAGATTTTAAACTGGTCGCTGACGTCGAAGCTTGCCTTCGGTTTCAGATACAGCTCATTCATGTTGACCAGTGCGATCGCCAACATTTGCAAAACCACAGCGTGCTCCGGTATCGGTTTACGCGCGAATACCGTAAATGAGGTGTCATTCCTGTCCTGGATCAGACCTTTCTGGTAGTCAAGTATCAACCACTGGCTGATGGCCGGTGAAAAATCAATGCCCCAAAGGTTGAAGTCAACACCGATTGCCCAGCGATAATGTTTGAGCTTGAGGACACCATCGCCGTCAAGATAACCGTCATTATCCAGATCGACATCCCGGTTCAGACCGAAATACTTATCCGGCACGTAGGCCAGTTCCGCCTTGAATATGGTCTCGGCTACCGGTTTGACAAAAGTTGCACCGAAGATATTGATGCGCGTATAGGTAGGATAAAAATCGGGATCGATCGAGGAATCAATTTTCACGCTACGAAATATTACCGGAAAATCATCCCAGGTATGAAAATAGCTCAGCTCAATCTGGGCATCCTGAATGTTGGTCTTGTATCGCAGGCCAAACTCACTATTAGCGAGGGTCATGGTTCTGGGGTAGGTGGTGTGGTATTCCACACCATTGGCGGTTGTGCCACTAACCTCCTGCAGCAATTCCCATTCCGAACCTCGCGGCGCCGGTTTGTGAAAGCGGATATCCGGTATCCAAATGAATTCCCAGCTATCCTGTTGCTGATAGTAATCCAGCTTGAGTGACCATAGTGGAATCCGGTAGTCGAGTAAATCCGGTAATACCAGTTCGCGAAAATCCAGCGGATTGATCTCGTCGGTAATACGAATTCCGTCAAAGACGCCCCAGATGATAAACTGCCGCCCTATACGTATATCCATATCCTCAAGCAGCAGATCCATATACAGCTCCCTGACCGCAACAACAGGTGAATCCTTTTCCTGGTCCAGATTATCGACAAACACTAGCGGTTTATCATCGTCACGTACAAAACGCGCCGCAATCGTTTCGTAATCAAATAACTGATAGGCCAGATCATGGTACGCCCAGCCGGAGGCGAGCAGATTGACATTATCCGCCAGCGGGTATTCAGCCTTAAGAAAAAGGATATTACGTATTTTGGTGATCGAACGCGGCTCATCATAACGATAGGCCGTTTCATTTTTCAGGTAGCCGCTGATACTGAGCCTGTCCAGCCAACTGTGCTTTTCTGCCTCAGGCTCTGGCGACGTTTGCTCGATGGCCCCCAGCCAGTCCTCATCTTCATCGGGCCAGGCGGACGCAGACAGGGCCGTGGAATAAAAACCAAACTGTAATACCAGACACAATACCCGCCCTAGGGTAGCACCTGATACAGCAACCCGTCCGCTGGTTAACCGCTCGCTTTGCAGTTGCCGCATAGAATTACATGATCCCCGCCCGGGCTGGTCAGGCCCAGCGTCACCCGCGATCCGGCATCGATCTGTCTCGCGCATCCGCTGCAGGTCATCGGGCGATTCAGGGTAATCTGTTCCCAACCAATGACATCGGGATAATCATAGCTGTCGGCAACCGGTTGACTGTCGCCTGCCGCCGCCTGCATACCTGCCGTTCCCGCAGCCGTCTCCGAGAAGGCCTCTTCAAGGACATTTCGTATCAGAATGGAAACCGGAATACCCAGTTCGTTGGCCCTGTCGATGACCTTTGCACGCAGTTCCCTCGGTACCCGGGCGCCGAGATACTCTTCCTTACGTTTCATCGCTGTCGCGCGTGCCTTGTCTCGGCGTAATTGCGCCTGTGTCTGTCCCATATCCCGCATGGCCTTGGCTATCTTGTCCATGTGCACCCCCTACTTATTCAGTCTTTGTTGATCAATAAACGTTCAACAAAGTATAACACATGTTATACAAAGAGTGCGAAAATGTTATACAATTGAATTGCTCAGGCTCAGGATCAATCACCGCAGGGGTTCCGAGTCCGCCTGTTTTAGCGCTTATTTCACTGCAGGTTTATCCTTCTTATTGTTTTTTTCCATCGGTGGCACGGAAGCCGGCCCCTTGACCAGTGTCCGTTCTGAAAACAGGTCATCCTCCAGGCCGGTATTAATCGCCACTCCCGCTACCTGAAATACTGATGCGGTCTTGGTGCGCACATTTCTGACCAGTACCCGGTCCCATACCCAGGCCGTACCCACCTGTTGCCACTTGATGAACTGCTCCTTCAACAAATCACCGCCCTGGTCATAGTAATCGATACGCACATTGACACACTGCGACCAATCCTCGTTCTTGCCCTTGTCAAACCAGAACACCCGCTTGCCATACTGAGGATTGGCCTCCTTTGGGATACTCTCGACGACATAGTACTTGTTGCCCTTGATATCACGGATACCCATATACTTATGTGTATCCATTTCCAGTGCCCGCTGGCCGACATCGGCATAGGTAAGATTGGAGTTCAGGAAGCTGTCTGACGGATTGCGGATCGAAACGCGGCGTATCTTCTTCAGTACCGGCAGATAGATCCACTGGTCAACATTCTTTTTGACCGCCGGCACATAACCCACACGCATGAATGAGGCGCCCTTGGCCGCAGGCGGATAAATCGTAAACAGGATCATCTTGTCGGCAACGCCGTCTTTACCCTTGAAATCCTTCCACACCCGCAGGTATTCGCTCTTTTTGACATTGCCCTTGGCATCCCGCAACAGAACCGTAAAACGTGACCGCTGGTCCTCGCCCGGGTATTTACTGGCACAGCGCTGCAGCAAGGTTGCTCCGGTTAAAGCCGGTTCGGTTTCGGCCGCGGTAACTGCCGGCGACGACAAAACAGCTGCGGCTGCCACCGCCTGTATCAGGACCGCGCCTAATTGCCTTAATCTATGCATATTATAGAGTAGATAATTGACCGGACCTTGTTGTCCCGACATTTGACCATCCTTTTTCTTGCATTCAAACATGTGATTACACACACGACTGCCGTATCCCTATAACGGACATTATAGCTGATATTGTCTTTAATTCTGCATCACTACAACACAGACATACCGCGCTTCTTTTCTGCTGTTTTATCGGTAAAAAAAAAGAGAAGACAAGGTCTCCTCTTTTATTACCGATACATCAACTCCAGATAACGACAGCCTGATAATAGTGTTGCCGGCAAGGTTGCTTACAACGATCCAGGAAACGACGATTACAGGATAGTTCGCGTACCTTAAGGCGTCGGCAGTGTCGGGATGGTGCCAAATGTAGCCGCATCCCAGTTGAACGGTGCCGTGCCGTCAACAACGCTTGTATCAATACCGGTCGTGTCGGTTGAAAATGTGCTGGCCGTCTGATCAGGTGTGACCGAGGCATTGGTAGTGTCGCCTGTCACCGTTGCTCTCTCAAAACCGAATTTTGACAGGCCGCCACCGGTAGTGCTGTCGCTGACCTGCTGACCCAGCCACACCAGCATGACATCATCACCCTTGACCGTAGAACCATCATCGGCCTGCCATGTCAGCGGGTTCGGCATATTGTCATCAAATGTGCCGACGGGGTCGTTGTTCGTACCATTCAGCGCGTTATTATTGACATCGAATGAGGTGTTACCCAGCTTGAAGCCGCCGGCGGGATTGGCGTTGGTCAGCATATCGCCGGAACGCTGTTCGATGATAAAACTCTGGATATCGGTCGAATTGACGACGGTACCATTACCCATTTCCACGATCTGGCCGATACTCATGGACTTGCCGGTCTGGTTACCAGCGACGTCCAGGTTGATCTTCAGACCAAAGCTGCTGCTGAACTCATCACCGGTCGCAGCGCCACCCGGATCGGTAAATCCCTGGGCAATATTCAGGTTCGCAGAACCAACGGGTTTGATAGAACCATCGGTAGTTGCCGCCCAGCCGGTATAGAGCGTCGTGCTGCCGCTGAAATTGAAGCTGGCATCGCTCATCGACTGTTTGCCGGCGATACCGTTGCTGGTCCCGCTGGAACGGACAAAACTCTCGTCACTGTAGGGCAGAGTGGTAGGATCAGTAGCATTAGCGGTAGGATCGGTAACGATGGTCTGGATATAGACATTGGTGCCATCGTCATATTGCTGCTGCAGGAAGCCCTCGCCGGTGACCAGGACGGTACAGTCAGCCGGTACGCCTGAAGGACAACCGGCGATCAAGCCGGTATTGGTCGTGTCAGTGGTCACTGTCCATTGACCGAAATTGAGCGCTGCCTGCGCAGACATCGGTAACGCCAGGGTCGCCAGGCCGGTCAGTGCCGCATACTTGAGCGTATTGAGTAACTTCATCGCGTTGCCCCTACATGTAATTATTGTATTTCAGAATATTTCAATTACAGATATTCTATATGTTAATAACGTTAATGTCAATGAAAATCAGTGTCCTACACACCCGTACACCATCGGTAAGCTGTTGATTAACAAGCTACAGGCTGGATGAAACCGGCTTGGAAGCCGGCACCGAAACCGTGGCCCTGAATGCACTAAAATACCATGATTTTCCGTAGCCGCGGCATCGACCCCGGCCGCTCATATCTCAAGCGATTCGCTGTACCACGATCATAGCCAGATCACGGAAACCGCGCTGCACATCCCCGACCCGACCCTCCTCTCGATAGACCAGTACCCGCATGCCGGCACACAGGTCCAGTAATTCATTATCGGCCAGGCGATATTCCGGATTCGATGGCCCGCGCTCGGAGACCCGGGTACGGGTAAAGGTCTGGTAAAACAGCAAGCCTTGTGGCCGCAGAGCCCGGGTCAGCAGCGGCAACAGTCCGCGCTCGAGGAAATGACTGACGACAATGACATCATAACGGTCTGTCCGGGGTGGCTGCTGCATGATATCGCGCGCCTCGCCCTGTACCGTCAAACCCTGCCGGTCGGCTTCGGTCTGTAATGACTCGATCGCGACAGCGGATATATCCCAGGCATCGACCTGCAGGCCCAAACGTGCCAGCATCAGGGCATTGGCACCGCGACCACAGGCAACCTCCAGCGCCCGCCCCCGCTCGGGCAGCAGGTGGCTGTTTTCTGCCAGCACCCGGGCGGCCTCGCCGGCCTGACCTTCGCCGCCATAGATGGCATCCCACTTCTTCTTGGCGTCCTCACTCCTCACTCCTCACTCCTCACTCATTACTCAGCACTCAGCACTCAGCACTCAGCACTCAGCACTCAGCACTCAGCACTATTTTCATCTCCGCCAGTACTCAGGTGCCAGTAACACCAGCAGGGTAAAGACCTCCAGCCGCCCAAGCAACATGGCGAAGCACAACACCCACTTGGCCGTTGTATTGATGCCGCCATAACTGGCGCCCACCTCACCCAGTCCGGGACCGAGATTATTCAGGCAGGCCGCAACCGCCGAAAAGGCGGTGACAAGATCGAGACCGGTAGCCGTCAACACCAGTCCCATGACACAAAAGCAGGCGACATACAGTGAAAAAAAACCCCAGACCGCGCTGATAACGCGACCACTCAACGGTCTGGTGCCCACCTTGACCGAAAACATGGCATTGGGATGTATCAGGTGGCGAATCTCACGCAATCCCTGCTTGATCAATAACCATACTCTGATCACCTTCATACCACCGCCGGTGGAACCGGCGCAGCCACCGATAAAACTGCTCAGCAACAGCAGGATCGGCAGAAAGATCGGCCATTGCTGATATTCGGCCGTGGTAAATCCGGCCGTGGTACCAATCGAAACCGCCTGAAACAGACCATGGAAGAAGGCCTGATCCAGACTGCTGTAAAGACCGGACAGATACAGATAAATAATTGAAATCAGCGAAATGATGGCCAGCAGGCTGAAATACACCCGGAACTCCGGATCGGCGAAATAGGGACGCAGGCTTTGACTACGCCAGACCAGAAAATGCAGGGCGAAATTGACCCCGGCCAGCAACATAAAGATCACGGCCACGATCTCGATCATATTATTATCATAATAGGCGATACTCATATCATGAGTCGAGAAACCACCGATGGCCACCGTAGAAAAGCTGTGACCAATGGCATCAAATACACTCATCCCCACCAACCAGTATAAACCGGCACAGATCAGGGTCATGCTCAGATAGATATACCATAAAGCCTTGGCCGTTTCGGTAATGCGGGGTGTCAGTTTGGAATCTTTCATTGGCCCCGGGGTCTCGGCGCGATAGAGCTGCATACCACCGATCCCGAGCATGGGCAGGATGGCCACAGCCAGAACGATAATACCCATGCCACCCAGCCACTGCAGTTGTTGGCGGTAATACAACAGGCCCCGCGGCAGATGATCGAGCCCGGTTATCACCGTCGCGCCGGTCGTCGTCAGACCGGAGAGCGATTCAAAAACGGCATCAACGATGCTCAGATCCGTGGACAGCAGGAATGGAATGGCGCCAAACAATCCCAACACTACCCAGAACAGGACCACGACCATGAATCCATCGCGTAACTGCAGTTCCCGACTATGGCCTCTTACTATCAGCCATAACACCAGGCCGGTGATGAAGGTCATCATGAAGCCGATAAAAAAGATGTGCACCATGACTTCATCATAGATCCAGGCCACGAAGGCCGGCGGCAGCATCGTCAGGCTGAACAACATCAGCAGCACACCCACGATATGTTGTATAGCACGAAAATGCATGATTCTATCAGGCCGTATACCGACGGCGATTACTTCTGCCGCGGATCATGATGACCGTCCTCCACGTCTTTGGGTCCGGAATAGTCCTGCACTAGAAAAAGGTGACACTGACCTGAAACAACTGTTCCACAGCCTTGATATGACGCTTGTCTATCAGAAACAGGACAACGTGGTCACCGGCCTCGATGACCGTGTCATGGTGGGCAATAATCACATCATCACCACGAACAATAGCGCCAATAGTAGTATCCGGTGGCAACCTGATATCCTCCACGGCACGGCCAACCACCCGGGATGACTGCGGGTCGCCATGAGCCACTGCCTCGATAGCCTCGGCGACACCGCGTCGTAATGAATGCACAACAACGACATCACCGCGCCGGACATGGGCCAGCAGGCTGCCGATCGTAGCCTGATGCGGTGATA
>Ga0210101_1000208_pt1 | contig 21637 bp, 26 predicted proteins | sample Muzzi_PWC_D1_FD_185534 | JGI IMG/M metagenome (GOLD analysis project Ga0210101, IMG submission 185534) | Wetland microbial communities from San Francisco Bay, California, USA, that impact long-term carbon sequestration - Muzzi_PWC_D1 (SPAdes) | ecosystem: Environmental > Aquatic > Marine >... | reverse complement strand
TGCCTGGCGGTACGAAAACGCGTTGCGCAAGGCGTTAAAATCTCCCGAACAAGAAGACAAGCTCAATCTCGCGGCCTTGCGTAGCGGTGTGGCATTAGGACAGATAGCCGATGCCTTGCGTGATCCTGCCTTATACGAGCGATCGGTATTGATACATTCGCCACAGCCAAACAATCTGCAAATGAAATCGATTTGTGAAAAATATTTGCAGTATGAGCAGCCCGAGACGGCAATGCGTTATCTGAACCAGGCATGGGAGGACCGTTTTGAGCGTGATCGTCTGGAATTGCTGGATAAGGTCTGTGTGAAAACGGGTGACCGGAAACAGCTTAAAGTGATTCGTTCTCGGCTTTTTCAGAGCGAGCAGAGCTACCCCAATTTCACGCGATATCTGGAGGCCTTGGACGAGGATGAGAAAGAGAAAGCGTGTAGTTCAGCAATCAAGCAAGCCGAACAGAGTGGCAATATCGTACTCAGCGCAGATCTGTTATTAAACCTGAGTCAGACGGAGAGAGCTCAGGCCTTAGTCTTAGCTCGGCATCAGGAGTTGGCGGAGTGTTTTTATGACAGTCTGCTGAGGCTGGCCAAGGCGTTTGAAAAAGCGGATTGCAATCTGGCGGCTACGGCGTGCTATCGCGCCTTGTTGCTGGATATCCTGGCACAGGCGCGCAGTAAGGCTTACGGCCATGGTGCACGGTATTATAAAAAGCTGGAAGCGCTGGCGAAGCGGATCAAGGAATTCAAACCACTGCCAACACATCACGCCTTCGTGCAGCAATTGCACTCGGCGCATGGGCGAAAAAAAAGTTTTTGGGCGCGGCTGGAATCATAATGTGCCGAAGCCTGCAGCACAGCATGGGGTGGCTCTTCTTGACATTTCCGGTAAGTATTAGCAGCAATTTCTGAACTTGGTATTTTTCATGGTATTGCCGCCTACACCAATAACTAAGCCATAGATGTTAAAGCGTAAAAATAGCCCATCAACAATCGAGTGGGAGTAACCGGTACTGGCAGGCACCTGCTGGCATTGGCGGGCATCACAAGCTGAGTTCTTCAATATCTCGCAGCCGCACGATAGACTGTACAAAAACACAGTATCGCAAGGACGCGGATCATGCCCCACGTGGCGGCCAGGACGGCCAGCCGGGACGGGGATGCTGGTCGCTACCAGCGTCACCGGCCCGAGCAGACACTTCTCTATCAGATCGTCGAAGAATAACCTTCGGATAAAAACAGAGCGAAGCGGAGTTTTTGCCCGACCAAGTTGATGGCGTAGTTTTTTTTGTACACTTAGCTGCCCGGCCAAATGAATTCCACTCGAATGCCACTTGGCTCATAGCACATCATGTGTTGTGCTGGACCTTTTCCCAATTGCTCTGGTGCAAACTCAACTTTTGTTCCGTTGTTTGCGAGGCGCCTGTGAATAGTGACTAAGGCTTCTTCACTTTCAACGTGAAAAGCTAAGTGGTGTAGTCCAACGTTTTTATTTTTGTTGAATTGGATTGATGTTTCTTCCTTGACTGCCCAAAGAGAAAGCATAATGCTGCCGTCGCTTACATAAATGGCTGGATATTCATCATTCCTCTTCACTTCTTTCCAGCCAAGCAAGGATGTAAAGAAATCTGAGCTTTCTTCCAGCTTCGATACTGTAAGCCCGATATGATGTGTGCCTTGTGTAATTGGTGTACTCATAACCTTCCTTATAAAACATAACTTTCGTCATAACCGGCGATGAAAAGCGGTGAGACGAAGGCGCATCGCTTTTCATCGTCCGTGATAATGGCGCTGCTAGCCGTTCTCATTGCGCTGAAATCATCGTTCTTCTGGTGGTATTGCCCTGATTTCAGTCGCGAACTGAGCATGAGCTTCCGGGTCTACCGGCCTGTGTTTGACATTCGTGCTTGCTGGATCTTTGCCAAGATAGTTATCCCCTTTCCAGTTTTTAGATGGCCTGATTGGTCTTGGAGCAAAACCTCCACCACAGTTCGGACATACATTTCCCAGGATGGTGTCGACACAGGTGGCACAGAATGTACATTCATAAGTACAGATGCGTGCCTCAAGTGAATCGGGCGGAAGCGCCTTGTTGCAGTGTTCGCAGGTTGGTCTGAGTTCAAGCATGCTATTTCCTCTTTTTGTAACGGCTGGCGGTTGCCATAACCGACAGATTGGCGACACACCAAAGGCGTGTTAACCAAACCTGTCCATGTTGATGGTGTTGTTAAAGACGTAGGACTCGTTCATATACTTTGAACTCGCGACCATTTATTTCAATGTTATTCACGTGAGTAAAATCCGCAGATTCATACAACCGCTGAGCTGAACTCATAGATAGCTGTGTCCACAATATTAGCTTCGAGTAACCCGAGCGACGCGCATTTTCGATAGCTGCATCAATAAGCATACGACCCAAGCCGTGCTTCCTGTACTCTGGTCTTACTCCGAGCAAGTGCAGCTCCGCCTCGTTGTCTTTCGCCAAACGTATGGCAGGCGAACCCGTGGGCACGACAATAATGAAGCCGGCCAATTTAGATTGTTGCTGTTCACGTGCACCGATTAATGCTCCTTGCGCTCTGACCGCTGACGGCTCAAATAGCGAAACCGCCTCTTCGGGTGAAGTAAATCCCCTGCTGACGTATACCTGTGTAAGCAGGTCCGTAATTTCAGCGTCAGTTATTTCTAGGCGGTCTGCCGCTGCAATTTCAAAGTTGAAGCGTGGAGCTGCCATGACTTTGATCGCGCCTAAAAGTTAATATGCGGACACTGCTGTTCGTATAACAATCCAGCACATTCTCGATACATGAAGCGCAGAACGTGCATTCCAACGAGCGGATTCGCGCTTCAGTGGATTCCGGTGGAAGATCCCTGTTGCAGCACTCACAGTTTGGACGAAGTTGCAGCATTTCCTTCACCTCCTTTTTTATCGCCAGTCCAACGGGAAATCCAGCCAGACTTTAAAAAAAGACGGACCACGCCGGATTGTCGCCATTCTCCACCAGAAACAGGGTGGCCGAATGCTTCGTGGAAAAATGCCGGTGCCGATGGGCCTCGCCGGCCGGGATGAAGAGTCCGTCCCCCGCCCTGAAGTGGGTGACGCCGCAGGAGAATTCGACCGCCATTTCTCCTTCCACCACGTACCCGATATGACCCATCGCGCACCATTCCATTTCAACGAACTGATCGGTGAACACCACCAGGCGTAGCCTCGTCCTGCCCAGGACAACTGCCTTGGTGCGAACACCTGGTGCGGGCCGTTCCCAGGGTAGCGAATCGAAATCCACGCGGCAGTCATTCATGGGTCGCTTCCTGAGGTCGTGTCCAGTAGTAGCTCGCCAAAAAGAGCAAACCAAGGGCCATATCCACGAGAAACGGGGCTAAGGCAATCCCGGTCACGCGGCCGGCGAGATAAAGCCAGATTACGGCCCACGCCGGCAGAAACTTCTCGGCGATAGCCACAGGCATTAACGGCCGGTAACGCAGCGGGTCGCGCGCGATCAAGAGAAAGGCGAACTGCCAGGCAAGGGCCACGCCGAGAAAGGCGTAGTACTGTTCGGGATGATTGGTTGTAGGCGGGAATGCGCGGCCTATCTGCGCTTCGAGGAAAAACATCGGCAACAGAACAAGCATGCCGTAAATGCCAGCCCAGAAAAAAACCTGCTTCGCTAAATTCATCTCGATCCCATTTTGTTTGACACAGTCACCTGGTGCCGCTTAATCGAACGCTCAGGCCTGCGTGCCAAGATAGTAAACCAGGCCGGCCGATCCTGGGATTGTGGTGACCATGAAGCCGCACCGCTCGAACTGTGCCCGAACCCACTCCGCTGTCAGCCGCAGCTTGCGATAGGCGCTTATGCGCATGTGCCAGGCGCCATCTCGGAACTCGTGCAGAATATCATGCACCCGAACGGTGTCTGCTTCGTACTCGAGAAAGCAGGTCAGCAATCTTGCTTCATCGCTCCTTACGGAGAGGAACCTGTCAGTGCCATTGCGCTCGGTCGAGTAATCTCGAAACGAGACCAGGAACCGCCCGCCCGGAGCAATGCACTTGGCAACGTCCTTCATCAGTGTCGCCACTGAGGATCGATCCGGAAGATGGGCTAGCGTATCGCCCAGGCACAGGACGAGATCGGGCTGACCCCCAAGGTAATGAGTAAAATGACGCAGATCACCCCGAGCGCGCTCAATACCGATACCACCAGCGTTCATATCCAGCTCCTTCAGAAGCAACGCTGACGAATCGATGGCGAGAACGCAGATACCGGACCTCGCCAGCGGAATGGCGTGCATGCCGAAACCCGCGCCCAAGTCCACCGCGTAGCGGATGCGGCCATCCAACAATCCGGCTTGCGCCAACTCCTCATGGCCGCGTGCGATGGCCTCCTCCGGACCGCCCATCATCCATGCATATACTGGTGCGAGAAGATTCTCGTAATGCCCAGACACGGATGAGGCGCCGCCCGTCGTCCCTTGTTCGTCGCTTGCCATGGTGGATTCCGAACAATTATCTTTCATTGGTATATGCCTCCTTGGAACGTGGAGGCGTAAACGCGATAGATTGGTGGGAAAACTTGTCGCCGCTGCATAGAAACGTATCGGTCCCGAACGGAAACACAAGGTGCTTTGATTCTGCGTGCCAAGTGATAAATATGGTGTCGTCTCGCAACAGTAGGGTATCCACTACGATCCCCGGCGAGTCGCCATGGTCGATGGTGCCGAATTCGGCCAGCAGTCCCTGGTAGACCGAACGTATTCGTTCGCGCCCTTCGAATACGCCGTCTGGCGTAAAGACGACGGAGTTATCGCTAAAATCGTCAAGCACAGCGTCGAGATTGCCTGAGAAGAAGGCCGCGACATGCCGGTAGAAAATCTGCAGTGCCTGTTGTTCACGAAGTGCGGATATCTGTGTGATTGCATTCATGATGTCTCCTTTTAAATGATGAAGCGGGGGCTGCCGCTGCGCCGCACTTGAAACGGCAGCGCCCGGCAGCTGCCCCCTACTTTTTGGTGATGACCACTTCGAGGTACTCGCCCGGGACCACCAGGGAGTCCGAACCGGCGACGTTCAGTAGTTCGAGCAGCTCGGTGATGTCTTGCGTGAGGCTCGTCTGACGATCGGCGTCAAGCGAGGCGTATGTCTTATGAATCGGCCCATAGTAGTTGCGGAAGATCTCCAGCCAGTGCGCCGGAGACTCGTAGCGAAAGTGATAATGCCGGCGCACGCAGCTAATGTCGGTCGCATCCGGACCGAACAGCTCGACCATGCGCGGCTCCGAGCCCCAGAGCATTGGCGACCGCAGACCAGCAGGCGGCGGCGCATACGCGCCGATAACCCTAAACAAGTCGCCGAGAAAGCCCTCTGGTGTCCAGTTGGCCAAGGCAATACGTCCACCGCTGCGCACGACGCGCAACAGCTCTCGCGCCGCCTTGGGCTGATCGGGTGTAAACATCACACCGAAGGTCGAGAGCGCCACGTCAAACGAACCGTCCCCAAACGGCAGCGCCTCGGCATCCGCCACCTGAAAATCAATGTCAAGGCCATCGGCCTGCGCCCTTAGCGCGCCCTTGTAGAGCAATTCTGCAACATAGTCAGTCGAGGTGACACGCGCGTTACGGCGTGCGGCGGCGAGCGTGGCATTTCCGTTGCCGGCGGCCACGTCCAGCACACGCTCGCCTGCGCGCAGATCGACCGCCTCGGCAAGCAGCTCACCAACGATCTGCAGCCGGCTCCCGATGGTGCCATAGTCACCACTTGCCCAGGTGACCTGCTGGCGCTGTTTGACGGCGCTGAAGTCCGTCTTCCCGGCAATCGCAAACGCCTTGTCCGACGTACCCGGTATGGAAATGTTCAATTTCTGATTCATATAATTCTCCTGTGTGGATTTGGATTCCGTGATATCCCGTCTCCTTGACTGGATATCCGTTCTGGGGCCTACAGACCGACTAACCTGGCATCGAATCCGTGATACACGACGGCGCCGAATATGCGCTGTGTGTTAGTGAGCATCGGGTCGAAATCCACCAGTACTAGTCGTGAAATCCAGGGGCTTACCCTTGCGCGGCTGACGCCGTGCAACCTCCTGAGCTCTTCGACCAGTGCTTCGCCGCTTTCGCAGGCCAGCGACTGTTTCACGTCCACCATAATGTTGACCAGTGTATGGGCCATGGCTGTGTCTCCTATCTGCGTTGTTGCGCTGCCCTTGTTACTTGCGAGCGACCGAGGACTTCGAGTGATTGCCAGCCACCAGTTCGCCAATCTTTCTGCCCATGTCGGTGCCCACTTCGGTGGAGTTGCGGTAGTGCACGCCGTCGTAGATGCGCGCGTTCGCTACTTCCCGTACGAAGTCGTCGATCCGGTCCCAGCTGCGCGCTGCGCCGTTGGCTGTAAGGCTGGTGGTCGTCAGGGTCGGCACGGGATCGTTGCCGACCTCGGTTTTCAAAACTGCGCCGATGCTGCCCGCCAGGATGCAATGCGCGCACGGATACTCGGGGTGCATCGGGGTACTCACGAGCGGCGTCCACGACGCGTCGCGATCAGTGCGCTTATTGCCATCGATGTCGCCGTTGCGAATCGCCGTAATCGGACGCCAGAATTGGTGGTGGTACTTGGCGTCCATAACGGCAATCAGTGCATCGTCCATCGCGATGCCTGCATTAGCGAGCAGACGGGCATTCTGGGTGATGTCTCGCCCCGGCTTACCGGCGACCGAGTTCACGATTGGAAAGTAGATCGCCGGGCCGGTGGCTTCCCAGAAGCGCGCTACGCTGGTCTGCTCCGCGTTGCGTGACGTACTGTTTTTTGCACCGAGCGACTTGATTTCGTTGTAGTCGCGTGTCCAACGGTCACTCTTCAGTGCGGGCGGTGGTCCTGGACGAAACTGGTCAGCACTCGCCAGCACCCAGGGTTTTCTCTGCGGCGCATTTGGTGTGGCTGGGAGCGCAGTTGGCACGTACTTGCCCGCAGTTGTGTGCGGGCGGTAACTCTCTGGCGCAGCGGCTCCATCATCACCACGCTGAGCGAGAATTGCGGCCGCGGCCAGCTCGCCGACCTTGATGCCTGCCGCCTTCGTGCTGTTGTCTTCAATGCCGGCAATCGCCGCCTGATATGCGCGTTCTATCTCTGACTGTTGCGCGGGCAACAGCTTCAAGAACATCGCGCGGTTGGCCGCCGCTACGGCGGCATCGACGGATGCTCCGGGTGCTGTGTCGAGCTTCACGCGCGTGGTGGAATATCGGCCGGTGATGGCATTAACGGCCTCGTAGACCGCAGCCTGAACCATCGCCATGGCGCGATAGGCGGGTGGCGGAGGAAGTTTGGCCACCGCAACCATATCGTTTGCCTTTTTGTTCCAGTCCAATATGGCATCGGCCCGCGCCACAGGCAGGGCAAGCGAAGCAGCGCAGAGGAAGGCTAGCAACGCACTGCATTGTTTAATGAAGCTGATCATGATGCGATCTCCTTTTGAAGTTTCCGAATGATGGATGGCTTCGTTGGGCGGCATTACCGTGCGCAGGTATTTTGCGGGGACAATGTGTCGCCTACTCAGCGATGCAGATTGTTCCGCACACGCATCGTTGACACTTCACGATGCGTCGTGCAAATTTGCTCGGGAGTCCTGATTTCGCGATTTGGTTGATCGCAAGTCCACACCGCTTGTCCCATCGTCTTCGAAAGGGCCTGACATGAGTCGAGACACGCTTTCTGATCTGCTTCGTAGCGTTCGGGTGCGCGGAGCAGTGTTTTATTACGTGAGCTGCCGCGACCAGTGGTCGGCGCAGGCGCCACCGGCTAGGGAAATTGCAGAGGCCGTGATGCCGGGCTGTGAGCATGTGATGGAGTACCACATGATTGCCAAGGGGAGTGGATGGGCAGCTGTTGCAGGCGAGCCACCAGTCAAGCTGGCCGCCGGTGATATCGTTATGTTTCCCCAAGGCGATAGTCACGTCATGTCTAGTGCGCCGGGCATAGCGCCCTTGCGCCGAACCGCCGAGTGGGTTTTCTCCACGCGCAACAATCCCAAGCCGATGCCGATTTCCTATCACCACGGCGTCGTCGAGGCCGGCACGCCGCTACCGGTAGATAGTGCAGACATGGTCGTGGTGTGCGGTTTTCTCGGATGCGACCTGAAGCCATTCAACCCGCTCATCGCTGCGCTGCCGCACATTCTCCACCTTCCGGCCGCACGTGCCGGCGATTGGGTGTCGCATGTGATCAACCAAGCGGTGGTTGAATACAACAACCCCAGACCTGGCGGAGACGCCGTGCTGGAGCGGCTGTCGGAAATGATGTTCGTCGACGCAGCGCGGCGTTATCTCGAGAGCCTGCCAGAGGATGCCACGGGCTGGCTTGCGGGTCTGCGTGATCGCTTTGTCGGAAAGGCGCTCGAGCTCATGCACGAGCGACCCGATCAAGCGTGGACGGTCGATGATCTCGCCCGCGAAGTCGGGCTGTCACGCTCGGCGCTGCATGAGCGTTTTGTTCAATATATCGATCATCCGCCGATGCAGTACCTCGCCAACTGGCGCATGCAGCTTGGTGCGAAGCTGCTGCGCGAGACGAACCGCACGGTTGCGACAATCGCGCTCGAAGTTGGTTACGAATCGGAGGCTGCTTTCTCTCGTGCCTTCAAGCGCTTGGTTGGCACTCCGCCGGCCTCATGGAGAAAATCCCAGGTGCGCACTTAATTACGAGGTTTTTCACGTCCAGCTTGCCCAGCCAATGAAAGTCTGCATCCAGGCTCAAAACAGACGTTTGCTACCTGTAACTTACTATCTGATACGGGTCGAGAACAACCGAATCAAGGAAATCGACTCGGCATCGATTAAGCCACTGACTCTCAGACAGCCTATGCTGGTGAAATCATTTTCGATTCCGCCCCTTTGATGTCACATCGAAAGGAGCGTTGGCCATGCCCACCAAAACCGTCCGACTCCATCGCGTGCTGCGCGCGCCGCCCGAGCGTGTCTGCGCGCCTATCTCGATGCCAATGCCATGGTCAAATGGCTGCCGCCGCACGGTTTCACCGGCAAGGTGCACGCGCTGGATGCGCGCATGGGCGGTTCGTACAAGATGTCATTCACTGACCTCAGTACCGGCAAAAGCCATAGCTTCAGCGGCAAGTATGTGGAGCTGGTTCAGAACGAACGCATCCGCATCATCGACCGTTTCGACGACCCCAACCTGCCGGGGGAGATGGTGACCACGATCACTTTGAAGGCGGTATCCTGCGGCACCGAGCTGAATGTGGTGCAGGAGGGCATCCCCGAGGCGATTCCGGCCGAGGCCTGTTATCTCGGCTGGCAGGAGTCGCTGACCTTGCTGGCGCTGCTGGTCGAGGCCGAGGTCAAGGACGAATAATTCAGCGCGGCCACAGGTAGGCGCCGCCCAGGCCGCACAGCAACAGGCCCAGTCCGAACTTCAGCACGTTCTGCGGCACGAGCTTCTGCGTGGCGGCGCCGAGGTACATGCCGGCGAGCCCGCCCAGGCCGAACAGGCTGCCGAGCAGCCAGTCGGGTGCGGCATGGCTGCCATCGGGCAGCGGCAGCGCGGAATACACGATGACGCCGATGACCGAGGTGGCGAAGGTGCCGGCGAGCGCCGCACCCGCCACGATCGCCACCGGCAGGTGGAAGACGGCGATGCAGAAGGGCGCGATGATGGCGCCGCCGCCGATGCCGTAAGTGCCGCCGATGATGCCGACGATGAAGGAAAGCGCCAGCATGGCCGGCACCGAAAACCCGTAGGCGTGGCTGCCGAGCGTGAATTCCATGTGCCGCCACTCGCTGCGCGCAAGCTGCACAGGGTGTCGCCGGCGGCGATGGCAGGGGCGGGCCTGCGCTTTGCCCAGGGCGCGAATCCTGACAGCAGTCGCCACGCGAGATAGAGCATGACCGCGCCGACGAATATCTTGAAGCGCGCCGCATCGGGCAGCACCAGGGCGCGCAGGTAGAAGCACTACCGATGCCGCTGAGGCGAGATAGCAGGATACTGTCGCAGCCAGGCGAGACGCAGGAAAAACAACCGTTACCGTAGATCGATTCACATATGCTGAAGGTTGCCGCCATATCGATTACCTTGGTAGTTCACCAGACGATTTGGCAGCAATTTTTGAACATGGTATTTTGCATGGTATTACCACCAACACAAAAAACTAAGCCATTGATATTAAATTGAAAAAGCAGCTCGTTTACAATCGAGCGGGAGTGACAAGAATTTATAAAATATTGATATATAAGAATAAAAAACAACCCAATTGATAATATAATCAGCATCATCAATGGTATTTTTCATGGTATTTATTACGTGTAGCAAGACAGAACACATCGATACCATGAGAAAAAAAATAGAGTCTGGCATGGTATCAGGGCAATTGAACGGCGTATGCGTAACTAATTGTCTTAGTGCCAGACAGTATGCCTCCAAAGCCGGAGGCTCACGATTCCCCAAGTGATCGATCAATGGAAATCATGATCTTCGGCGAGGTGCCGGATATCGAGCAGATTCTTGCGGTGCTCCAGACGCTTCAGGAAGAAATCAATGCATAACGAGTGATTCGATCATGAAGACCTCTCTGTGGGGGTGGCGTTGAGCTTTCCGAGTGGGGTCTTCTGCCAGTCACACGGTCGGAGGATGGCAGGGATGACTCTGGTGGAGCCTTCAGCATGACGCTCCAGCGCCCGTTTCACCTCAATGTCGTAGCAGTAGTCAGAATGCAGAAAGTCTGAACTCACGAGCAGCAGCACGATGTCCGCCGACTCCGGTTGGTTGCTGATCTCTCGGTCGAATTCGTCACCTGGACCGATCCGGCGGTCTTGCCAGATATCAATCACACTGTCCCGTCGAAGAGTTGCAAGGTGCTTTTCCAGCTCTTTTCGCAGATCTTCATCTTGATGTGAGTACAACGTACTTTCGCCCATCAGTGTGGTCATTTCGCAGTGCTCTTGCGCTGAGTTTCTTGACGCAGGACAGTGCATAATTAGGTTGATTACATTAGGTTATCTACGATTCTATCCCGTTTTGCTGGACAGGGTGCCACGGCGGTAGTTTTGATGGACGTACCTGCCGAAATCGCTTTTTATTGGAAATCGGTTGGAGCCGGAGGGCGAACGAATGATTGAAGACCGCTGGTTGTCGGTAGCGGAAATCGCGGCATCCCTCGGGTCAAGCGTGACACCGTCTACAAGTGGATTGAGCGTAAGGCCGTGCCGGCTCACAATGTTGGCCGGTTATGGAAATTCAGAAAAGACGAAGTCGACCAATGGTTCGGCACGGCAGCGCAAACAAGGGTTAATGCGTGTGTTCAAGGTGACAGCAGAGGAAGAGGTGTTGGGTCGAATGGCTGAAAAGCAGGATGTGGCTCGGTTTGTGACCGCAATATCCACGATGGCCATCAGCTTTGCGGGGGCAACTCTATGCGATCTTGTCCTTCTGTCGTTTCTGATCGTGTACTGGCGTACCTCCCCGGCGGGTGAGGATCATCCGCGTCTGGCAACGGGAGGAGGATATCAACTATGCCTATCCTAACAAATCCTAACTCCTCCCGGTCCGCAACGACACGACCTTGGCACGTCCTGTCACGAAGAACGATATTCAGTGAACTCGACGCCGGCGCCACCGGTCTCGACACGGCTGAAGCCGGGCGGCGCATGGAACGATACGGCCCGAACCGCTTGCCGGAAGCTCCGCCCCAAGGTCTGCTCATGCGCCTGCTGGCACAATTTCACAACCTGCTGATCTATGTGCTGCTGGGCGCTGCGCTTATCGCCGGGGCCATTGGGTGGACACCATCGTCATCCTCGGCGTGGTGCTGGTCAATGATCGGCCTGACTGCCTGGGCGAGACCGGCGATGCTGCCAGCCTGGGCCGGGAGAGGCGCATGCGCAATGAATCAATGCAGGGTAGCCGTGGTAGCGTTGTGACTGGTACGAGGTCCGTGAATTCACATAGAGAAGAGTGGCCAATATGAAACCCTTGATGGAGAAACACTGGCACCACCTGCCTCGGGACGAGGTGCTGGACCTGCTCGACACCGACGCGAAGAAAGGTCTGGACCGTTTCGAGGTCGAGGAGCGACAGCAGAACTTCGGCCCCAACGTTCTGACGCAACGCAAGGGCAAGGGGCCACTGCTGCGTTTCCTGTTGCAGTTTCACCAGGCGCTGGTCTATATCCTGCTGGCCGCGGTCGTGATCAAACTCATGCTGAGCGCCTGGGTGGACGCCAGCGTGATTTTCGGCGTGGTTCTGCTCAATTCCATCATCGGCTTCGTGCAGGAGGGCAAGGCCCTGGGCGCACTGGCGGCCCTGGCGAGCGCGCTGACCACGGCTGCCACTGTGGTGCGCGCCGGCGAGAAGCATCGCATAGACGCCCGTGAACTGGTGCCCGGAGATATTGTTTTACTGGCCTCCGGCGACAAGGTGCCGGCGGACCTGCGCCTGCTGCACGCCCGTAACCTGCAGATCGACGAATCCGCCTTGACCGGCGAGTCAGTGCCGGTGGAGAAGTGTTCGGGCGAACTGGCCCACGACGCCGTGCTGGCGGAGCGCGCCAACATGGCCTATTCCTCCACCCTGGTGACCTATGGCACCGGGGTCGGCGTAGTCGCCGAAACCGGCGACAGCACCGAGATCGGCCGCATCTCCGAACTGATCGCCAGCGCCGAGGTGTTGGCCACGCCGCTGACCCGCAAGATCGCCCGCTTCAGCCATGTGCTGCTTTATGCCATCCTGGTCCTGGCTGGTCTGACCTTCGCCGTAGGCCTGTGGCACGGGGGTTCGGCGGTGGACATGTTCATGGCTGCCGTGGCGATGGCTGTCGCCATGATACCGGAAGGGCTACCCGCCGTGCTGACCATCACCCTGGCCATCGGTGTGGCGCGCATGGCCAAACGCCACGCCATCATCCGCCATCTGCCTGCAGTCGAGACCCTCGGCAGCACCACCGTGATCTGCTCGGACAAGACTGGCACCCTGACCCGCAACGAGATGACGGTGCAGCGCATCTGGGCGGGTGACGAAGCGGTCGAGGTCACCGGTGTGGGTTACACGCCGCAGGGCGAACTGTCGCACAACGGCCAGGCGCTGGTGCTCAGCGATCACACTGCTCTCTCGGAATTGCTACGTGCTGGCCTGCTGTGCAACGACGCGGTGCTGAAACAGGAGAATAACGCCTGGAAGATAGAAGGTGACCCCACCGAGGCTGCACTGCTGGTAGCGGCCGGCAAGGCCGGGTTCGATGCGCAACGGACACATGAAGCATACCCCAGACTCGATGCGATTCCCTTCGAGTCCCAGCACCAGTACATGGCCACCCTGCATGGCGGTGACAACCCGGTAATCTATCTAAAGGGCTCGGTCGAGAGCCTGCTTGCCCGATGCGCCGATGTCCTGAGCGCCGACGGTGAGAGCCGGCCGCTGGACACTGCCGTGGTGCATGCCCAGGTCGAGGCAATGGCGGGTCAGGGCAAGCGGGTGCTGGCATTCGCCCGTCTCGGTGTTCACCCGGATACCACGGTAATCGATCACCCGCAGGTTGCCGGCGGCCTGACCTTTATCGGGCTGCAGGGCATGATCGACCCGCCGCGCGATGAGGCGATCCGCGCGGTCAACGCCTGTCAAGCGGCAGGCATCCAGGTCAAGATGATCACCGGCGATCACGCCACAACGGCAGCCGCCATTGCGGGTCAGATCGGCCTGGGCGGCCCGCTACCGGAAGGCCAGGTCCCGGACGTGCTAACCGGCCGCGAACTGGCGGTGCTCAGCGATGCCGAACTGATCGACGCTGCCGCCGATACCGAGGTGTTCGCCCGCGTTACGCCGGAGCAGAAGCTGCGCCTGGTGGAGGCCCTGCAGGCGCACGGCGAGGTGGCGGCCATGACCGGTGACGGGGTCAATGACGCCCCGGCCCTGCGCCGCGCCGATATCGGCGTCGCCATGGGCATCAACGGCACCGAGGTGTCGAAGGAGGCCGCCGACATGGTACTGACCGACGACAACTTCGCCACCATCGAGGCGGCGGTGGAGGAAGGCCGCGGCGTGTTCGCCAACCTGATCAAGTTCATTACCTGGATCCTGCCGACCAACGCCGGCCAAGGACTGGTGATCATCGTCGCGGTGATGGCGGCCCAGCCGTTGCCGGTACTGCCGGTGCAGGCGCTGTGGATCAACATGACGACCGCCGTGCTGCTCGGCCTCGCCCTGGCCTTCGAGCCCAGGGAGCCGGGCATCATGCGCCGCCCGCCGCGCCGGCCGGACGCGCCTATCCTCAGCGGCGAGCTGATTTTCCGCATCCTGCTGGTGGGACTGCTGCTGCTGATCGGCGGATTCGGTCTGTTCGAGTGGGCCTTGTATCGGGGCGCCAGCGAAGCCGAGGCGCGCACTATCGCGGTCAATGTGTTTGCCGTGGGGCAGTCATTCTACCTGCTCAACTGCCGCTCGCTGCGCTTTTCGATGTTTCGCCTCGGTTTGTTCAGCAACCCGTGGATCTGGGCCGGTATCGCCGCCATGATAGCAGCACAACTGGTGTTCACCTATCTGCCGGTGATGAACTGGCTGTTCCATACCGCGCCGATCGGCTGGATGGACTGGCTGCACATCGTGTTGGTCGGACTGGTGATCTATCTGGTCATCGGTGCGGAAAAGGCCTGGCGGCTGCGCCGCGAGGCGGGAGACCGTGAAACATGAAATGGTCCATGTTTCGTTCATGGAACGGTTTCTCGATACCTGGCCGGTGGACTTCGTACACGGCGTCGAAATCATTGCGCTGGGCGTGTCGCTTTTTATGATTCTTGAACTGGAAAAACTTGCACTGCGCAAGTGACGCAGGAAGTATGACGGCCGCCGCGGCAGTCCGGGGCGGAGCGAGGCCAAATTATGACGGTGTTCCCGGACGTGTTCACCGAGATGGCGGTGCTGCTGCTGTTTGCCGCGGCGGTGGGAGCGCTATGTGTACGCTTGCGCCAACCCTTGATTGTCGCCTTTATCGCTGTGGGCATAATGGTTGGCCCGTCGGTGCTCGGTTGGGTCAGCGCGAACGACCAGGTAGATCTGCTGGCGAAGTTCGGCATTTCCCTGTTGCTGTTCGTCGTCGGTTTGAAACTGGACCTGCACATTATCCGCACCATGGGGCCGGTCGCCCTGGCGACGGGACTCGGCCAGGTGATATTCACCAGCGTCGTCGGCTACCTGATCGGATACGCCTTTGGCATGACGCCGGTCACGGCCCTGTACGTGGCGGTCGCGTTGACGTTCTCCAGCACCATCATCATCGTCAAACTGCTTTCCGACAAGCGCGAGGTGGATACGCTGCACGGTCGTATCGCCCTGGGTTTCCTGATCGTGCAGGACCTGGTTGTCGTGTTGGTCATGATCGGCCTCAATGCCCTGGGTGTCACCGGTGATGTCTCGTGGACCCAGGCGGCATTTGCCGTGCTGGTCAAGGGTGTGGGGTTTATTCTGTTGGTCGGGTTGGCGATGCGCTACCTGCTACCGCAACTGCTCCACATGCTGTCACGCTCCCAGGAATTGCTGGTGTTGTTCGGTATTGCCTGGGGGCTGGCGCTGGCGGCCCTCGGGGTGACGCTCGGTTTCAGCAAGGAGGTGGGCGCCTTTGTCGCCGGCGTGTCACTGGCCTCCACGCCTTACCGGGATGCACTCGGCGCACGCCTGACGAGCGTGCGCGACTTTTTGCTGCTGTTTTTCTTTCTCGACCTCGGTGCGCGACTCGACCTGGGGCTGCTGGGCGCCCAGCTGGTGGAATCACTGGTGTTCTCCCTGTTCGTCCTGATCGGCAATCCTCTTATTGTCATGGTCATCATGGGCGTACTGGGATACCGCAGTCGTACCGGGTTCCTTGCGGGCCTCACGGTGGCGCAGATCAGCGAGTTCTCCCTGATCCTGGGGGCGCTGGGCCTGAGCCTCGGCCATATCAGCGCCGAGACCATGGGCCTGATAACCCTGGTGGGGCTTATCACTATCAGCGTATCCACTTACATGATCATGTATTCGCATCCGCTGTATGAGCGCCTGGCGCCCTGGCTCAGGATCTTCGAGCGTCGCCAGCCTCACCGAGAGACCGGGCAAGATGTTGTGCCTGATGACGCGGTGCCCCTGGTCGTGCTGTTCGGTCTGGGTCGTTACGGCAACGGCATCACCCGCGCGTTGCGAGAGAGGGGCTGGCGGGTGCTCGGTGTTGATTTCAACCCGGACCTGGTTCGCGCTGGCGACGCCACAGGACACCCGGTCATATTCGGGGATGCCGAAGATCCCGAGTTCATCGCGACGCTCTCGCTTGGGCGGGCGCATTGGGTAGTGAGCACGGCGCGCGAACGCCACGTCAATCTATCGCTTATCCACTCGCTGCGTAGTCTCGGTTACAGCGGCCGGATCGCTATTACGGTGCAATCGCCGGATGATGCGGCCAGACTGGAACAGGCGGGCGCCGATCTGATTCTGGTGCCATACGCGGACGCCGCCCGCGAGGCGGCTGATCGTATCATGGGGACGGACTTTGTGCGGCAACCGTTACAGGAGGCTCAATGACCTTGAATCAGGATAAAAGCGCATGAAAATAGTCAATCATGTAATCGACGGGTCAACAGTTGTATCGCGGGTCCTGCTGTTTTCACTCCTATGGTGGGTGCTCACCGATGGAACGGCCGGGTCCTGGTGGATTGGCGCCCCAGCGGTGGCGGGCGCGGTGATCATAAGCGTCATTCTGGTACCGCCGTTAGGCCTTGTCTGGCGGGAAGTGATGGGATTTGTACCCTTTTTCCTTTGGCATTCGCTGAAAGGGGGTGCGGATGTAGCGCGGCGGGCGTTTCATCCGCGGATGCCTGTCGCGCCGGAACTCATCGAATACCCACTCCGGCTGCCCCCGGGCTTGTCGCAAGTGGCCATGATCAACATCACGAGCCTGCTGCCGGGGACGCTGAGCGCCGAGATCGAAGGGCAAGTATTGAAAGTCCATGTGCTGGATAGGCGGGGTGATTATTTAGACGGGCTGAATGCGTTGGAACAACGCGTGGGGCGCATGTTGGGAAGCGCCTCTGATGACTTCCCCGGGAGGTGAATGAGATGCAGCGATTTAAAAAAATTCTTTGTGTTATGGAACATGGAGAGGCCAGCAAGCCCGCATTGGAAAGAGCGGTGGCATTGGCCGAGAACAACCAGGCGGAGCTGACGGTTGTGGACGTGATTGAACGCTTGCCGGCCGGTATCGGTATGCCCGATGGCGGTCCAATCTCCCGCGACCTGCTGGCGGCAATGGAGCGCGAGCACGAAGCGCGGATCGTGTCTCTGCTCGAGCCCTACCGCCAAAGACTCGATGTCAAGCACGGCGTGTTAAAGGGCACCCCGTTTCTCGAGGTGATCCGGGAGGTATTGCACAACGGGCATGATCTGGTGGTCAAGTGCCCCGAATCGCCGAGCTGGCTGGACCGCTTCTTCTCCGGTGACGACATGCACCTGCTGCGTAAGTGTCCCTGCCCCGTCTGGCTTGTCAAACCTGAGGCGCCCAGATCCTATAAACGCATCCTGGCAGCCGTGGATGTGGATGAATCGTATTTGCCAACGGAGCTGGCGACACGGCACGCATTGAACGTTCAAATTCTGGAAATGGCGGCCTCCCTGGCGATCTCGGAATCCTCGGAGTTGCATGTCGTGCATGCCTGGGATTCAGTTTACGAATCAATCAGCGGTTTTGTTATTTCATCAGATATATCGCCTGAGAAAGAAGCCTTGAATGTTGAACAAGAGCGGAGACAGCATCAACAGTGGCTGGACACATTTTTGCGCCACAGTGGGAACACAGCGACGCGGGACGCCCTGGGCTATCTCACGCCCCTAAGCCACCTGATAAAAGGGGGTGCCCGCAAGGAAATTCCAGTGCTGGCCAAACGCCTGCAAATCGACTGCATTGTCATGGGCACGGTGGCGCGCACAGGCATCCGCGGTTTCATCATGGGCAATACGGCGGAGACCATTCTCGAGCAGATCGATTGTTCGGTGCTGGCGATCAAGCCGGAGGGCTTCAAAACGCCGGTTACACTGGATGAGAAACGATGAATTATGAAGTGAGGTGAACGAGATGAGGCGGTTCAAAAACATTCTTTGCGTGATGGAGTCACAGACGGCTTGTCAGTGTGCTCTTGAGCGTGCTGTAGCGCTGGCGGAGACCAATCAGTCGAGCCTGACGGTGACCACTATTACCGAGCGCGCGCCGGAGGGGAACAGATTAGCTGAGGGTGGACTGGAGTCGGGCGACTTACAGGAGAGATTGACGGACGTGCAGGCCCAGTGGTTGGAAACCCTGGTCGAGCCATACCGCGAGCGCATCGAAGTCAACACGCTGGTACTGACGGGCACGCCGTTCCTGGAAATCATACGCGACGTGTTGCGCACCGGACGTGACCTGGTGATCAAGTGTCCCGAATCGCCGGACTGGCTGGATCGCCTTTTCAGCGGTGACGATATGCACCTGCTGCGCAAGTGTCCGTGTCCGGTATGGATGATCAAGCCGGAGACCGGGGAATCCTATCAACGCGTCCTCGCGGCCGTGGATGTGGATGACAATTACCCGCCGGCCGAACTGGAGACACGCCAGGCCTTGAATGGCATGGTGATGGAGATCGGTGGCGCCCTGGCGGTTTCAGAGTTTGCCGAGTTGCACGTCGTGCATGCCTGGCAGGCAATCGGCGAGAGCGCCATGCGCGACGGGGCATTCATGCATCGACCGGAAGAGGAAGTCAATGCCTATGTCGAACAGGTTCGGGCGCATCATGCTCGGCGTCTGGATGAACTGATGCGAGACGCGGGCGTAAAACTGGGATCGGATGCCATGGATTACTTGAAACCCCAGTTGCACCTTCTGAAGGGATCGGCTCGCAAGGAAATCCCGGTCTTGGCTAAACGGCTGCAAGTTGATTGCATCGTCATGGGCACCGTGGCGCGCACAGGCATCCGCGGTTTCATCATGGGCAATACGGCGGAGACCATTCTCGAGCAGATCGGCTGCTCGGTGCTGGCGATCAAGCCGCCCGGCTTCATCACGCCCGTCGCGCTGGAGGGCTGATCGGGCATGCAGCATCTTTACCTGGCACTGGCTTTGTTCCTGCTGCTGAACCTGGGTGCCGGCATGTGGCGGGTATTGCGCGGACCGACAGCCGCTGATCGTATGCTGGCCGCGCAGCTGTTTGGGACGACCGCAGTGGCGATCCTGTTATTGCTGGCCGAGGTGGCGGGCAGCGCGGCGCTGCGTGACGTGGCGCTGGTCTTTGCCCTGCTGGCAGCGGTGACGGCGGTAGCTTTCGTGCGGCGAACCTGGACGGAGCCGGAGGGTAGCGCCGCCGCCCGCTGAATACCTGACCGCGGCTCTGCTGATCGTGGGCAGCGTGTTCTTCCTTGCCGGCACTCTCGGTCTGCTGCGTTTTCCCGATGTCTATACCCGGCTGCATGCCTTGACCAAGGCTGACAACGTGGGCCTGGGTCTGATCGTGGCGGGCCTGGCGATTCAGATTGCGTCGTGGGCCGGCGCTGTGAAACTGCTGTTGATTTGGCTGTTGGTGTTACTGGCGGGTGCGAGCGTGTCGCACCTGGTGTCCCGCGCCGCCTTGCGCAGAGGGATCAGCGTATGGAAGCGATGACCTGGTTGGCCTGGTCTTTCGATGCCTGGCTGGGCATTGGATTGCTGTGGCTGGCCTGGCGAGCGCTTGCCTGTCCGGATCTGTTCAAAGCTGTGGTTCTGTTCGTCGCCTTCGGCCTGTTGCTGGCGTTGGCCTGGGTGCGCCTGTAGGCGCCGGACGTTGCACTGGCGGAAGTGGCTATCGGTGCCGGGCTCACCGGGGCATTGCTGATGGCGGCGCTGGCACGACTGGGTATCGATACTGCTCCTGACAACGGTGACGATAAAAACGAAGCGGACCATGGCTGATTTTCTGCGGCGGACGAGACGTGTGATGAATGCAGCCTTGATCACCCTTCTGTTCGTGCTTGCTGCAGGTCTGGGTTACGCGGTGTTGTCGCTACCCGACCAGGCGCAGGGTCTCCAGGCTGCAGTCGCCGAACAGATGGACCGTAGCGGCGTGGAACATCCTGTCACGGCGGTGCTGCTCAACTTCCGCGGTTACGACAACATAGTCGTGAACCGTCACTTGCGTTTTACCGTCTGATTCCCGATGAATCCTTCCCGCATACTGAGCCAGCGAGCCTTTCCAGACGATGGGCATGGCAAGAAACAGTGTATCCAGCCTGGGCAGGTCAAAACCCTCTCCCGCATACTTTCCGGTGGCGACCACAACCTGCGCCGAATGCAAATGCTCGTCAACACGCCTGCGTTCAGCGGCTTTCATTGCGCCTTTTAATATGATGGAATCAATACCGTTTTCTTTGAGAAGGCTGTTGATCATCTCGGCATGTTCGCGCCTTTCAGTGAGGACGATTGGGTGTCTGTTTTCGTGAACACTATCAATCACATCTGACATAATTCGCCGCGTTCGTGCTTCGTTTTCCATGATCCATCGGTAGGCATCTGTAATTCTTGGACGCTCCTCGGGCTGGGAAAGATGCAGTGGTGGCATATCATAGAACTGATGGACTTGAACTTCTTGTTCGAAGCTTCCTTCACTTGAGCTTTTAACTTTGTGCCGAATGGGGCCGGCAGCCATAAAGATGATCTTCTGGTGGCCGTCCTGTCTTTCCGGGGTAGCAGTAAGGCCGAGCACAAATTTCGCTCGAACTTCATTCAGTACCATCTCAAAGCGCGGCGCGGATACGTGGTGGCATTCATCAACTATGACATGCCCATAGTCCTGAACAATGGGAGAGATGGTATTGTCTTTCTTGTTAATCAGGCTTTGATACGTCGCTATATCAATGATTCCGGTGGGCTTCTTCTTTCCCCCGCGGATGACGCCGATCTCTGCTTCTGGCAAAAACGAGCGCAGTCTTTCCTGCCATTGATCAAGCAGTTGGCGACTGTGTACAAGAATGAGTGTGTTTGCTTTGCGCTTGGCGATCATTCCGATAGCTGTCACGGTTTTTCCAAACGCTGTAGGCGCATGCAGTATTCCTGCATCGTGTTTGCTCATTCCCTTAACTGTGGCCTGCTGATTTTTCATCAATGTTAACAATGCCTTCATGCCGGAAAGTTTAGTGCTCAACTCACGCTTGTCATCGATTAGAACGTCTATATTGTTCTCTTTCAATAACGAGAGCGCACCATCCAGACACCCACGAGGTAATGACAAGTAGCCACGTTCAATGCGTGCGCAAGAAATGAATCGCGGAATACCGTGGGTCGAAAAGCGAAGCGCCTGTGTTTTAAAGAAAACCGGATTCGAAAAGCTGGCTAGACGCCTTAATCTTGCTAAAAGGGCACTTGGCAGCGCCTCTACCTCAAAGTAGATGTGGTTGGCCAGCGTTATGCTTACCTGTTGAGGTGGGTTTTCCAGAACCAGGGGCCTGGGTTTGGTTGTTATCTCCCAGGGTGGCCGGGTATCAGCAACGTCCTGCTCTGAAATCAGGCTTGCGTTGGGAGAAATCTGTGAAAGAAGCTTATTTAACTCCCGCCTGGAAAGTCTCTTTACCTGTGCGAGGTACTGCCATTGATCTTCAATGACATTCAATTCTTTATCGACAAATGAGCTA
>Ga0210101_1000207_pt1 | contig 21638 bp, 23 predicted proteins | sample Muzzi_PWC_D1_FD_185534 | JGI IMG/M metagenome (GOLD analysis project Ga0210101, IMG submission 185534) | Wetland microbial communities from San Francisco Bay, California, USA, that impact long-term carbon sequestration - Muzzi_PWC_D1 (SPAdes) | ecosystem: Environmental > Aquatic > Marine >... | reverse complement strand
GCCATCACCTGCTCGATCGACTCGGCCAGCCCCCGGTCGTTGACCTCGACCGCCGCCCCCATCACCCAGACGTCGTCGTCCGCGGTCTCGAACTTGACCGGCATCTGGGTGATCATCGCCTCCAGCACCTGCTCCGGCTTGACCCCGAGCACGCTGGTCCGGGAGCCGGTCATGCCGACGTCGGAGATGTAGGCGGTGCCCTGGGGCAGGACGCGGGCATCGGCGGTCGGCACGTGCGTATGGGTGCCGAACACGGCGGCGACGCGGCCGTCGAGGTGCCAGCCCATCGCCACCTTCTCGCTGGTTACCTCGGCGTGGAAGTCGACGACGACGCAGTCCGCCTCGATCCGGCCGAGGATCGCGTCGACCTCGTGGAAGGGCGAGCGGGCCACCTTCAGCCCGACCGCGCCGCTGAGGTTGACCACCCCGACCCGCATCCCCCCCGCCTCGACCACCAGGTGGCCGCGGCCGGGGTTGGCGTGCGGGTAGTTGGCCGGGCGCACCACGCGCTGGTCGCGGTCGAGGAAGTCGTAGGCCTCGCGGTGGCGGTAGACGTGGTTGCCGGTGGTGATCACGTCGACGCCGGCGTCGAACAGCGCCTTCGCGGTCTTCTCGGTGATCCCGATCCCGCCCGCCGAGTTCTCGCCGTTGACGATCGTCAGGTCCGGACTGTGCCGCTCGCGCAGAGCCGGCATTGCCGCTTTCAGGCCGCGACGACCGGGTCCGCCGACCACGTCGCCGATGAAGAGGATCTTCATGAGGGTGGACCCTAACCGCGATACTGATCGGAGACAGCGATGGACGAGCAGAGCGAGGTCGTGCGGCGCGCGCTGGGCTATCCCTACGCGACCCCGGAGCGCTCCTTCGTCCAGATCGGCGCGCGAACCCTGGCGCCGGGCGATGTCGACGTCGACCTCTCGGAGCGGGTCGCCCTGCTCGCCTACGGCGCCAACGCGGCGCCCGAGGCGCTGGCCCGCAAGCTCGCCGGCAACGGCGATCCGGTCCCCGTCCTGCGCGCCACCATCGCGGGCTTCGACGTCGCCTACTCGGCTCACATCTCCGCCTACGGCTCGGTGCCGGCGACGCTCCACCGCAGCCCGGGGACCGAGGCGGCCGTCTTCGTCGCCCACCTCACGACCGAGCAGCTCGGCCTGATCTCGGCGACCGAGCCGAACTACGAGCTGGCCGAGCTGCCCGCCGGCGCCTGCCGCTTCGAGGACGGCCGCTCCCCCGATGCGCTCTCCGCCTACGCGAGCCGCCACGGCTGCCTGCTGCTCGGCGACTCCGCGGTCGCCCTCGCGGCGATCGCGGCGCGAGGCAGGACTCTCGCCGCGATGAGCCAGCGCGAAGTGCTGGAGCGAGTGCGCGACGGCCACTGCCCGGAGCGCACCCTGAACCGGTTCATCGAGGAGTGCGTCGCCGATCCGTGCCTGGCTCGCCGCTGCACGGAGGGGTTGAGAAGAACGGCCCAGACGATGCCCTTGCGCTAACAGTGTTGGATCGCTTAGATTGGCTGAACCATGCCACCGGGGGACGGCCAGAGCCCGCTCTTCGTCTTCGATTCGCGTGAGGAGTTCAAGCCCCTCGCGGTGGAGAGCGTCGAGGCGCTCGACGCAACGCTCGTCAAGCCGGACGGCGGCGAGGGCGGTCCGGTCGCGCTGGACGCGCTGCCGGACGACGGCGGGAGGATGAACTTCCCTCCCCACCCGCTGAGCTACGAGGGGCGGATGCAGGCGGAGTTCGGCAACGTCGGCTACCGGCGCACCGTTCGGGGCGGCGGGCTCGACTGGGTCCAGTACTGGCTCTGGTACCTGTACAACCCGAAGAAGGTGGTGGTCACCGGCAACCACGAGGGCGACTGGGAGTTCGCCCAGGTTGGCTACGCGGGCGAGCAGCCGGTCTGCATGACCGCCTCCCAGCACCACTCGGGCGGCTCGCGGATGTGGTGGGAGCTGGAGAAGCGCGACGGCCGCCCGGTGGTCTACGTCGCGCTCGGCTCGCACGCCAACTACTTCGCGACGGTCGACCAGCTCCCCGAGATCGGCGACAAGGGGGACGGCAAGGGCGACGTGCTGGACTCGGTCCAGTGGCGGGACTTCGGTCCCTGGGCGACCTGGCCGGGGCGGTGGGGGAACTCGACCGGCGAGGGACGCTCGCCCCAGTCCCCCGGCAGCCAGGGCGAGCGCTGGTCGGCTCCCCACCGCTACCACTCGAAGGCCGACCATGAACGCTGATCCCAAGCAGCCGCTCCGGCTGACTCACGGCAACACCGCCAAGCAGCGGGCTAGGGGCGGCCGCGCCCGCCGTGTCTTCCACGGCACGCTCGCCGGCGAGCTGAACGACCGCGGCGCGGCGACGGTGGACGAGCTCTATCTCCGCTTCGACTGCTTCCTCCTGCCGCTCGAAAAGGGCGAGATCCGGCAGGTCCTCGAGTCGGCCCGACGCGAGGGGATCGTCGCTGAGGTCGGCGACGAGATCGACGGCTTTGGAGAGACGGTGTCAGAACAGTGGACGACCACCGACAAGGGTCGAAGGCTGCACCGCCCGCGCACCTTTGCGGTGCCGGATCTCGGCTACTTGATCGTCGGAGAGCACGACCGCGCGGTCAAGCTCTTCGATATCGGCAAGACCGCTGTGACGATGGCGATCCCCGCCCTGGCGCTGGTCGGGATCGACAAGCTGGATCCTGGCGCGGCGACGAAGTGGGCGGTGTTCGGAGGGATCGGCTTGGCGATCCTCTGGATGGTCGCCTACGGCCTCGGAGGAGAGCTCGATCTGCGAGCCGCGGCTGCTTCCTGGCCGCGGTTGAGGGAGACTCGCCCGGAGCGCTGGCGGTATCAGATGAGCTGGCCCTGCATGGCGTACTTGCCGGCGCTCATCGCAGCCGTCTACGTCGCCGCCGGCCTCTGGCTCGGCCTCGGCTTCTTCCCGTGGTGGGTCTATGCAGCGGCGTCGATCGCGACCGCGGCGATCTACTTCGGCGCCGTCCTCCCCAAGTACCGCGCCTGGCACAAGATCGACCCCAAGCGGTGCAAGGACGAGTGGAAAGAGCGCGGCAGGGAGGCCCTACCGGCGTCGGCAAGGCCGACCGTCTAGACCGCCGCGAAGCGGCGCAGGGCGAGCCGGGCGAGCAGGCCGTAGGCGACGATCAGGATCCCAAGGTGCAGCAACGGGCCGCCGATGCCGCCGCCGTTCGCGTCGAGCGCCGCCGTCATCGCCTGCAGCGCGGGCTTGAACGGGAAGAGGGCGGTGAGGACCCGGATCGCGTCGTAGAGGCTGGTGCCGACCGCCCCCGAGGGGACGAGGGAGAGCAGGGCGATCGGCAGCGAAACCATGAAGGCGAGCAGCGAGACCGCGCGCACGTCCCGCGCCGTGGCGCCCAGCGCCGCGCCCGCCGCGCCCAGCGCTCCGCCCGAGGCGAGGATCGCGACCAGCCAGAGGCCGAAGCGGCTCCAGTCGAGCGATACGAAGATCTGGACCCCGGCCAGCATCAGCAGCGTCACCGCCAGCCCGGCGGCGATCCCCAGCCCGACCTTCTCGCCGAGCAGGGCCGAGCGAGAGACGAGGCCGCGGGTGAGGCGGGGGAAGGTGTTCTCCTCCCGCTCCAGGGCGAGCGAGCCGGCGACCAGGAGCAGCGTCACAAAGGTCATGGTGAGCGCTGCCGCAGCGGCGATCGCGAAGATTTCAAGCGGTGGGGTGGGGGCGCTGACCGTCTTCTTGTCGACGACGATCGGCTCGGCGAGCCGATCGATCAGCGGCGAGGCGACATCGAGGTTGTCGCGGGCCAGGGTGGCGAAGCGGACCACCCGGTCGAGAGCCGGGCGCTGGGCCGGCGGCACCGCCGTCCGCAACCCCCGCAGGATCTTCGCCGCGGTTCGCAGGCCAAGGATCTCGACCGGCGTCCCGAGCACGTCGAAGCGCCCCCCGTTCACGACCAGGCTGAGGTAGCGGCCGCCTTCGGCGGCGATCTGCTTGGCGATCAGCAGGTTCGCCTGGCCGAGCAGCGATTCGATTCGGTCGTCGACCACCTGCGCCTTCAGCGGGTCCTCCTCGTTGACGATCACCTCGACTTGCGGCGTTTCCGGGTTGAGCGTGGAGAGGGAGTTGAGTCGGTCGACGAGGTCGGCCGGCAGGATCAGCGCCGCGAGCACGTCGCCCGAGCGGACCTTCGCTTCGGCGGCCTCGCGGCTGCCGACCGGCACGCACTCGACCCGGCCGCAGATCCGTTTGTCGACCCCGACCGGTTGCAGCTGCGACCCGGCGGCTGCGACGCGCGCACCGGGCGGGATTTCGTTGAGGAAGGCGACCTTGGGCTCGCCGGGCTCGCGCGAGATCGCAAGGCCGATCAGCAGGGCGATCAGCACCGGGTAGGCGACCAGCAGCACCGCCTGTAGGGGGGAGCGGCGCAGGATCTGCAGATCCTTGAGCAGCAGCCAGCGCACGCTCAATGGCCCCTGTGCTGGAGGAAGGCGACGAAGGCGGTCTCGAAGTCGCTGCCCGCCGCCTCGGGCGCCGCCTCGCGCACCGTCTCGCGCAGCTGCCCGGACGTCCCGTCGAAGAGGCTCTCGCCGTCGGCGAGCACCAGCACCCGCTGTCCGTAGCGCTCCGCCTCCTGGATGTCGTGGGTAGAGAAGATCACCGTCGTGCCGCGCTCCGCCAGCGCCGCCACGAAGCCCCACAGCCGCGCCCGCTGGCGCGGGTCGAGCCCGACGCTCGGCTCGTCGAGCAGCAGCACCACAGGCCGGGCCAGCAACCCGATCGCGATGTTGATCCGCTGCTGGTTCCCGCCCGAGAGGCGGGCGACGATCTCGTTCCGGCGCTCTCCGAGCTCGGTCAGCTCGAGCATCTCCTCGACCGAATCCCGCGGGTTTCCGTGCCGCTCGAGCCGCGCGAACAGCAGCAGGTTCTCCTCCACGGTGAGCCGCCGGTAGAGCGCCGCCTGCTGCGGCACCCAGCCGACCTCGCCGTTCGGCGAGCTGACCGTTCCGCCGTCGGGCTCGACGATCCCCGCCAGGATCGAGAGCAGGGTCGTCTTCCCGGCCCCGTTCGGCCCGATCACCGCGACCAGCTCTCCGGGGTCGACGGCGAGGCCGACCCCCCGCAGCGCTTCTTGCTTCCCGTAGCGCTTGATCAGATCCCGTGCCTCCACGGCGGGAACGCTATCCGGTGGGCGTGGGGGCCTCCCAGCGCCGCCGGGCGACCCGCACGCCCACCGGTCTCCTCCCCGTAGAATCGGGCCGATGCCATTCCCGAGCACCCGTATGCGCCGCATGCGCCGCAGCGAGGCCCTGCGCGCCCTGGTCCGCGAGACCGACCTCTCGGCGTCGCACCTGATCCAGCCGGCCTTCGTCGTCGCCGGCGAGGGGGTGCGCGAGGAGGTCTCCTCGATGCCGGGCGTCGAGCGCTTCTCGATCTCCGAGCTGGTCGCAGAGGCGACCGAGATCGCCACGGCGGGGATCGGCGCGATCCTCCTCTTCGGCATCCCCGCCAGCAAGGACGAGTCCGGCTCGGGCGCCTACGACGACGAGGGAGTCGTGCAGATGGCGGTGCGGGCGCTGAAGGAGGCCCACCCCGACCTCACGGTGATCACCGACGTCTGCCTCTGCGAGTACACCTCGCACGGCCACTGCGGCTTCGTCCGCGACGGCGAGGTCGACAACGACCTGACGATCGAGCTGCTGGCGAAAACGGCGATCTCCCACGCCGAGGCCGGCGCCGACGCGGTGGCGCCGAGCGACATGATGGACGGCCGGGTGGGAACGATCCGCCACCAGCTCGACGAGGAGGGCCACGCCGGGGTGCCGATCGTCGCCTACAGCGCCAAGTACGCGTCTGCCTTCTACGGCCCCTTCCGCGAGGCCGCCGAGTCGACCCCCGAGCTCGGCGACCGGCGCGGCTACCAGCTCGACCCGGCCAACGCCGCGGAGGCGGTGCGCGAGGCGCAGCTCGACCTCGAGGAGGGCGCCGACATGCTGATGGTCAAGCCGGCGCTGCCCTACCTCGACGTCGTCCGCCGCGTCAAGCAGGAGACCGGCGCGCCGCTCGCCGTCTACCACGTCTCCGGCGAGTATTCGATGCTGAAGGCGGCCGCCGCCAACGGCTGGATCGACGAGCCGGCCGCGGTGCTGGAGACGCTGACCGCGATCCGCCGCGCCGGCGCCGACGCGATCGTCACCTACTACGCGAAGGAGGCCGCAGGGTGGCTGCAAGCCGAATCAGGGAGCATCACGGTCTGATGCTGTGCGACCGAATGAGCGCGAGCGCTTCATGTCGGTGAAGACTCCGCAGTCGAAGGCGCGCGCCCGCAAGGACGGGGCGGCGATCCCCCTGGACGAGGCCGACAAGCGGCTGATGAACCTGCTGCAGTCGAGCTTCCCGCTCGACCCCGAGCCGTTCGCGGCGCTCGCCGCCGCGGCCGATCTGGAGCTGGACGAGACCCTCGACCGCACGCAGCGGCTGCTCGACGAGCGGATCGTGCGCGAGATCACCCCGATCTTCGACACCCGGGCGCTCGGCTACGAGTCGATGCTGGTCGCCGCCAGGGTCGACGGCGAGCATCCGCAGCGCGCCGCGGCGGCGGTCAACGCCCACCCTGGCGTCTCCCACAACTACCTCCGCACCCACGACTTCAACCTCTGGTTCACGATCGCCGTGCCGCCCGATTCCGAGCTGGGCATGGAGAGGACGCTGGCCGCTCTGCGCGAGGAGACCGGCGCCGAGTCGATCCGCCAGCTCCCCACCCTGACCCTGTTCAAGATCAACATGAACCTGGAGATGGAGAAGGGCACCGAGGCGCTCGCCGCGGCGGTCGAGGCGGCGCCGCCGCGCGAGCTGGAGCGCCAGCCCTACGACTCCGACGACGTGGCGACGATCCGCGCCCTGCAGGGGCCGATGGCGGCGGTCGAGCGCCCCTACGACGATGCGGCGGCCGAGCTTGGAATCCCGACCGAGGCGCTGCTCGGGCGGCTGCGCGGCATGGTCGACCGCAAGCTGCTGCGCCGCGTCGCGGCGATCCTCTACCACCGCCGCGCCGGCTTCTCGGCCAACGGGATGGGGGTCTGGAAGGTGCCCGAGGGGGAGATCCTCGAGACCGGCCGGCGGATGGCCTCCTTCCGCGGCATCTCCCACTGCTACCAGCGACCCACCTACGAGGACTGGCCCTACAGCATCTTCACGATGGCTCACGGCCGCTCGAAGGAGGAGTGCGACGCGATCCTCGACTCGATCGCCGCCGAGTGCGGGATCGGCGCGGACGAGCGCGCGACCCTCTACTCCTCGACCGAGTACAAGAAGATCCGCCTCCACTACTTCACCGACGACTACGCCCGGTGGGAAGCTGACCACTCGTAGCTCCGAGCTGTACGAGCGCGCGCGCCGCGTGCTGCCCGGCGGGGTCAATTCTCCGGTGCGGGCGCTGCGGCAGATCGGCCGCGAGCCGGTCTTCGTCGAGCGCGGCGAGGGCTGCGAGCTGGTCGACGTCGACGGCAACCGCTACATCGACTGGGTCTGCTCCTGGGGCCCGCTGATCCTCGGCCACGGCCACCCGGAGGTGGTCGAGGCGGTGGCCGCCGCCGCCGCGCGCGGCACCAGCTACGGCGCGGCGACCGAGGCCGAGGTCGAGCTGGCCGAGCAGGTCGCCGCCCGCGTCCCCTCGGTCGAGATGCTGCGGATGACCAGCTCGGGAACCGAGGCGGCGATGGCCGCAGTCCGCCTCGCCCGGGCGGTCAGCGGCCGCGAGACGGTCGTCAAGTTCGCCGGCGCCTACCACGGACACTCCGACGGCCTGCTCGCCGACGCTGGCTCGGGCCTGGCGACGTTGGCGATCCCCGCCAGCCCGGGGGTCACCGCCGCCCAGGCGGCGGGCACCGTGGTCGTGCCCTGGAACGATCGCGCCGCGGTCTCCCGCGCCCTCGACGAGCACCCGGTCGCCGCCCTGCTGGCCGAGCCGGTCGCCGCGAACATGGGAGTCGTCCCGCCCGAGGACGGCTTCCTCGAGTTCCTGCGCGGCGCGACCCGCGAGGCCGGCGCGCTGCTCGTCTTCGACGAGGTGATCACCGGCTTCCGGGTCGCCGCCGGCGGCGCCCAGCAGCTCTACGGAGTCGAGCCCGACCTGACCGTGTTCGGCAAGGTGATTGGCGGCGGGCTGCCGGCTGCCGGCTTCGGGGGACCGGCGGAGGCGATGGAGCGGGTCGCCCCGGCCGGCGACGTCTACCAGGCCGGAACCCTCTCCGGCAACCCGCTGGCGATGGCCGCCGGGCTGGCGACGCTGCGCCGGCTCGACGCCGCCGCCTACGGGCGGCTGGCGGCGCTGACCGACCGCCTCGCGGCCGGGTTCGCCGAGCTGGCGGCCGATCGCCCCCTGCGGGTCGCCTCCGCCCCCGGACTCCTCACCCTCTTCTTCTCCGCCGAGCCGATCGCCGACTTCGCCGCGGCGTCGGCCTGCGACCTCGACGCCCATGCCCGCTTCTGCCGCGCGATGCTCGAGCGCGGCATCTACCCGCCCCCGTCGCAGTTCGAGGCCTGGTTCGTCTCGCTCGCCCACGACGAGGCGGCGATCGACCGCTCCCTGGAAGCGGCGGCGGAGGCGATCGAGGAGGCGCTGCGGTGAGAGCTGTGGCGTTTTACTTTCGGTATGCGACAAGAAGTCGCCACAGGCACCGGTGAGGACCTATGAGCGGCGACCCGGACAGCGCCCTTAGCCTCCTCGCGACGCAGCTGCGCGAGGAGGGCACGCCGATCTCGCCCCACGTGACCGAGCCGCGCGAGGAGCCTGTCTTCGGCCCCCTCGCCGCCGCCGGGCCGCGCGCCGCAACGGCGCCGGCCGAGTACGCGCTGGTGGTCGAGGCGGTCCGCGAGGGCTACCTGCTCCACTACGGGGAGCCGCGCCTGCTGGCCGGCCAGGACGCCGACCTGGCGCTGCTTGCCGGCGACTACCTCTACGCGCTCGGCATCGAGCGTCTCGCCGCCCTCGGCGACGCGGAGGCGGTCCGCGTCCTCGCCGACCTGATCAGCGACTGCGCGCGCCTGCACACCGAAGATCGCGAGGAGGAGGTACCGGCTCGCTGGCAGGAGGCTGCACGCGCGATCGGCGGGGGTTGAGAGACCGCCTCGCCTCTCAGCGGACTTTGCAGTCGCGGACCAGCGTCGAGCGGACCGCTCGTCCTCCCGCGAACTCGAAGTTGGCGCGGGCGAACGGGTACACGGCACCGGGGAAACCGGCCGGCGCGGGGCAGGCGGCGCTGACATAGCTGCGGCGTTTGCCCCCGTAGGTGTAGGTGCGGCGCAGCTGCATCTCGAAGTCAGTCACGTAGGCCCACTTCCGGGCCGACCTGGGCAGCGTCGTGCTGACCACGGTCCCGAACGGGCCTTTCCGGCTGCGTACCTTGAAGGTGAGGACGAATGCGGAGGGGGGGCGGTGGCTGTAGGCCTGCGCGTAGAACCGGCGCTGCCCGTCTTTTGAGCGCGGCGCATTGAAGGCGAGTAGCGGGGCCTTCAGGGTGAACGGCGGCTGGTTGGAGAGGTGCACCCGCACCCGCACCCGTCCCTTGCCGATGATCGCCCCGCCGCAGAGTTGGCGGGCCGCGCCCATCGTCGCCGGCTGGATCCTGCGGTACCGGCAGGTCGGCAGGCCGCGGTCGAACAGCTTCCCCTCGCGGTTGATCGCGATCGAGATCCGCCGCAGCTGCGGCGGCGGGTCGGCGTCATCCGAGGTTCGGATGGTGGAGTCGACGTCGATCGCCACCGGCACCGGCTCGTCGCGGGGCAGCGAGTGGGGGGAGATTCCCCCGCCGAAGGAGACGATCAGGTTCCCCTCCTTCTGCACCTCGCCGCGCGCGCCGGCGGCCACACCGAGCGCGATCAGCAGCGCCGCGGCGATCGGCCCGGCGGGTCTCAAGCTAGAGGAACCTCGAGGATTCGATCCTGCACTGGTGGAAGCCGAAGCCGACCACGGTGTTGTTGGCGCGGCTGTTGTTGCTGCTCAGTTCCACCGCTTCGTGCTGAGCCTTGCCCTTCTTCCCCGCCTTCAGATACTTGCCGATCTTCCGCAGGTAGCTCTGCTCGCGCTTCAGATAGCCGATCCACTTCGTCAGCTTCGCCTTGTCGGCGGGCGGCTGGGGAACCTTGGCGATCTGGCCGATCGTCCTGCCGAGCGCCGTGGAGGCGCGGATGAAGCGCTTGCCCGCAGGCGCCAGCTGGCCGCTCTTCACCTGGCCTTTGACGCCCTTGAGGATGCGCGAGTTGGCCTCCGAGTTGGTCTTGCAGATCGGCTCGACCGCGGTGGCGTATTCGTCGCGGGTCGGCTCGGCTTCGATAGCAAGCGCCGCCGGGACCGAGAAGAGCAGCGCCGCGGCGAGGCCCAGCAGGGACAGCGACGGTTTCCTCAAAGAGCATCCCACCTGAATCGATCCTCCTGTCTGTTCTGGAGGCCGGCCGGCACGCTTCGTGCGTCGGCGCCCCTCCCGTCAAAGCCGCACACGAAAAATACACATGCTTCGCGGTCTCCCGTCTACTAACCCGCGCGGGAGCCGTGAAGATCGATCCGCGGCAGGATTCGCCGCAGCGGCGCCGGCAGCCACCAGACGCGATCGCCGAGCAGCAGCATCAGCGCCGGCAGCAGCACGATCCTCACCACCGTCGCGTCGAGCGCCACGGCGACGGTCAGACCGACGCCCAGCTGGCTGACGGTGGCGATCTTGGCGCTTGCGAAAGCGACGAAGACGACCGCCATGATCGCCGCGGCGCCGGTGATCACCCGCGCGGTCCGCTGCAGGCCGAAGCGGATCGCCTCCTCGTTGGGCGCGCCGTTCTCGTAGTGCTCGCGCACCCGCATCAGCAGGAAGACCGCGTAGTCGATCGAGAGGCCGAAGATGATCCCGAAGATCCCCGCAGCGCCGATCGCGTCGACGTAGCTGCGCCCGCCCAGCGGCCAGCCCTGGGGAACGTCGAAGAGCAGGGTGAGGACGCCGAAGGCGACCGCAACGGTGACCAGGTTGAGGGCCACGGCGATCGCCGCCAGCGGCAGCGCCCGCAGGATGACGACGAGGATCAGGAAGGTGGCGAGCGTGATCACCGCGACCATGATCGGGATCCGATCCGAGATCGTGTTCGTGTAGTCGATCAGCTGCGCCGAGCCGCCGCTCACCCCGGTGCTCGTCCCGGTGACCGCGGCCAGCCGGCCGGCGTCGCGCTTCAGCCGCTCGTTCAACGCCTCCGACCCCGCCGTGTTGAAGGTGTAGCGGGGAATGACGACGATCTGGGCCGCCTGGCCGCCGTGCTGGAGGTCGACGATCTCCCCGGCGCGCGTGCGGCTTTCCCGCGGCGCCCCCTGCAGCGCCGAAAGGACGAAGTAGCCGGAGTCGAAGATCTGAGGCGAGGAGCGGCGCAGGCGGTCGACCCTGCGTTCGAAGCCCCGGGTGCTGACCGCAACCCTGACGCGAGCGCGGCGCAGTCCGCTCTGCAGCGGGCGGGAGCGCTCGAAGCCTTCGGAAAGGCTCTCTTCCAGAGAGCCGGCGCCCCCTTCGAGCTGCACGAGGCCGTCGACCAGTTCCGCAGTTCCACTTTCCAGTCGCTGCAGGCCGCTGGGCAGGGACCTCGCCGCGGCGGCCAGCCGCTTCGCCCCCCTGTGCAGCTCGGCGCCGCCGTTGGCCAGCTTCACCTGGCCGTCGTAGAGCCGGCTCGATTGGCGGCCCACCTGTTGAGCTTCGTTGCGGGCGATCGACAGCGCTTCGACCAGCCGCTCCGCTTCGCGAGCATCGGCGGCCAGCGAGGGGTCGGCCGCCGCGAGGCGCTTCAGGTCGGTGCGCAGCTTCCGCGCCCGGGCAAGCGAGTTGCCGCGCAGGCTGCCCAGCAGGTCCGCCGCGCCGCCCTTCACCGAGAAGGCGCCGAGCTGGGCTTGGCGCTGCCCTTCGGCAAGGCGGCCCGAGCCGGTGGCGAGGCGTTCGGTGGCGCCGACCGCCTCTTCGGCGCCGGAAGCGGCGCGGGAGAGGCCGCCTTCGATCTGCCTCGCCCCTTCGCCTGCCCGGCCCGAGCCGGTGGCGAGCAGGCCGGCTCCGAAGGCCGCCTTGGAGAGCCCCGAGCGCAACCGGCCGACCCCCTTGGCGGCGCCGCCCAGGTTGCGGCTCAGCTTCCTCAACCTCCGCGGGTTCGCTTCGCCCCGGCCGGCCAGCAGGTCGTCGCCGCTCCTGCGCAGCGGCTCGACCCGGCGCTTCAGCTGGGCCGGGCCGATCACCGCCTGCACCCCGGGGTCGCGGGCGATCCGCTTTTGCCAGCGGGTCAGCGCGGCGAGCCGGTGGGGGTCGGTGATCGGCCCCCTGCCGGTGACGGCGACCAGCACGAAGGGCGCTTCGAAGCCGGGGCCAACGGCGTCGGAGATCAGCTCGGCTTCCTGGCGGGCTGGGTCGGAGGGGGGGAGCTGTTCGACGCTCGGCGGCCCGGTCTTCAGGCTGAGGGCCGGCACGGCCAGCGCCAGCACGAGCAGGCCGATCAGCAGGACCGCGAGGCGCGGTCGGCTCAGCGCCCCTGCGACCAGTGCCATCACGCCGCCGCCGCCGCGGTTGCCCCCGACCCGCCAGCGGTCGACGTTGGGTCCGATCAGGACGAGCAGCGCAGGCCCGACCAGGGCGGCGACGAGGACGCTGATCGCGGTGACGGCGATCGCCGTCCCGGCCAGCGAGACGAGCAGCGTCCCCGGCATCACGAACAGCGTCACCAGCATCGCCAGGAACAGGGTCGAGCCGGCGAAGGCGGTGGTCCGGCCGGCGGTGCGGCGGGTCAGCCGCGCCGCCTCCAGCGGGGTCGCGCCGCCCGCCAGCTCCTCGCGGAAGCGCGAGACCATCAGCAGCGCGTAGTCGACCCCGAGCGCCAGGCCCATCATCGAGGCGACGGTCAGCGCGAAGCCGTCGATCGCGACCCAGCCCGAGGCGATCGCCAGCACGCCGCGCGAGGAGATCACGGTCACCGCTCCGAAGGCGAGGGGGATCGCCGCGGCGATCGGCGAGCGGAAGACGAGCAAGAGGACGATCAGCAAGAACGGGATCGCGATCAGCTCGGCGAGCGCGGTCGAGCGCACGGACTCGTCCTGGATCGCCCGCGAGAGGCTGGCGAAGCCGGTCTCGGCGGCGCTGACCGGCGGCGATATCCGTTCGTCCAACGTCCGGTCCAGGTAGGGGACGGTGTCGCGGACCGCGGTCTCCGCGTCGACGTGGAAGTCGACCAGGATCAGCGCCTTGCGCGGGCCGGGGCGCAGGCGGGCGACGCTGCCTCTGTCCCAGGGCGAGAGCGTCGAGACGGAGGGATCGGAGCGCAGCGCCCGGATCAGCGCCGGGCCCTGCCTGTCGAGCGCCGCCGGTGGGCCCTGGAGGAGGATCGCGAAGGGCGCCGTGTCGCCGAAGTAGCGGTGCAGCAGCGTGGCGGCCCGCCCCGATTCGGTCCCCGGCACGCTGAGCGAGGTCGGCCGCAGCTTCCCCTCGACGCCGCGTCCCAGCACCCCTAGCACCGCGATCGCGACGATCGCGACGATCAGCAGCCTCCCCGGACGACGCAGCATCACCGAGCAAAGCTAACGGACGCCCAAGGCAATAAACTCCGCCGCCCGTTGCACCTGGCGACCATTGGCTGACCAAGCGGACAAGCAAGACCGGGCCGAGCTGAGTCCCGGCGAGCGGGCCAAGCCCGACCCTCCCGGCTACTTCGAGGGCGAGTCGATGACCCGCCGTCGCGCCTTCACGATCGCCGTCCAGGGGTTGGGCGGGGTGGCCGGCGCGGCGATCGTCCTGCCCGCGGTCGGCTTCGCCGTGGCGCCGATCTTCCACCGCGGCAAGGAACGATGGGAGGGGGTCGGGGCGCTCGACGACTTCGTCGCGGACACCTACCGCCAGGTCGTCTTCACCGAGACCGAGGGGATCGGCGACGCCGGCAAGACCACCGCCTACGTCCGCAAGGGGTCGAAGCAGCTGGGCGAGAACCCGAAGGAGTTCATCGCGGTCTCCAACCGCTGCGCCCACCTCGGCTGCCCGGTGCGCTTCGTCGAGGCGGCCGGCAACTTCATCTGCCCCTGCCACGGCGGCGTCTACGACTTCGAGGGCAAGCGGATCGGCGGACCGCCGGTGCGCCCGCTCGACCACTTCCAGACCCGGACCCGCGCCGGCCAGGTCGAGGTCGGCCCCCGCTACAGCGTCACCAACCAGCTCGAACCGGTGCGGGCTCGCGACCCCGGCGAGTTCACCGGCGGCGTCTGGGAATACCTCTACCCGCCGCGTCCCGACACCTTCCCACCGCCGAGCGGCTGAGGCGCTGCGAGATGATGAATTCCACGACCCCGCACCCCTGGATGACGCGCGTGGCGCTGCGCATCTCTGCGTCCTCGGGTTTGCCTTTGCAACCAGCAAAGGCTGCACCCTGCGTCCTTGATCTGCTTGGCCACGCGCCCCCCCAGGCGCACGCGGCCATGAAATCCACCATCTGACGATGAAGCTCGACTCCCTGATTCCCGCCCCGCTCCGCAAGCCGGCCAAGCCGGGCCAGGGCAACGGCGCCAAGGGCCCGGCCCCGGCCGACCTGAAGACCGCGCCGCCGCAGCGTCCCTCCGACGCGCAGCGCCTCGGCGGGCGCGCCAAGGACGCCCCCGCCGACGTCCTCGCCTGGGTCGACCAGCGGACCGCCGCCTCCGGCTTCCTCACCGGGATGCTCTTCCGCAGGGTGCCGAAGGGGACCAACTGGTTCTACACGCTCGGCTCGGCGACGCTCTTCGCCTTCATCGCGCAAGCGGTGACCGGCGTCTTCCTGGCGATGTTCTACACGCCCTCGCCGACCCAGGCGTACGCCTCGATCTCGCACATCAACAACGACGTCTTCCTCGGCCAGTTCGTGCACGGGATGCACAAGTGGGGGTCGAGCGTGATGGTGATCCTCGTCTTCCTGCATATGGGCCGCACCTTCTTCTTCGGCGCCTACAAGTACCCGCGCGAGCTGAACTGGGTGATCGGCGTCGTGCTGCTGATCCTGACGATGACGATGGCCTTCACCGGCTACCTGCTGCCCTTCGACCAGCGGTCCTTCTGGGCCTCGGTGGTCGGCATCAACATCAACGGCACCGGCCCGATACTCGGGCCCTACCTGAGCGACTTCCTGCGGGCCGGCCCCGAGCTGGGCGCCACCACCCTGGCCCGCTTCTACTCGATCCACATGTTGCTCGTCCCCGGCGCGATCATCGCCCTGATCGGCGCCCACCTCTACCTGGTCGTCAAGCTCGGCACCACGGCGCCCCCGTGGCTGCACGCCAAGAAGCCCAAGGTCGCCACCCCGGCTTCGCAGCTCGAGGCCGGCGGCGCCGACGACGGGAGGGGCTAGCCCGATGAAGCCGGCCGACAAGCAGGCCTACCTCGAGGAGTACGAGCTGCTGAAGAAGAAGGGCAAGCCCTTCTTCCCCTACGCGGTGCTGAAGGACTCGGCGATGGCGCTGCTCGTCGTCGCGGTGATCATCGCGATGTCGATCGTCTTCGGCGCCGAGCAGGGCCCGAAGGCCGACCCGACCTCGACCACCTACGTGCCGCGGCCCGAGTGGTACTTCTTCTTCCTCTTCGAGCTGCTGCGGGTGATCAAACCGCCGGAGCTGGTCCCGATCGCGACGATCGGCATCCCGACGATCTGCATGGCGCTGCTCTTCCTGCTGCCGTTCTACGATCGGAGCCCGGAGCGAAACCCTGCGCGGCGGCCGATCGCGACGACCGCCGGTGCACTGACGATCGCCGCGATCGCCTACCTGACCTACCTCGGTGCGACGGCCGCATCCCCGACCGAGATCGACCTCGAAGTCGCGCCCCGATACGAGGCGGGCAAGGAGGTGGTCGCCGGCGCCGGCTGCCTCGCCTGTCACAAGCTGGGCGAGAACGGCAACGACGGCCCCGGTGTGGAGCTGACCCACATCGGCAGCCAGGTACCGCGAGCGGCGATCCTGCGCTCGGTCGAGATCGGCCCGGGCATCATGCCGTCCTTCCGGGACCTGCCGCCGAAGAAGCTGAACGAGCTGGCGGACTTCCTCTCCTCGCTCGACTGAGGGGCGCCCGCGGCGCCTCCCGCTAGTTTTCGGGGTTGACATGGGCACGATTGACGCAAACCGCACGTCGGCCGATTTCGCCGCGCAGATCAACCGCATGTTCGATCGGGTGGCGGCTCGCTACGACCTGTTGAACACGCTGATGACGGCGGGGCTCCACCACGGCTGGCGAAGGCGGGCGGCAGACCGGGCCGAGCTGCGCAGCGGGGACTCGGCGCTCGACGTCTGCTGCGGGACCGGCGACCTGACGCTCGAGCTGGCCGGCCGAGTGTCGCCCGGCGGCCGCGTGGTCGGCTGCGACTTCTCCGAGCCGATGCTCGACCTGGCGCGGGAGAAGGCGGCGCGCGCGGGAGCCGCAGGCGCCCGTTTCGAGTGGGCCGACGCGCTCCACCTGCCCTACGGCGACGGGCGCTTCGACGCGGCGACCGTCGGCTTCGGCGTCCGCAACCTCTCCGACCTGGATGCGGGGCTGGGTGAGATGCGCCGCGTCTTGCGCCCCGGCGGCCGCCTGGTCATCCTCGAGATCACCCGGCCCGCCCGCCCGCCGCTCTCCACCTTCTACCGGCTCTGGTTCGACCGGGCGGTGCCCCTGCTGGGCGCGCTGGCCGGCGACCCCGACGCCTACACCTACCTGCCCGAGTCGGTGCGCAGCTTCCCCAGCCCGCGCGGCCTGGCCGAGAAGATGGACGCGGCCGGGCTCGAGCGGATCCGCTGGACCGTGCTCGCGGGAGGGATCATCGCGATCCACAGCGCCGCCGCCCCGACGTGACCAGGCACTCGGCAGTCCCACCCCCGGTCACCGCGGTGCTCGACGCGTCGAGCCGCTGGCTGCCGGCGCAGCTCGGCCGGGTCGAGGAGGTGCTGCGCAAGCAGAGCGGCGGCCACGGCGAGACGCTCGCCGTCGATGCCGGGACGACGCTCGAGGCTGGGGGCAAGCGGCTGCGCCCGATGCTGGTGCTGCTCTGCGCGGGCGAGGGGGGCGGCGAGGCCGCGGTGCGGGCAGGTGCGGCGATCGAGCTGGTGCACATGGCGACCCTCGTCCACGACGACGTGCTCGACGCCGCGCCGCTGCGCCGCGGTCGTCCGACCGTCGCCGCCACCTCCGGCCGTGCGCGCGCCACGGCGACGGGCGACCTGCTCTTCTCACGGGCCTTCGCGCTGCTTGCCGCGCCGCACGAGCTGCGCGCGATCGAGCTGCTCTCGGTCGCTTCGGTGGCGCTTGCCCGGGGCGAGCTGGCGCAGCGCCGCGACGCCTACGACACGGCGGTCTCCGAGCAGCGCTACCTCGAGCGCTGCCGCCTCAAGACCGCGGCCCTGTTCGAATGCGCCTGTCTGTTGGGGCGCGACGAGCCGGCGCTGGGCGAGTTCGGCGCCGTGGTCGGGCTCGCCTTTCAGCTGCTCGACGACGTCCTCGACGTCGCCGGGCCGCCGGAGCGAACCGGAAAGGCGCGCGGCACCGACCTGCTCGACGGCACCGTCACCCTGCCGCTGATCCTCGCCGCGGAATCGGACCCGGGGATCCACGCCACCGACCTCCGCGAGCTCGACGCCGCGGCCGCCGAGGCGCTCTGCGAGCGGATCGCCGCGACCGGGGCGCTGGGGCGGGTCCGGGCGCGCGCCCTGGAGATGGTCGCCGCCGCGAAGCGGCGGCTCGGCTCCGCCGGCCTGGAGCCGGAACTGCGCCGCCTCCTCGATCTGGTCGCGGACGGGGTCGTCCAGCGCTACAGCTGAAGAGCAAATTCAACAGGGCCGACTCGGCCGTCCGCCAATAGGCGGGTCAGGTGAAGTCTTCAGCCGTGATCAGGTCCGCGTCGAGCGCGGTCGAGAACGCCTCGGCGAGCTGTCTCATGCTCTCCCGCTCCAGCTCCTCCAGCTCGCTGGCGAGGGCCTCGGTGCCGTCGTCCAGCCACTCGTCGTAAGCGTCTATCTCGCGCTCCCCGTGGACGCCGTCGGCGCGCCACTCGCACTCCGGGCAGCGCCGCCAGAGGCGCCAGTGCCCGCGGCTTGCGGTCTGCTCCCAGCGGGTTGGCTGGACCAGCGTCGAGTCGCACTCCGGGCAGACGTGGAGCCCCCCCTCAGCCGTGCCCTGCTTCGTCCCTGTGCGGCTCGCGTCGCTCATGCCCTGTCCATCGAACACGCGTGGCCGCGCTTTAGCCCGCAGCATTCAGCGGGATTCCGAGAAAACCCCATTACCGGGTAGGGGGCTGCCTCGTTCCGAACCGAGCCGCCCGCCGCCCCGTGCCCGTTACTATGAGCCGATGCTTGGAAACATCGGCCCTCTCGAGATAGTCGTCGTTCTGATCATCGCCTTGGTGGTGTTCGGCCCGAAGCGGCTGCCGGAGCTGGGGCGCTCGCTGGGCAAGGGCATCCGCGAGTTCCGCGGCTCGCTCAGCGGTGAGAACGACGACGACGACGAGCGGCCTGAGCAACCGGCGGAGATCGAGGCCGGCAAGGGCGAGCAGGCCACCGCACCGAAGGAGACGGCCGCCCAGGAGCGGCCTTAGGCCGCACCGCGATGGCCCGTCGCGTCAGGCCGGTCTCCCATGAGGACCGCCTCACCCTCGTAGAGCACCTCGACGAGCTGCGCAACCGGCTGATCGTCGCCGCGGCGGCCTTCGGCGTCGCCCTGGCGCTCTGCTTCTGGCAGAACCACCTGCTGCTGGAAATCGCCTCCGGGCCGCTGCCGAGCAGCCACAAGCAGCTGCTCACCTTCGGGGTCACCGAGCCCCTGATGACGACGCTGACGATCGCCGCCTACGGCGCGATCGTCCTCTCTCTGCCGGTCGTCCTCTACCAGCTCTATGCCTACGTGCTGCCGGCCTTCAGCGGCGCCGAGCGGCGGGTTGCGCTGCCGATCATGCTGCTCGCCCCGCTGCTGTTCGCGGCCGGCGTCGTCTTCGCCTACTTCGTGGTGATGCCGGCCGCGGTCAAGTTCCTGCTCAACTTCAACGACAGCCAGTTCAACGTCCAGGTTCGCGCCCGCGACTACTACAGCTTCTTCTCGACCACGATGCTCGCCGGGGGCATCGTCTTCCAGCTGCCGCTGGCGATCCTCGCCGTGACCAGGCTGGGAATCGTCAGCGTCGACCAGCTCCGCGCCAACCGGCGCTACGCCTACCTGGGGATCGCGATCGTCGCCGCGGCGCTGCCCGGGGTCGACCCGATCTCGATGCTGATCGAGATGGTCCCGCTCCTTGCTCTGTACGAGTTGAGTATCTTGCTTGCACGCGCCTTCGGCAAGCCGGGGGCTGCTGGTGGCCTGGCTGAACCCTCGACCCAGGGGAGATGACGGACTGATGGCTTCGGGCGGCGAGCGACGAATGCTCTTCGACACGCGGGGACGGCGCAAGCACGTGATCCGCGTCGTCTACGCGATCCTCGCGATCCTCATGGGGACCAGCCTCTTCCTCGTCGTCGGCCCGGTCAACATCGGCTCCCTGCTCGGCAACCAGAGCGCGAGCAGCAGCGCCGCCCAGGTGTTCGACGAACAGGCCGAACGGATCGAACGCAGGCTCGCCAAGGACCCGACCGACGAAGCGCTGCTGCTCGCCCTCACCCGCGCCCGAATCAACGGCGGCAACGCGCAGATCGAAGTCAACGAAGGGACCGAAACGCAGACCGTGCCGGCCGCCGCCCGCGCCGACTTCGAAGCCGGCCTGCAGGTCTGGAACCGCTACCTGAAGCGGGCCGGCGACGAACCGAACCCCACGGTCGCCCAGCTGGTTGGCACGAGCTTCATCAGGCTGGCGGAAAGCAGCACCAGCCTGCGCGAAGCCGAAGCCGACGTCGCCACCGCCACCGCGGCGCAGAAGATCGCCGCCGAACAGCGGCCCAGCCTGGGCTCGCTCAGCACGCTGGCGATCTACGAGTACTTCAACGGCGAATTCGCGGCCGGCGACGAGACGGCCAAGCGGGCCGCGGCGAAGTCCCCCTCCAAGGCGGAAGCCAAGACGGTCGAAAACCAGCTCGCCGAATACCGCAAACGCGGCAAGCAGCTCGCGAAGCAGGAGAAGCAGCTGGCCAAGGTCGAAAAGGAAACCAGCAAGGAAAGGCTGACGAACCCGTTCGGCGGCTTCGGCGGCAGCGCCGGCGCGGCGGGCGAATAGCGCCGAACGGCCGGTCGGCGGCTACTTCGTTTCGGCCGGGACCCGCACCCTCTCGATCCATTCGGGCGCCGGGGGAGGATCGCTGCTGTTCAGCCACTTGTAGAACTCGTCGTTCTGGTCCCCCCGCTGGGTGTAGAAGTAGCTGCCCCTGACCCGCAGGGCGCTTCCGGGGGCCGCGGACTGGACCACGTCGCAGACGTCCCCGACCGTCTTCACGGGCGTTCCGTTGATCTTCTTGATCAGATCCCCGAAGTGGATGTGCGCCTTGGTGACCGGCGATCCCGGGGCCACGGCCCTGACGAACAGCTCTTCGTCGAGGCCGGAGAATTTCAGCAGCCGATCCATTTCCCGCTGGCTGAACTTCCTGCTGTACTCCTGCACGTTGACGTACGACACCGGTGCCAGAACCCAGCCGAGGTCCGCGTAGCTGTTCCCGGCACTGAGGTCCGGCAGCAGGTCCTGCACGTGGTCGATCGCGATCGCGTAGCTCTGGTTCTGGACTTCGCCGCTCGCCCCTCGGTAGCCGAGCGTGTTGATCCCGACCAGTTCGCCGTACTGGTTGACCAGAGGGCCGCCGGAGTTGCCGGGGTTGATCGTCGCCTGGTGCTGGATCAGCGACGGGTATTCCGGAAGCGACGGATCGATCGAGGTCGAGACGTCCACGGCGGAGACGTTGCCGGTGGTGGAGACGAGCGACTGGTCGCTCGCCGATGCGAGGTTTTCCGGATAGCCGAGGGCGGTGACCGGTTCGCCCGGCTTCACGGCGTCGCTTTCGGCGAGTGGCACCGCGGTGACGTCTTCGGGCACGGAGCTGAGTTCGACGACCGCGAGGTCGTCGCAGGGGGCGGTGGCGATAACCCGCGCGGGGACTTCGGTGCCGCCGGCGACCTTGGCCTTGAGCGAGCTGACGCCGGTGATGACGTGGGCGTTGGTCAGCACGAAACCCTCTTCGGCGTCGAAGACGACTCCCGTCCCGATCACTTCCCCGGTCCCCTGCTTGCCCTGCAGGTGGACCACCGAGGGTTCTGACTGTTCGGTGATCTCCTGGGGATCGAGCGCCTCCTTGCCGCCGCCGCACGCGGACAGCGTCCCGGCGAGCGTCAAGAGCGCGAGCACGGCGATGAAGCGCGCGAGTCCCATCGAGACAGGCATCGTAGTCTCGCCGGCTCTCGAGGCACAACCTCAGTATTCAGTAAGCGGCCTCAGCCGCTCTCGCTAATGAGGTCTTCACGTTTGCGATTCGCCGCATACCGATGCGGGATCCCGCGGGCCGGCTTCGCGGCGGCCACAGGTTAAGCAGCGCACTGCCACACCGCCGGGGCGTCAGCCGCGCCGATCACCGCCCGATTCTCCGGGCTACCAGCCCTCGGCTCGCTCGGCGACCTCGAGCGAGAGCGCCTCGAGCTCTGCGACCAGCTCACGCAGTCGCTTGCGGTTCTCAAACCAGGGCCGGTAGCGCTCCAGCTGCTCGGCCGAGA
>Ga0210101_1000206_pt1 | contig 21652 bp, 19 predicted proteins | sample Muzzi_PWC_D1_FD_185534 | JGI IMG/M metagenome (GOLD analysis project Ga0210101, IMG submission 185534) | Wetland microbial communities from San Francisco Bay, California, USA, that impact long-term carbon sequestration - Muzzi_PWC_D1 (SPAdes) | ecosystem: Environmental > Aquatic > Marine >... | reverse complement strand
CGTCGAACAAATCCCGTTGTTTGATCCGGTCGCCACCGGCACCGCCGAGACAATCATGTAGCAGATCAGCTACCGGAAAAATCCATTCCTGGCCGCTTAATGCCTCGAAGGCAGTGCCCTGATGCAGAACCAGGATAATGTCTCCGGTGGCAACCAGCGTCAATTCGGTCAGTGGTTGTTCCAGTGCCGGTAAAAAATGATACAAACGTGTTATGGATTTACGGATGCGTTGTATCGATACGCCGGCATCGATCAGCTGCTTGATGGTGCGGATAATAACCAGGTCGGTGAAGGAATAACGGGCATGACCGCCGGGGCTGTGGTCAGCGGGAATGACAAGGGCTGTGCTGCGCCAATAAGCCAGTTGTCGTTGACTTAGCTTACAGATAGCCGTCACTTGCCGGGTTGTGAATGTCATTTCACGCACGCGGCCTCTCCTGTTGACCGGTCATGTGGGCCCAGTTTGCATGGAAACGAAGAAAAGTCAAGTAAAAACAAACAAAAATTGTCAGATTTGTCTGTTTTAGCCAATGATGGGACACTAACATCTTTCGGGAATGGTCATGCGTATCATCAGCATCAATGTAAACGGTATCCGCTCCGCGGCGCGCAAAGGTTTTTTTGAGTGGCTGGAACGGCAGCAGGCGGATGTCGTCTGTATTCAGGAAACCAAGGCCCAGGAGCATCAACTCGAGGATCAGATCTATTGTCCTGACGGCTACTTTTGTTATTACCACGATGCCGAAAAAAAGGGCTACAGTGGCGTGGCAGTTTACTGTAAGACCCAGCCGGACCGGATTCATATGGGACTGGAGTGGGAAGATTTTGACAGTGAGGGACGCTATCTGCAGGTGGATTTCGGCAAGCTCAGCGTCGTTTCCTTATATATGCCTTCCGGATCGAGTAAGGAGGAGCGTCAGGCATTCAAATTCACGATCATGGAGCGTCTGATGCCGGTGTTAAAAAAATTCCGGCGCCGGCGCCGCGACTATATTATTTGTGGTGACTGGAATATTGCCCATAAAAAGATCGATATCAAAAACTGGCGCGGCAATCAGAAAAACTCCGGTTTTCTGCCCGAAGAGCGGGAGTGGATGGATGAATTGTTTGGACCGGCCGGTTTTGTCGATGCCTTCCGTGTCGTCAATGAACAACCTGAAGAGTACACCTGGTGGTCCAACCGGGGGCAGGCCTGGGCCAGGAATGTGGGTTGGCGTATCGACTACCAGGTAATTACCCCGGCACTACGGGACAGGGTACGGGCAGCGACGATCTACAAGGATCAGCGATTCTCCGATCATGCCCCGCTGATTATTGATTATGATGGGTCATTGGCGAGTGAGTCCGGGTGATGGGTGATGGGTGAGGAGTGAGGAAAGAACAATATAGAACATCACTGACCTTGTCATCTCGAACGAGCGGTGCGAGGAGAGATCTCTACCTTTAACAGTACCGAGAGCATCGTTTATCTCGTTCCCACGCAGGGCGTGGGAACGAGATAAGGCTTCCGGTTCGAGAGGACACTGAATGAACGACGTATTTGCTATCACCCATTACCCATTACCCGGATAGCGATAAGAATCACCCGTAAATCAGGTCGCCTAACGCTGGCTGTTCTGTATCCGGTACAGTGCGAACTCGCTAAACAGGTTGGGCAAAATGCGCATTAGCGGGCCACTGTTATGCAGGTGGTCAACGAAACTGCGTTGCAGGATCTTGATGCCCTCGTGCTCACATAAGGCCTCGAAGTCCCGGACGGAACACAGGTGGATGTTGGGTGTCCTGAACCATTGGTCGGGCAGGTTACGTGATACCGGCATCCTGCCGATGATGCCGACCTGCAGGCGGTTTCGCCAATGGCCGAAATTCGGAAACGTAACTATGCCCTCGCGGCCGACGCGTAACATCTCCCGGAGCAGTTGATCCGGGTGCTGTACGGCCTGCAATGTCTGTGTCAGTACGACATAATCAAAGGCATTGTCTTTCATGTCGCTGAGACCCTTGTTCAGGTCAGCCTGGATGACATTGACATCGGCGGCGACGGACATGACGATCTTGCTCGGGTCTATCTCAAGGCCATAACCGATCACCTGGCGAGTCTTCCATAGATGCGCCAGTAGTGTGCCGTCTCCGCAGCCCAGATCGAGAACCCGGCTGCCCGGCTCTACCCACTGGCTGATAATATCAAGGTCGGGTCGCAGTGCCATCAGCAGCCGGCCTCCGAGGCGACATGATGCATGTAGGTATTGAATATCGCCAGGTAATAGGGGATCGGCAATAAAAAGGCATCATGACCGATGTTGGATTCTATCTCGGCATAACTGACCGGTTTGTTGTGATCAAGCAGCGCCTTGATAATCTCACGTGAGCGGGCCGGTGAAAAACGCCAGTCACTGGTGAAAGACATCAACAGGAAGTGGGCATTGACATGCTCCAGGGCCTTGCTCAGATCGTTGTCATAGTCACTGGCCGGGTCGAAATAATCCAGGACCTTGGTCATCAGCAGGTAGGTGTTGGCATCAAAACGTTCAACGAACGACTGTCCCTGGTAACGCAGATAACTTTCAATCTGAAAATCGACATCGAAACCGAACTTGAGTTTGCCGGCGCGCAGTTCACGGCCGAACTTGGCCCGCATTTCATCTTCGGACAGATAGGTGATATGGCCGAGCATGCGCGCCAGCATCAGGCCGCGGCGCGGAACCACGTTGTGTTCGTAATAGTGACCGGCATGAAATTCCGGATCGGCCATGATAGCCTGGCGCGCGACCTCGTTGAAGGCGATATTCTGTGCCGACAGTTTGGGGGCGGCGGCGATAATGACCGCATGACCGATGCGGTCAGGATAGTCAATAGCCCATTGCAGGGCCTGCATGCCGCCCAGACTGCCGCCGATGACGGCAGCCCAGCGTTGTATGCTGAGGGCATCGGCGAGGCGGGCCTGGCTTTCGACCCAGTCACGTACCGTGACGATCGGAAAGTCCGGGCCATAGGGTTTGCCGGTAGCCGGATTGTTACTGATCGGTCCGGTGGAACCCTTGCAACCGCCGAGGTTGTTGGGACAAACGACAAAAAAACGGTCGGTATCGATCGGTTTGCCGGGACCGATGCAGTGGTCCCACCAGCCGGGTTTGCGATCCTCCATCGAGTGATAACCGGCGGCATGGTGATCACCGGACAGGGCATGACAGATCAGGATGGCATTGCTGCGGCTGCTGTTCAGGTTGCCGTAGGTTTCAAAAATCAGGTCATAATTCGGCAGCTCACGGCCACTGACCAGCGCCAGTGGCTGATCAAAATGCAGCGTCTGTGGGCTGACCAGACCTACGGATTGAGCAGGGATAGATTCAGGCATAATGTCTTGGCTAAAAGGCTGTGATGCAAAACGAACCGGCCGGGCCATCATACGGCCCGGCAAGTAAACAGGCAGTGTAATCAGAGACTTGAGGTAAAGCAACCTGCTATGGGTTCCGGGGAGCAACAACGGTCCTGTTGTCCTCCGCCCGGAGTCACAACAGAACCGCTGTTCTGGAAGTTATTGTTGCTCGGGTGGGGTGCTGTTCTTCAGTGTATCACGCATCTTTTTAAGGGCATTGAGCTGGGTGGCAACACCATTACGCTTGTTTTCCAGCTCTTTAAGCTTGTCATCGAGTGAGTGCTTCGATTCCTTGATCTTGTTCAGGGTGTCCATATGCTGCTCGATGTTGTCACGTTTTTCCTGTATCTGGGCTACCAGAGGATTGATCATGTCCTTGAGCCAGATGTCTGCCTCTTTATGGGCCTTGACGAAGACGTTACGCGCGTGACTGACGAGGGTGATAAAAAATTTCTTGACGACAAAACTCTGTTCACTGACGGTGGTCAGCGTGCTGTTACGAAATTCCTCACCCTTGACGTGGAGCTCTTTCAGTTCTTCTTCATAGGTGGCCATCGGAAACGGCGGCGGCATCTTGATGTTCAGGCCATGTTCATCCTTGAATTTCTTGTAGATCGATTGCACCAGTTTGTAAGTCTGGTCAGCCTGGCGACCGGCGATCTGCAGCGCATCGTTGCTATCGGTAAAGAAGGTATCCATGCCCTTTTTCATACCGGCGGTCGTCCAGCTGCCGGACATGACTTCGCGGGTTTTCTGGATCAGTTCATCGAGCGCGCTTGAGCCGAGCACGGCATACATGTTCTTGGCCTGCAGTGCCAGTTTCTTGCGGCTGGCCTGGAAGTTCTTGACGCTTTCATAATAGGAGATCTTGTGCGCCTTGGCCTTCTGGATCAGCTGCTGGATAACATCATCGTTATTTCCGCTGAGCGTATTCAGTTCCTCGAGCTGGGCAGTCAGATCCTTATGCTGCGACAATAGCGGTGCCATGCTCTCGTCAAGGATCTTGTCCATACCGGAGATAATATTGTCCCAGATGACGCGTTGTTTGCCAGGCAGGATCTCACGCGCCAGCAGCCATTCCAGCGTCAGAATTTTGCTCATGTCGAGCAGGTCCTGGTTGCTCTTGATCTTGGCCAGCAGGCCCTTCTGTGCGGAAACCGGGAACACATTGTCGGCATTGATCCCCAACATGCCGGCGGTGGTATTGCACTGGTCGGCGATCGATTTTTCAACCGCCTTTGGGTCCTTCATTTCGTCCCACAGCGTGTCGGTCTTGTTCAGGACCGCGATCAAACCGCTTTGCTGCTTGTTGCGAAAGGCCAGGATATGATTCTGCCACATGTCCATATCACTCTTGGTCACGCCGGTATCAGCGGAGAGGATAAAGAACACGGCCTGGGCGCTGGGCAGCATATTCAGCGTCAGTTCCGGTTCACTACCCAGGGCATTCAGACCCGGTGTATCAAGGATAATCAGTCCCTGTTTCAGCAACGGATGGGGAAAACTGATAATGGCATGACGCCATAATGGAATCTCGATCTCGAGCGGTGATTCGCCATGCAAATCTTCGTTGTAGAGGCCCAGTTCCTCGGCTTCGTCCTTGGAGACCATCTTGGTTTTGACCACTTCCTTGAAGGTATCAGCCATTTTTTCAGGGGAACTGGTCGTAAACGGGAACTTGGTCCAGTATGAGTCCTCACGCTTCAGATCAGTCAGGCTGACATCGCTGAGACGTGTTTCGATCGGTAAAACCTTGATATAGGATTCATCGGCCTTGGTGTCATACAGCAGTTCGGTCGGACACATCGTCGTGCGTCCGATCTCCGACGGCAGCAGGCGGCAGCCGTAATCGGCAAAGAAAATCGCATTGATAAGTTCAGTCTTGCCGCGCGAGAATTCGGCGACGAAGGCAATCGTCAGACGGTCATTGTTCAGTGCTTCCAGGGCATCATAGATGCGCAGATCGACCTCGGCGCTACCCATTCCGTGCTTGGTAAGCCAGTCCTGATAACTCTTGATGGTTTTTGTCAGCGCTGCCTTCCAGTCGGCAAATGCTTCCATCTGACTCTTGAACTGGTCCTGCTTCAATGCATTATTCATATCTATTGCGTTGGTCGACATTTTACGACTTTCCAGTGGCTCCAGTGGGCGTTATTAAAATATTTATCGGAAGCAGGAATATTTTAATGAGTTTTTTTTTAAATACCCTTATATACCCGGGGATACTGACAGGGCTAATCCATAACTTATTGTTATTAAAAGCTATTATTTATTTGTTATTGGTGGCGGAAGACGCCGAGGATGGCGGATGCTGACGCGCTTGTTGCGGCCTGTATGGCCGCTCAAAAGCGTTACAGCCGAACGGGAAACATTGCACTGAGTAGCCAGAAAACGCAGCAGATGGTCATTGGCCTTGCCATCGACCGGCGGCGCCGTAATACGAATCTTCAGGCGGCCATCGGCCTGGGTGGCAACGATCTCATCACGGCTGGCGCGCGGTTGCAGACGAATATTCAGGATCAGGTTGTCATTCTGCCAGCTCCAGGCCGGTGTATTCATCGCCGGTCAGTGCGTCATGCGCCGGCGGACGGTGGCCAGCACCCAGCCAGCCAGTAACAAAACCAGTCCGATCGGCCCCAGTCCGGCCCCGCCGCCGGAACTGGCGTTGAAATCAGCGGTGATCTTATCTTCCAGTGACTGGACATAGTTCGTCGTCATCAGGGTATTGTCGCTCGGCAGGGCCTCGGGGCCGGCTGCCGAGACGGTCGCGGTGATGTTAAGATCGGTATGGACGATCGGCGCCAGTGGAATTACGGTGACAAAGAACGAGGCGGTGGCATTGTTAGCCAGGTCCATGTTCGGGGAACACGTCAGGCTCTGCGATGCCCGCACGCAACGGTAGTCAACGGCGCCGAAGTCCGCATCTGTAAGCGGCGGTAGGTCGATGGTCAGCAAGGTGTTGCGGGCGGTAAAGTCGCTGTTATTCTGCACCGTAAAGGTGTAATTCAATGCGGTGTTTTCGGTGGCCGTGGTACCGTTCTTGTCCGTATAGATAATCAGGTCGGTACCGGCGCTGGCCACGATCGTGCCATTGTCGCCGACGGCGATGAAGCGGCCCTGACCGCCGTGCCAGCTGATGCCCCTCAGGATTTTGAAGTTATCCGGGCTTGATGGGAAGTACCAGGCCTGACCATTACTACTGTACATGACGTTACCCGAATTGCCGACGGCCACATACTGGGAACCGCCCCAGGCAATGTCGAGCAGTGCTATTGGCAAAGGGTTGCCCGGCAAATAATTGTACGCAGAGACGGTAGACCAACTCTGTCCATCATTGCTACCACTCAGAATTTGGCTGCAAGTGCTAGGAGTAGTAATTAGAATACAGTCAACATTACCGACCACGAGGAATTCATTGTCGTCGCCATTCCACGTGATGCCGGTCAGGTTGCGAACTCCGCTGCCGATGAAGGCTGGCGCAGGTGAGGTAGGTGTCGTCCATGTCAGCAGGTTGCCGCTGGTCAGCATGGTATCATTGTTGCCGACGACAACGGTCGTGGTCCCATTGCTGGCAATGCCATTCAGGTCTGGGCCTATCCCCGTCGCCTGCGGCGTCCAGCTGATACCGTTAGTGCTGGTGATGATGTCGGTACCGCTGTCGATAGCGATAAACTGACTACCATCCCAGGTGACTGCAGTAAATGTATTGCCAGGTGTCGCTAATTGGCTCCAGGCGAAACCGTCGCTGCTGCTGTAGACATTGCCGGTACTGCTGACGGCCAGCCGGGTGCCACTTGAGACTCCACTGCCAATAGTAGCGATACCGGTCAATGGGTCAGTGACGGCACTGCTGCCAGCAGTCCAGGATATGCCGGGGTCAGTCGTGGCTATCAGGGTATTGTAGCCGGCGACAACGAACTGTCCACCGCCCCAGGCGGCCGCATGCAGGGTGTTGGTTGTCCCGGAGCTTGAAGGCGTCCAGTTATTGCCATCAGAACTGTAGAGTATCGTGCCGTTCTCGCCGACGGCGAGAAACAATGAATTGCCGAACGTGATACCGCGTAGATTCTTAATGGTAGGAACACTCGATGCTGGGTTCCATGAAACGGCATTATCACTACTCCAGAACACGGCGCTTTGATCGCATACGCCATCTCCACTGGGTAGTGGTTCAACGTCGCCAATGCAATCACCGACAATGACCAAGCGACCAGCGTTATTAGTACTGATGGAATGAAGGATGCCATTGCCGACAGACGTATGCGTCCAGGTAATACCGTCAGTGCCGGTCATGACCAGGCCATCCGCCAGCGATTGACTGCCGCCGACGATGATGAACTGACTACTATAGCTATCCCAAATGACCTGGCGTAGCGGATAACCGGTGTTGGCATCATGTTGGATCCAGTTGATGCCATCGCTGCTGGTGACCAGCACGGAACCGGTGGTCTTGTCGCCATCACCGACGGCCACATACAGGTTGCTGCCGTTATAGGCGATGCTACGCAGGCTATGATTGCTACCGGTTTTATAGTACTGCCAGGTGTCCAGGCTGGCGCCGGTGCTGCGCAGTAGGGTGCCGTCCCAGCCGCCCCCGGCGAGATAGTTGCCGCCATCGAAGGTGATGCCGTTGAGATCGGCGGTCACGCCGGATGGATGGGCCACCCAGTTTGAGCCGCCGGCGCTGGTCAGTATCGCGCCGCGTTCGCCGACGGCAATAAATTGACCGCCGTCCCAGTGCAGGCCATACAGCGTCAGGTTGTCCGGCAACGGGCTGACCGAAGACCAGTAACGGCTCGCCGCCGATAGGGGCAGGCTTGCCAGCAGCATCAGTGCGGCGGCCAGAATATGGATGATTTTACGGCTCATGAAGGTTGGTCTGTCGACTCTCTTTGGGCTGAAGCGGCAGAGGTTGTCCGTAACGCTCTATTAAGCGAATCAAATACCGGTTTTGTGAACAGGGTTAATTATACCCCAAACTGCGGCCCAGATCAGTGATCGGCGCCACAACCAGTATTTTCATCAATTGCAGGAAGACGATCACCAGGATCGGCGACAGGTCGATACCGGAGATCGGCGGCAGCAGGCGCCGGGCCGGGCGCATGACCGGCTCGGTCAGGCTGTAGAGCAGGCCGCTCAACGGATTGTATCCCTGTGGGCCGATCCAGCTGAGGATCACCAGGGCGATGATCGCAATCAGGTAGATAGTAATCGTCAGCGAGATCAGTTCGGCCAGTGACATCAGTAACAGGCCACTGACAGTGACGGCGCGCCCGGTGGCCATATGCAATAACCACAGCATCAGTACCTGCAGGCCCAGCAGCAACACCAGCGAGGCTAAATCAATCCCGGAGAGGCTGGGGATGATGCGTCGCAGCAGGCGCAGTGGCGGGTTAGTGGCCTTGACGACAAACTGGCTCAGAGGATTGTGAAAATCGGCCCTGACCAGTTGCAGCATAAAGCGAATCATCACCAGCGCCAGGTAGAAGCTGAACAGCGTGCTGATCAGGTAGATGGAGGCACTACCAATATAATCGTTACCCATTGTAAGTCCTTGAAATTAATAATTTAAGGAAACCCTGATTAATTATGATTTTGTCATTTCGACCGTAGGGACCTCGGTGCCGCTTGTCGGTGGAAATCTTTATGTTACTGGATGACCAGGCATTTTATAAAGACGAGATTTCTACCCACAGGGCATAAATCGCTTTGCTCGAAATGACAATCTATCAGAGTTTTCTTAATTTAGTCATCCAGCTCGGTGCCCAGCTCCCGGGCCCGCATGGCCGCTGCTTGCAGCGCCCGATCGATAATCTGACGTAATTCCGCCTGTTCCATGACCGCCAGGGCCTGTTCGGTCGTCCCGCCGGGCGAGGTGACGCGCCGGCGCAGCAACGCCGGATCTTCACTGCTCTCCAACGCCATCCTGGCAGCGCCAAAGGCTGTCTGTAGCGTCAGTAGGCGCGCAATCTCAGATGGTAGCCCAAGGTCCTGGCCGGCGGCTTCCAGGGCTTCCATAAACAAAAAGAAATAGGCCGGGCCGCTGCCGGACAGGGCCGTGACGGCATCCATTTGTGCTTCTTCGTCCAGCCACACCGTCAGGCCGGCGCTGCGCATAATCGATTCGGCCGTATCCCGCTGCTGGTCGGAGACCGTGTTGGTGGCGTACAGTGCCGTCGCCCCGCTCTGGATCAGTGCCGGGGTATTCGGCATTGCCCGCACGATAGGTGTGGCGTTGCCCAGCCAGCGAGTCAGTGTATTGCTGCGGATACCGGCGGCGATGGACAGGACCAGTTTATCACCGGCAGTCAGCGCCGGCGCCAGCGACAGCGCCACCTGATGCAGTGTCTGGGGTTTGACGGCCAGGACCAGGGTCTCTGCAGCGGCAACCGCCTGCAGATTATCAGCAGTGGTATGGATACCAAATTCCTTAGCCAGGGCCGTGCAACGTTGCATATCCGGGTCGCTGGCCCATATGCGTTCAGCCATAACTCCATCATGGATCAGACCGCTGACCAGGCTGTGAGCCATGTTTCCGGCACCGATAAAGGCAATCGTGGTGTTATGCATTGGGTGACCCGTGGTTACATTCTTATATGAAATATAGGTGTTAGGGCTGCAAGATACAAGCTTGTGAGTGAGGTGCTAGGAGTGTAGGAGCGGCTTCGCCGCGATGGCGTCGGTGTGGTCCTGGTCTATCGCGGCGAAGCCGCTCCTACATTACTGTCCTGGTTCCCGCGCTTGGTGTTGGAACCCAGAGGTGTTTTTAGTCAGTCCTCAGCACTAAGTCCTCAGTCCTGTTTATAATCCCGCTCGCCAAAGATCGCCGTGCCGACCCTGATCAGGGTCGCGCCGGCCCTGATCGCGGCCTCCAGATCAGCGGACATACCCATCGACAGGGTATCGAGTTCCAGGCCATGGTCAAGCAGATGTTGCTGCGCGGCGGCCACGGCGCTGAAGTCCCTGAACTGTTGCCGGCTGTCTTTGCTCGGTGACGGTATCGCCATCAAGCCGCGCAGTCGCAGGCGTGGCAGTTCCACGACTGCCAGGGCGGTCGGCAACAGGGCCTCCAGGGTTAATCCGGATTTGCTGGCCTCGCCGCTGATATTGACCTGCAGACAGATATTCAGCGGTGGCAGTGTGGCTGGGCGCTGTTCGCTGAGACGGCGGGCGATCTTAAGCCGGTTGATGCTATGTACCCAATCGAAGTGGCCGGCGATCTGACGGGTCTTGTTGGACTGGAGCGGGCCGATGAAATGCCATTCGATGGCACAGTCTGTCAGTGCCGCGATCTTGTCACTGGCCTCTTGCAGATAGCTTTCACCGAAGCGGCGCTGACCATGTGCAAACGCCTCGCGGATGTCACTGGCAGGCCGGGTTTTGCTGACGGCGATGAGCCCGATAGTCTCCGCATCGCGACCGCAGGCCAGCGCCGCGTCACGGATACGTTGTTTAGTATTATCAATGGCTTGTGTAAGCCTGGTCATTGCCGTCATGCACCTTCGAGGACGGTTCCGTGAGCCTGATCAGACAGCCCGGGGTCTCTAAAGGAAGCACGGGCGGTGCCGCTAGTTCAGGAGTAGATAACCATTGTATCAGTCGTAACGAAGGGTAGGGAAAAATGGACATTGCTGAATTGCTGGCCTTTGGTGTCAAGAACAATGCATCGGATCTGCATTTGTCGGCTGGTTTGCCACCGATGATCCGCGTTGATGGCGAGATGCGACGCATCAATGTACCGGAACTGGATCATAAATCGGTACAGAACATGGTCTATGACATCATGAACGACAAGCAGCGCAAGGAATTCGAGGAATTCCTTGAATGTGACTTTTCCTTCGAAATCCCTAATCTGGCCCGTTTCCGTGTCAATGCCTTCAATCATAATCGCGGTATGGGCGCGGTATTACGTACCATTCCTTCGAAGATTCTGTCGCTGGAGCAGTTGAACGCCCCGGATATCCTGCGCGAGATCGCCGATCAGCCGCGCGGCATCGTGCTGGTTACCGGTCCTACCGGTTCCGGTAAATCCACGACACTGGCGGCCATGCTTGACCACAAGAACAATACCGAATACGGCCATATCCTGACCATGGAGGATCCGATCGAGTTCGTCCATGAGAGCAAAAAATGCCTGGTCAACCAGCGTGAGGTGCATCGTGACACGCTGGGATTTGCCGAGGCGCTGCGCTCGGCCTTGCGTGAAGATCCTGACGTCATCCTCGTTGGTGAAATGCGAGACCCGGAAACCATCGGCCTGGCGTTGAGCGCGGCGGAAACCGGTCACGTCGTCTTCGGTACCCTGCATACCAGTTCGGCGGCCAAGACCATCGACCGTGTTATCGACGTATTCCCGGCCGCTGAGAAGGAAATGATTCGCTCAATGTTGTCCGAGTCATTGAAGGCCGTGGTATCGCAGACATTGCTGAAAAAAAACGGCGGTGGTCGTGTCGCCGCCCATGAGATCATGGTCGGTACTCCGGCAATCCGCAACCTGATCCGTGAAAACAAGATTCCGCAGATGTACTCGGCGATCCAGACAGGTCAGTCGCTCGGTATGCAGACGCTGGATCAGTGTCTGGAGGATCTGGTGGCCAAAGGTGCTATCAGCGTCGAAGAGGCCCGCAGCAAGGCCGCCAATAAGGATAACTTCTAGACGAAACCTGTCCTGCCCCGTCCGCTTACTGACGGCCGGTTTGTCAGTTCCCATTGATGTCCACTAAACTCCGGCGCGGGAACGCGAGTTATTACTGTCATTTGTAGGAGCGGCTTCGGTGTGACCCTAGTCTATCGCGGCGAAGCCGCTCCTACGGACAAGACCGCGATGTAGGCTACCCATCAGGTATAACCAGCCCGGTATGGGTTCCCGCGGAGGATTTTATCCCCTTCGAGGATGAATACACTGTGGGTGCGTTGGGGCCCACGGGTGTTTTTTAACTTAGTCCCAAGTCCTCAGCACTCAGTCCCTTTTTATCGTCTCTCAGTGAAATGACCGGCCAACCCTTCATCTCGGCATGTTGGCGCAGCGTATCATCCGGGTCGACGGCAACCGGGTGGGTGACCCGTTCGAGCAATGGCAGATCATTGTGTGAATCCGAATAGAACCAGCTCTGGGCCAGGTTGCCCCCCTGTTGATGCAGCCATTGCTCCAGTCGTTCGACTTTCCCCTGGCGAAAGCAGGGTGGATCGATGACCTCGCCGGTATAACGGCCCTTGCTGAACTCGGGTTCGGTGGCGAGCAGATTATCGACGCCGAGGAGTTCGGCGATCGGTGCCGTGACAAAGCGGTTGGTTGCCGTGATGATAATCAACGTCGCGCCATCATTTCGATGTTTTTCGAGTAATTTAGATGCTGATACCAGCAAGATCGGTGAAATTTTATCCTGCATGTACTGCCTGCGCCATGCCTGGAGCTGCTCCAGTGGATATTTGGCCAGCGGTTGCAGCGAAAAACGCAGGAATTCATGGATATCAAGGGTGCCATCCTTGTATTCCTGGAAATAACGATCATTTTCACGCCGATAGTAATCGCGATCGACGACGCCCTGCTCGATCAGGAACTCGCCCCACAGGTAGTCGCTGTCACCGGCGATCAGGGTATTATCGAGGTCAAAAATGGCCAGTTTCAAGGGCTTGGGTCCTGGTTGATGATTCTGTGCAGCGGGCATTATATCCGGCCGGTGATGAAAAAGGTGGATTGGTTTATGGTGAGGAGTGAGGAGTGAGGAGTGAGGAGTGAGGAGTGAAATCATCCCTCGCATGTCATCTCGAACGTATGTAAGAGATCTTTCGCATTCAATGCTACGCTTCCATGTTCCGCGTGTGATCTTGATCGTAGCGCAAGGTGGTGGGCATTATTACCCACCCTACATACTGCAACGATGAAATTGTTGGGGCGGCTGAGCCACGATAGAGCAGGGAAACATCGACTCCAATCGCGGCTCAGCCGCTCCTACAACACCCCGGTGCAAAATCCACGCGCCATTGCGATGGTAGCGCTAAATATGGCAAAATCATTATCGGCGGCAGTACAAGGATGGGCGTTTAAGTGATTGATTCAGAAGGGTATAGGTCGAACGTCGGTATTATCTTGAGTAATGCTGAAGGCCGCTTGTTATGGGCGCGCAGGATTGGCCAGGATGCCTGGCAGTTTCCGCAGGGGGGTATTACAGCGACTGAGAGCCCGGAAGAGGCCATGTACCGGGAATTACGTGAAGAGATCGGGCTGGAGGCACAACATGTGTCCATTCAGGCCCGCAGCCGCGACTGGCTGCGTTACCGTCTACCCAAACGCCTGATTCGCCACCACTCCGAGCCCTTATGCATCGGCCAGAAGCAGATATGGTTTCTGCTCAGCATGGAATGCGATGACAGCCTGGTCCGTTTCGACTGCAGTGACAAACCGGAATTTGATCATTGGCGCTGGATCAATTACTGGCGGCCGGCACGGGAAGTGGTCGCCTTCAAGCGGCGTGTCTATGCCAGAATCCTGCGAGAATTCGCACCACTCGTTGTGGGTAGGAATAACGCCTAGGGTGGTAATTAGTCGTCTATTCTGGGTGGTTGCATTGGGGTGTTTCAGGCATAAGTGGCATTTGTGATGCCGGTCCTGAGTCACACAGGCAATAAAAATCCCCCGTGCGGGGGATTTTTATTGCGATACCTTTTCAGGCGTCACTTAAGACTTAATACCAGCGTCTTTTGTGGCCTTTCTTTTTATGGTGCCCATGTTTATTTGATTTTATTTTCTTAAGGTTGTGGCGATGTTCGCCATCGCGTCGATGGTCAGCGCTATTGCCGCTGGCACTGGATTGCTCAGTATCTTCAGCTGTTGCCTCGACAGGCTCTACGACCGGTTCAGTAACGGTTGTTTCTGTAGTAGTTGTCGTTGTGGTGCTGCCAGACAAATCCAGAATGGTTAAGGCAGAAGCGCTGCCAGAAAACAGGAAAAATATTCCTGCAGCCAATATAGTCGATAGTTGTATACGTTTCATGGAATGCTCCCATTCATTTATCTAGATATATGCAGTCTAAGTTTAGGCGCTTTAGCCCCATCAAACTGTGAACTGATTCAACTTTCTCTCAAGAGGACCAGTTTGAGCGTGTGATTAACCCTGATATACAATGAAATATTACTGGTGCCTGCTTCTATCATATCGACCAGCTAAGGGTGCTGTTGAGCAGCTGTGACGAAAAGCGTGAAGTCCGTCACACATTATCCGGCTATAATTTTCCTTGTCCGGAACGCCGGCGACGGGCGGCTATATAATGAATGGCGGCTGACCATGGAATATGAGATGAATTATGCTAAGATTATGATTTATGGAGAGATTCAGAGGGTAATCTGTCCGTTGTTGGTGCTGATCGCCGATGCCTGTTAACAAACGGGCCTCCCGGTTGAGGTAGGTCACAGGTTGTTAACTATCTCTTGAATAGTACTATTATGGCTTTTGATTCACTGCTGAATAAGTCGGCAAGCGTTGGTATGGCCATACATGCCATGATGTGTCGGAAAAGGGCTGAATGTTGATAGGTTTAGTGAACGCAGTGGTTTTTCTGCTGGTCAATGGTCTGGTGCTGTATTCCAGCTGGTGTCTGGCCAACTACCTGCTTAGAGATAATCTGGCGTTGCCCCTGCGTATGGTCACTACCGGTATTCTTTCCTTTGTCCATGCTACGCTGGTGGTGTTGTTCCTCGGTGTGATCATGCGCACGCTGAATGTCTGGTCGGTGCCGTTGCTGAGCCTGGTCGTGTCAGCACTGATTTTATGGTGGTGCAGGGACTGTCGCCAGCCGTTCGTGCAGCCCGTGCGTCAAGCTGTAGCGCAGACCTTTGCCGGGCGTGATTATGCTCTGTTTATCATCGCCGGCCTGTTTGTCCTTCAGGTCATGGTGCTGCTGTTCAAGGTTATCTGGTTGCCGCCCCATGTCTGGGACGTGTTTGTTTATCACCTGCCGCCGGCTGTACAGTGGTACCAGCAGGGTTACATACCACCGGTACTCGATACCACCGTCAATCGTATCAACGGTGCACCACTCGGCATGACGGTGCTGGCCTACTGGTTTTTCATCTTCTTTCGTGATGACGCGCTGGTCGAGATGCCGATGCTGTTGTGGGCGTTATTGCTGGTGCCGGTCAGTTTTGCCGTACTGCGCCAGTCCGGTGTCTCGCGGCCGTGGGCATTCAAGTTTGCTGTGTTGATTTTCTTCATCCCTATCGTGCTGTTGCAGGCGGTGACGGTCAAGGATCATCTGGGCTTGAATGTCGGCCTGGTTGCCGGGCTATTATTTCTGTCCGAATTTATTAAAACCCGGCAGTATAGTCTGTTGCTACTGGCCGCCGCCGCGTTCGGCCTGATACTCGGTTACAAGGTAGCCGCACCGGTGCATATCCTCGTCGCGCTGGCGGTCTTCTGCACGTTGCTGTGGTTTCGCCAGCGAGACGTGCTGCAGGATCCGCAACAACGCCGAACCCTGATCAAGAGTGTGGGCCTGTCGGCTGTGCTTGTCGTCGTCATCGGCGGATACTGGTATGTGCGTAACCTGCTGGTCTATGGCCGCCTGCAGGGGGCCTATGGCCTGAAGTTGTCGGCAACCGGAGAGCATCTGGCCAACGACGCCGGGGCCATCGACGCCGTGATACAAAAGATCGAGCGAACCCATAACATCCAGGCCAACATTACCGAATTTCTGCCACGGGTTTTTGATTATCAGAATTATTACAGTGCCGACCTGATCGGTATCTCCGGATACGGCCCACAGTTTGCCGCCTTCGGCCTGCTGGCACTGATCATGGCCATCGCGGCCTTCTTTAACAGGGATTTGCGGCAACAGCCGGTGTTCCTGTTGTCCGCCGTAGCGGTGCTGTTGTTTGGTGTACTGATGTTCGTCAATTACAACTCCAACAGCTACCGGATTCTCAGTTTTTTCCCGATGATCCTGATTGCCTACGCCGGTGTGCAACTCTATCAGCGGGGCTGGCTGGCAAAAGACGGGACGTCGTCGGCGGTCAATGGCGCGTTGCTGTTGTCGATACTGTGGAGCGGGGCGATGTTCCTGCCGCCGCAGCTGACCAATCTCATGCGGCTGCAGGAGTTTGTCATGCTGGATGCCGCAGACAGAACGACGGCAAATTATACCCGCTGGTTCGTCTCGCCACGCCCGAATTTCTACCGGCTGCTGGGAGAAATTCCCGTTGACAAGCCGATAGCCTATATCGGCTATCGCGTTCGACTGTTTCCGCATGAATCCGCGGCTGACACCTGGAGCTATCTCTATGTCGACCGGCACTGGCGGCGCAAGGTCTACAGCCTTCACCTGCCGGAATACTTTGATTGCAAGAAAACGGTGTGCGAGGTCAGGCCGGTACTCAAATCATTCATGCAGACTAACAGGATTTCGTTATTGAGCAGCTGCAAGATCAACCGCTGCCTGACGATTCGGGATGCCGATTTTTTTGAGCTGATGCCGGGCTTTTACTATTTCCGGGGTGCCTCATGAGCCGGTCGAATCTGATCAAACCGGTCGTCATGGGCCTGATGCTGGTATTCATGCTGGTCTATTTCTTCCTGAACAGTGCCAAGCTGACAACCCTTGGCGAGCAATGGGCGCAGATGCGGCAGGGCGAATCGGCGCCTGTGGCACGGATTACACTGGGCGGCAGGACAGTGTGGCAAAAACGACTGCTATCGACCGGTTTTTTTGATGGCTCCGGCACCAGGCAGGTCCATTATCTGAGTATCGACGGATCCCTGCTGCAGCAACTTCAGGCTGCGCAGGATGGCGTCAAGGTCAGTGTCGGCGGCGTGGTAGCGGAAAGTGCGGCCATTCACCGTGGTGTCTCCGGCCTGGTACGGGTAGACATGCCGTCAACCCGGCTCTATTTTGCCGCTGAGGATAATTTTCGTTCCCTGGCCCTGGCCGCCTGGAACGAGAATGTGGCAAGCCATAAGCTGGTCATGTGTCTGCCGGCCGCATTATGCCAGACCCTGAAGTTGTCGAGCCGCGACTGGGGGAGAGTTGAAGGCCCTTATCTGAAGACCGATATCAATCCACTCCGCCGTGGTATGCCCAGGGGGCGCTGGATGGTGGGGCCGCGGACAGCGATCAATGTCCATTCGGCACAGGATCAACACGTCGTCATGTTGGTGAGCCTGCTGGGCTTATTGCCGGATCAACAGATCGCCTTCCGGGGGGCGGTGGCAAAGGTGCAACAGGTCAAGGTCAAGCATGAGTCGATTACCGTGTCGGGCGCTGTCTATTATCCCAAGAGTTTTATCGTTTATATGGATCTGAAGACGGGTGATAATGCGTTGGTGATCGCCTACTCTAAATGGAAGAAACCGGCGCAAACGGGCTCATCACCGCTGGCCGCCTATCTGATGGGCATGAAGATCAAGTGATCACCAGGATATATACAATGCACAAAGATATTCCTGTCATTATTTGCAAGCATAATGGATGCCGGTGGCACATTGGATGAAGGTTTCGGAAAACGCTATCATAGCGATGGCTGTCGGTCAGCCACGATAACAGATAAATGATGACTGGCTGGGGCCGACATCCTGACTAGCACGGCGATTATCTTTTCTTGGGAGTTAAGTGAGAAAACTCGATCTGGATGCTGTATCACTGCAGTCAGTGCAAAATTTTGGGGCTGACAAATTACCGTTGCCCTTATCTGGAGAAGAATAAATGTTCGATGGTAAATCCATATTAATAACCGGGGGCACGGGATCCTTCGGGCATGCCTTTGTGCCGCTCACGCTGGACAAATACAATCCGCGTCGTTTGGTGATCTTTTCGCGCGATGAAATGAAGCAGTGGGAAATGGCCAAGCTGTATGCTAATGACAGGCGTGTGCGTTTCTTTATTGGTGACGTGCGCGACAAGGATCGACTTGCGCGAGCGCTTCAGGGTGTTGACTATGTCGTTCATGCGGCGGCCACCAAGATCGTTCCGACCGCGGAATACAATCCTTTTGAGTGTGTCAAGACCAACATTAACGGCGCCATGAATGTGATAGACGCCAGTATCGACCAGGGCGTGAAAAAGGTCGTTGCGCTCTCTACTGACAAGGCCAGCAGCCCGATCAACCTCTACGGCGCAACCAAATTGTCATCAGATAAGCTGTTCATCGCAGGTAATGCTTATGCAGCAGGACATAATACGCGTTTTGGCGTAGTGCGCTATGGCAATGTCATGGGTTCGCGCGGATCGGTGATCCCGTTTTTTCTTTCGATTGCAGACAAGGGTGTGCTACCTATTACTGATACACGTATGACGCGATTCATGATTACCCTGGAGCAGGGTGTCGATCTCGTCTGGCATGCTTTCGAGGATATGATTGGTGGCGAGATCTATGTGAAAAAGATACCCTCAATGAAAGTGACGGATGTTGCAACTGCCGTTGCGCCGGCTGCGACACATGATGTTGTTGGTATCAGGCCTGGTGAAAAGCTTCATGAGCAAATGATCGGTTCTGAGGATGCGCCTCATACATATGAATATGATGAGCACTTCAAAATTTTACCGGCGATTCACAGCTGGAGTTCGGATCCGACCCGCATACAAAACGGGAATAAGGTTGCGCCTGAATTTACCTACTGTTCAGACAACAATACCGACTGGATGAGTATTGATACACTGCGTGGCTGGCTAGAAAAAAACCGTGATAAGGTCGGTAAATTTTGACCGCGATGATTCCCTACGGTCGACAGGATATTTCAGAAACCGACATCCAGGCTGTTGTGGATGTGTTGCGTTCGGATTTTCTCACCCAGGGTCCGACTATACCCACTTTTGAAAAGGCGGTATCCGATTACTGTGGCGTTAATCATGCCGTGGCGGTTAACAGCGCTACGTCGGCACTGCATCTCGCCTGCTTGTCGTTAGGTGTAGGGAAAGATGATATCGTCTGGACCAGCCCAATCACCTTCGTGGCCAGTGCCAACTGCGCGTTGTATTGCGGCGCCGATGTGGATTTTGTCGACATCGATCCCCGCAGCTATAATCTGAGCACGCAATGCCTGGAGGAAAAACTGGTTCGGGCGGAGAACGCCGGACGCCTGCCGAAGGTGGTCATTCCTGTGCATCTAAGCGGACAACCCTGCGATATGGCCGGCATTCATGCATTGAGCCAACGTTTCGGTTTCAGGACCATCGAGGATGCCTCACATGCCATCGGTGGTAAATACCGCGGTGAACCTGTCGGCAATAGCCACTACAGTGATATCACTGTCTTCAGTTTTCATCCGGTCAAGATCATCACCACTGGTGAAGGCGGCATGGCGCTGACCAATGATGTCCAACTGGCCAGACACATGCAATTACAGCGGAGTCATGGTATCACCCGCGAGCCGGATGAAATGACCCATGAACCGGATGGGCCATGGTACTACCAGCAGATCGCCCTGGGGTTCAACTACCGCATGACGGACATGCAGGCCGCATTGGGTCTGAGCCAGTTGCAGCGGCTTGATACCTTCGTCGCCAGTCGCCATGTGATTGCCGGACGTTATGATGAACAACTGGCTGATCTGCCGCTCGTCACGCCATGGCAGCATCCGGACAGTTATTCCGGCCGACATCTATATGTGATTCGACTCAAGCTTGACCAAACCGGTAAGACTCATCTGGAGGTTTTTACGGCCCTGCGCAAGGCAGGTGTCGGTGTCAACCTGCACTATATCCCGGTGTATCGTCAGCCTTATTATCAGGATCTGGGTTTCGACACGGGCTATTGCCCCGAAGCAGAAAAATATTATGCCGAAGCGATCAGTCTGCCGATTTACCCCGGTTTGAGCAAGGACCAGCAAGACCGGGTGATATCAGCGCTGCACGAAGCGGTGGGCGCATGAAAATCGCGGTCATACCCGCGCGTGGTGGCAGCAAACGTATCCCGCGGAAGAACATCAGGGATTTTTGCGGCAAACCCATGATCGCCTGGTCAATCGAGGCCGCGAAGGCATCGGGTCTGTTTGATCACATTATTGTCTCCACGGATGATGCAGAAATCGCCGAGACAGCCAGGCACTGGGGTGCAGAGGCCCCGTTCATGCGACCGGCAGAAATATCCGACGATTATGTCGGCACAGGCGCTGTAGTCAAACATGCCGTTGAGTGGAGCATAAAAAATATCGGTGAAGTCGAATTCATCTGCACCATTTATGCAACTGCGCCTTTCATAGAGGCTGCTGATCTGCAGAAGGGGTTGGCTTTGTTAAAAGAGAGTGGAAAACAAATCGTATTTACGGTGACCAGTTTCCCTTTTCCGATACAGCGTGCCATCAAGATTACTCCGGACGGCACGGTGGCCATGTTTCAGCCGGAGCATTTTTTGACTCGCTCGCAGGACCTGGAGCCTGCCTACCACGATGCCGGACAGTTTTACTGGGCAAGAACCACTGCCGTTCTGAATCAAGTGAATGCATTTTCTTCTGGGGCATTACCGCTAATTCTACCCAGATACAAAGTACAGGATATCGATACCGAGGAAGATTGGCAATGCGCAGAGCTTATGTTTGAAGCATTGCGTGCCCCCGCATCGAATTTTAAATAATTTTTATCGTGCTATATCAAACCAGGCTATTAAGAGATGACGAAAAACCAGATGACAAAGAAGTGGCAGAAACATCACGGTCCGATTGTCGCGGCTGCCAATGGTTTTGATGTGATTGAGTGCGAACTATGTGAATTCAAGCATATTGTGCCTCTGCCTGCTGAGGAGGAGTTGGAGAATACATATCAACATGACTACTACGTTCAAGATAAGCCTTTATATTTGGAACACTATAATCAGGATATTGAATGGTGGAACATGACTTATACTGAGCGTTACGAAATGCTGGAGCAGCACCTGCAAACCGGCAGGAGACGGTTGCTTGATATTGGCTCAGGGCCGGGATTGTTTCTGCAAAATGGGCAAAATCGTGGTTGGCAGGTGAAGGGAATCGAGCCATCGTTACAGGCAGTAGAGCATAGCCGGGGTATGGGGCTGGATGTGATACAAGGGTATTTCTCAGAGAAAACTGTTGATTCATTAGGCCAGTTTGATGCCATAAATATGAGCCTGGTACTGGAGCATATTCCTGATCCGGCGGCACTGTTGGCTTTAGCGTACGGACGGCTGAATGATGGGGGGTTGCTCTGTGTCGTGGTGCCTAATGATTTTAACTCGTTCCAGCTGGTGGCTCGCGATCAACTGGGTTTTAAGCCTTGGTGGGTTGCCCCGCCGCATCACATCAATTACTTCAATTTCAATTCGCTCCAGAAATT
>Ga0210101_1000205_pt1 | contig 21700 bp, 23 predicted proteins | sample Muzzi_PWC_D1_FD_185534 | JGI IMG/M metagenome (GOLD analysis project Ga0210101, IMG submission 185534) | Wetland microbial communities from San Francisco Bay, California, USA, that impact long-term carbon sequestration - Muzzi_PWC_D1 (SPAdes) | ecosystem: Environmental > Aquatic > Marine >... | reverse complement strand
CGCTCGCCGGCAAGGAAGGCCACAACCTCGCCGAGGTCGGTGGCCCCGAAGACCTTGAGGCCGGAGACGATGGCCCCTTCCGGCGCGTTTTCCTTCGGTACGATGAGTCCGTCCACCTCCCAGTCGCGGGCCGCCACCGCCACGGGCAACGTCCCCCGGACCGGCTTGATCTTGCCGTCAAGGGAGAGTTCTCCGAGGAGGACGTAGCGCCGGGAGCCGCCGTTCTTCAGAACCCCGGTGGCGCTCAGCAGGCCGACGGCCATGGGCAGGTCGAAAGCGGCGCCGTCCTTGCGGATGTCGGCGGGGGCGAGGTTGATGGTGATGCGGCGGGAAGGAAATTCGAAGCCGGAATTCTTGATGGCCGATTTGACCCGGTCCTTGCTCTCCTTGACTGCTCCCTCGGGCAGGCCGACGGTGGCGAACTGAGGCAGGCCCTGGGCGATATCGACCTCGACTTCGACCGGATAGGCGTCGATGCCCAGCAGCGCGCCGGACAGCACTTTTGCCAGCATGATTTCCCCCTCCCTGAGACGTGGAGACCCGGCCGGACCGGGCCCGGGCGACTATTGATCCATGAGGTATTTTTCAGCCATGATCGCGGCGATGGCGCCGTCGCCGACGGCCGTGGCAATCTGTTTGAGGATCTTCTTGCGCACGTCGCCGGCGGCGAATACGCCGGGGATCGAAGTACGGCACTCACCGTCGGTGAGGATATAGCCCTCTGGATCGAGCTTCAGGATGTCCGCCAGAAAGTGGGCCTTGGGGGTGACGCCGATGGCGACGAACATCCCCTCCACGGGCAGGGACCGCTTTTCCCCGGAAGGAGAATCCTTGAGTTCCACCGCCTTGAGGCCCGATGCATTCCCTTCCGCCCGCATGACCACGGAATTCCAGACGAGTTCGATCTTCGGCTCGGCGAACAGCCGGTCCTGGAGGATCTTGGTGGCCCGCAATTCGTCCCTGCGGTGAACCAGATAGACCTTGCTGGCGAAGCGGGCGAGGAATAGGGCCTCCTCGGCGGCCGTATCGCCGCCGCCGATCAGGGCCACCGGCACGTCCCGGAAAAAAGCGCCGTCACAGGTGGCGCAATAGGAAACGCCGCGGCCGGTGAATTCAGCCTCCCCGGGGACGCCAAGCTTGCGCGGCTCGGCCCCGGTGGTGATGATCACCGTTTTGCCGAAGAGGGCTTGGCCGTCCACCACGATCTCTTTCTCCGCCCCATGGTCGAGCAGATTTTCCACCTCCCCGTAAGTGACCTCCAGGCCGAACTGCTGGCAGTGCTCCTGGAAGCGCATCATCAGGTCGGGGCCGTCGATGCCGCCTGGGAAGCCGGGATAGTTCTCGACCTTGGTGGTGGTCATGACCTGCCCGCCCATCATCATCCGCTCGACCAGCAGGGTTTCGAGTTTGGCCCGCGACGCATAGAGCCCGGCGGTCAGGCCGGCCGGCCCGCCGCCGATAATAATGACATCGTAATGTTTATCGCTCATCGTTTTGCTCCGGTCGATTTTCGACCCGAAGATAGCACAGCCCGACGGAAAAAGGAACTTCCGAAGGCCCCGCGGGGGAGTTCACTTGATTTCACAGGCGGGTACTGGCTAGAATGACCTCGAATCAACTCCGGGAAAAAAATCATGACTGAATCGACCCATAATCACATCGATCGCAGCATCACCCGAGGGTTCGGCCTGGCCCTGGCCCTGACGGCCATCACCCTGGTGGCGGAGGTGGCGGGGGGGGTCTGGACCAACTCCCTGGCACTGCTTTCCGACGCAGCGCATGTCTTCATGGACATGTTAGCCCTGGGCCTGTCCTGGATGGCCATCGTTCTGGCCAATCGGCCGGCCACCGACCAGCGGACCTACGGCTGGCACCGGGCGGAGATTTTCGCTTCGCTGATCAACGGCGCGACACTGATATTTATCGCGGTCGGAATTCTTCACGAGGCCTGGGCGCGGTTTCAGCATCCCGAGGCGGTCAAGAGCAAGGAGATGTTTATCATCGCCGCCATCGGCCTGGTGATGAACCTGGTCGCCGCCACCCAGTTGCACGGGCACTCTCACGACGACCTCAACGTGCGCAGCGCATTTCTGCACGTTATGGGGGATGCCGTTGCATCGGTGGGAGTTCTGGTCGGCGGGGTGATCATGCTCTATACTCAGATGTACGTCCTCGACGCGCTGATCTCGGCAGCCATCGCGGTGATCATCGTCTTCGGTTCGGTGCGGGTACTGCGTGAAGCAACGCACATCCTGCTGGAAGGGGCCCCGCGCAATATCGACCTCCCCGAAGTGGTGGCCAAGATACGGGCGGTCGACGGAGTCAACGACATCCACCACCTGCACGTCTGGTCGATCTGCTCCCACATTTCGGCCCTTTCGGCCCATATCGACATCGAACCGGATTACCGCCTGAGGCAGGGGGAGATCATCGGTGAGATCGAAGAGATGCTTGACCACGACTACCATATCACCCATACCACGCTCCAGGGGGAATGCTCCCGCTGCCTGGCCGGTCCGGTGATTCAGCAGCTCAAGCACCGGCCCCGCCGGTCCAGTCTCTGCAGCCACGGCCATGACGGTCACGACCATGACCATACCCACTGAGATGAGGGGATGAAAAAGCCGCTTCAATTCCTGTTGTGGACGTTCGTTTTCCTGTGTCTGCTGGTTTTCATCGACCAGGCACTGACCAGGATTTCGATCCAGGCCCCGGTTTTGTCACCCCTGCAGGAATTTTACCGTGATTTCCGCAGCCGCCTTCTGGGCACGGGACTTCCCGAGCCGGCCCGGGAAATTCCTCCCCCCGCCCAGCCCGTGAAGAAACCGTCCCCCCCGCCGGCCGTATCGACGGACCAGCCCCGCTTCATTTATGTCGACCGTGACGGGCAACTGCAATTCGCAGACAGCCTGGAGGAGATTCCAACCGAGTTTCGCGGCAAGGCGCAAAAACTGGCCCAGTAGAGCGGCCCGATGGAGTGAGTATCAGGGAAGGGTCCCGTAGATTTCGGGGCGGCGATCCTGAAAACAGCGGATCTGGCCGCGGTAGGCGATCATCTCCTGATAGTCGAAGGTCGCCACCAGTTCGACATCGCTCTCCCCCCCCTCCGCCAGAATCTCCCCGCGCGGAGCGATCAGCAGGCTCATCCCGAAGAAGTCGAGTTTTCCCTGTATTCCACAGCAGTTGGCGGCGGCGACGAAGAACTGGTTTTCGATGGCCCTGGCCCGCAGCAATGTCCGCCAGTGTTCCTGGCGCGGCTTGGGCCATTCGGCGGGAAGGCAGACGATTTCGGCCCCTTCCAGGGCCAGTTTGCGGAAGAGCTCAGGAAAACGCAGATCGTAGCAGATGGCGACGCCGAGACGTCCGGCGGATGTGGAGACCACCAGAGTATGATCTCCCGCGGCGAGAAACCGGTCTTCCCCCATGGTGGAGAAAAGGTGCAGCTTTCGGTAAGTCCCGACGGTTTTGCCCTGGTCGATGACATAGGCGGCGTTGAAAATCCGGCCGTTTTCCTCCTCCGGCAAGCTGCCGACCACGACCATTTTCAACTCTTCGCTCAGCTGCTGGACGGCCGCGATGATTCTGGGTGTTTCGCCGGCGAGAGCTGACAGGTTCTTGTAATCGTACCCGGTGCTCCACATTTCCGGCAGCACCGCCAGCCGGACCCCCTGTGCCTTCACCCGGCGCAGGGCGCCGGAGACTCGGTCGAGGTTTTTATCGACATCCCCCAGGGCGATGTTGAACTGGATTGCCGCGGCGCAGACTGACCGTTCCATGTTGATTCCCTCGAAAATCTAAAACCGTTTTTTGGGGATGGAATCCCATCCAGGTTCGCGGGCGATTATACGTCAGCCCTCCCGGAGTGGCAAGGGAAGGAACATCCCTGGATTTCCTTGACCCTATTTTTAAAGCATGCTAAAGAATGGAAACTTTTTAATTTCATGAGGGTTTCCCATGGGAACCCTAATTGCAGGAGGAGCTTTCGGGGAGCCTGCCAACAGTCGGTCCATTCCGCAACAAACCGTCTTCCGGTTTTAAAATGCCGGTTCATACCTGCCGCGAGATTTGGCGATGAAAGCGAAAGTTGCCACATTTTTCCTCATGCTCGCCTTCTGGGTGTTCATGTCGGGCATGTTTGACGCCTTTCATTTCACCCTCGGCGTTATTTCCTGTCTGCTGGTTGCCCACTTCAGTCACGACCTGCTGTTCTATGAGGGCGGCCCCGCCGACTGGGCGCACGGCTTCGCCAGGGTGCTGTGTTACGTTCCCTGGCTCTTCTGGCAGATCATTCTGGCCAACCTGCAGGTGGCTTACGTGGTCCTCCATCCCCGCATGCTGGACCTGATCGATCCGCACCTGGTGCGCTTCAAAACGCATCTCAAACGGCCCATCTCCAAAGTCACCTTCGCTCAGTCCATCACCTTGACCCCGGGAACTATTACGGTCAGCATCGACGACGACGAATTTACGGTCTATGCCTTGACCCGCAGTGCCTCCGAATCTCTCCCCGGAGAAATGGAACGACGGGTGGCGCATGCACTGGAGGGAGGCTCCTGATGGATCATTTCTTTCTGGGGGTCGGAATCGTTCTGACGCTGCTGATGCTTCTCTGCCTGGTGCGGGTGACCGGCGGGCCGACCGTTCTCGATCGGATTCTCGGCGGCAACCTGATCGGCACCAAAACCACCGTGCTGCTGTTGCTCATCGGCCTGCTTTATGACAACGTCGGGATGTTCGTCGATATCGCCATTGCCTATGCGCTGCTCAACTTCATCGCCACCCTCGCCGCCGTTAAATATTTTCTGCGGCGCAAGACGGCCCATCTGGAAAACGAGTAATCACGGGAGGAAGGCCGGCCATGGATATTATCGTCATCTTTCTGATCGCCGCCGGGCTGTTTTTCTTCGCGGTCGGAGTTCTCGGGGTGCTGCGCCTTCCCGATTTCTACTCCCGGCAGCATGCCGCCGGCAAATGCGATTCCCTCGCCGCGGTCCTGGTGATTTTCGGCGTGGCTCTCTACAACCTGCATGATCCGACCCTGGCCAACATTCTGGTGACTCTGAAAATCCTGGCCATAGCGGCATTTATCTTCGTGGCTAGTCCCACCGCGACCCACGCGGTCACCGAGGCGGCGCTGATCGTCGGCGTCGAGCCCTGGTCCAAGGAGAAAAAGACCGAATGATCTGGCAACTCGACCTGTTTATCCTGATCCTGGTCGTGATTTGCGCCGTCGCCGCGATCACGGTTCGGGACCTGCTTTCCGCGACGGTCATTTTCGGCGTCTACAGCTTTCTCATGTGCCTGCTGTGGGCGGAGATGGGGGCGGTCGACGTGGCCTTTACCGAGGCCACAGTCGGTGCGGGAGTCAGTACCGTGCTGTTCATCGCCGCCATTCTGCGCACCACCCGGAGGAGCAAGGATTGAAGACGCTGGCTTTGATGGCAACGCTGATCACCGGGGCGATTCTCCTGTATGGGACCAAGGATTTCGCCCCCTGGGGGGATCCCGATTCGCCGCCCAACCGGCATGTCTCCCCTTACTACATCGAGGAGACCATCAAGGAGACCCATGTCCCCAACATCGTGACGGCGGTCGTGGCCGACTACCGCGGTTACGACACCATGTTCGAGACGGTGGTCATCTACTGCGCCGGCCTGGTGGTGGTCAGCGTGCTGCGGAGGACCAAGCCATGAAGCTGGTTCAGGAGCGGGCCAAAACCAAGGCCGTGGGCGAAAGCCTGATCATCCAGACCGCGGTTCGCCTGATGGTCCCCTTTATCCAGCTTTTCGGTCTCTATGTCATTGTGCACGGACACTACAGCCCCGGCGGGGGGTTCCAGGGCGGGGTTGTCTTGGGCGCTTCTTTCATTCTGCTGGGGGTCGCATTCGACCTGAAAACATCCCTGCGGCGCTTCTCCCTGGGGGCCAACGCGGTCATGGGCAACATCGGGGTGCTGATCTATGCGGGAATCGCCGTCCTCTGCGCACTGCTCGGCGGGCTGTTTCTCGATTACTCGGCCCTGGTCCGGATCATCCCCCTCGATCCGGTTGAATGGCGCTCGCTGGGGATTTTTCTGGTGGAACTGGGCGTCGGCCTGGCGGTCATGAGTATTATGGCCTCCCTCTTCTGGGATCTCAGCTCCGGGGGGGAGATGGACGAGGGACTCTGAGGATGCACGCCATCATCGCGGAAATCATCGCCAAATATAACTACTGGATCTACGTCGTGCTGATGATGATCGGGTTTTATGCCATGATCGGCAAGCGCAATCTGGTGAAAAAGCTGATCGGGCTGAACATCTTCCAGACCGCGATCATTCTGTTTTTCGTTTCCACCGGGGTCAAGCGGGGGGGTGGGATTCCCATCGTCGACAAACACGAGGCCCTGCTGCACGGAGTCGATGTAGCCAAGTTTGTCAATCCACTTCCCCATGTGCTAATGCTGACCGCGATCGTCGTCGGGGTGAGCGTGACCGGGGTGGCCCTGGCCATCCTGCTGCGGATCTACCGGGAATACGGCACCCTCGAAGAAGACGAAATTCTGGAGAAGCTCGGCCGATGACCAGCTCCAACCTCCACCTATACATCCTGGCCGCCCCCCTGCTCGGAGCCTTTGCGGTCAATCTGGCGGGCCGGGTTTCGCGGCGGTGGGTGGCGCCCCTGACCTTGGGCGTTCTGGCCTTTTCCACGGCGGCTTCCATCGTGGTCCTGGGGCGGGTATTGCAGGAGGGGACCATCCATTACACCGTCGGCAACTGGCGTCCCCCCTACGGCATCGAACTTGTCATCGATCCCCTCGGCGCCCTGATGCTGCTTCTGATCTCGGCGGTGGCCCTGACGGCCACCTTCTCCGCGGTAGCCAGTGTCGCCAGGGACCTTCCCGGGCGGGAACACCTGTTTTTCGCCATGTACCTGATCCTGATCGCCGGGCTGACGGGCCTGGCGATGACCGGCGATGCCTTCAACCTGTACGTGCTGCTCGAGATCACCTCCATCACCACCTACGGTCTCATCGGCATGGGCAGCGGACGGGCGCCCCTGTCCAGTTTCATCTACATCATCATGGGTTCCATCGGCGCCTGTTTTTACCTGCTCGGGGTCGGCTATCTCTATCTGCTGACCGGGTCGCTGAACATGGCCGACATCGCCCGGATACTGCAGGGACTCCACGGCACGGCTGCGCTGGCCACAGCCTTCGCCTTCATCCTGGTCGGTTTGTGGATCAAAATGGCTTTTTTCCCCCTGCACGGCTGGCTCCCCAACGCCTATGCCATGGCCCCCACCGGCGCCAGCGTGATGGTGGCTCCGCTGATGACCAAAGTGACCGTATTTTTGATGATCCGCGTCATCTTCTCCATTTTTTCCCCCGCCTACGCCTTTTTCCAGCATCCCGAGGTTCAGGCGGGCATCGTCTGGGCCGCGGCCCTGGCCATTGTCTGCGCCTCGGCTCTGGCCCTTGCGCAACGTGACCTGAGGCGGATGCTGACCTACATCATCGTCGCCGAGGTCGGCTATATGGTCGGCGGGGTCTGGCTCGCCAACACCCAGGGGATGACCGGTGCCATACTGCACATCGTCAACGACGCCCTGATGACCCTGTGCCTGTTCCTGGCCGCCGCGGCCATTTCCTCCCGCACCGGAAGCCTGGAGCTGGCGGGTCTCAGAGGGCTTTATCGACGCATGCCGGTGACCATGGCCGCTTTCACCGTCGGCGCCTTCTCGATGATCGGCATTCCGCCAACTTGCGGGTTCTTCAGCAAGTGGTATCTGATTCTCGGCGGCGTGGAGGCCGGCCAGTGGGGGTACGTGGGGGCCCTGCTGTTCAGCAGCCTGGTCAATGCCGTGCTCTTTTTCCGCATCATCGAAATCGCCTTTTTCCCCGGTGACTCCGGACCTGGGCATGAGCATGAAAAAATCGTCATTGCGGAAGCTCCCATGATGATGCTCAACCCCCTGGTGGTGACGGCCATCGCCCTGATTGCAGTCGGCCTCTGGTCCGGCCCCCTGGTCAGGGGAATTATCCAGGTGGCTATACCGGGAGGATTTTAGGCCGTTATGTGCCCGCAATTCTCCGGCCCGGACAAGGGGAAGCCTCAACAACGACCCGGGACAGCTGGCGCCGGCCGGAAAAAGACGGCGCCGGACCCCCCGGAATTTAATTACAGATTCAGGTAATCATGGTCTATTCCAACTCTGTCTGGCCGCTGGTGGCGGTCATGCTTCCACTTCTGGGCACCGTGGCGATCCTTTTCTCCGGGCGCCGTCCCAATCTGCGGGAGAGCTGGACCCTGGCGGCGGGCATCGGCATGTTCCTGGTGGTCGTCTCCATGCTCCCGTCGGTACTGGCGGGAGGCGGGTTCGTCGTTACCCTGGCGACGGTGGTGCCCGGAGTTCCCCTGCAGCTGCGGGTCGATCCCCTGGGGATGTTCTTCGCACTGGTCGCGTCCTTTCTGTGGATTTTAACGTCCATCTATTCCATCGGGTACATGCGGGCCCTCAAGGAGCATGATCAGACCCGCTACTTCGCGTTCTTTGCCGTGGCTATCGCCGCGACCATCGGGGTGGCCTTCAGCGCCAATCTTCTGACCCTATACCTGTTTTACGAGGCCCTCTCCCTTTCCACCTACCCCCTGGTTACCCATGAGAAAAATCCGGAAGCCCGGGCCTCGGGACGCAAATATCTGACCTACATCCTCGGCACCTCCATCGGTCTGGTGCTGCCGGCCATGGTGATCGTCTACCAGTTGACCGGAACCCTCGATTTCACCCAGGGCGGCATCCTTGCCGGCAAGGCCTCGCCGGAGGTGCTGGCATTACTGCTGGTCCTTCTGCTGTTCGGTTTCGCCAAGGCCGCCATCATGCCGTTTCACGGCTGGCTCCCGGCGGCGATGGTGGCACCGACCCCGGTCAGTTCCTTCCTGCACGGGGTCGCGGTGGTCAAGGTCGGGGTCTTTTCCATCCTGCGGGTCATTTTCCATATCATCGGTCCCGTTCAGCTGGCCCAGGCGGATATCGGGTGGATCGTCACCACCCTGGCGTCGGTCACGCTGCTCGCGGCGTCCCTGGTGGCTCTCACCCAGGACAACCTCAAGCGACGGCTGGCCTATTCCACCATCGGCCAGCTCTCCTACATGATCCTCGGGGCCGGTATGCTCACGGCCGCCGGCATGACCGGAGGGGTCCTGCACATCGCCATGCACGCCTTCGGCAAGATCACTTTGTTTTTCTGCGCCGGGGCCATTTACGTGGCGAGCCATAAGAAATACGTCAGCGAAATGGACGGCCTCGGACACCAGATGCCGGTGACTTTTCTGGCCTTCTTTCTGGGATCGCTTTCCATCATCGGCATGCCCCCCCTGGGAGGCTTTCTGAGCAAATGGAACCTTCTGGTGGGCGCCGTGCAGGCGCATAACCTGGTTTTGGTGGCGGTGTTGCTGTTCAGTTCGCTGCTCAACGCGGCCTACTTTTTCCCCGTCGTCTACCGGGGCTTTTTCGCCGCGCCCAAGGAACCTCTAACCGGGGGAATCAGAGAGGCGCCCCTGTTCTGCCTGATTCCCCTGTCGGTCACGGCGATCGGCTCGGTGCTGCTGTTCTTCTATCCGGGGATTTTTCTCGAGCTGGTTCATAAGGCCATCTTCCCCTGACAGTTCCCCTGAAAGCGGCCCCCGAAAAAGGACTTTGCGACATGGCTGAAAAGAACGGACATAAGGCCCATGAGGAGAAGATGATCCTGGCCCACGACCCGGTGGCGGGCTATCGGCCGATCTTCTACGTCACTTTTGCCATCGGCGTCCTGTATCTGATCTATATTCTCATCAGAACCCTTTAGGTCGAGGGGAGCGGAAGATGAAAAGACCGGAGAAACCCGAAGTCCGAGAAGAGGATTACAAGCATCCCGTCGATATGGAGGAGGAACTGTCCCTCTTTGACCATCCCAAGACGGTTAAAAGCGTGCTTTACACCTTCTTCACCTGCGTCGGCCTGCTCCTTTCGATCGATCTCTTTTTCCATAAGCACGCGATTTTTCCCTGGGAAGAATATTTCGGATTCTACTCGGTCTTCGGCTTTGTGGCCTGCGTGATTCTGGTGCTGGTGGCCAAATACATTCTCAGGCCTCTGGTGATGCGCAAAGAGGACTACTATGACACCTAACGCCCTGCCTCCCTTTGTCATCCTGATACTGGGCGCCGCCCTCGTCCCTTTTTTGAAGGGACGGGTCAAGAACGTCTGGATGCTGCTGCTGCCGGTCGCCAGCTTTGTCAATCTGCTGGCCATCCCGGAAGGCAGCCACTGGGGGTTCGAATTTCTCGGTTATGATCTGGTGCTCGGCCGCGTCGACCGGCTCAGTCTGGTTTTCGCCTACATCTTCCATCTGATCGCTTTCATCTCCATCCTTTACGGGCTTCACGTCGAAGATGACGTGCAGAACGTGGCCGGCCTGGTCTACGCCGGCGGGGCTCTCGGCGCGGTCTTTGCCGGCGATCTCTTCACTTTGTTTGTTTTCTGGGAAATCCTGACCATCTGCGCCACCTTCCTGATTCTGGCCCGCCGCACCCGGGCGGCCCTGGGGGCCGGGGCCCGCTATTTCCTGGTCCACGTGGCGGGGGGCCTCTGCCTTCTCGCCGGCATCATCATGCAGGTGACCCAGACCGGCAGCGCCGAGTTCGGTTTCATCGGCCTCCATGGAACCGCCTCCCTGCTGATCTTCATCGGTTTCGGGGTGAACTGCGCCTGGCCGTTCCTCCACACGTGGTTGACCGATTCCTACCCTGAGGCGACCATAACCGGCACCATTTATCTTTCCGCCTTCACCACCAAGGTGGCGGTCTACGCCCTGGCCCGGGCCTTCCCCGGCACCGAGGCGCTGATCTGGATCGGCACTGCCATGGCCGCCTTCCCGATTTTCTACGCTGTCATTGAAAACGATTTACGCCGGGTGTTGTCCTACAGCCTGATCAACCAGGTCGGGTTCATGGTGGTCGGCATCGGCATCGGGACGGCCCTCTCCATCAACGGCGCGGTGGCCCATGCCTTCAACGACATCCTGTTCAAGGGGCTGTTGTTCATGACCATGGGGGCGGTCCTGTTCCGCACCGGCAAGATCAACGCCACCGACCTGGGAGGGCTTTACAAATCGATGCCCTGGACCTGCACCTTCTGCATCGTCGGCGCCGCCTCCATCTCGGCCTTCCCGCTGTTCAGCGGATTCGTGAGCAAATCGATGGTCATGGAGGCCGCCGCCCACGGCGATATGCGCTTTGTCTGGTTCGTGCTGCTGTTCGCCTCGGCCGGGGTGTTCCACCACGCCGGGATCAAGATTCCCTTCTTCGCCTTCTTCTCCCACGATTCCGGGCTGCGCTGCAAGGAGGCGCCGCGGCACATGGTCCTGGCCATGGGGATCGCCGCCGTCGCCTGCGTTTTCATCGGTTCTTTTCCGCAGTACCTTTATCGGCTCCTCCCCTATGCCACCGACTACCAGCCCTATTCCTTCAGCCATGTGATCAGCCAGACGCAACTGCTCTTTTTCTCGGCCCTGGCTTTTACCCTGTTGCTGCTGTCGGGAATCTACCCGGCGGAGATCCGTTCTGCCAACATTGACGCGGACTGGATCTACCGTAAGGGGAGCCGGGCTTTTTACCGCCTGGCCGCCTGGGCCTTCGACGGTCTGAACAGTTGGGCCGACGCCCTGTTCGTGCGCAGGATTCCTTCCCTCCTCGCCCGGTTTTTCCTCGATCCGGCCGGGAATGTGCAGAAATACGGTTTGCGGATGGCCGCGGAATGGACCGGCCGGAACAAAGGCTTCCCGGAAGAGGAGGTGGAGGCCGTTCGCCGCAGCCAGGTCGACGGATATCCAATCGGCGGCGGCGTGCTGCTGGCCGCTCTCTTCCTGGCGATCATGTCATTCCTTTTTTTCTTCTGACCGGTCCGACGGGACCGATTCCGCTGCGGGATGCCGGGCAGGGGGTGTTTTTCCGCCCGGCGCCGTTGGCTGACCACGGAGCGGACCGGCACCGTTTCCCTCGGAGCGATCTCTCCCCTGAGCTCAGGTCGTCATGTCCGCCCTTTACCTGCACATCCCCTTCTGCCGCCGCAAATGCCCTTACTGCGATTTTTATTCGGTTCCGGCCCGCGCCGAAGCCCTTCGGGCCTATCCCGACCTGCTCCTTCGTCATCTCGATATTGCCGTTGGGAAGGGGGCGTGGAACCGGCCCTTGGCCACCGTTTTTTTCGGCGGCGGGACCCCTTCCCTCCTTCCTCCCCGGGACGTTGGCCGGATTCTCGAGAAAATCGAGATTCTTTGCGGATTGGAGCCGGGAGCGGAGATCACCCTGGAAGCGAACCCCGGCACCGTTTCCTTTCACACCCTGAAAGAATACCGTGAGGCGGGGGTCAATCGTCTCTCCCTGGGAATACAATCGCTCGGCGACGACAATTTGCAGCTCCTCGGCCGGCTGCATACGGCGGCCGAAGCCGTTTCATCTGCCGATGTCGCCCGGCGGTCCGGGTTCGACAACCTCGCCTTCGACCTGATGTTCGGCCTGCCGGGGCAGACCGTGGGCGCCTTGCGCCGGGAACTCGACCGGATGCTGAAAATGGAGCCGGCGCATCTCTCCTGTTACGGGCTGACGGTCGAGGCGGAGACCCCGTTTCATCATCTGCATCGAAGGGGCGACCTCACGCTCCCCGATGAGGAAGTCTTTGCCGACCATTTTCTATTTATCCACGACCACCTGGCCGAGGCCGGATTCGATCATTATGAAATCTCCAACTATGCCCGGCAGGGGATGGAGTGCCGGCACAACATGAACTATTGGCGCCGGGGGCCTTACCTGGGGATTGGCGCGGGCGCCCACTCCTTTTTTTCCCGATTTTGGGGTGAGCGCTGGGAGGTGCCGGGCGATCTGGAAACCTTCCGGCAGCAGATTGAAGCGGGCCGTGACCCGGCCCGGAGGCTGGAACGCCTGACCCACCGGCAGGCCATGGGAGAAGCGCTGTTTCTCGGGCTGCGCTGTCGGGAAGGGGTTGCCGAAGCGGACTTTCTCCGGCGCTTCGGTTCGGGAGTTGCCGAGGCCTTTCCGGATGCCGTTGCCCGGGCCGGGAGCCGGCTAAGGCTGGTGGAAGGGCGCTGGCGCCTCGATATCGAAGGCTGGCTGATTTTTAATTTTTTACTGACGCCTTTTTTGGGGGAGGAAATGGAGCCTAGGACGGGGGAAGGACCTTGACAAAGGGGTGGGGCGTTGTTATTTTGTCGTCGTTAGCACTCTTGTTATGCGAGTGCTAACCGCAGTCAGGCCGGGTTTTCCGGCTTGAGTTTTTTGGAGATGGGAATGACCAGAACTCGGGTTGATGAAGATCTCAATGAACGGGGCCGGAAGATCCTCGAAGCCATCATTGAGGACTACATCGAGTCGGCGGAACCGGTCGGCTCCCGCACCGTGACCCGGCGGCATGAACTGGGTCTATCCCCGGCAACGGTTCGCAACGTTATGGCCGATCTGGAAGAGATGGGTTTCCTGATCTCTCCCCATACCTCGGCCGGCCGGGTGCCCACGGAGCAGGGATACCGCTTTTACGTCGATTCCATTCTCCGGGTCGGGTCCCTGAGCCGACAGCAGCAGGAGCGGATCGACCGGTATTACCAACGCCGGGGATTGCGGGTTGAAGAGCGTCTGCGGGAAGCGGGCCGGATGCTGTCGGCGCTGTCCCATTATACCGGCCTGGTCATGGCGCCCCGGCTGACCACGACCATTTTCCGGCATATCGAATTTGTCCGTCTTTCGCAGGGCCGGATCATGGTGATCCTGGTGACCCAGTCCGGGCTGGTGCAGAATAAAATGATCGAGGTCGACGAGCCCCTTTCCCCAAGCGACCTTGAGCAGATGACCAATTACCTCAACGAGACCCTCGGCGGGCTGAGCATCCAGGAAATCAAAAAACGCATTCTCAGCGAGATGGCCGCTGAAAAGGCCAAATACGATCAATTGCTGAGCCGGGCGCTGAAGCTCTTTCGGGAAACCTTCGGCGAAGAAATAGAAAGCCAGGTCTTCATCGAAGGAGCGTCCCGCATCCTGGAACAGCCGGAATTCGCCGACCTGGAAAAGATGAAGCGCCTGTTTCGGGCGTTTGAACAAAAAAGCGTCCTGATTCATTTGCTGGATAAATGCCAGCAGGCGGAGGGGGTGCGAATTTTTATCGGCAGCGAAACCAAATACAGCGAAATCGAAGGCTGCAGCCTGGTCACCGCAACCTATTCCAACCCCCAGGGGACCATTGGCACGCTGGGGGTTATCGGGCCGACGCGGATGCCTTATTCCCTGGTTATCCCCATTGTCGATTATACGGCCCGGCTGGTCAGCCAACTTTTCGAACAGGAATCCTGAAGGAGGAAGACCCGGAGTGAGTAAAGCCAAGCATACCGAGGAAGAGAAAAACGAAACCGAGATTGTCGACGGAACCGAAACAAGCCCGGCGCAAGAGCATCCCGCCGAAGACCCGAAAACCGACGGGCTGGCGCTGGAAGAACAACTGGAAGCCAGTCGCGAGGAAGCCCGGAAGAACTGGGACCTGTACCTGCGGTCCCGGGCGGATCTGGATAATTATCGCAAGCGGGCCCAGCGGGAGCGGGAAGATGTGGTCCGTTTCGGCCAGGAGAACCTGCTGCGGGAATTGCTGCCGGTCATCGACAATCTGGAGCGGGCCGTCAGTCATGCCCGGGATGAAACCAAGGAAGGTGAAAGTCTCCTGGCGGGAGTGGAATTGACCCTGACCCAGCTCCGCAAAACCCTGGAGCGGGCCGGTGTGCAGGCCTTCAACGCCACCGGAGAGCCTTTCGATCCGTCCCGGCATGAAGCCATGGGCCAACTTGAATCGGCCGATCAGAAGCCCAACACGGTTGTGCAGGAGCTGCAGAAGGGATATCTGCTGAACGATCGGCTGTTACGGCCGGCTTTGGTCATGGTGGCCAAGGCGCCCGTTCCGGAGCCCGAGAAAAACGACGAATAAGAATCCCGGCCGGGCGGCCCGAGTCCCCCGTGCCGGTACCAGGCAAAAGAGAAACCAGACACCTTTTATCAGGGAGGATATAGCACATGGGAAAAGTCATCGGAATCGATTTGGGAACCACCAATTCCTGCGTGGCCGTCATGGAAGGCGGGGAGCCGGTAGTGATCGCCAACGCGGAAGGTTCGCGCACCACCCCGTCGATGGTCGCCTTCACCGAAGGGGGCGAAAGGCTGGTGGGGCAGCAGGCCAAGCGCCAGGCCGTCACCAATCCCGAAAACACACTCTTCGCCATCAAACGGCTGATCGGCCGAAAATTCGATAGCGAGGCCGTGAAGAAGGACATCAAGATCGTCCCCTTCAAGATCATCAAGGCCGACAATGGAGACGCCTGGATCGAATCCCGGGGAAAAACCTACGGCCCGCCTGAAATCTCGGCCATGGTGCTGCAGAAGATGAAGCAGACCGCTGAAGATTATCTGGGAGAAACGGTCACCGACGCGGTGATTACCGTCCCCGCGTACTTCAACGACTCCCAGCGGCAGGCGACCAAGGATGCCGGGAAGATCGCCGGCCTCAACGTGCTGCGGATCATCAACGAGCCGACGGCTGCGTCTCTGGCCTATGGACTGGATAAGAAGAAGGAAGAAAAGGTCGCGGTTTTCGACCTGGGGGGCGGTACCTTCGACGTCTCCATTCTGGAACTGGGGGACGGCGTCTTCGAGGTCAAGTCGACCAACGGGGACACCTTTCTCGGCGGCGAGGACTTCGACCAGCGGATCATCGATTACGTGGCCGACGAATTCAAGAAAGAGCAGGGGATCAATCTTCGCAGCGACAAAATGGCGCTGCAGCGACTCAAGGAAACCGCTGAAAAGGCCAAATGCGAACTCTCCTCGTCCATGGAGACGGAAATCAACCTGCCGTTTATCACCGCCGACCAGAGCGGACCGAAGCACCTGCTGATCAAGCTGACCCGGGCCAAACTGGAAAGCCTCTGCAGCGACCTCCTCGACAATCTCGTCGGGCCCTGCAAAATGGCTCTCAAGGATGCCGGGTTGTCCGCCGCCGATGTCGACGAAGTGATCCTGGTCGGCGGCATGACCAGGATGCCGTCGGTGCAGAAAAAGGTGCAGGAGATCTTCGGCAAAACCCCCAACAAAGGGGTCAACCCGGATGAAGTGGTCGCCATTGGCGCGGCCATCCAGGCCGGGGTCCTCAAGGGCGAGGTCAAGGATGTCCTGCTGCTCGACGTCACCCCGCTGTCCCTGGGGATCGAAACCCTGGGCGGGGTCATGACCAAACTGATCGAAAAGAACACTACCATCCCCTGCCGCAAGAGCCAGACCTTTTCCACCGCGGCCGACAACCAGCCGGCGGTCTCCGTCCATGTCCTGCAGGGCGAGAGGGAAATGGCCACCGACAACAAAACCATCGGCCGCTTCGAACTGGTCGGAATTCCGCCCGCTCCCCGCGGCGTCCCGCAGATCGACGTCACTTTCGACATCGATGCCAACGGCATTCTGCATGTGTCGGCGAAGGATCTCGGGACCGGGAAAGAACAGTCGATTAAAATCACGGCGTCTTCCGGACTTTCCGAGGAAGAGATCGAGCGGATGAAGCAGGATGCCGAGGTCCACGCGGCCGACGACCAGAAGAAGCGGGAGCTGATCGAAGCCCGCAACCAGGCCGACAGTCTGGTGTATTCAACCGAAAAATCGCTCAAGGAACATGGCGACAAAATCGATGCGGCCACCAAGGAGGGGATCGAAAAGGCCGCTGAAGAATTGAAAAAAGCCATGGAAGGGGAAGATGCCGAGGAGCTCAAGAAAAAGACCGAGGCCCTGGCCGAGGCTTCCCACAAGCTGGCTGAAGTCATGTACGCTCAGGCACAGAAGGAGAGCCAGGAACCCGGCCAGGAAGGTCCGGCCGAGAGCGAACCGAAGGATGATGTCGTCGAGGCGGAATTCGAGGAAGTCGACGAGGACAAAAAATAGCCAATAAATGAGTGACTCGACCTGGGTGAAAGGCGCAAGGCTAAAGGATTCCAAGAACCTTTAGCCTTTTGCCTGCAGCCCCGGGCCCGGCATCTTTCTTCGGCTTTCAGCCGCTGACAGCAAGGATTCTGTTTTGGCCAAAGGTAAGCGTGACTATTACGAGATTCTCGGGGTCCACCGCAATGCCGGCGACACCGAAATCAAAAAGGCGTACCGGAAACTGGCAATCCAGTGCCATCCCGACAAGAACCCCGGTGACAAGGCCGCCGAAGAACGGTTCAAGGAACTGACCGAAGCTTATGCGATCCTGTCCGATCCCCAGAAACGAGCGGCCTACGACCAGTTCGGCCATGCCGGCGTGGAAGGGGCCGGCGGTTTTTCTTCGGGCGGTTTCGGTTTCGGCGGAACTCCCTTCGAAGATATTTTCGGGGACATCTTCGGGGACATCTTCGGTACCGGCACCTCCCGCCGCGGCCGGGGCCGCCGGGGAGACGATCTGCGCTACAATCTCACCCTCTCCTTCGAGGAAGCGGCCTTCGGCCTGGAGACCAAGATTCAGGTCCCGAGATATCAGTCCTGCGATACCTGCCATGGGTCCGGCGCCCGTGCCGGAACCAGCCCCCGCACCTGCGGAACCTGCGGCGGCGGCGGGCAGGTTCGCTACCAGCAGGGCTTTTTTTCCCTCACCCGGCCCTGCCCCGAATGTGCCGGAGAGGGAAAAATTATCGATTCCCCCTGCCCTTCCTGCAAAGGTGACGGGCGGAATCGCGTCAAAAAATCTCTGTCCCTGAAAATACCCGCCGGAGTCGAGACCGGAACACGGCTCAAGCTCTCCAGGGAAGGGGACCCGGGCCTTCAAGGCGGGCCGCCGGGCGATCTTTACGTGGTCATCAGCGTGGCGGACCATCCGCTCTTTCAACGGGAGGGGCAGGACATCATCTGCGAACTGCCGGTCTCCTTCGCCCAGGCGGCACTGGGGGCGGAACTCGAAGTTCCGACCTTGGAAGGAAAAGTCAAGTTCAAGGTGCCGGCCGGTGTCCAGTCGGGAAAAGTTCTTTGCCTGAACGGAAAAGGAATCGCTCATCTGCAGGGGTTCGGGCGGGGCGACCAGCTGGTGGTGGTGCGGGTGGAAACACCGGCCCATCTGACCGCGCGGCAGAAAGAACTGCTGGAAGAATTTGCGCGGGAAGGGGGCGAAAACGTCAACCCCATTGGCAAGGGGTTTTTCGACAAGGTCAAGGAGATGTTCGGATGAACAGAACACCCGGCTTCGGTCCCCGCCAGCTTCTTTTCGGTTGCCTGCTGCTCTTCCTGGCGGTCGGCAGGACGGGACCGGTCTGCGGCGCGGAGCTTACCTTCAGCCGTCCCGCCGCCGTCAGCGATCAGGCCGATCTGGAACAGGCCCGGGAGCTTTTGGCCTCCGGTGAAACCGACCAGGCCATATCTTTGCTGCGAGGCATCGCCGTCGGCCACTATGATCCGTCCCTGCGGTACCAGGCCCTGCTGCTGCTGGCCAGGACTTACCTGGTTCAAGGCGAAGTTGGAACGGCATTGGCGTACCTGGAGCGGGTCCCGCCGAACTGGCCCGACCCCCTGAATAAGCTGGTCCGGGGCGCGGCCCTGGTGGCCGACGGTCAATCCGAAACCGGCATGGCTTTGCTGGCCCAGGTGCAGACCGACGGGTTGTCGGTGGCCAATCAGATGGTATGGTACCAGGCCAGAGCTCAGGCCCTTGCCGTTCAGGGCGAGCCGCTGGAGGCGCTGGTCTTTTTGGGACAGGGCGTCAAGGCGGTGGGGGAAAATCAATCGCTGCGGGACCGTCTGCTCGAGACGGCCCACGAACTTCTTAGCGATCGGCTGAACGACGACCAATTGGCGGAGGCCGTCTTCATGTGGCAGGGGACGGTCCTGGGGCAGGATGCCGTCCTGCAGAAGGCCATTCGCGCCTACCAGAAAGGACAGTGGCCCGAAGCCGAAGCCGGCGTGCAAAAGGTGGTCGACTCGCCCATCCTCTTTCCCTATCGGAACGACGCCATTCTGCTCTGGGAACGGATTTCCGGCAAGCCATGGTTGCAAAAGGCCGTCGGAGTCATGCTCCCCCTGAGCGGCCGTTATCGAACTTTCGGCGAACTGGTGCAGCGGGGAATGGAACTGGCCATTCAAAACCGCCCGACCGCCGGCGAACCGGTCAAGTTTCTATTCCGGGATTCCGGGGCCGACGCCGGCCAGAGCGCGCAGATTGTCAGCGATCTGGCCAACAGCGAACGGGTTATGGCCATCGTCGGACCGCTGACCGGTGGAGCGGCCGCGGCGGCGGTGGAAAGGGCCCAGCAGGAACGGGTGCCGCTCCTGACCCTGTCCCAGAAACAGGGCCTTCCCGAAACGGGCGCCTTCATATTCCGCGACTCCCTTACCAGCCGCATGCAGGTCAAGGCGCTGGTCGATTACGCCATGGGCGAGAAGGGACTCACCACCTTTGCCGTCCTTTATCCCGAGAACAAGCTGGGCCAGGAAATGAACGAACTCTTTCAGGCCGAAGTGGAACGGCGCGGGGGGGAGATCGTGGCGGTGGAGGCCTACCCCGAGACGGATACCGATTTTCGACGCCCCATTAAGCTCCTCAAGGGCGAGGACCCCGATGCCCCGGAGGAGGAGCCCCCGCCGCCGCCGGTCGATCCGAACGCGCCGCCCGTGGAACAGGTGGAAGAGGAGCCGCTTTCCTTTGAAGCCCTTTTTATTCCCGATTACGCCGACCGGATCGGCCTCCTGACTCCCCAGCTGGCCTATTACGGGGTGGAAAAGGTTCAGCTGCTGGGAATCAACGGCTGGAATTCTCCGGAACTCATGAAAACCGCCGGACGTTATATCGACGGCGCGGTCTTCGTGGACGGGTTTTTCCGTTACAGTTCCTACCCCTTCGTGCAGGAGTTCGTCAACCGGTTCTTCGAAAAATACGGCGAAGAACCTTCGATTCTCGAGGCCCAGGGGTACGATGCCGCCAATATCATGCTGAACCTGCTCGACCGGCCGGAGGTCCGAACCCGTCAGGACCTGCGAATTTCCCTGACCCGACTGCAGAACTTCCCCGGCGTCACCGGGGCGACCAGCTTCAACCTGTTCGGTGAAGCGGAAAAGGTTCTGTTCCTGCTGCAGGTGCACCACGGCAACATCGTGCAGATCAACTGACTTCGGAGCGTTTTCCGTTTCGGGTCTGCGAAAAGCCCTGCCGCTGCGACGGTAGGGCTTTTTTTCTGTCTAACGCCCCCCCCCGCCTCGATTTCTACGGTTTACCTCTGCCGTTCCTTTAGTGTAAGCTGATAAAACACTGTTTTGCTGAATCGGGATAAGGAGGCGGATATGAAGCGGACGATCCTGGCGGTCGCCCTGTTGCTGGCTTGGCTGCTGGGCGCCTGGGACTGCAGGGCCGGGGAGCCGATTCGCATTGGTTTGACGCTGGGTTTGAGCGGCAAGTACGGCGAGATGTCCCAGATGCAGGAGCGCGGCTACCGGCTCTGGGCCAGTGCCGTCAACCGGCAGGGGGGGCTGCTCGGCCATCCCGTGGAGCTGGTCATCAAGGACGACGGAAGCAACGGCGCCGAGGCGGCACGGCTCTACGAGGATATGCTGAACAACGGAACGGTCGACCTGGTTTTCGGCCCCTATTCCAGCGGTATCACCGGGGCGATCCTGCCGGTAACTGAGCGCTACGGGCAGCCGGTTCTGGCGGGGGGCGCATCGGCCGATTCCCTCTGGAAGAAGGGATTCAAGAGGGTCTTCGGCGTCTATTCCCCGGCCAGCAAATACGCCATCGGCTTCCTCGAGATGCTGATCTATTACCACTTGGACGATCTGGCCGTCCTGGCGGCCGATGATAGCTTCTCCACCAGTATTTCCGACGGAATCAGGGTATGGGCGGACCGGTACGGATTGAACATCCGGCATTTTCAGAGGTTCGCCAAGGATCGCTACGACCCCGACGCCCTGCTGACTGCCGCCAGGGATTCAGGGGCCCGGGTGGTGATGATCTGCGGTCATTTTCGCGAGGCAGTCGATATGCGCAGGGCTCTCGGTGTCATTGGCTGGCGTCCCGACGCCTTTTATGCCTCCGTCGGCCCGGTTCTCCCCCAGTACCGGGAGGAGCTTGGAACAGATGCCGAAGGGACCTTCTCCTCCTCGCAATGGGAGGCCCATCCGGGCTTGACCTATCCAGGCTCCCAGGATTTTACCGCCCGGTTTCGCCGGGAATACGGGTTGGAACCGTCCTACCAGGCCGCCACGGCCTATGCCGCCGGGCAGGTGCTGGAGGAAGCGGTCGCGCGGGCGGGAGCCCTGGACCGGGACCAGATCACCGAAGCCCTGGCCTCCCTCGACCTGATCACCATTATCGGCCGGTACGGCGCCGATCGCACCGGGCGGCAGGTCCGTCATTTCCCGGTCATTATCCAGTGGCAGAATCAGACCAAGGAGATCGTCTGGTCCCTGGAACTGCAGACGGCCGCGCCTGTCCTGCCTGAAAAGCCGCAATGAACAGGGCAGGCCTCACCCAGAAGCTCAATTTTCGCCTCACCGCGCCTCTGTTTGGGCTGGTGCTGGTGATCGGAGCGGTTTTCGGCTTTGTTGTCCTCGAATTGGTCGAAAACTTTCAATGGGCTCGGGTGCGGGAAGACATGGTCTGGACCTCCCGGGTGGTTTACAAAATCGTTG
>Ga0210101_1000204_pt1 | contig 21743 bp, 15 predicted proteins | sample Muzzi_PWC_D1_FD_185534 | JGI IMG/M metagenome (GOLD analysis project Ga0210101, IMG submission 185534) | Wetland microbial communities from San Francisco Bay, California, USA, that impact long-term carbon sequestration - Muzzi_PWC_D1 (SPAdes) | ecosystem: Environmental > Aquatic > Marine >... | reverse complement strand
CTCTCCTGGTGAGCCTGTTCATCGCCCAGGATCGCGTTCCGGTCGAGGTCTACTGGGCGCCCTGAAGCCCAGTCTCCCGGGGTAGCGGCGCTCGCTTTGTGGCTACCCGCATTCATGCTAGTGTTTTCGGCATGCAAGCCGATACCAGGCCGCCAGAATCCGGGTCCCAGACACCGGCCGTGAGCTACCCTTCCCGCCTGCGGGAGACACTCGGGGTATTGCTCGCTTCCATCTACCCGGAGCAGGATAAAGACGCGCTGACCCGCGCGGTGCTGGAGGCCTTCCTCGGCGTCGGCGTCCGCCCGCGCCGCCGCGGCCGGACGCCGACCAATACTCTATGGAGCGAGCGCGACAGTTACCTGATCTGCTACGGCAACAGCCTGCAGGACGGGCAGCACAAGCCACTCGATCTGCTGCTCGATTTCCTCCAGCAGCGGCTCAGAGGTACGATCAGCGGGGTACACATCCTGCCCTACTTCCCCTATACCTCCGACGACGGCTTCGCGGTCACCGATTACCTGGCCGTCGACAGCGGACTCGGCTCCTGGGAGGATATCAACCGCATCGCGGCGCATTTCCGCCTGATGTCGGACCTGGTACTGAATCACTGTTCGAGCCAGGGCAACTGGTTCAACGCCTATCTGCAGGGACATTCCCCCTGGGATCGCTACTTCCGCGAGGCGTCTCCCGGCGACGATCTCTCCCAGGTGGTACGCCCGCGCACGCATCCGCTGCTGCGCGAGGTCGAAACGGCGATGGGCAAACGCCACGTCTGGTGCACCTTCAGCCACGACCAGGTCGACCTGGATTTCGCCAACCCCGAGGTGCTGTGCGAATTCCTGCGTATCATGCGCTATCACATCGAGCGCGGCGTGCGCACCTTTAGGCTCGACGCGGTCGCCTTCCTGTGGAAGGAGGTCGGCACGCCCTGCATCAACCTGCGCCAGACCCACGAAATCATCCGCCTGATGCGCACGCTGTGCGACTTCAACGAAGAACCGGTGATCCTGGTGACCGAAACCAATCTGCCCAACGTCGAAAACCTGAGTTACTTCGGCAATCGCAACGAGGCGCACATGGCGTACAACTTTTCGCTGCCGCCGCTGATCCTGCACGGATTGCTGAACGGTACCTCGAAATACCTCAATGCCTGGCAGATGGGAATGCCCCCGGCGCAGCTGGGCTGCGCCTACCTGAACTTTACCGCTTCCCACGACGGCATCGGCCTGCGTCCCGCCGAAGGCCTGATTCCCGACGACGAAATCGACAAGGTGATCGCCGCCGCGGTGCGTTTCGGCGGCAAGGTCAGCATGCGAGAAACCGCAACCCGGGGCGTCCGCCCTTACGAAATCAATATCGCCCTGTTCGATGCCCTCGCCGGCACGGTCGACGGCCGGGACCGCTGGCAGATGGAGCGCTTTCTGTGCAGCCAGACCATCGCCATGGCGCTGGAGGGCATCCCCGCGTTTTATATCCACTCGCTGCTGGCAACGCCCAACGACCTGGAAACCGTCGTCAGGACCGGACACAACCGGGCCATCAACCGGCGCCGCTGGGATTACGCCGAGCTGGTGCAATTGCTGGACCGGGGCGACACGATGCAGGGCCTGGTGTTCAACGAGATGAAACGGCGCATCGACATCCGCATCGTTCAGCCCGCGTTTCATCCCAACGCCACCCAGTTCACGCTGCAACTCGGCGAGCAGCTGTTCGGCTTCTGGCGCCAGAGCATGGATCGCGCGCAGAGCATTTTCGCGATCCATAATCTTTGCGGCGATACGGTTGAGGTGCCGCCGACCTCGCTGAACCTGATCGACGGCGACGACTGGAGCGACCTGTTGTCCGGCGAATCGATTCGCGAGTTCAGCGAAAACACCCAGTTCACGCCTTACCAGTGCCGCTGGATTACCAATCGCTAGACGCGGATTTCGAATGCAGAGCCCCCCGATCGTGTTCACCGACCTCGACGGCACCCTGCTCGATCACCAGACCTACGGCTACGAGGCGGCCCGGCCGGCACTGGCGCGTCTGCGCGACCGCGGCATCCCGCTGGTGCTGTGCACCAGCAAGACGGCCGCCGAAATTCTGGCGCTGCGCGACAACCCCGATTTCCGCGATTGCGCGGCGATCGTCGAAAACGGCGCCGGCCTGCTCGATCCTGGCAGCCGGGAACCCGTCCCGACGCCGACCCACGCCCGCCTGATGGATCTCGTCGACAGCCTGCCGGGGCATCTGCGCAACACCTTCTCGGGGTTTTCGAACTGGAGTCTGGAAACGCTTGTGGAGTTCACCGGCCTCGATACACAAAGCGCGCGGCGCGCGGCGCGGCGCGATTACTCGGAACCGGGACTGTGGCAGGGAAGCGCGCAGGAGCGCCGGGAGTTCGAGGCCGAACTCGGCAGGCTCGGTGTCGTGATGCAACAGGGCGGACGCTTTCTGACTCTCGGTTTCCCGGCCAGCAAGGCCGACCGCATGCGCGAAATGATCGCCGCGAGCGAGGCATCGCGGGGCGTCCCGGTTACCGCGATCGCACTCGGCGACGCGGCCAACGATATCGAGATGCTGGAGCATGCCGATATCGGCATCGTCGTGCCGAATCCGGCGCATGCGGGCATACCGACGTTGGCCGGTGAATCCCGAGGCCGTATCATGCGGGCCACCGCGGCGGGACCCGCCGGCTGGAACGACAGCCTGCTGGCGCTGCTCGACGACCCCAGATTTCAGGCGCGAGGGACATGAATGGCTGATTACCACCAGAACGGCAGCGTCGCGACGCTGCATAACCTGACTCGCGTGCCGGTGCAGGAAATCGAACGCCAGCTCGGGCTGATGACGGGTACGCGCCGGATTACCCTGATCCTGCCGTCGCTATTCTCGGAACTCGAAGGCCCGGCACTGGCCGGCATCGTCGACGTACTCTCCGAGGTCGAATATATCAATCACATCGTGATCGGCCTCGACCAGGCCGATGAGCGACAATTCGGTTTCGCGCGCGAATACTTTTCCCGGCTGCCGCAATCGCACGATATCCTCTGGAACGACGGTCCGCGCCTGCGCGCGATCGACCGGGAGCTATCCGAGGCCGGGCTCGCGCCGAGCGAGGCCGGCAAGGGACGGAACGTCTGGTACTGTATCGGTCACACCCTGGCCAGTCAGAATTCAGACGTGGTCGCGTTGCACGACTGCGACATCGTCACCTATTCGCGCGAACTGCTCGCGCGGCTGGTTTATCCGGTCGCCAACCCGTCGTTTCCCTACCTGTTCTGCAAGGGCTTCTACCCGCGTATCGCCGAAGGAAAATTGAACGGCCGGGTAACGCGACTGCTGGTCACCCCGCTGCTGCTCGCGCTGCAAAAGACCTGCGGCCAGCACGACTACCTCGACTACCTGCGCGGATTCCGCTATCCGTTGGCCGGCGAGTTCGCGATGCGTACCGCGATCTTGCCCAATATCCGCATCCCGTCCGACTGGGGGCTCGAAATCGGCATGCTGTCCGAGGTCTGGCGCAATCTGAGCAGCCAGGCGGTTTGCCAGGTCGATATCGCCGACGCCTACGATCACAAGCACCAGCCGCTGTCCATCGAAAACGCGAGCCGCGGCCTGTCGCGCATGTCGACCGATATTTCCAAGGCCCTGTTCCGCAAGCTCGCCACCGACGGAGTGATATTCTCCCAGGAGACGTTTCGCACCCTGAAGGCGACCTATTATCGCATCGCGCTGGACCTGATCGAAATGTATTACAACGACGCGCAGATGAACGGCCTGCATATCGACCGCCATCTGGAGGAAAAGGCGGTGGAATTGTTCGCCGGCAATATCGTCGAGGCCGGCCATCTGTTCCTCGACAATCCGATGGAGACGCCGTTCATTCCCAACTGGAGCCGCGTCAACGCCGCCTATCCGGATCTGCTGCGCAATCTTCGCGAAGCGGTCCTCACGGACAACGCCTAGGCTCGAAAAACACCCTGGCGAACGCCTGGCAAACTCGAACCGATGCGATAATATTCGTTGACGAAAACTAAAGAGACGATCGTGGACCGTAAGGCGAGGAAAGCCAGCCCGGCAAATTCCCGCGAATCGATGCGCGCCGAGTCCCTGTCGCGCGCGATCGACGCCATCGGCCGGGCCGGATTTTTCTGCCCGCCCTGCTCGACTATCTACGCGTCGACCTGCCCTTCGTCGGCATCCTGTTGTTGATGCTCGACGAGCGCAATCGGCCGTTCCATATATTCGACACCATACGCACTCCCTACCGCATCAACCTCGATATGTATCTCGACGGTGTCTACCAGCTCGATCCTTTTTATACCCGTTTCTGCCAACAGCGCGAGAGCGGCGCAATGCTGATCCGCGACGCGGCCCCGGATCGCTTCAACCAGACGGAATATTACCGGCGCTTTTACAAGAACATGGAACTGCAGGACGAGATGGCGATCTTTACCGACCTCGGCGACGGGCGTTTCCTGTTCTTTTCGATCGGCAGGCGGGCAGACGAACTGCGCTTCCGACGCCGCGACCTGCAAGCCGCGGTGCGTGATCTGCCGGTGGTGGCGGCGCTCAGCCGGCAGCATTTCGGCGAGGCGTCCTACAACCCGCAAAGCCTGTCCGGCAGCGTCGACGAAGAACGTCTCAAGTTCGCGCTGGAACGTTTCGGCGAGTCGGCGCTGACGCCGCGCGAGCACGAGGTCGCGGTCTGTATCCTGAAGGGGCATTCGTCGAAATCGGCGACTTCATGGCGCGCGGTGTATTCGGACAAATGATTTACGTCAACCGTAACGCCGAACTGACCATCGTCAAGCTGTCGACCTGGCCCGACTACCTGATCGAAAACTTCAAACGCGACAGCTTCGCCGCCTTTCGCGCCATTCTCGCCGCGCTGCGCTAGACCGCGTTCAGGCCAGACCGCTTTGCCGGCGGATCTCCGCCAGCCGGTAGTTCGGAAACCCCTGCAGGTGGGCGTAGTCCTTGAACTTGATCCATGAGCCGCCCCAGTAGAGGCCTTCGGCCTTGCCCGCGCGGCCGAGCGCCTCCCAGAAACCGCTCTCCTGCGCCGCCTCGCTCCAGGCCCAGCGCCGGTCGATGATGTCGACGGCATGAGCCCGCGGCCGGCCGTCCGGATATTGCGCATTGTGGAAACTGAAGCTCACCTTGCTATGGCCATTGCGCAACAGTTCCCGCTGCACCGCCACCGAGCGCCAGCCGTAGTAGATCCGCGGCCGGAACCCGTCCGACTCGAGCTGCTCCAGCACGCTTTCGACCTTGCCGCGAAAACCGGGATCGAGGCTCGCCTGCTTACGCGCCTGGCTCCATTTCGAACTGTCGCCTCGCCATTCGTCCTGCAGCGACGGGACCGCGGTGTCGAGACGAGCGAGGCTGCGCCCGCCGGGATCGATGCGCCCGTCCGGCGCAGGCATGAAACCGCGCTGAAAGCGCTCGATACGACGCACCGTGGCTGGCCCGCAAAGCCCGTCGACGGCAAGTGCGAGTGCCGGGAAAACCTCGTTCAACGCGCCCTGGATGCGGCGGGTATCCGGCTTGCGGTTGACACCGCCGCGGCCCACCGATGCGCCGATCCGGATACTCACTCCGCCTCTTTTATCCGGCCGCGCAGTTGTTTGGTTTTTCCACGGCGAGTTTTGGCATCGAGGCGCCTGAGCCGCGAACCACGGGTGGGACGCGTCGCCTTGCGAGGCTTGTCGACGCGGATCGCCGATTCGATCATTTCGCGCAACCGGCCGAGCGCGGCCTGGCGATTTTTTTCCTGGGTGCGAAACTGCTGCGCCTTGATGACGATGACACCGTCCTTACTGAGGCGCGTGTCGGAGATCGCCAGCAGGCGTTGCTTGTAATCCTCGGGCAGGGATGAAGCGGCAACATCGAAGCGCAGATGAATCGCCGAAGAGACCTTGTTGACGTTCTGTCCACCCGCGCCCTGGGCGCGAATTGCGGACAACTCGATTTCGTCTTCCGGCAGTTCGATGCCGGGCGCGACCTCCAACATGGGACCACCAGTCTCGAAAAGGGCCTATTGTAACCGAAGCGCAGGCACTCTTGTCCGCAACCGGAAAAACCGTTTGCCAACCCCCGGGGCTATTGGTAGCATCCACCGGATGTTATCGATTCGAGCCTTCGCGATGTGTTGCTGCTGCCCCTGTATCCAGGGGAACGCAGGTTATTGCGCGCAAGTTTGATCACCTTTAACACAACCACCCAGACTCCAGACTAGCTCCCACTACCCGCGTTCCCCGCAATCTTTCGATTCGGGGTCGACTCGTTTTTGCCAGACGCGTGCCAGGTCCCCGAAACCGGTTAACCCAGTTTATTTTGCGAGGACCACCATGACAGCAAGCAAAAATCTTCACGCCGCGAGGCGGACGGCGACCGCGGAGTTCGACCATGTATCGCTATGACGAGCACGACCAGCGGCTGGTCGACGAAAGGGTCGGCGAATTCCGCGCGCAGACGCGGCGATTTCTCGACGGAGTTCTGAGTGAAGACCAGTTTCGGCCGCTGCGGCTGATGAACGGACTTTACGTCGAGCGCCACGCACCGATGCTGCGCATCGCGATCCCCTACGGCGAGTTGTCGGCGAAACAGTTGCGCATGCTCGCGCATATCGCACGCAGCTACGATCGCGGCTACGGCCACTTCACGACGCGGCAAAACATCCAGTTCAACTGGCCCGCGCTCGAGCAGGCACCGCAGATTCTCGCCGACCTGGCAGCGGTGCAAATGCACGCCATCCAGTCGAGCGGCAACTGCATTCGCAACACTACCACCGATCACCTCGCCGGCCTCACGGCGGACGAAATCGAGGACCCGCGGCCTTATTGCGAGATCATTCGCCAGTGGTCGACGCTGCATCCCGAGTTCAGTTTCCTGCCGCGCAAGTTCAAGATCGCGGTCACCGGCGCGGCGCGCGACCGTGCCGCCTCGCAGGTGCACGATATCGGCCTTCACCTGGTGCGCAATTCGGCGGGCGAGGTCGGATTCGAGGTCTATGTCGGCGGCGGCCAGGGGCGTACCCCGGTGATCGGCGTGGTGATCCGGAAATTCCTGCCCAGGGCGGACCTGCTGACCTACTTCGAGGCCATTCTGCGGATCTATAACCTGCTCGGCCGGCGCGACAATATCTACAAGGCACGCATCAAGATCCTGGTTCGATCGCTGGGCATAGACCGGTTTCGCGAGCTGGTCGAAGCCGAGTGGCGCAAGATCCGCGAAACCGCGCTCAAGCTGCACCCGCGCGAAATCGAGCGCATGGCAGAGCACTTTCGCGATCCCCCGTTCGTCCGCGGTCTCGACGCCTCGGCGACGGATCTCGAGATGATCCGCAAACCGCGCTTTCGCGCCTGGCTCAGGCAAAATACCCTCGTCCACCGGCAGCCGGGTTACCGCGCGGTTTACCTGTCGCTGAAGGCGCCCGGACAGGCGCCCGGCGATATCACCGCCGCGCAGCTCGACCTCGTCGCCGGACTGGCCGAACGTTACTCCTTCGGCGAGGCGAGAACCACGCACAGCCAGAACCTGCTGCTGCCGCATGTGCTCGAGGCCGATCTCTACGATCTCTGGAAGGAGCTCGGACCGGCCGCGCTCGATACCGCCAATATCGGCACCGTGACCGACATCATCTGCTGCCCGGGCCTCGACTTTTGCAGTCTCGCCAATGCCAGCGCCATTCCGATCGCGGTGGAAATCAACCGGCGGTTCGCCGATCTCGACAGCCTCTACAGCCTGGGCGATATCCAGATCAAGATATCCGGCTGCATGAACGCCTGCGGCCACCACCACGTCGGCCACATCGGCGTGCTCGGCGTCGACAAGAAAGGCGAGGAATGGTACCAGATCACGCTCGGCGGTTCGGCCACCGAGGATGCACGCCTCGGCCAGAGACTCGGTCCCGCCTTTGCCCGTCACGAAGTCACGGAGGCCATCGGGCGGATCGTCGAAACCTACGTATCGCTGCGCCGCGAGGGCGAATCCTTTCTCGAAACCCTGGACCGCGCCGGCCTCGACGCCTTCAAACGCGGCGCCTACATTTCTCTGGAGCAAGCCTCATGACCAGGAAAATCGCCAACCCGGACAACCCGCAACCGAAACAGCTTCGCGTCGACTGGCACGAATGGCTGATGCTAAACGCCGTGGTCACCCGTTCGCCGCCGCCCGACGAGTCCTACCGGGTCACGGTCGTGGTAACCACCGAACTGCCGCACGACCACCCGCAACTGGCCACGCTGCTCGACGCCGATCGCGTGGTGATCGATATCGAGACCTTCACCGACGGCCGCGTCTTCGGGCTCGCCCGCCTGCTGCGCGACGAGCTCGGATTCGACGGCGATCTCGAGGTCAGCGGCGATTTTCTGCCCGACCAGATATCTTTTCTGCGGCGCTGCGGCGTGAATGCCTTCTCGGGTGAGGATATCGTCAGGGACGCTTTCAATTTCTACTCGGGATTCTATCAGCCGCCGCGTGCCGGCATCGACGAGGTGACCTTCATCCGCGAATCGCGCGACAGTCCGGAAAGCACCTGATTCCGAGCCGCGCGCCCCTGCACTGGGTGTTCTCGGGCGCGGTAAGCGCGGCCCGGAAACCCTCGAGCACTGCGCGGGGTGCTCGAACTGGCGCGCGAATCCGGCCCTGCCGCGGCAGGGCCGGTGCGGCTGACGGCGCTCGCCGAAAACCGATTCCGGCAGCACCGGGACCGGCTAGTAACCATAAGTTGACTGGGGAAATCGCTTGGTTTCTAATGGGTGAGCGCGAAGAATAACAAGACCAGAACGACATAAAAATTTCGAGCCTTCTGGTACCGCCGTCGGCCGGCCGATTACCGGCAAAGCTACGGTGGGCAACTCGAGAACCCGAAAAAGAATGAAATTTGCACGCAGTTCCGGTGTTTGGAAGACGCAAATGACATGAGCGCCCAGACCTATCGAATCGCTATCATCGGCTCGGGCCCCGGCGGGCTCAGCGCCGCCGCACATGCCGCGGAACTGGGTGTATCGCACGTGCTGATCGAGTCCGAGGGGCATATCTCGAACACGATTTACCGCTATCAGAAAGGCAAGCACGTCATGGACGAGCCTCGGATCCTGCCGTTGCGCAGTCCGCTCGCCTTCGTCGCCGGCAAGCGCGAGGTCGTGCTCGAGGCCTGGGAATCCGGCATCCAGACCCACGGCACCACACTGCAGCTGAACGCCGAAGTCGTCGGCATCTCGGGGCGCAAGGGCGACTTCGAGATTCAGCTCAAGCAGGGCTCGCCGGTGAAGGCGGAAACGGTGGTACTGGGGATCGGCGTGCAGGGCAACCCGCGTACCCTCGGTGTACCGGGAGAAGACCTGCCGGTGGTCCAGTATACGCTCGACGATCCCGACGAATACGAGGGCGAGCACATCATCGTCATCGGCGGCGGCGACGCCGGGATCGAAAACGCGATCGCGCTGTGCAAACACAACACCGTCTACATCGTCAATCGCAATCCCGAATTCACCCGCGCCAAGGACGCCAACAACCAGGCCATCCTCGACAAGATAGAGAAACAGCAGATCGAGTGCTTCTACTCGTCCAACCCGGCGCGGCTGGAAATGCTCGAAGGCCAGGATCAGCGCGCGGTGTTGACCCTGGACACGGAGGACGGCGAGGCGCAGGTCCCCTGCGATCGGATTATCGCGCGGCTCGGCGCGATTCCACCGCGGCGCTTCATCGAATCCTGCGGCATCGAGTTTCCCAGCGATGACCGGGAAGCCATCCCCGAACTGAGCAGCGAGTACGAGACCAACGTGCCGGGTATCTACATCGTCGGCGCGCTGGGCGGCTACCCGCTGATCAAGCAATGCATGAACCAGGGTTACGAAGTCGTGGAGTATATCCAGGGCAACAAGATTTATCCCGCCGACGAGCACCTGCTGCAGGCCAAGTTCGACCTGCTCGAAGGCCAGCCCAGGGTCAGCGTCGCGATCCGGGGGATCCAGAAACGAATGCCCCTGCTGTCCGGATTGACCACGCTGCAACTGCGCGAGTTTTTCCTCGATAGCGAAATCCGGACGCCGAAAGCCGGGGAATACATCTTCGAAAAGGACGACTACACCAACAGCTTCTATTGCATCATCGGCGGCAGCGTGCAGATCGAAATCAACGAAAACGATCCGTCGCAGGTGGTAACCCTGGGCCCCGGGCAGTTCTTCGGCGAAATGAGCCTGCTGTCGGGTCGGCGGCGCTCGGCGACCATTCGCGCCGGCAAGAACTGCAGCCTGATCGAAACCCCGCGCCGGTTGATGAACAAGCTGATCAGCTCGGTAGCCTCGGTGAAACGTATCATCGACGAGGCCTTTATCGTCCGCACCCTGCAGACCCGATTTGCGACTACCTCGAAAATCGACGACCTGCAAAAGGTCGCCTCGTCGGCCGAGCTGAAACAGTTCAAGGCCGGCGAGGAAATATTTCACGAGGGCGACGAGGCCGACAGCCTGCACGTCATTCGACGCGGCTCGGTGACCATTTCGAGGATGATCGGCGGCAACGAGACGACGCTGTCCTACCTGCCGGCCGGCAATTATATCGGCGAGATGGGCCTGATGGGACAAAGCCAGCGCACCGCAACCGTGCGGGCGGCGGTGGCCACCGAAACCATTCAGTTATCCGCGGAGAATTTTCAGTTCCTGCTCGACCAGGACAAGAAGCTCAAGGAACGCATCTCTCTGGAGTACAAGAAACGCCTGTCGCGAAACATGGCGATGCAGCACCGCGGACGCGGCAATATCATTTCCTTCCTGATCAGCCAGGGCCTCGGCGAAGCCACGGACGTGCTGTTGATCGACGAGTCCTTGTGCATCCGCTGCGACAATTGCGAAAAGGCCTGCGCCGAAACTCACGGCGGCACCTCGCGCCTGGACCGCAAGGCCGGCCCGACCTACGCTTCGATCCACGTACCGACCTCCTGCCGCCATTGTGAACACCCCCACTGTATGAAGGATTGCCCGCCCGATGCGATCAAGCGCGCCCCCGATGGCGAGGTGTTTGTCGCCGACAACTGTATCGGCTGCGGCAATTGCCAGCGTAACTGCCCTTACGGCGTGATCCAGATGGCGACCACGCCGCCGCGCAAGCCCGGGCTGATATCCTGGCTGCTGTTCGGGCTCGGGCCCGGACCGGGTCAAATCCCCGCAGACAGAATCAAAAAGAAAGATCCCGACGCGATCAAGAAAGCGGTCAAATGCGATATGTGCAAGGACCTGAAAGGCGGCGCCGCCTGCGTGCGCGCCTGTCCGACCGGCGCGGCAATTCGCATCAAGCCCGACCAGTTGCCGCTTTACGCGGGACAAAACTAATGCACCAGTCGATCCTCAGTTACCGCGGTTCGAGGTACCTTTGGTGGGCGAGCAGCATGTGCCTGGCGTCGATCGTCGCCTACTGGGTGCACGATCCGATGTCGCCGCCCAACGGCGGCACCTGGCTCGGCTATACGCTCGGCGGCCTCGGCGCATTCCTCATCCTCTGGCTGATGTGGTTCGGGATTCGCAAACGCCGTTACCGGTCTCGCATGGGCTCCGTGCAGGGCTGGCTGTCGGCGCATATTTATATCGGCATCGGACTGATTACCGTGGTGACGCTGCACACCGGCTTCCAGTTCGGCTGGAATATCCATACGCTGGCTTATGTGTTGATGATCCTGGTAATCGTCAGCGGTATGGTCGGGGTATTTTGCTACATGCATTTCCCCAGGGTGCTGACCGAGGAGAGCGGCGATACCACGACCGAGTCGCTGATCCGGCAAATCCGTGAAGTCGACCGCCAGGCCCTGGCGCTGGCCGCGGAGATCGATCCCGACACCCACGACAAGGTGATTCGCAGCATTCGCAAGAGCCAGATCGGCGGCAATGCCTGGCAGCTGCTGCTGGCCCGCGACAAGAGTCCGCCGCTGGAGGATCTGATTCCGTCGACCGACCGCGCGAAGAAAAAGAAGAAAACCTACCAGCCCGAAATCACCTCCAGCACGATGATGTTCATGGCCAGCAATATCGCCAATGCCCGGGTCGACAAGGGCGAAAGTATTCGCAAGCTGTCCGACCTGCTGATCGGGCAAAAAGGCGTATTGATGCGCAAGCTGCGTCGCGAGCTGCAAATCAAGGCTTTTATCGATGTCTGGCTGTACCTGCACGTGCCGCTGTCGTTCGCGCTGTTGGCGGCGTTGATCGCGCACGTGGTGTCGGTGTTTTTCTACTGGTAACCGATGCAGACCCGAATCCGACATATCGCCCACCGCCGCAAGGGGATTGTTACCGAGAGCGAAAAACTGGTCGAAAAGCAGTCGATTTCGATCGGGCGCGCCACCGACCAGGACATATTCCTGCCGGACACGGGCGTCAGCTACCAGCATGCCCGCATCAACCTGCTGCCCGACGGCGTGGTCAGCGTGTCGTCGGTCAGCCGCCTGGGTTTCTATATCGAGGGCAACCTGGTACAGAACTGCCTGATCCGGCGACGCGGCGAAATGACCTTCGGCGCCTACCGGGTGATCGTCGAGATCAATAACAGGCAGAAGCTCGTCGACATCACGGTCGAGAAGCTGGCCGAGGATATCGTCGAGATGCAGAAATCCCGCGATCGACCGCTAGGCCTCGAACAAACCTGGCTCAGCAAGCGGCAGTTATCCTGGCTCGGCTTCGCGGTGGTGCTGATCCTGTTTCTGGTCCTGCCGATCGCCGCTTTTCACGGCGACCGGGCCGGGCGCATCGTCGAGGAGTTCAACCTGCCCGACGACTCACTGTGGCTGTCCGGGGCGATCAGTTCGCCGCACCGCCATTTCGGTAACGATTGCAATCAATGCCACCAGCAACCCTTCGTCCGGGTGAGAGACAATGCCTGCCTCAAGTGTCACGGCGACATTACCGCGCATAGCGACCCCGCGGTCTTCGACCTGCCGCGCCTTCACCTGGCGCGCTGCGCGAGCTGCCACCACGAGCACGAGGGTTCGGAGCACCTGGTGCAAAGAGACCAGAAAATGTGCAGCGACTGCCACGGTTTCCTCGGCAACCTGACCATGATCGACCTCAACAACATCATCGATTTCGGCACCGATCACAGCCAGTTCCGGGTCACGCTGATGCCGGGCCACGGCAAGTCGCGCAACGACCCGCAGGCCTGGAAGAGGGTATCCCTCGACGATCCCTCGATTCGCCATGATACCGGGATCGTGTTTCCGCACGACCTGCATCTCGATCGCCAGGGGATACTCGGACCGAACGGCAAACAGAGACTGGATTGCGACGACTGTCACCAGACCGACGCCAGCGGCAATTACATGATACCGATTACCATGGAAGGGCAATGCCAGTCCTGTCATCGGCTCGAGTTCGACCCGGCGGACCCGGAACGCGAGCTGCCGCACAGCGACCTCAAGAACCTGCGCAAGATGCTCGACGAATACTATTCGCTGGCCGCGCTGCGCGGCGGGGTTGCGGACGAGAGCGCCCCGGACCTGATCACCCAGCGCCGCCGGCCGGGCAAGACCCTGACCCGGGAGGAAACCGATATCGCGCTTAAATGGGCGCTGCAAAAATCCGCGGCGGTTGCCGAGGAAGTTATCGAATTGCGTTCCTGCAACCTGTGCCACAAGGTCCGGCGGGACCCGAAGGCCGAGTTCGGCTGGGTCATCCCGGAAGTCCATACCTCGCAAGCGCGCTGGTTCCCGAAGGGCTTTTTCTCGCACGATGCTCACCGCAACACTTCCTGTGAAACCTGCCACGATGCCGCCACCTCGTCGAAAAGCGAAGACGTGCTGCTGCCGCGCATCGAGGTTTGCCGCGAATGTCACGGCGGACAGGATGCCGAGAACCGGTTGCAGTCCACCTGCATCGAATGCCACAGCTTTCATCAGCCCGACCAGCTGCTAATGCGAATGACGCGGGCTGCCAAAGATGGTTAGGCTGCGGATCGTCCTCGTGTTGCTCTGCGCGCTGCTGCTATCCTGCGGCACCGGCGACCGGCCGTCTTCCAGGGGCACCGGCGCCGGCAACCAGGACTGCGACGGCTCCTGCTTCAATGCCAGCACCTTCCTGACCGCCAGCGACGTGGGCACCATAATCGCCCAGGCCGTCGAGGAGGCCCGCGCGCGGGGAGCCTCGGGAACCATTGCGGTGGTCGACCGGGTCGGCAACGTGCTCGGTGTGTTTCGTATGAACGGCGCCGCCACCTCGATCACTATCGACAGCGGACGCGGGGTAGTCGGCGGTCTGGAGGGCCTCAACATCATCCCGGACACCCTGGCGGCGATTGCCAAGGCGGTGACCGGCGCTTACCTGTCGTCAGAGGGCAACGCCTTCAGCACGCGCACGGCAAGCCAGATCGTGCAGCAGAATTTCAACCCCGGCGAAACCGGCCAGCCCGCGGGGCCGCTGTTCGGCGTGCAGTTCAGCAACCTGCCCTGCTCCGATCTGAATAACCGACTGACCGACGGTTTCGGCGCGGGCCCGTTCCGTTCCCCGCTCGGGCTGTCGGCCGATCCAGGCGGATTCCCGCTATACAAGAACGGCACGCCGGTGGGCGGCATCGGGGTCATCGCCGACGGGCTTTATAGTCTCGACCGGGATATTTCCGGCCGCGACCGCGACCTCGACGAATTGATCGCCTTCGCCGGCAGCTACGGCTATGCCGCGCCGGTCGACCGCCGCGAGCAGGTTACGATCGACGGCAAGATTGCGCGATTTTCAGATATCGACTTCGACGACCTCGCCACCCGCCCCCTCAACGCGCCGAGCTTCGCTGCGATCAACGGTACCAGCGGAACCCTGCAGGCGGTGACCGATTACACCGCGGGCGCGATCCAGGCCGGCACCGCCTTCGGCACCGCCGCCTCCGGGATACGATCCGACGGCGGCACTTACGGCGGCGTCGATGCCTTCGTACTGGTCGATAATACCAACACCGAGCGTTTTCCGCCGACCGCGGGCGCCGCCGGTCTGACCGCCGCCGAGGTGCGCCAGCTGGTGCGTAGCGCACTCACGGTGGCAAATCGCGCGCGCGCGCAAATCAGGCTGCCGACCGGCAGCCATGCCCAGATCACGGTCTCGGTGGTCGATCTCGACGGCAGCGTGCTGGCGATCGCGCGCACCCGCGATGCACCGATCTTCGGCACCGACGTTTCGCTGCAGAAAGCGCGCACCGCGGCGTTTTTCTCGGGCAGCAACGCCGCCGCAGATCTCAGCAGTGCGCCAGACGCGGTTTACCTTAACCCGGATGCGACGCCGAGCGGCAGCGTGGTTCCGATCGGCGGTTACGTCACCCAGGTGCGCAACTTTCTCGGCTCGCCGACCGCGCTCGCCGACGGAGCCTTCGCCTTCGCCGACCGTTCCGGCGGCAACCTGTCGCGACCGTTTTTCCCGGACGGCATCAACGGCAACATCAACGGGCCGCTGAGCAAGCCTTTTGCCTCCTGGAGCCCGTTCTCGACCGGGCTACAGCTCGATCTGGCGCTTAACCAGCTGGTCACGCACGTCGCTTACGTGCTCGGTCTGGCCGGCGCCGACGTGGGACAAAACTGCAGTACGCTGGGACGGCTGCCCAACGGTATACAAATCTTCCCCGGCAGCGTGCCGATTTACCGCGGCAGCACGCTCGTCGGCGGCATCGGCGTTTCCGGCGACGGCGTCGACCAGGACGACATGATCTCCTTTCTCGGCCTGCACGAGGCCGGGCTGGCGCTCGGCACCATCAACAACGCGCCCAAAAACATGCGCGCCGACCAGCTGACTCCGATGGGTACGCGGCTGCGTTTCGTGCAATGCCCGCAAGCGCCCTATATCGACGACCCCGCGACCAGGGTTTGCGATGGCAAGTAGACGCGTACAGCTGCTCTGTTGCCTGCTGCTGGCGGCGACCGGCGCACAGGGCGCCGAGGTGATCAAGCGGCAGCGGCCCGGCGGGCAGAAGACCGAGGCTCCGGAGAGCCGCGTCGAGGTGATCAACCCGACCGCGCTGCGCCCGCCGTCGCCGGGGCCGCCGCGCGAAATGATCGCGATTCCCGACCGCTGGCGGCTGATCGATACGCTCGGCCTGGTCGAGGAAAAATGGTGGGATCCCTACAACCAGAACACCTACAAGGCCGACAAGCCGATCCACGACGACTGGTTTCTGAACCTGTCGCTGATTTCGGATACGGTACTGGAACCGAGAAACGTGCCGACACCGGTCGGCCCGCAGACCACCGACAGCGCCGGTTCGCTGGACGTGCTGGGCTCCGACAAACAGACGATTTTTGTCGAAAACCTGATTTTTTCGGCGGTTTACTACAAAGGCGACACGATCTTCCGGCCGCCCGACTACGAGTACCGCTTCACCGCGGTGGCCAATTACAACCGTGTCGAAGCCGACGAGGTCCGCGCGCTCAGAATCGACCCCGGCGCGGGCACGACGCGCACCGACGATCACATCGGCGTGCAGGACCTGTACGTCGACAAGCACCTGCGCAACGTCTCCGAACGCTACGACTTCGACAGCATCCGCTTCGGCGTGCAGCCGATTACCGCCGACTTCCGCGGCTTCCTGTTCATCGACAATCCCTTCGGCATCCGCCTGTTCGGCACCCGCGACAATAATATTTACCAGTACAACCTGGCCTGGTTCCGGCGCATCGAAAAAGATACCAACAGCGGACTCAACGACCTGCCCGAGGGCCTGCGCGACGACGACGTCTTCCTCGCCAATCTCTATCGCCAGGACTTTCCGGTGCTCGGCTTCACCTCGCAGGTCACACTGCTGTACAACCGCAACACCGAGGACCAGGAAATGCATTTCGATACCAACGGCTTTCTGGTCAGGCCGGCCTCGCTCGGCTTCGAGCAGCTCAACAGTTACGACGTAACCTATCTCGGCTACAGCGGCGACGGTCACTTCGGGCGCAACAACCTGAGCCTGTCGACCTACCTCGCCGTCGGCAACGAAGATCGGGCGACCTTTACCGGCCGCGAGTCCGACGTCGAGGCCTTTTTCGGCGCACTCGAATTGTCGCGCGATTACGACTGGATGCGCGCGCGTTTCTCGGTGCTTTACGGCAGCGGCGACGAAGACCCCTTCGATAACCTGTCGACGGGTTTCGACGCGGTGTTCGAAAACCCCCTGTTCGCCGGCGCCGACACCAGCTACTGGATCCGCCAGCCGGTCGGCAATATTGGCGGCGGCGGGGTCTCCCTGTCGGGGCGTAACGGAATCCTCAATTCGCTCAGGTCTTCCAAGGAGGAGGGGCAGTCGAATTTCACCAACCCCGGCATCCAGCTGCTCGGTTTCGGCATGGATTTCGACCTGCTGCCGGAATGGCGAGTGAGTTTCAACCTCAATCACCTCTGGTTCGCGACCACCGAGGTCCTCGAGACCGCGCGCAACCAGGGCAATATCGACAGGGATATCGGCTGGGATGCGTCGGTGTCGTCGATCTACCGGCCCTTTTTCACGCAAAACGTGGTATTCCGGCTTTCGGCTGCGGCGCTGATTCCGGGCGACGGTTACGAGCAAATGTTCGGCGACCAAACGCAATATTCGATTCTGGCCAACCTGGTGTTAACTTATTAGGATTACCGCAGAAACATGACCGTATCCCTCAACAAGATATTCCTCACGGGCCTCGCGCTTGCGAGCCTGGGCCTGGCGGCGCCGGGGGCGCCGGCTTCCGAGGGGCGCGTGGCGGTGGAGCGGGAATACCCGGTTTATCCGGATGCGCCGGCGGCCCGGTCGCAGGCCTCGGTCGAGGCAAAAAACCGCGGCTGCATGAGCTGCCATACCGCGACCGACCGGCTGACCATGCACGACAGCCCGGCGGTCAACCTCGCCTGCGTCGATTGCCACGGCGGCAACACCGAAATCTCCAAACCCGGCAACGCAAAAAAGGGTGAGGTCGATTATCGCGCGGCGCAGGATCGCGCTCACGTTTTGCCGCGTTACCCGGAGGACTGGAATTACCCGTCGAGCGCCAACCCGAAAGAAAGCTATACGCTGCTCAACCGGGAAAGCCCCGAATACGTGCGCTTCGTCAACCCGTCCGACTACCGGGTCGCGCGCCAGGCCTGCGGCGCCTGTCACCTCGAGTTGATCGAGGCCGCGGAACGCAGCCTGATGAGCACCTCGGCGATGCTCTGGGGCGGCGCGGCCTACAATAACGGCATCCTGCCCTACAAGAATTACCTGCTCGGCGAATCCTATACCCGCGAGGGCCAGCCCGCGGCAATCAAGAATCCGGTCGAACCCGACGGCCGGATGAAAGCCTACGGGGTGCTGCCGATTCTCTACCCGCTGCCGGCCTGGGAAGTCGTGCCGCCGGCCGATATTTTCCGCGTCTTCGAGCGCGGCGGACGCAACATCGGCAATCAGTTCGCCGAAACCGGGATTCCGAACCAGCTCGGCCTGATCCAGCGGCTCGAAGAGCCCGGCCGTCCCGATTTCCGCCAGTCGAACCGCGGACCCGGCACCAAGACGCGCCTCAACGACCCGCACATGTGGTTTATCGGCACCAACAACAACCCGGGGGACTTTCGCCACTCGGGCTGCGCGGGTTGCCATAGCGTCTACGCCAACGACCGCGATCCGCGCCATTCAGGACCTTACGCCGAGTTCGGTCACAGCGGCCAGTCGCGCAGCGTCGATCCGACCATTTCCTGGGCGGAGGAAGGCCATCCGATCACCCACAGTTTTTCGCGCGCAATCCCGACCAGCCAGTGCATGAGCTGTCACATGCACCAGCCCAACATGTTCGTTAATACCTACCTCGGTTACACGATGTGGGACTACGAGTCGGACGCGCCTTTCATGTGGCCGAAGAAGCAGAAATATCCGACCGCGGAAGAGCTCCACGACGCTTACGGCAAGAACCCCGAGGGCGCTGCGCCGCGCGGCAAGTGGATCGACCAGGAATTCCTGCGCGGGGTCGCCGACCTGAATCCAAAGCTCCATGACACCCAGTTCGCCGACTACCACGGCCACGGCTGGAACTTCCGCGCCATCTTCAAACGCGACCGCCACGGCAACCTGCTCGACGAGGCCGGCAATATCGTCAGCAACGAAGATCCGGACAAGTTCAAGAAAGCGGTACACATGGCATCGATTCATATGGACAAGGGCATGCACTGCGTCGATTGTCATTTCGCGCAGGACAACCACGGTACCGGCAATATCCACGGCGAGGTCGCCGCCGCGGTGGAAATCATGTGCAAGGACTGCCACGGCACCGCGGATCGATACCCGAACCTGCGCACCACCGGCCCGGCGGCTCCGCCCGAGGGTACCGACCTGTCCCTGCTCAGAAATCCCGACGGCAAGCTCCGCTTCGAATGGGTCGGCGACAAACTGTTCCAGCGCTCGATGCTGACCCCGGGACTGGAATGGGAAGTCAGCCTGGTGAAAAACTCGGTCGACCCGAACCACCCCAAATACAATCCCAAATCGGCGCGCGCCAAGCTGATGAGCAAGAATACGGCAACCCTCGACTGGGGCCGCGGCGTGCCGATGCAAGATCGCGCGCATAGCGACGACGAGATGCATTGTTATTCCTGCCACACTTCCTGGACCACCAGCTGCGGCGGCTGCCACCTGCCGATCGAAGCCAACAACAAGACCGAGCGGCTGCATTTCGAAGGGGGCCAGACGCGCAACTTCGCGACCTACAATCCTCAGGTCGCGCGCGACCAGATGTTCCAGCTCGGCAAGCGCGGACCGATCAAGGGCGGGCGTATCGCGCCGGTGCGTTCTTCGTCCGCGCTGGTGCTGTCATCGACCAACGCCAACCGCGAGCATATTTACATCCAGCAGCCGCCGATCGCCGCCAGCGGCTACAGTTCGCAGGCCTTCGCGCCGCATTTTCCGCACACCGCGCGCAAAACCGAGACCAAGACCTGCACCGACTGCCATCTGTCGGATAAAAACGACAACAACGCGATCATGTCGCAATTGCTGCTGCTCGGCACCAACTTCGTCAATTTCGTCGGCCTGAACGCCTGGGTCGGCACCGACGACAGCATCGAGGCGGTGCGGGTCACCGAGTGGGACGAGCCGCAGGCCGTGATCGGCAGTTTCCTGCAGCGCTACGCCTACCCCGACTGGTACGACGAGCACCTCAGGAACCAGCGCGTGCTCAAGGAAGGCTATAGCCACTCGTCCGGGCCGGCGCGCTGCCTGCAGCTGCGCGGCGAGTACCTCTACGTCGCCGAGGGCGACGAAGGCATGCAGGTATACGATGTCGCCAGCATCGCCAACAAGGGCGTCTCGCAGCGCATTATCACCTCGCCTTTCAGCCCCCTCGGCCAGGATACGCATATCGATTCGAACAACGCGACCTGCGTGGCGCTGCCGACCAACCAGCCGATACATCCCGACCGCAACCAGGGCGAGCTGATGCGCATCGACAACCAGGAGCAGCCGATGCACCCGCTGTACAACTACGCCTATATCACCGATGCCGAGGAAGGGCTGATCCTCACCGATATCAACACCCTGGCCGACGGCGAGCCGCGCAACAATTTCCTCGAGCGCGCGCTGACCTGGAATCCGCAAAACCTGCTCGACGGCGCGCGCCATATCACCATTGCCGGCTCCTTCGCCTATATCGCCGCCGATATCGGCATCGTCGTGGTCGACCTCGACAACCCGTTGCGCCCGCAAGTCGTCTCGATGATTCCGATTGCCGACGCGCGCGCGACGATGCTGCAGTTTCGCTACCTGTTCGTCGTCGACGACGACGGCCTGCGCGTGGTCGACGTAACCGATCCGCGGAAACCGCGCGTCATCGACACCCTGGTCCCGCTCAAGGACGCCCACCGGGTCTACGTCGCGCGCACCTATGCCTATGTCGCGGCCGGCCCCCAGGGCATCGCCATCGTCGATGTCGAAATGCCCGAACAACCGCAGATGGTCGAATTATTCGACGCCGGAGGAAAAATCGACGACGCCCGCGACATCGTCGTCGCCACCACCAATGCGAGCCTGTTCGGCTATGTCGCCGACGGCCGCAACGGACTGCGTGTACTGCAGCTGACCTCCCCCGATTCGCAGCCCGCATTTTACGGCTTCAGCCCGCGCCCGGTTCCGCAATTGATCGCCAGCTACCCGACCGGGTCTCCGGCGTTGGCCCTGTCCAAGGGTCTGGACCGGGATCGCGCCGTCGACGAGACCGGCAACCAGATCGCGGTCTTCGGCCGTCTCGGTTCGCGCCCGTTCACGCTGCAGGAGATGCAAAAGCTCTACCTGAACAAGCGCGGCAAGCCCTGGTTCGTTAACGACGCGGTGAAACCCTGAATCCTGTGAATGCCATGAACTCGATAACCAGATTTCTTCTCGCCTGCCTGCCCGCACTCTGGCTAACCGCGGCCGCGGCCGACAGGCCGCCGCTGCCGACCGAGGCCAAACAGGTGCATATGGGCGTCGCAAGCTGTGCCAACAGCGTCTGTCACGGCGCGGTCATCCCGATGGTGAATACCGAAATCGGGCACGACGAATACACCATCTGGTCGCGCAAGGATCCCCACGCAAAGACTTACCGCAACATGTTCCGCGACGATTACCTCGCGATTACCCGCAAGCTCGGCCTCAAGGCGCCGTACCGCGAGCCAACCTGCCTTGCCTGCCACGGCAGCAACGTGGCGCCGAAATACCGCGGGGCCAAGTTTTCGCTCGACGACGGCATCGGCTGCGAAACCTGCCATGGCGGAGCGGAGAGATATCTGTCCACGCATACCGAAGCGGGCGCCACCCGTGCATCGAACATCAGG
>Ga0210101_1000203_pt1 | contig 21750 bp, 24 predicted proteins | sample Muzzi_PWC_D1_FD_185534 | JGI IMG/M metagenome (GOLD analysis project Ga0210101, IMG submission 185534) | Wetland microbial communities from San Francisco Bay, California, USA, that impact long-term carbon sequestration - Muzzi_PWC_D1 (SPAdes) | ecosystem: Environmental > Aquatic > Marine >... | reverse complement strand
GAGGATGACGAGTTGCTGGTGAAATCCCCTGGCAGGATGATGGGGTACTGGAACAATCATGCCGCCACCGCCGAGATGATCGACCCCGAGGGCTGGCTGCACACCGGGGACCAGGCGCGCATCGAGCACGGGCACATCTACATCACCGGGCGCCTCAAGGACATCCTGGTGCTGTCAAACGGCGAGAAGGTTCCGCCCATGGACATGGAGATGGCCATTTGTCTCGATCCGCAAATCGACCAGGCGCTGGTCGCCGGGGAGGGCAGGCCCTACCTCTGCGCCATTCTGGTGCTCAATCCGGACGGCTGGCTGGGACTGGCGCGCCATTATGGTCTGGACGACTATGCGGAGGCGAGCCTGGAAAATGAAAAATTACGCAGCCACTTCATCGCGGTGATCAGGCATCAGCTGAGCGACTTCCCCGGCTATGCGAAGGTCAGGCGCGTGATACTGGTACGTGAACCCTGGACGGTGGACAACGGCCTGCTGACGCCGACGCTCAAGGTGAAACGCACCGTGGTGCTGGCGAAACTCGCCGACCGCATCGACGCCCTGTATGCCGGCGGGCCGGAATGAGCGCTTGAGCAAACCCGCTACCAGCTTAAGTAGGCAAAACCTTTTTCCTGCAACAGCATGAGATCCTCGGCGCCGATGGGCACCACCTTCGCGTAATCCACCAGGTCTTTCTCCGTCCAGCGCAGTGACAACATGGTATTGCCGCAGGCGTGGAAGGACACGCCGTAGGCCGCCAGTGAGCTGGCGCGCTGCTGCAGTTCGCGCGGGATGTGCCGTTTTGGATGTGTTGCCAGCAGGTGCAGACCGGCGCCGAAGACAGAAAAAACGATCTCGACGTCATCGCCGTACTTGCGCAGCAACTCACCCGCCGAGAACAGGATGTGCTCCAGGTACTCCGGGTCGGCCTTGTTGCATTGATAGACGATATGGTGCGCCGAATCTTCCTCGAAGTGGGATTCGGTGTGGTGTGCCTGTGCCGTGCGGAGTCCGAACAGCCCGCCCAGCAGGACGACGGATTTCAGCATGGTCCGGCGGGACCGGCTGATAAATTTGCCATTGATCATCGGGGTATCTCCTCGGGAGGATGCCTGTCGTTATTGTTTGTTCTGGTCCACTATGCCTTTATTCGGGTTCCATGGCAAAGCGGTGCATAACCCTCCGGGATGCGTACGACGCTGCTATTCCTGCGGCTTCGCGCCTTGTTCGTTTTCCAGTGCCTTTGCAGTGATCTCGCCGTAGAGGCCGATCATGCGCGCGGCCAGGTCCTGCCATTCCGGATGGGAGTCCAGCATGGGCTTGAGTTGCGCGGTACCCGCGAAGACCTCCTCCAGAAAGGCGATGTCCGCCTCGTTGAGCAGCCCGCCCTGATCGACCTTCTCCTTGAGCGCCAGCGCCATGGGCAGCCGCTGCTTCTCGAGTCGCTCCACCAGCGCCTGGATAACGCCGGCTTCTTTGTCGGTGGATTCAGTCATTTTCCCTCCCCGGTTTTGTGTTTGCGTGGCGATAGAGTGTGCGGGACAGGGAAAAGAATAGCATGCTTCGTCGCGCTCCGGCGGGTGGCGGAAACCGTCGGTAATCCCCGGCAGATGGGCACTGCTCTAACCTCGGGTGATGACGTCGGGTTACCAATACAGGTAAACTACCCTTTCTGATAAGGGACAGGCGGGTGTAGTTCAAAGGTGGAACTGTAGCTTCCCAAGCAAAGTATCTAGCGGTTTTATCTTTCCGTTACCCACAAGAATCAATCAGTTATAAAAGCTGGTAATCTCTCGGAATGTTTTTCTATAGGGTAGTCGTCCTCTTCGGTACGCTTGTTTTATAGTGGCAAACCGAAGCGGACCTCAACAACACATTCAACATAATCAGTGCAACCGCACAAACCGCATCTGCACTCACTTCTACTGCATGATCCGCTAAAGCTCTCGCGATTCCCATTGGGCCAGCAGCTTGAGTAATTCAATTGGCCCTTCTCGAGGCGTTCGCATGGTGACATCCAGGCCTGTGAGTGTGGCATGGCTGTTGGTGGGTATGCGGGAGAGAAAGTGGAAAAGATAACAACCCTATACGCTGGCGCTCGTGCCTGAGTAACCACCGGCATTTCAGGGTGCAGGAATTCCTAGATCGGAACGCCAGCCAGGTAATTCGTATCTTCCTGGCTGGCGTCAGTTGTTTGAAATCCTGCCTTAACCTGACCACGCTGGCACCCGATATCATCACCGCCATTCTGGATGACACGCTTCCGCACACGGTGACGCTTTTCGAGCTGGCGGTGGGGACACCGCTGCTGTGGGAGCAGCAGCGGGGGAGAGTTGAAACAGCGAATTGATCAGGTGTTCCTCAATACCTGAAATGCTTGATCTTCTCACCCTGTTCACCGATTTGCATCATCGCTTCGATGCCGATCTGGAGGTGGATCTCTGACCATTGTTCGGTCACCTGCAGGTCTCGGGCTTCGGTCTGCACACCGTCCGGCGTGACGGGCACGTCGGAAACCAGCAGCAGCGCGCCCCGCGCAATTTCGTTGTAGTGACCCACGATGAACAGGGTCGCCGTCTCCATGTCGATGCCGATACAGGTCATCTCCTTCAGGCGGGCAAGGAAACGTTCGTCGTGCTCCCAGACGCGGCGGTTGGTGGTATAGACCACCCCGGTGCGGTAATCGTAACCATGCGCGATGATCTTGTCGGAAACGAACTTATGCAGTTTGAATGAGGGCAACGCCGGCACCTCCGGCGGAAAGTAATCGTTGCTGGTGCCCTCACCGCGGATGGCCGCAATGGGCAGGATGAAATGCCCGATATCACTGGCCTTTTTTAACCCACCGCACTTGCCGATAAAGAGAACGCCCTTCGGTGCGCGCGCGCTGAGCAGATCCATAATTGTCGCTGCGTTGGCTGAACCAATCCCGAAGTTGATAATGCTGAGCCCGGCGCCGTTCGTGGCCGACGGCATTGGACGGTTTTCACCATGGATTTCAGCGTTGAACTTTTCCGCAAACTTGGTGAGGTAGTAGCGAAAATTGGTGAGAAGAATGTAGTCGCCGAATTTGTCCAGTGGCATTCCCGTGTAACGGGGAAGCCAGTTGCGCGCAATCTGTACCCGTTCAATCATAGCGTCGAGAGCTCCGCCGTACGGTGGGCCCTTGGAGAGGGCTCGGCAGCGCCATGCCGTTCATTTCCTCCTGCAATAATTGTGATTTGCCATTTACCGGACGCAGACTATGCTACCTATATGTGCAGCAAATTCAACGTCTGCACGAGGAGGGTTGTAATGTGTTATGAGTTTTTCACAAGGAACAAAGCCCAGAAAAATGAGGTGAAACAACGCAAGGAAAGCGTATCCATGTCGAGACAGGTCAATGCGTGGATATTGGAGGCGAAAATGGCCTTGATAACCAACAAGCGAAAACATCCTGAGATGGAGGCACAAACGCCGTCCAAGGTGCGTGAACGGTTGGCCGGTTGACAGCCGGCATGGACGATCATCAACCCCGCCACCGCGGGGTTTTTGTTGGCCAGCGGCAAGGCGTGAAATCGGTGGCATCCGGCCAGAGGCTCAGTGCCTCGGAAAAAAGCGCCCGTGAATCCTTCGTTGGGGTGGATTCGCGCACCGGGATGCCGCTCAGAGGCAATTCGAGGGTGCGAATCGACGGCCGCGACCGCTGGGGCCGACAGACACGAGGAAGGACGGTCCGCCGCCGCACGAAAGGGCGGTTTAAAGTTCCTATACGTCGACTGGCTATCATCGATATCGGAATAATCGATTGGAAGGAACACTAAGCGGGGTCCAGACTCTAAACAGGTGCCGGAGGTAAAGCGTCTGGCCAGTAATAAGGACGAGGAACCCGGAAGTCGGCAACACGGTCAAGGCGCTGCGGCGCTTTTCCACCGTGGCCGATGGCGAGGCAGACATCGTGCTGAAGGTGTACGCCGAGGAAGCCAACTGGGACCTGGTCGGTAACAATGTGCAGGCGTCACGATAGTTCCATGCGTAACAAACTGAAGGAAATTGCAGCCGAGATCGGAGGGAAAGATGGACACAAAAACTGACACCAACGCCGGCAAGTGCCCGGTCATGCACACGACCAGTGGAGTGAAGTCAAATCGGGACTGGTGGCCAAACCAGTTGAACCTGAAGCTTCTCCAGCAAAACTGCCCCCAGTCCAATCCTCTGGGCGAGGTGTTCAACTACGCCGAGGAGTTCAAGAAGCTCGACTTCGAGGCCGTGAAGAAGGACCTTTACGCGTTGATGACCGACTCGCAGGACTGGTGGCCGGCGGACTACGGTCACTACGGTCCGCTCTTCATCCGGATGGCCTGGCACGGCGCGGGCACCTACCGCATCTCGGATGGCCGCGGCGGAGCAGGCTCGGGTCAGCAACGCTTCGCGCCGCTTAACAGCTGGCCCGACAATGTGAATCTCGACAAGGCTCGCCGGCTGCTCTGGCCGATCAAGCAGAAGTACGGCAACAGGATCTCCTGGGCCGACCTGATGATCCTCACCGGCAACTGCGCCCTGGAGTCAATGGGCTTCAAGACCTTCGGTTTCGGCGGCGGGCGCGCGGACGTCTATGAGCCCGAAGAGGACACCTACTGGGGATCGGAGACCGAGTGGCTCGATGACCAGCGCCATTTCGGTGAGCGGGATCTGGAGAATCCCCTTGCCGCCGTTCAGATGGGTCTGATCTACGTGAACCCGGAGGGGCCGGGCGGCAAACCGGATCCGCTCGCATCCGGCCGGGACGTTCGGGAGACCTTTGCACGTATGGCGATGAACGATTACGAAACCGTCGCGCTCACCGTCGGCGGCCACACCTTCGGCAAATGCCATGGCGCGGGCGATGCGGCGCTCGTTGGGTCTGCACCCGAGGCGGCCGGTATAGAGGAGCAGGGCCTCGGCTGGAAGAGCCGCTTTGGCAGCGGTAAAGGGGGTGATCAGATTGGCAGCGGTCTGGAAGGCGGCTGGACCCCGACCCCGACGCAGTGGGATAACAGCTATCTGGACATGCTGTTCGGCAATGAGTGGGAGCTGACGAAGAGCCCGGCGGGTGCCTGGCAGTGGACGCCGAAGGAGACGACTGACAAGAATATGGCACCGGCCGCCGACGATGCGTCGAAGCGGGTCCCGATCATCATGACCGACGCAGACATGGCGATGCGGATGGACCCGATTTATGAACCGATTGCGCGGCATTTCCACGAGAACCCGGAGGAGTTCGCAGACGCTTTCGCCCGCGCGTGGTTCAAGCTGACTCACCGCGACATGGGCCCGCGCTCGCGTTATCTCGGCCCGGAGGTCCCGGCAGAGGAGATGATCTGGCAAGACCCGGTTCCGGCGGTCGATCACAAGCTGATCGACACGGCCGACATCGCGGACCTTAAGGCCAAGATTCTCGCCTCGGGGCTGTCCATCTCCGAGCTGGTCTTGATCGCCTGGGCTTCCGCGGCAACCTTCCGCGGCTCTGACAAGCGCGGTGGGGCGAACGGGGCGCACATCCGTCTCGCGCCGCAGAGGGACTGGGAGGTCAACCAGCCTGCCCAGTTGGCGAAGGTGCTGCAAACCCTTGAAGGCGTCCGGAAGGAGTTTAACGCCGTGCAGGCTGGCAACAAGAAGGTATCGCTCGCCGACCTGATCGTCCTTGGTGGTTGCGCCGCTGTCGAGCAGGCGGCGAAGAACGCCGGACAGGATGTGGAGGTGCCCTTCGCGCCGGGGCGCACGGATGCCACGCAGGAGCAAACCGATGTGGACGCCTTCGCCGTACTCGAACCGATCGCAGACGGGTTCCGCAATTACCGGAAGGCCAGATACACCGTGTCGGCTGAGGAGTTACTGGTCGACAAGGCGCAGCTCCTGACGCTGACCGCGCCCGAGATGACGGTGCTCGTCGGTGGCATGCGCGTGTTGAACGCCAATGTCGGACAGTCTCAACACGGCATCTTCACCAGGCGCCCCGGGACACTCACCAATGACTTTTTCGTTAACCTGCTCGACATGAGGACCGAGTGGAAGGCGACCTCGGAAGACGGGGATGAGTTCGAAGGACGCGACCGCGCAACGGGCGAGCTGAACTGGACCGGCACTCGCGTCGACCTCATGTTCGGTTCCAACTCGCAGCTCCGCGCGATTGCAGAGATCTACGGGCAGGACGATGCGCAAGAGAAGTTCGTGCAGGACTTCGTGGCGGCCTGGAGCAAGGTCATGAACGCGGACCGCTTCGACCTTGCCTGATATTGGCTGAGCGGTCTTCCGTCGGGGATTTCCTGGAGTGCCGCCTCGGCCGCACAACTGGCTCAGTTGATTAGCGCCAATCCTCAGCCCTTGTTGCGGCGAGGCGCAGCCAGTGCTCGGGGAAGGGTCGAGTGAATAGTGCAGCGGCTGACAGCAGCCGCTCGACCCAGGGAGGGAAGACAACATCCAACATTAAAAATCAGGCGCATTCTTGGCGAAACCAATCCGTGAGTGGATAATGTCCCCGGATTTTACTCACGCATCCATTTTGCCAGCCATGTTCCATATCCGTGAAATCGATCATCTGGTGCTGCGGGTCGTTGACCCGGAAAGGATGCTGCGTTTCTATTGCGACGCGCTGGGCTGCTCCGTTGAGCGACGTGTGGATACCGGATTGATCCAGTTGCGCGCTGGGCGGTCGCTGATCGACCTGGTGCCGGTAGGAAGTGAGATGGGCAAAATCGGCGGCGCAGCACCCGGCAAGGAGGGCCGGAACCTGGAGCACTTCTGCCTGCGCATCGAGCCATTCGACGAAACCGCGTTGCGCGGCCAGCTTGCCGAACATGGCGTTGAGGCCAGCACGGTGAAAACGCGCTATGGTGCGGAAGGTTTCGGGCCTTCGGTTTATGTCACTGATCCAGAGGGGAACGTCGTAGAGCTGAAGGGACCGCCTGCCTGACATCTAGCGCTGCGGCGGCTCAAAGATCGCGTCGAGGTTGAGGTTGCCGCAGTAGTCGGGGAACTCTTCCCGTAAGGTCGGGATGTGAAGGTTGGCGGGGACGAAACGGCTACTTGTATGTCCCATTTCGCATCCTGAGCGTCACGACACTCTTGATCTGCGACCAACGAGCTTGTTACAGCCGTCGTCGACCATCGCTTTAGAACGCACCTCTGACAACATGATTCGTGGCACGGAGTGCTTTAACAGGTGACATGCAGAATCGCGTTGATGTCAGCGGGCTTGAATTTCTCCAGTAATTCGCATACCTCGACGGTTGGCATCGCGATAACCTCTACCCCTTTTCTGTGCGCTTCTTCGTACACTTCGGGCATGACAGGCAGATTTCCATACGCCCCGGTGCCGACGAAAAGCTGCCTACCATGCCATGGGATATTTTCCTCTATCGAGAGTGGGGTGTGGCCGAACCGGCTTCGATAAACCTTTGACAATCGTTTCTTCCGCTTCCGTACCTTGCCTTTTTCAATAACAACATCACATTCGTAGTGCTGGCCCTCAATATCGATCTTTCCGAAAGTGACTAGTCTCATCTTCATGGTGTGCCCTCCGGTTCCTCGGTCTGAATACGAGAGAGGGTTTCTGCGTGTTTACAAGGCAATCGCCCGGCGTTTTGAAAGGTGCTTACGGGTCTGCTACCGATAATAAAAGCGTAGCACGGCGCGCAAGGGACATTGCTGATGTCGTCGCACTGCCCCATACGGGAGCATCGAGTGCAGCCGCTGTGAAGAGCCGTCGCAGGGTGAGGATAGAGTACCGATCGACTTCGTCCGCGCCGCGCGGCTGCCTGACCTTCCGCACAGAGCATCAATAGGTCTATTGAGCACGTTTGCGTTGCAACGTCGCTCGATCTGCACCGGAAGATATCGTTGCCGCCATTCTCGACGAGACGTTGCCGTCGGACGTGACGCTGTTCGACCTGGCGGCGGGGACGCCGTTGCTGTGGAGCGAGCAGTGGAGGAGACACCTCAAGAATCCAGAATGTGCGCAATTATTGGTCGGCCTTAAGCTCCATTAATCGGCCAGCGGCGCGTCAGGCTGCGTACTTCTCCTTGGCCGCGCGGGCGGCAGCGGCTTCTTCGTGGCTGTACGCTTTGCCAGACCACAGCATCGCGTAGGCGATTTCTTCGTTACCGTTCTCGCACAGCGCCAATACATCACGGAACAGTGGCTGGAACGTGCCGCTCCGATGCGAGCGTTCGTGATCGGCGAAAGAACGCCAGAAGGTGATGATGAGGGCCTCGCAGTTGGCCAGCGGTCTGTGCACGGCCTGGCCGATCGTGGAACCCTCATTGGAAATGTCGCCGCTGTTCAGGGCAACAAAGCCGCCGATGAAACCGGTATCGGAGTGATAGGTCTTCACATTCTTACACAGCAGTGCGACCCGCTCCTGCAAGTCATCGACCGTATAGCCTTCTTTCAGGATCACCCGGTTCATGGTCACTACGCCGTCGGGTGGAAAGTCGGGTATTAAACTCGCCATAGCAACCTCCTCTATGGGTAGTTAATGATTTACTGATCTCTATTAAATGACAGAATTCTTGAGGAAAATTTCTATCCCTTAAGGAATGCCGGACTAGCCCATGCTTACTATAATGAATTTAGGAGTGGTACGAGACAGATGTCCAAGCCAGTTAAACTGTTGCTCGCCTGCGTGATTTGCCTCGGTTTCATCGCTGTGGTGGGGCTTCTTATTCAGGCGTACGCTTAGCGTTCGGCAATAGGAACTGCATGAGGAGGTGACGATTCATGAAGAAAAACATGGGACCTATTGATCGGGTTATTCGACTGCTCGTCGTTGTCATCATCGCGGTGCTTTATTATATGGGGCAGCTGACGGGTCTGGCGGCCACCATTCTCGGTATAATTGCTGTAGCCTTCCTTATTACCAGCATCGTCGGCTGGTGTCCCGGTTACCTGCCGTTCGGCATCTCTACGCGCAAACGCACAGAATAGTGGACGCAGCCCGGTTTGTTCTGAACAGGTCAAGCGAGTCGGCTGCGCCGCTTAGTGCCACATTATCCGAACGCGCAAACGCTTGCTATTACCGGTTCACCGGAGAAATCACACGCCAACCCGCAGATGACCCTTGAATCAGTCGATTCGAGCAGCGCGCCCGTTAGCCTTCCGCGATATAGTCGTCCGAGTCATTGCCCTCCAGGACAATCTGGTGGTCCTTGCCTAACGAACGGTAGATTTCCAGATCCGCTTCGTTCTCGAAATAGATTTCAATTCCGTTTTCCCCATCACCCTCGTACAGGCAGGGCGCCGCGTCGAGGTTCGTGATTTCGCGCCAGCTTATGGGATCCATTGTGCATCGAATGTTCATGTTGCTTACCTCCATAACGTATGAGAATCGCGCGGATCGCGTGTCATGAGTTACCCTCTTTCCAGGACTATACCGGCATACACACGCCACGCCGACGCGATGTCTCACGCATAGTTTGCCAGCCTTACCGGCTGGCGCGCGTCGCCCCACTCGCCGTGCCCGGATTCGAGCACCCCGGGGCACACGGCGTGGCAAGCGGGACAGCGGCCATCGCCCGTTAAATACCAGTGGGTAATCACATACCAGTCCCGACCGATCAGCCTGGCGCCGCACTGGATGCAATAGGTGCTGCCGCCCGCCTCATCGTGAACATTTCCCGTATAGGCATAGCGAACACCGTTTTTCATCGCGATCCGGCGCGCCCGGGTCAGTGTTTGCGGCGCGGTATGCGGCGTGTCCATCATCTTCCAGTCGGGATGGAAGGCGGTGAAATGCATCGGCACATCCGGCCCCAGCTTCTCCAGCACCCACTGCGTCATCTCCTCCAGTTCGCGGTCCGAGTCATTCTCGCCGGGGATGAGCAGGTTGGTGATTTCGAGCCAGACATCGGTTTCATGCTTCAAATAGACCAGGGTGTCTAGCACCGGCTGCAGGTGACCGCCGCAGATCTTCCAGTAAAAATTCTCCGTAAAGGCCTTCATATCGACATTGGCCGCATCCATGTAACGGTAGAACTCGATGCGCGGCTGCTCGCACATATAGCCCGCCGTCACCGCCACCGCCTTGAGGCCCAGCGCATGGCAGGCTTGCGCCACGTCAATGGCATACTCCATGAATATCACCGGATCGTTGTAGGTATAGGCGTGCTGCGACAGCCCAGCTTCTGCGCCACGCGGGCGATCTTCTCCGGTGAGGCCTGATCCGACAGGGTGTCGATCTCGCGTGACTTGCTGATATCCCAGTTCTGGCAGAACTTGCAGGCCAGATTGCAACCGGCGGTGCCGAATGACAGCACCGGTGTGCCGGGCAAGAAATGATTCAGAGGCTTCTTTTCAATCGGGTCGACACAGAATCCGCTGGACCGGCCATAGGTGGTCAGCACGATCTGCCGGCCCTCATTCGCCCGAACGAAGCATAAACCCCGTTGTCCTTCCTGTAATTTGCAGGCGCGCGGACACACGTCACACTGCACCCGCCCGTCTGTGAGGACGTGCCAGTAGCGCGTGGGGACAACGGAATTTTCAACCAAAGCATGCATGAATGGAACGACCTTCTGCGGCGACAATAATTCAAGTTCATCTTTGACTATAGCCCAACGGCGACGTGATGAATGGCGTCAAAAATCCCCTGAAGGTGTTGCCCGTGCGTGTCCTGCTGCGTCAAATACATGCCGCACACCCAAACGATACAGGATGTCAGTATAACCGTGAAAACGAACGGCCAATGAGCCTGTAACCATGACGCACAGTCCGCATGAATCCCTTTCAGTGAAGCAAAATCAACGATTCATTGTCGAAGAGTTCACAGAGATCAAATGAACGGGGCCGATTGACGACGCGGCCAGGCCCCGAACCTGGAGGACTCCTGTGATGCATACCGTCCTCACCTATATAAAGAGCCTGTTTTTGCTGGAACTGTGGCGGGGGTTGCTGGTAACCGGAAGGCACCTCTTTAAGCCCAAAATCACGGTCCAGTACCCCGAGGAGAAAATACCTCAGTCCGTGAGGTTCAAGGGCCTGCATGCCCTGCGCCGCTATGCCAACGGCGAGGAACGCTGCATCGCCTGCAAGTTGTGCGAGGCCGTGTGTCCGGCGGCCTGCATAACCATCGACGCCGACGTACGCGCGGATGGAACCCGGCGCACGACACGTTATGACATCGATTTATTTAAATGCATTTATTGTGGTTTTTGTGAAGAGGCTTGTCCAACCGATGCCATCGTATTGACGCGGATATATGAGTTTCATTTCGAAAAACGGGGCGATCAGGTCATCAGCAAGGAGCATCTGCTGGCCATCGGTGACAGCAATGAGGCTCGCATCGCCGCTGACCGAGCCGCGGATGCCTCCTACCGGTAACACCCGACATGCGTCTGTGCGCACGAAATACAGAGGTTGCCCGCAGCGGTGGGTGCCCGTGCCACGCTGGAATGGCGTTGACGGGAGGTTGATCGTCTAGGTAAAGCGTTGCCGTTGTTCGGCAGACAGTGTCTTGTTGATCACGTGTTTCCTGGCGGATCATTGAAATGCTTCGTTTCCGGCGTTGACAACGCTGCCATCCATTTTCCGTCTCCCGGCCGGGTCAGTCTTTTGGGATCCAGCAAGCGGTCAAGCTCCTCTCTGGAGTGCCCAGTCACTTCCGCCGCCACATCCCGGATGGGGCGTTTTTCCGCGTAGGCGCGCTTGGCGATCTCCGCACAGCGCTCATAACCCAGGGTATCGGTCAGAGCGGTCACCAGGATCGGATTTCTGGCCAGGGTCGCTACTATGTCTGTTTTATTGACGGTAAAGCCAGCGACGGCCTTTTCCGCCAGTACATGGGCACAGCGCGCCAGCAGTCCGATGCTTTGCAGGAGATTGTAGGCAATGACTGGCAGCATCGTGTTGAGCTGAAAATTGCCTGACTGGCCCGCCACCGCGATGGTGGCGTCATTACCGATCACCTGGGCGCATACCATGGCCACCGCCTCCGGTATGACGGGGTTTATCTTGCCCGGCATGATGCTGCTGCCAGGCTGCAGCGCGGGCAGGCTGATTTCGCCGAGTCCGGTCAGGGGGCCGCTGTTCATCCAGCGAAGGTCGTTAGAGATTTTCATCAGGCTGATGGTGACCACGCGCAATTGTCCGCTGAGTTCGACGGCGGTGTCCTGGCAGGACAGGGCTTCGAAGAAATTCCCGGATGGACGGAACACAAGACCGGTGCGGTGGCTCAGTTCCTCGGCGAATCGGGCCGGAAACTCCACTGGGCAATTCACGCCGGTCCCCACGGCGGTACCTCCCTGGGCGATGCGCTGCAGACGGGGCAATACGCCGGCCAGTCGCTCGCTGTCGTGTCGGATCTGTGCCTGCCATGCTCCAAGTTCCTGGCCGAGATTGATCGGCATCGCGTCCATCAGGTGGGTGCGCCCGGTTTTGACCAGTGAGCAAAGTTCGCGCGCGCGGCGACCGATGGTCGTTGCCAGGACCTCCATTGCGGGCAGCAATTCCTCTTTCAGCACCAGGCTCGAGCTCACGTGAATCGCCGTCGGTATCACGTCGTTGCTGCTTTGTGAACGGTTGACATGATCGTTGGGGTGCACCACGGATCCCAGACTTCGCGTGGCCAGGTGTGCGATAACCTCGTTGGCGTTCATGTTTGAACTGGTGCCAGAACCGGTCTGGAAAACATCCACCGGGAACTGCGCGTCGTGTTCGCCAGTGGCCACCTCGGTAGCAGCGCGTACAATGGCCTCAGCCATTGCCGGCTTCAGCTGTCCGAGCGCGGCATTGGTGTGAGCAGCTGACGCCTTGATGAGTCCAAGCGCGCGAATGAACGGGCGCGGCATGCGTAGATCACTGAGCGGGAAGTTATCGACTGCACGCTGGGTCTGGGCCCCATAAAGCGCCTCAGATGGCACGTGAACCTCACCCAGGCTGTCGTGTTCCAGGCGGTGACGGGTTTCTGTGTTCATACCTGTTTCATGGCATTTATCTGCCTAGGCACGCGAGTCGCGGCATGGTGCCAAATGGGTGCGTGAGAGTCTGGGGTGAACCCCATGCCAGGCGCCGGCGCTGTGGGTACCGCATTTCTGTTCCTTTCGCTGTTATTGGGTCATCGCCTGCGCAGGCGAGCCTTATACTGTGCCATCACTATCACCGAGCGAGTTCAGCGCGGTGAGAATTCGCGCAAGCAGGGATGTTTTACCACCGGCCATTCCCTCCGATTCTGCAACTTCGAGCTCGCGGGCATCCTCTGCCCAGCGTTGCAGGAGATCGATCTTCACTTTCATGGACAATCCCGGAGAGTCACACAGTTCCTCGGGACTCATAAAGACCGAACCGGGATCCAGGCGCGCATTCTCCAGGTCAATATTAACATCTGGTCGATTCATAACACCTCCCAATCCGTTAAGGCGATAGGGTGGTCGTAACCGGCTTGACTCGTCATTCCCGACTCTTGATGCTCTCCCGCAGCGAAGCCGTATTCCCAACCGCAGTCATACGCAGTCAGAGGCAGTGCCTTCCTTGATCATTTCACCAAGAAGTGATCGGGCCTTCTCTTCCGGTGCACTGCCGCTCAATGGTGTTTACTTCGAACCGTGGGCTGCCGTCACTGTCAACATCTCGTTTTCGATCGCATACTCCGCTACGTAATCGATATGTCCTACCGTAACCGTTACGGTACTGCGTGGCTTGTTTGTCATTACACCCCTCCTGCTATGGGATTTACAAGGTGTACGCTGTCCGCATCGTGGCGATCCCGTGCATCATGAACCGTATCTGACAGCGTCGTGTCTTTATAGAATAGACCATGGCAATCTAGGGAGCAGGATGCATTTTCAGGCAGAAGGTGCAGACTACAGACATCTGGAGACGTCGGCCGCCATATACGCATCGTCATGCGGTGCCTCGTGATCGTCCGGGCAGGTACGCTCCTGCGGCCGTTGCGCGTTTACCTGTACGTTGCCATTGTCGGCGCGCGGGTCGCGTGCGGCGTGATCCGTGACGAGACCTTGGAGTTTGTCAGCCGATACGTTGACGGTCTTGCTGTTGCTGGGGTCGCTGTTGGGCTAAAACAGTCGTCGCCATGGCCACTGGCCGTCAATCTCTACCTCCAGAGTGGAGACGAAGGACTGCGGGCAGGTCTGCCTACTCCCCGGAACGCACCCGGTTTAGGCGACAGGCATGGTCCTCCATGCAGTAGTCCAGGGTTCCTCCGCTCGACACGCGTACACACCGCCGGGCCCCAGGAGTTTGGCTATCGTAGTAGCAGATGTGCAAGGAGTACCAGTAGATCCGTCATTCCAGAGCAGGGCAGGGTAGGGAAGTTCGTTATCAGGAGCAAGACTGTTTAAGTGATGTTTCCCTGCGAAATTACGAGTTTGCCATACACAAGCAGATCGCGACGGACCGGCGTGCGGATGCGTCTACCGCCTACCGCCGGTGTGCATCACCTGAACTAGACTACAGGTATGCATCCTGCATCCGGGGGTAATGATCAAATACGGTCAAGGAGGTAATGACAATGACTGAAACTGACACACTGACTTTGACACCCGCAAAACACGACAAGCTCGGCATCATTCACTGCGGGGTCACCCGTGAAGGCTTCATCGCCGTTGGCGGAGAGCCGCGCGATATCGAAGACGGACAGGAAATCCTGTTTGAACGTGCGGGTATCAAGGCCCTGCGTCAGGGCAGTGAGTACACGTTCATACGTGTCACCTGAACTGTCCGGGCCGGGTAAAACGGCGCCTGCAGCAAGGCCGGCGGGCCGGATTATCTCCGGCAGTTAACGGTTTACGCCCTGTATCACGGATAACATCGCACGGCGCGGGTTTGCACCCGAGGTGAAGGATGTATGACGTATTCGGATTGGCACATCCCGCTCTCGATTGGTGAGCTGACCCTGCGGCAGACGGGACTGGAAGAAGACCTGTTGCTGGCGTATTACCACATCGTGAACAAACGACACCTGCAATCCAGAGCGGGCCGGCGTCTGCTGGACCGAGCGACAGGGGACAGCGGCAGCAGCAGGAACATCTCGCCAGCATGAGCGAGACGCAGCACAGGTCGAGAGAGGAGGATTTGATGAAAACTCCTGCAGTAGCCGACTACCTGTTAGGGTAATTGCAGGCAGCCGGTGTTGAACATGTGTTCGGCGTACCCGGTGACTATGTGCTGGGATTTTACCAGAAACTGGAAGCCAGCCCGCTTCGGCACATCGGCACCACTCGCGAGGAGACCGCTGCCTATGCGGCCGATGGCTATGCCCGCTGTCGTGGCATCGGCGCGCTCGCGGTGACCTACGGGGTAGGTGCACTGAACGTGGTCAATGCGATTGCAGGTGCGTACGCAGAGTCCTCACCCGTCGTCATTATCAGCGGCGCCCCAGGGATCGACGAGCAGCGGAAAGACCCGTTGATACATCACCGCTTCGGACCGTTCAGCTTCCAGCGCGAGATCTTCGAACGCATCACCTGTGCGAGCGCCGTTCTCGATGATCCGCTGACCGTCTGCCGTGATATCGACCGCTGCATGCAGGCCGCGCGCCACTACAGCAGGCCGGTGTATCTGGAACTGCCCCGGGACCGGCTGGATGTTGTAGGTTTTCAGGTGCCAGCCTTGGAGATCGGTGCTGACGACAGCGACCCCGGCGCGCTGTCCGAAGTCGTCAACGAGACATTGCAGCGGCTCGATCGGGCCAGCTCGCCGGTCATACTGGCCGGCGTCGAGATCCATCGCCGTGGTCTGCAGGACATCCTCACCCAATTTGTGTTGAATGCCTGTATCCCTGTGGCCGCCACACTGACAGGAAAATCCGTGGTCGGTGAACGTCACGCGGCCTATCTGGGTATCTACGAGGGCACGATGGGGCCGGATGCCGTCCGCGCCCGTGTCGAGGATGCCGATCTGCTGTTGATGCTGGGTGCGACGGTCAACGATGTCGATACTGGCATCTTCACTGCGCAACTGGACCCGGCACGCCTGATTCACGCCAGCCAGGACAAGGTGACCATCGGTCATCATCGCTATACTGATGTGCGTCTGCGCGATTTTCTTGCCACCCTGTGCGCTGCCATCACCCCGCATGCCTGTGCCTGGGCGCAGCGCGTGCCCCTGCCGGAACTGCCCGCCGCCGTCCCCGGCAAGGCCATGACCATCACACGCCTGATCGCCAGTCTGAATGCGGCGCTGACACCGGACATGAGCGTGGTCTGCGATGTGGGTGATTGCCTCTTTGCCGCACTGGATCTGCGCGTGCACGAGCGCACGCATTTCCTGGCGTCGGCCTTTTATACGTCAATGGGCTTTGCCGTCCCCGCGGCGCTGGGTGCGCAGATCGCCTTGCCGGGGTTGCGGCCGCTCATCCTGGTAGGTGACGGGGCGTTCCAGATGACCGGCACCGAACTGTCAACGTTCACGCGCCTCGGCCTGGACCCTGTGGTGATAGTATTCAACAACCATGGCTACAGCACAGAGCGTTTCATCCTGGAGGGCCCGTTCAACGATATCGCCGAGTGGCGCTATGAGCATATCGGCGAACTGATCGGGCCCACCAGCGGCTACTGTGCGAAAACCGAGGATGGGCTCGAGGACGCTCTGCGCAAAGCCCTGTCTACGACTGGCCGGCCCAGCCTGATCAATGTACACCTCCAGGCCAATGACGCCTCAGCCGCCATGCGCCGCCTTGCACAGCATCTTGGCAGCAGGGTGTATGGATAACCGTCGAGTCGAAGCCGGACATGGCGCGCCATGCGATTTACTCACGTGAGTGTGGCAAATTTTTACTTAAAGAACGTATACCAGAAGCCCAACAGGAATCGATCGAGTACCGATAGATTTGGCGCTTGTCGCCGACAACGATTGATGACCAGGAGCTGCAATTTCATGAGCAGGCTGTTAGCAACGTTAGACCTTGCTTCGCCGGATCCCGGGAGTTTGGCAATTGTAGTTAACAGATGTATGAGGTGTACCAGCAGATCCTTCATGGCTGAGCAGGGGGAGGTGCGGCTTCCATCAGGAGTAAGGATACTTAAGTGCCCGTATTCAAGAGATAATTATCAATTCGCCTGGAACGGGCAGGTCACTTCACCAAAGGCCCGGCGCAGATGAACATTGCTGACTTGCTGCCGGAAGTGCAATAGCGGTTGCCAACGGCGCCTGTTAACTGCACGTAGAGGTGGGGTGAAAGGCCGTCTACTCTTTTTAGGGATTGAAGTGGACCAACCGTTCGTATAAATTGTTGATCCTTCAGGTGCTAACTCTCGCGGGTGTAGTTCAATGGTAGAACTGTAGCTTCCCAAGCTACTAACGTGGGTTCGATTCCCATCACCCGCTCCAATTCTGACCGCCCGAATTCCGGCATTCACCAACCGTTCGACCGCATGACCTGCGACGCTGCTTGTGCCGGGATGCATTTGTTTCTACTGTAGCTACCCTGGCAGCGCTAACGATAAACCGTCAAAGGGACTCGTTTGAATGAATACTTCCGTTCCCCCAATAAAGGACAGGGCATTTCTCAACCGGACGGTCGAGGCGACGATACGCATCGGTCTGATTGCCGTCCTGGTGCTGTACTGTTTCCAGATCGTGCGGCCGTTTCTCATTCCGGTCGTGTGGGGCGTGATTATCGCCGTGGCGCTGCATCCCAATTATCTGTGGCTGCAGCGGGTCCTGGGTGAACGGCGCACCCTGTCGGCCGTGCTGTTCGTCGTGCTGGCGCTGGTGCTGCTGGTCGCGCCCACCTTCATGCTGTCCGACACCCTGGTCACGGGCGTGACGGGGCTGGCCAAATCGTTGTCCGAGGGCAAGCTGATCGTCCCGATGCCGCCGGAGAGCGTCGCCGGTTGGCCGCTGATCGGTGAGCCGCTGGACAAGTTCTGGCGTCTGGCCTCCGTCAATCTTGGTGGTGCGCTGGTTGAGATCGGACCCCAGCTCAAGGTGCTCGGTAAATGGCTGCTGAGCGCCGCCGCCGGCGCCGGACTCGGTATTCTGCAGTTTATCCTGGCGATCATCATTGCCGGCGTGATCCTCCACCACGGAGAGTCCGGCAAGCGAGTCAGCTATGCCATCGCCCGACGGATCGCCGAGGAGCACGGGGCGGGTTTCATCGACCTTGCGCGTGCCACCATCCGCAGTGTCTCCCGCGGCATCCTCGGTGTCGCCCTGCTGCAATCGATACTCGCCGGGCTGGGATTCCTCGCTGCGGGTTTGCCGGCGGCGGGTCTGTGGGCGTTTCTGTGCCTGCTGCTGTCTGTGATCCAGATCGGCATCTTCCCCATCACCATTCCGGCGATTATCTATGTGTTCGCCACTGGCGAACCCACGACGGCGGTAATCTTCCTGATCTGGAACCTGATGGTCGGGTCGCTGGACAATGTCCTTAAACCCCTGCTGCTGGGCCGCGGTGTCAATGTGCCGATGGCGGTGATCTTCGTCGGCGCCATCGGCGGGTTTCTCGCCTCGGGCATCATTGGCCTGTTCATCGGCTCGGTCATCCTGGTGCTTGGCTACGAGCTGCTACTCGACTGGCTGGACCTCGATGCCGGAGTGGCGCCCGGCGAGGAAGCGATGACCGTCGACACCGCTGCGGATGAGGAAATGGACGGCGGCTGACCGCCTGCGCGCGCGGCGCGCGTCTGCATCAGCGTGTTGACGATACCGTTGACCTGCGGCCACCAGGCATCGGTGACGATGGCCAGGGTCTTGTGATTCATTCGGCAATCCATCCGTTGGCAGGAACCGCTGCGCTTTGCGGGATTGTCCTGCAATGATGTTGCAGTTTGAAGACATTGCCGGAAAGCGGTCATGGAATCCTGTGCCTGGCCACGAAAGCACGCGGAAAACACGAAAGACTTTGTTTGTGTCTATTCCGTGTGATTCCGTGGCTGTTTATTATGGCTGGACTCCAGAGGAGGCTGGTGCGCCCTCGCGTCAGGTATGGTTTCGTTACTTTGTTCTTCATAACGGCGTCACAAAAGGACTTCACTAACAGAATTCTCAAGACAGGCTAATCAAGGCATTGCATTTCGGCGGTGCTGAGCTTTGCTGTTGTTGCACCGCCGCTCTAGGCGAAGAAGCGATCGTAGCCGATCAGTCCCCAGGTGATCGCTGCCAGCCAGAGGCTGATGAAGACAGCCGCGGATCCCAGATCCTTGGCGCGTGCGGAAAGCCGGTGTTTATCGTCGCTGATGCGATCGATGGCCGTCTCGACGGCGGAGTTCAAAAGTTCGATGATGAGCACGATCAGGCAACTGCCGAGGAGCATGAGGCGTTCAACGGTGCTGCTTCCGAGCCAGAAGGCGGCGGGCGCCAGAATCACCGCGAGCAGGACCTCCTGGCGGAAGGCGGCCTCGTGATTCCAGGCGGCGCGGATGCCGGCGAGTGAATAGAGGGTGGCGCGCCAGAGTCGCCCGATACCTTGCTGATTATGATTGGCCATAACCTCTCCCTGTTGTTGCCCGGGCGCGGTGCGACCGGTCCGTACCACCAGCCGTCGCACGCAAGATGCTTTATAACCGCATGCCACGCAGTCTGTCCACGCAGACCGTGGCGATTTCATCATTCTGTCATATTGCGTTGCTAGCATCTGGATATGCCAATGACCCGCGTCTGCATCTATGGGTGAGAAAAGATATCACCGGGCCACCTGGCTTTCCGACATTCACCTCGGGACACGGGGTTGCAAGGCCGGGTTTCTGCTGGATTTCCTCAGGTCCAACGACTCCGACGTCCTGTACATGGTCGGCGACATCATCGATGGCTGGGCGCTGAAGCGCACCTGGTACTGGGACCAGCATCACAACGACGTGATCCAGAAACTGCTGCGCAAGGCGCTGGAACTCGAACTGGAAAGGAATGTCCTCAACGACGGGTACGCGACCCTGGTGTATCAACGGCTGCCGGGGTCGAAGCGTCGGTGTTGCCGTGACCGCGTACCTCCGTAGTGTTCCCGGATATGGCATCCGGTGGTTCCATCCGACACACAGTGAACGCTGGAGAGGTGCGAATCAGGTCGCGCCAGGGAAGTCGTGACGCATCCTCATGACGGGTTTTTTGAAGCGTCGATTGTAATTATATTTTTGATAGCCAGTTGCTTGGGTGTTTTTTCCGTCACCCGGTTTCCGGTCATGACGAGCACTGTAACCTTAACCTAAAAATTTTAATATGCCGATAAAAATAATTTAATTAACATAATAAGTAAATATTAATATACTTATTATCCTGGGTGGAGTGATTGCCTAAGAATTTACCAACATGCCAATTTTAAATAAATGTGGAGAATCCGAAATGAAAAACATTGCTACAGTAATTTCCGCCAGTGTACTGGCTGTGGCGTCTGTTTCCGTTTCAGCCTATGGCTGGGGTCCTGACAACGGTTACGGCTATGGCTATGCGCCTCCCTATGGTTATGCCCCCTACGGTTACGGTGTGCCGGTCGCACCGCCGGCTCAGCTGACTGAAGAGCAGATCAAGGCGATGCAGGAGCAGCAGGCCAAGGCATTCGAGTATATGCAGAACGTACAGCGTCAGATGGCCCAGTATTATGCCAACAACCCCGATCCGATCGCCCGTATGGAACGCAGCATGTTCGAGGAGCGCAATGCCCACATGCAGGAAATGAACAAACTGATTCAGGAAACGAATCAGGACATGAACCGTAATATACAGGAGTCCATGTCACAGCCCCCGATGTACGGTGCCGAGCCCGCCTTCCCCGAAGATCTTACGGCACGGCAGCAGGAAATGGAAAAGCAGGCGCAGGAATATCGCAAGGCGGCTGAAGAGCGTCGTGCGGCTTACATGAAGGACCATGAGTCCATGCCACAGCATGCGATATACGGTGCCGAGCCCGCTCTCCCTGAAGATGTCGCGGCACGGCAGCAGGAAATGGAAAAGCAGGTGCAGGAATATCACAAGGCGGCTGAAGAGCGTCGTGCAGCTTACATGAAGGCCGCCGAGCAGCGTCGCCTCGATGCCGAGAAACGCTTCGAGGAGCGCAAGTCGCAGCGTAACTCCGGGGTGTCGCCGGTGGTTGACGCTCCGAAGGCTGATACCTCCAGTGATGATGCCAAGAAAATCTAGGGCCGGTTGAGTTGTCCCGGCATTGACTGACGCCTCGTGCCCGCGGCAAGAGGTGGTCAGGCAGCAAAGACAGGGCGCGTGATACATCACGCGCCCTTTTTTGCTTACAGGGATGTAAGTACATCGCGGAGCGCAGGGAAGCGCGGGAGCGATGAGATTACAGGGATGTAAGTACAGTCGCTCTCGCACCTCCTTGTGCTCCGCGACATTCGGACGTCCTGTCCATCATCGCGGAGCGCAGGGAAGCGCGGGAGCGATGAGATTACAGGGATGGCCGCTCCGGACATCCTCGGTAACTGCTCCTGCATGCTATTCAAATAGAATAATTCGAGGCGACCATCGAAGAGTCGGCGATTGCCAGCTGCATTATAGGAAATGGGGGGGCGAATCACTATACTGCGTGTGTCGAATCACCCCGATCATCCGCGGTAAATACTAAGGACAACAGTTATGGGAAAACTCCTGAAAATCATTCTTGGCCTGGTGGCGCTTGCCGCCGGATTGATCCTCGTGCTGGCGATCGTGCTGCCGATTATCATCGACCCGAATGATTTCAAGAACCAGATTGCCACCGCCGTGCAGGAGAATACCGGCCGCACTCTGAGTATCGACGGCGATATCAGTCTCTCCGTGTTTCCGTGGCTGGGTCTGGAGATCGGTCCGACGCGTCTGAGCAATGCACCGGGCTTCGGCGAGCAGCCCATGGCCAGCATGGA
>Ga0210101_1000201_pt1 | contig 21837 bp, 21 predicted proteins | sample Muzzi_PWC_D1_FD_185534 | JGI IMG/M metagenome (GOLD analysis project Ga0210101, IMG submission 185534) | Wetland microbial communities from San Francisco Bay, California, USA, that impact long-term carbon sequestration - Muzzi_PWC_D1 (SPAdes) | ecosystem: Environmental > Aquatic > Marine >... | reverse complement strand
AGGTGGTGGTCAGGGTACCGTTGGGCAGGCCGTCGTCGCTGACGGTGCCGTCGAGCAGCACGGTATCGCTGGGCAGGATCAGGCTGGCATCGAGGCCGGCATTGACGACCGGTGCCTGGTTGGCCGCAACGGTAATGGTGACCTCGTCAAAGGCGGACAGGTCGCCGTCGCTGGCGGTCAGGCGCAGGATATAGGTACCGGGATCCTGGCTGAAGGTGACGTTGGTGTCGATCGCGCTCGGGTCGGCGAAGGTGACCGTGCCGCTACCGGTACCGCCGACATGGCTCCAGGTGGTGGTCAGGGTACCGTTGGGCAGGCCGTCGTCACTGACGGTGCCGTCGAGCAGCACGGTATCGCTGGGCAGGATCAGGCTGGCATCGAGGCCGGCATTGACGACCGGTGCCTGGTTGGCCGGCGGAGGATCAACGGTAATGGTGACCTCATCAAAAACGGAAAACTCCCCATCGCTAACGGTCAGGCGCAGGATATAGGTGCCGGGATCATAGCTAAAGGTCGCATTGGTATCGACGGCATAGGGGTCGGCAAAGGTGACCGTGCCGCTACCGGTGCCGCCGACATGGCTCCAGGTGGTGGTCAGGACGCCGGTGGGCAGGCCGTCATCGCTGACGGTGCCGTCGAGCTGTACGGTATCGTCGGGCCAGGCAAGGCTGGCATCGAGGCCGGCATTGACGACCGGTGGCCGATTGGCCAGCGGGCCATCGAGCTCGATATGCAGGATGGCGGCCATCGTCGGGTCACCATCAAATGATTCGGCAACGCGATAACCATCGCCGCTTATCAGCAGCACGACGGAATTACCCGGGTTCCAGTCAGTGCGATTAACGAGTTCCTGGATAATGCCGGCAAGATTGGAACTACGTTGATCCGGTCCGGCGTCGCCAATGTTGTTCCAGGGCGCTGGCGACCAGGTTGCACTGTTGGCCGTGCGTGGCAGCGTTGAGACACTGTATCGCGTGCTGGTGAAAGCAGGGGCATTGCCGCTGGCTTCGCCTTCAATGATCAGTGTGGTCGGATCAGCCGATGTTTTGTAGGTGGAAAATTGCACATAGGCATTGGTGATCGTGGAGCCGGAATTGATGAACAACTCGTTAAAACGCAGTCCGACCGTGTTCTTCCATCTATTCTGGTTCACCAGTATAAGACTGGGGCTGTTGGAGTCAACTCGGCCGTTGTTTTCATGTTCTTCAACGTCATCGCTGCCTGAGGCAATTGGAATATCGATGATTGCTGCTGACGCTGAATTTATCGAAAGGAATAATGCTATCAGAAGGAAACTGATGCTGATTGATGAAGGCTTGAACATCCTATTTATAACCCCCCATGCCTGTCTATTATGCGGGCGATACCGCGCTTGATCTTCAGGCCGGTTACAGATGGCCGTAGCTGACGCACATCTGTTTTAGTTATAATAGTAGGTGCTGATATATAATACCCCAGTCGAGCTGTATTTGGCAAATTGGCCGCTATCTGGCAACTTAGTCGCCTTCTTTCGAAAACCCTCAAAATTCCTGCTTACCATAAATTTCGACAGTATAGGATGCCAAATCTGAGCCATGGACCTTGTTGCTATATTCAGTTGATATATATGAAGAATCCGAGCAATAAAGAATTTGGGTAAAAATTGATGGCCCAGCAAGTAAAACAGCAGCCGGTACGATTGTCAGTGGGTGGAATGAGCTGCGCAGGGTGTGTGGCCACTGTTGAAAATGCACTGCGCGCCGTGCCCGGTGTCGCCGAGGCTAATGTCAACTTTGCCGAACATACTGCGCTGGTTAAGGGGTCGGCACCTGTGGTTGCTTTAGTGCAGGCAATCACTACCGCTGGCTATGAAGCCGCCGAATTGACCGCTGACGATGACGGGAGTGAGAAAGAGGCAGCCGAATTTGCCTATTATCGTTCCCTGCTGCGCCGGGCCGGGGTTGCCGCACTGGTCGGTGCACCGTTGTTTGTCGCCGGTCTGCTGGGCCTGTTACCGCCACTTGACAGTTTCACCGGGCGTTTGTTCTGGTTGTTCGCCGGCGTGGCGACACTGGCGGTGTTGATCTATTCCGGCGGCCATTTTTTCACCGGTGCGGCTAAATCGTTTCTGGCCCACCATGCCAATATGGATACGCTCATTGCGATGGGAACCGGATCGGCCTGGCTGTATTCGCTGGCCGTGGTGATCCAGCCTCGCCTGGTACCGACGCTGGCGCAGCATGCCTATTTTGATGCCGCTGCCGTCATCATCGCCCTGATCAATTTTGGCTCGGCCCTGGAAATGCGCGCCAGGGGCCGCACCTCGGAGGCGATCAAACGACTGATTAGTTTGCGTCCGAAGACCGCCCGGGTGGTGCGCAATGGAGAGGAAATCGATGTACCGATCGAGGATGTGGGCGTGGATGAGACCCTGCGTGTACGTCCGGGCGAACGGATCGCCGTCGATGGTATCGTCATCGACGGTCATTCCAGTGTCGATGAATCGATGCTGACCGGTGAACCGCTGCCGGTGGCCAAACAGGGCGGTGACGAGGTGGTCGGTGGCACCGTCAATGTGTCAGGCAGTTTTCTGTTTCAAGCCAGGCGCATCGGCAGCCAGACGGTATTGGCACAAATCGTCGAAATGGTGCGTCAGGCGCAGTCGAATAAACCGGCCATCGGCCGCCTGGCCGACCGGGTATCGGCGGTCTTCGTTCCCAGTGTACTGATTATTGCCGCGCTGACCTTGCTCATCTGGTTGCATCTGTATCCGGATCCCAGTTATGCGCTGGTGGCGTGCATGACGGTACTGATCATAGCCTGTCCCTGCGCCCTGGGACTGGCAACGCCGATGTCGATCATGGTCGGTGTCGGCAAGGCCGCCGAATACGGTGTGTTGATCCGCAACGGTGAAGCCTTGCAACAATCCGGACGCCTGACTACGGTGGTAGTGGACAAGACCGGCACCGTGACATCCGGTAAACCGACGGTCACGACCGTCATCAGCCTGGGTCAATGGCCGGAGTCTCAGCTGTTGGGGCTGGCGGCCGCGGTCGAGGCCGGCTCTGAACATCCGCTGGCGGCCGCTGTGCTTGACGCTTTCAGGGCTTCTAACCCGGCTCACGGGGATAGTGACATTACGGCAGTAGCACAGGACTTTGAGGCCATCAGCGGTCATGGCGTACAGGCCCGTGTCGACGGACAGCAGGTCTGGTTTGGAAATCAGCGGCTGATGGAGATGCAGGGCATTGATTGTCAGGAGGTTACTGCACAACTGCACCAGCTGGCGGGCGAGGCCCGGACACCGGTATTGCTTGCCATTGACAAACAACTGGCCGGGATTATCGCCGTCGCTGATCCGGTCAAGCCGGATTCGCGCGCGGCGATTCGGCGTATGCATGACATCGGCCTGCGGGTAGTGATGATTACCGGTGATCATCAGGCGACAGCGGATGCCGTGGCGGCCCAGGTCGGGATTGATGAGGTGCTGGCCGACGTCCTGCCGCAACACAAGGCAGACCGCGTTGCTGATCTCCAGCAGCGCGGCGAGGTCGTCGCCATGGTCGGCGATGGCATTAATGATGCGCCGGCCCTGGCCCGCAGCAATGTCGGCTTTGCTATCGGCAGCGGCACCGATGTGGCCATCGAGAGCGCTGATATTACCCTGATGCGGGGTTCATTGCATGGCGTCGTTGATGCCCTGCAGATTTCACGGGCGACGCTGGCCAACATATACCAGAATCTGTTTGGCGCCTTCTTTTATAATGCACTGGGCATTCCGGTGGCTGCGGGCATACTCTATCCTCTGGCGGGGGTTATGCTCAATCCCATGCTGGCGGGTGCGGCGATGGCCTTGTCGTCGTTGACGGTCGTCAGTAATGCCAACCGTCTACGCCTTTACAAGGTGTCGGGAACGGGACAACAGGAGTAGATCATGCAGGGTGTGATGGGTTTTATGTTGGTGCTCGATGCCCTGGTGGTGGCGGTCATCGTCTTTATCATCTGGTGGTTCTGGCTGTACAAACCTAAGGCTGTGCGCAGTGGTAATAGTGCCGCGGCGGTCGAGGTTCTCGTCGCCGACGGCACCTATACTCCGGCGCGGATCGAGCATACCCGGGGTCAGCCGTTACTGTTGCGCTTTTTGCGCCGTGATCCGAGCCCGTGTGCGGAAAAGGTCCTGTTTACCGATCTTGATATCAGTGCCGATTTGCCGTTGGAGCAGCCGGTCGACGTACTCATCCCGGCCCAGACACCTGCCGGTGAATATGGATTTAGTTGTCAGATGCAGATGTATCGGGGCACACTGGTGGTCAAATAATCAAAATCAGAACACTGACTGGATAATATTATGACGTGGTGGGGAAAGCTGTTCGGCGGCACCTTTGGGTACCTGCTCGGTGGGCCGCTAGGGGCGCTGATCGGTGCTGCTATCGGACATCGCCTCGATGCCCGGGCACAGGATTTCAGCGATGAACAGCAGGGTGTGTTCGGTCGCGAACGCATCCAGATGGCCTTTTTTACTGCCACTTTCTCGGTCATGGGTCATCTGGCCAAGGCCGATGGCAAGGTTACGGCCGATGAAATCCGGCTGGCGGAACAGGTCATGTTGCAGATGCAGCTGGATGCGCGCCTGCGCAAACTGGCGCAGCGTCTGTTTGCCGAAGGCAAGGCGGCCGATTTTCCCCTCGATGATGTCCTCGATCAGCTTAAAAAGGAATGCCGTCATCGCCAGGTCCTGTTGCGCATGTTTCTGGAGATCCAGATGCAGGCGGCCCTGGCCGACGGGGTTTTCCATGCCGCTGAGCGTAAGCTGTTATTGCATGTCGCCACCCGCATCGGATTTTCGGTTGTCGAATTCGAACAGCTGGAGGCGATGTTACGGGCATCGGGTTATTACCGCGGCGCGGCAGAACCGGCGCCGGAGGTGCGTCTAAACGCCGCCTACGAGATGCTGAATGTCTCAGTTGATGCCACGGACGCCGAGGTCAAGAAGGCCTATCGGCGCCTGATGAGCCAGCATCATCCGGACAAGCTGGTGTCCAAGGGCCTGCCGGAGGAGATGATGAAGATAGCGGCGGAAAAAACCCATCAAATCCGTCAGGCATATGAACTGATCCGCGAAGACCGCGGTTTTTAGCGGGTTTTCCCGCGGATAGGGTAAATTTAATCGGCCTGTTTGAGCTGGCCTTGCCCCTAACATCATCAGATTATGATAGAATGCCTCCATCCTGTAGGGGTTCAACATTAAACAATAAGGAGAGGTATCCATGGCATCGACTGCCAACCGCAGGCCAGTTATGACCCTGTATTCCCGTTCTGATTGTCCACTGAGTCATCGTGTTCGCATCGTACTGGCTGAAAAGAACATTACAGCAGACATCATCGATGTTGACATCGATCATTTGCCTGAGGATCTGATAGAGCTGAATTCATACAATTCCGAGCCGACACTGGTCGATCGTGATCTGGTGTTATATGACTCGCATATCATCATGGAGTACCTGGATGAGCGCTTTCCGCACCCGCCACTGATGCCGGTCGACCCGGTTTCGAGGGCGCGGGCACGGATGATGCTCTATCGTATCAATAACGACTGGTACAGCCTGCTGGATGATATACACAGTGGCGATGCAAAGCGTGCGGTCAAGGCCGCCAAAGAGCTGCGCGATGGCCTGATCCTGATTGCCCCGGCCTTCATCAAAAGTCCCTATTTCATGAGTGAGGAAGCGGCACTGATCGATTGCAGTCTGGCGGCACTGTTGTGGCGTCTACCACAATACGGTATCGAATTACCACCCAAGGCCAAGCCGGTCACTGAATATGCCAAGCGTCTGTTTGATCGTGATTCATTTAATAACAGTTTGTCTGAATCGGAGCGTGAACTAACCGTCTGAATGCTTATGGAAGAGACCATGACGTCAAGTCGGCCTTACCTGATTCGCGCTATTCATGAATGGGTCAGCGATAATGGTCTGACGCCCTATATCCTTGTTAATGCCGAAAGTCCGGGGGCTGTGTTACCGCGGCAATTCATCGACAATGGCAAGATCGTATTGAATGTCAGTTCCACGGCCGTCAGTGATCTGCATATCGATAATGACTGGCTGTTGTTCAGTGCCCGCTTCAATGGTCAGGCGACGGACATCAGTATACCGATCTCGGCAATACTGGCGATCTATGCCAAGGAAAATGGACAGGGCATGGTCCTTGATCGGGAAGAAGATGGTGACGATACTCCGCCGCCGGGATCCGGATCCAAACTCAAGGCCGATAAGAAACCTCATCTGCAACTGGTCAAATAGCCGAGTCCTCGGTATTACCTAATCCCTGAGATTTTCCTGACCCGAGCTTCCTGCGGCGGGTGCCGGCAGGGTCTTGTCGGGATTGAGGATGTTGGCCGGATCAAAACAGCGTTTGATGTCGTGCATCAGGGTCAAGGCTGTGGCTCCGAGTTCCCGATCGACAAAATCACGTTTCTCCAGACCGACGCCATGTTCACCCGACAGTGTTCCCTTGAGTTTCAACACCAGGTCAAAGACCTGGTCCAGACACTGTTCGGCACTGGCCATCTGCTGTTTGTCATCCGGATCGATCAGCAGGTTGACATGGATATTGCCGTTGCCGGCATGGCCGAAATTAACAATACGAATAGCGTACTCCGTGGCCAGTTGCTGCAGGCCATCGATTAGCTCCGGTATCCTTGAGACCGGAACGACAACGTCTTCATTGATCTTTTTCGGTGCCACGGTACGCAGTGCCGGTGACAGGGCCTTGCGCGTCGCCCACAATGCAGCGACCTCATCGTCACTGGCGGCCAGGGTAAACGATAACATCGAGTCTGCACTAGCGGCCCGCTGAATCCGGCCGGCTGCCTCATCGATACCGACAGCCGGTCCGTCGACCTCGATCATCAGCATGGCACCGGCCTGTTGCGGCAGGTCGGCCTTTGAATAATTACGGATCATATCAATCGCCTGGCCATCAATAAATTCCAGCGCACAGGGAACGACCGGTTGCGCCATGATCCGCGATACGGCGGCACTGGCACCGGCCATGTCACTATAAATTGCCTGCATCGTGCGTTTTGTCTCCGGCAACGGCGTCAGCTTCAGGGTCGCCTCGGTAATGATGGCCAGGGTTCCTTCCGAGCCAATCAGCAGCCGGGTCAGATCGTAGCCTACGACACCTTTGGTGGTATAGGTCCCGGTGATCAACTCCTCACCACGACCGGTGACGGCACGCAGACGTAAAACGTTTTCACGGGGTGTCCCGTATTTAACCGCCCGTGGTCCGGCCGAGTTGTAGGCCAGGTTGCCGCCGATGGTGCAAAAGGCTGCACTGGTGGGGTCCGGTGGCCAGAAGAAGCCGATCTCGGCAGCGGCCTGCTGGACCTGCTGGTTGGTCACGCCGGGTTCAACGGTCATGCAGCGATTGTCCGCGTCGATGGCCAGGATGCGATCCATGCGCTCCAGTGATAGCACCAGACCGCCGCGTGTCGGAGTCGTCGCCCCGGTAGTGCCGGTGCCACGGCCCCGAGCCGTTAACGGGATGCGTTCACGGAAACACAGTCGCACAATCGCCTCTATCTGCTCATGGCGAAGCGGAAATACAACGGCATCGGGCAACTGGTGACGGCGACTGTTATCGTAGCCATAGGGCCAGCAATCAGCGCTATCTGTGAGTACGGCCTCGTCTCCGACGATGTTCTGCAGTTGTGTGATTATTCCGGATGGCAGTGGATGGCGGGTGCCGCCGGTGGTCGTGGATTCCTGTTCAGTCAAGGTACTCAAAGACCTTGATCACACCCTTGACGTCAGCAACCTGCTGAGCCGTTATAGCAGCGGAATGTCCCTCGGCCCGTGTAACCAGTCCCATCAGGTAGACGATACTGTTTTCGGTGATGACCTTGACGTTCAGGGCATTCAGATCGGACTGCTGGGCCAGGGCGCCCTTCACCTTGGTCGTTATCCAGGTGTCCTGGCTGCGATCCTGCGATGATGTTGGCGTAGCGACCTGGATTTCATTATGCACGCTTTTGATATTCGGTATGTCCCTGATATGGTCCACGGCCCGTTTACGCTGTTCAGGATCGCGGACCTGCCCGGTCAGCAGCACCACGTGGTTGAAACTGGTGGCGGAGATATGGGTGTCGTCGGCCAGTGCACTGTCACCGTTGAAGGCACTGCGGAGATGGAATTCGATATCCTGGTCATCGACGATGGTACCCGGGCTACGGCGGTCATTAGCCAGTGATACTCCCGCCGCCGCACCGGCGACGATTACCGGCGCACAACCCTGTTGTGTCAGACACGCGAACAGGATCAGAGTCAGGATGACTAGCCGGAGCACGGCTTATGCCTCCTGGCCCAGCAACTGGTGATCGATCAGATCGCAGAGACAGTGAATAATGACAATATGCACCTCCTGGATGCGGGCCGTTGAGTGGGCCGGGACGCGTATCTCAATATCCTGATCCGTCAACAGGCTGGCCATTTCACCTCCGTCCCGACCGCTCAGGGCCACTACGGACATGCCGCGATCATGGGCGGCTGTTACGGCGGCGACGATATTGGCGGAGCGACCACTGGTCGAGATCAGGATCAGCGTGTCGCCGGGCTGACCCAGGGCACGGATCTGTTTGGCAAACACGTCCTCGAAACGGTAATCATTGGCGATCGAGGTCAGTGTCGAGGCATCTGTGGTCAGGGCGATAGCCGGCAGCCCCGGTCGTTCCATCTCAAAGCGATTGAGCAGTTCAGAAGCGAAGTGCTGGGCATCGGCGGCCGAGCCGCCATTACCACAGACCAGAATCTTGCCTTCGTTTAACAGGCAGGAGGTCAAGCGTTCGGCAGCGGTGGCAATCGTCGGTGCGAGTACCTCCGATGACTGCAGTTTGGTCTCGACACTGTCATTAAAAATGCGTTTGATACGTGAAGTCAGGTCCATAGTCTTTCGTTAATATGTTTGCCGGCTCTGCTGGTTGGTTCAGTCAGCCTGAAAGGCATCCTTGATCCAGTGGATGTCCTGCTGCGCACCGATCGATATTACATCAAATCGGGCGGCTTGTGTCGCGTTGTGCCGCTGTTCCTGCAGGTACCGGGCGGCGGTGGCGAGCAGCCGGCTCTGCTTGCGCCGGTCGATGGATTCAGCGCCGCTGCCAAAGCGGGGGTTGGAACGATAGCGCACCTCGACAAAGACCAGATAATCGCCGTCCAGCATGATCAGGTCGATTTCACCCTGACGACTGCGATAGTTCCGGTCAATCAATTTGAGCCCTTGTAGTTGCAGGTAATCGCAGGCCATTAATTCGAAGTCTCGGCCCTTAACGTGGTTGACGGAAGGGTTACTGTTCATGGGGTCAGTCTGGGAAGGCCCTTATCGAACTGTGCCCATTTCAATGTCCGGTATATTTGCTGGTCCTCATTCAGGCTTAATATCCCGGTCATGCCGTTGACGCGTTCGTGTTTGAACATGCGCAGATAATCGAGTTGCGGTATCAGCTTATAGGCGTCTATGCCCAATGCAAAAAAACGTGTGTAGTCGCGCATTGGTTCCGGCCATAATGTGAGTATCTGGCGTTTTAATGGGTCCGGGGTTCTTTCCAGGGTCCAGGGCGTGTCACAGAAGACGATGTCATCCATATCACGGTCCGTATAGCGATCACGTTTGCCGGTGAATACATGCGAGGTGGCATAGACCGGCAGGCTGGAGGCATAGTGGAAACGTAGCTGTGGCCTTAATAGCCGTGCTTGGCGAGGAAAGGCGGCCATAAAGATAAAATCGGCATCCTGGCGTCGACGTGGTTCAAAGCGCAGATCCTGGTGTAACAGCGATTTAAGCTTGAGATATCGATGCTTGCTGATATCCAGCTCCAGCATCGCCTGCAGTTGTACCGAGAAGTCGTTCTTGTCACTGGGGTAAGTCTGTTGTTTCAGTAATGTTCCGCCCAGTTTTTCCCAATGTTCGGTAAAGGCTGCGGCCATACGTTCACCCCAGTCGCTGTTCGGGATGATGACCAGGGCCTGGTTGTGGCCATCCAGCCAGGCTTTTTCGGCGACCTGCTGGGCTTCCTGTTCAGGAGACAGGCCGAACTGGTATAAGCCGCTAGTGAGCTTGCCGGGTTCACTGTAGTTAAATGTCAGCGTTGGTACCGGCAGCTGGCCTTTGCGGTTCAGTTCGGAGACATCGTCCTTGTCCAGAGGCCCGACGATGAATTCTGCGCCCTCGCTGACGGCCTGATTATAGGCCTGGTTGATCGAGTCAAATCGGCTGAGATCATAGACACGTATCTCTGGCCGGTCCAGCGGGGTATCGCCCGGATTATCGTTGCCCGGCTCCCGGGCCTGCTGCTGGTAATAGGCGGCGAAAAAACCATCACGAATAACAGCCGCTGGTTTTTGATAGGGGCCATTGAAAGGTAATAACAGTGCGATGTGTTGCGGGTGCTGGGCCACCTTGCCCTGGCGAGCGAGCAAGGCGTCGAGGATCATCTGGTCAACGTTATGGTGCGGATAGTTCTGGTGCCAGCGGGCGATCAGCGTGGCCACGTCCAGTGGTCGGGACTGACTGGCCCTGGCGATACGCATCAGTTCCAGCCAGCCACTGAAGGTGTCGGGCGCCGGGGCGCTGGTAATACGGTTTAATGCCTCGTCTGGAATCGCCGCCAGCAATTGCCATATTTTATACTGGGTGGCCATCTGGGCCTCGGGATCGGTAATAAAGGTACTGCTCAGCACATAGTTTTGCGCCGCCTTGAGGGGGTTATTGCGACGACTGTAGGCCTCGGCGCGTAATTGATACAATTGCGCCTGCTGGGCATCGGTCAGTGCCGGCGGGATCGGCATGTCCAGGGCCTGCAAGGCATCGCCGGTACGATGATTGATCAGGGCGATGCGAGCCGCCAGCAATTGACGCCGCATCAGTTGTAGATCATGCAGTGTGGCGGGATTGATCTGTTTCAGTACGCGTTCGGCCTGCTCGGCGTGATTGCCCTGCAACAGCAGCGACGTGGCCTGGAGCAGGTATTCCGGCCGCTTCAGTTCGGAAGCAATTTCGGCCAACCGCAGGTAAGTGCGGGCAGCGGCCTCCAGGTTACCCTTTTCGACCTCTTTCTCGGCTTGCAGCAATAATTCACTGTCGGCGGGTACCGGGGAGACCGCCGGCGGCGCAGTGGCACAGCCGTTGAGGATAAGTGCTAAGATGGCCGGTAAAAATAACAGGCAGGTCTTTGATCGTATGTTCATCGCCGGGTATCTACTTTCATTAATCAGGTCAGCGTTACAGCCGGATTCAACGTCAGGTACGGTTAAAAACCCTGTTCCGGCGACACAATGTCGTCAAGTATCCGTGTGAGGCCGACGAGTGTCAATTGCTGCCGCTCTATATATTGTCGCCACGCCGATCGGTAACCTGGCCGATCTGAGTCCGCGTGCCGTTGATGTGTTACGCGGGGCCGATGTTATTGCCGCCGAGGATACCCGCCACAGCCGCGTGTTGTTCAACCAATACGCGATACACACACACTGTATCGCTTTGCATGAGCATAATGAAGCCCAGGTGCTCGATGGTCTGATCGAACGTCTCCGCACAAGAGAATCCGTGGTCCTGATCAGTGATGCCGGAACACCGCTGATCAGCGACCCCGGATACCGGCTGGTGCAGGCGGCGCAGCGGGCCGGTATCCGGGTGATACCGGTTCCCGGTCCCAGTGCGCTGATCGCCGCCCTGTCGGTATCCGGCCTGCCCAGCGACCGTTTTATCTTCGAGGGTTTTCTGCCGGCCAAATCGGTGGCAAGGCGTCAGGTGCTGGAACGGCTGGCTCACGAACCGCGCACGTTAATCTTTTATGAATCACCGCATCGCATTACCGAATCATTGCGGGATATGGCCGCCGTCTTCGGCGACGGACGCCGTGCAGTGCTGGCGCGTGAACTGACCAAACTGTACGAGACCGTGCTGAATGATACCTTGCAGGGTCTGTATGAACGGGTGCAGGCCGATGCCAACCAGCAAAAAGGCGAGATGGTGTTGCTGGTGCATGGTGCGGAAACCCAGGCCATCGATGCATCCGGGCTCATGGCCATACTGGAACCGCTGATAGATACGTTACCATTAAAACAGGCCGTGGCGCTGGCCGTGAAGATCAGTGGGGTGAACAAGAACAGGGTGTATGAAACGGCACTGAAAATAAAGGGCTTAAGGCCTGGATCTCAGGACTAGTGAGCGGTGGTGACACTATGATATGGGCTGAATACCTGCTGATGCCGGTGAAATTTTGGCGTGATTAATAAATCATGGTTAGTGGCCGCTATGGCGCCGCTGGGTTTTAGCGGCGGTTTCATAGCCCGGTATTTTTATCCTGACCAGCTGTTTCCGATATCCGACATCCCGGTGACGCTGATCGTGGTGACGTTGTCATTTCTTTGGTATTACGCGGATACGGAGGAACAGGGATTCCGCCGCCGTCCGTTACTGAATACCGCTATCATTGCGCTAGGCCTTATCGCGTTCCCATATTATTTTTTCAGCTCCAGGGGTTTTAGGGCGGGGCTGGTATTTAGTGCCGGCTTCATGATGGTTGTCGCTGGCTGGTATGCATTGAACTATCTGGGTATGATCGCCGCCGCAATTATTTTCAGGGCGTGACGATGCCCGCAGGGTGCTGTCCTCAGGTTGGATAACTAAATGATACTAATAGAGGTGATAAGGAGGACAAATGAGCACGGAAAAAAACCTGGAAGGGATTCGTGGATGGTTGATTCTGGTGGCGATCGGGGTTGTAGTCAGTCTAATCAGAATTTTGGCGTTGATTATGACGACCTATCCTGAAATATTGACCTCGGGTATCTGGGAGGCGCTGACGGTGGAAGGCAATGATGCCTTCCATCCCTTGTGGGCACCAATTTTGACGGCCGAGATCATCTTCAACAGTGCGCTGGTCCTGGCCTGGTTATACACAGCCTATCTGTTATTCAGTCGACGCAGGGGTTTCCCCAATTGGTACATTGGCATTGCCGTGTTCAGCCTGGTGCTGATCATCTGTGATGCCTTTGCTATCAAACTGGTGCTTCCGGATGAGCCGGTTTTCGATCCTGAAACATTGAAAGATGTCGCGCGTTCGGCGAGCATGGTGCTGATCTGGGTGCCCTATATGCTCGTTTCAAAAAGAGCCAGGGCGACGTTTACTAAATAGCCCCGCTAGCCAGATTGTAAGCAACAGGAAGTCTATGCGTCGCCGCGGGAGCAAAGCCTGTTGTATCTATGTACTCATTTCGCGTATCGTAGTTAACGGAGTCGGCCGGATAGTCGCTGTGCCATTGGGCATGGAGGAAAGTCCGGGCTCCACAGGGCGGGATGCCAGGTAACGCCTGGGCGGTGCGAACCGACGGAAAGTGCCACAGAAAATATACCGCCCGCCGGTTTCGTATCGGCGGGTAAGGGTGAAATGGTGCGGTAAGAGCGCACCGCGCTGGTGGTAACATCAGTGGCAGGGTAAACCCCATCCGGAGCAAGACCAAATAGGGGGGCATAGGCGTGGCCCGCGCTGTCCCCGGGTAGGTCGCATGAGGTGCATGGTGACATGTATCCCAGATGAATGACTGTCCATGACAGAACCCGGCTTACAGGCCGACTCCTTCATTTTTTTCATCGGTAGTCAATAGAGCGGTGGCTGTGTCTCTGCCGTTCTTTGTACCCGCCTGTGTACTGGCGCCGGTATCGGTCAGGTTCGTGGCGGTTCAGTTTTCGCTCCCATTTTTTGCCCAACATTCTTAATGTTAATTCTCAAGTACATTTGTTAAGCAAATGATTCAGAAAATGATTGGCTCCGAGTGTGTCTTCCAGTTTGGGTTGATTCTCCGTCCTTTGATGTAAGTCATTGTCAGATAAGGAGGATTTTCTTTGTTTCCGCGATGGTTTTTGCTTGACAGTGGATTTTCGAGGTATATAGTGTCGAAAAGTGGGTTATCGTGGTTAATTGTGGGCCACGGGCGAACGATAAAGGGGACAAGCAGTGTTTCGCGGCGTCAACGCATTGAATCTGGATACCAAAGGTCGCATGGCCATGCCGGCGCGCTACCGCGAGCAGTTGCTGTTGCAATGCCAAGGCCAGTTGATCGTGACCATCGATCGTGACCGCTGCCTGCTGGTATATCCCCAGCCTGAATGGGAACTACTGGAGCGCAAGCTGGTCGATCTCCCCAATCTCCAGGGACAGAACCGTCGACTGCAGCGGTTGATGATCGGCTATGCCACAGAATGCGGCATGGACGGCAATGGACGCATCCTGTTGCCCCCGCCCCTGCGCGAATTTGCCGGGCTGGAAAAACGGGTGATGTTGATTGGTCAGGGCATCAAGTTTGAATTATGGGACGAGCGTACATGGAATGACCGTTGCGAGGAGTGGCTGGCCGTGGGTGAAAAAGAAGGCCCGCTATCGGTAGAGCTGGAATCGTTATCACTGTAGGCCAATGACAGATTACACCGGTGATCATCGTCCGGTAATGCTGGAGGAAGTCATGGAGGCGCTGAATATCAGACCAGCAGGCATTTATGTCGACGCGACCTTCGGGCGTGGTGGCCATGCTGCGGCGATCTTACAGCGGCTGGGCGGGCAGGGACGCCTGCTGGCGATGGACCGGGATCAGGCAGCAGTGCAGGTGGCCAGGCAGCGTTTCGCCGGTGATCCGCGTTTTGATATTGAACAGGGTGCGTTCGCCGGCTTACGGACCGTCGTTGCAAGGCAGGGGCTGCTGGGTCGGGTCGATGGTGTCCTGCTGGACCTGGGGGTGTCATCGCCGCAACTGGATGATGCGTCCCGCGGTTTCAGTTTTCGTAATGACGGCCCATTGGATATGCGCATGGATCCGGGTGCGGGTATCAGTGCGGCTGAATGGCTGGCCCAGGCCAGCGAAAGCGAGATTGCTACGGTATTGCGTGAATTTGGTGAGGAACGTTATGCGCGCCGAATCAGCCGCGCCATCGTTACTGCACGGCAACAGGCACCGATCGAAACCACGGCGCAATTGGCGGCAATCGTCGCGGCGGCGAATCCAGCCTGGGAAAAAGGCAAGGATCCGGCTACGCGTAGTTTTCAGGCCTTGCGTATCCACATTAATCGCGAGCTGGAACAATTGCAGGCCTGTCTCGATGAAGTCATCGAGATACTGGCCGTTGGCGGACGCCTGGCGGTGATCAGTTTCCATTCGCTGGAAGATCGTATGGTCAAGCGGTTTATACGTCGCCAGTCACAGGGAGATTCCGTACCACGCGGTTTACCGCTGACCGGCAGGCAGCAGTCCATTCGCTTGCGCAGCCTGGGGCGTGCGCATCGCGCGACGGCACAGGAGGTGGAAGCCAATCCGCGGGCACGCAGTGCGGTGCTGCGCGTGGCGGAGAAGCTGCAATGATGTCGCATCGGCCTGTCGTGCTGGTGCTGTCGTTACTGATGGTCATGGCAACGGCGCTGGGTGTGGTGTATGGCAAGCATCAGAGTCGTCGCCTGTTTGTTGAGTTGCAGGCACTCAATGCCGGGCGTGATGCATTGGATATTGAATGGGGACGGCTGCAGCTGGAGCAGAGCACGCTGGCGACCCCGATCAGGATTGAGAATATGGCGCGGCAGCGCCTGGGCATGTTTGTTCCGGCGGCGGACAGGATAAAAATAATAAGACAATGAAAGCCGAAAAGGTTCATCTGATTCATCCGGCCCGCCATGGCGTGCTGTTACTGGCTGTCGTCCTGGCGGCAGGATTACTGTTATGGCGGGCGCTGGATTTACAGGTCTTGAATAATGATTTTCTGCAGGTTCAGGGTGATGCGCGATATTTGCGCGTTATCCAGATTGCGGCTAACCGGGGTGTGATCACCGATCGCCATGGTGAGCCGTTGGCTATCAGCACGCCGGTTGATTCGGTATGGGTCAATCCCGGCCAGCTGGATATTGTTGATCGTCAGTGGCAGCAACTGGCCGGATTGCTACGCACCCGTGTCGTTGCCTTGAAGCATAAACTGGCGGTACACAAGGGGCGCGAGTTCGTCTATCTGAAACGACATATCAATCCGGATGTGTCACAACAGGTGATGGCATTGCAAATCCCGGGTATCTCCCTGCAACGTGAATACCGGCGCTATTATCCGGCGGGTGAGGTGGCCGCTCATGTCGTCGGTTTTACCAATATTGACGATGCGGGCCAGGAAGGCATCGAACTGGCGTATCACGACTGGCTCAGCGGCACACCGGGTAGCAAGCGGGTTATCAAGGACCGGCTCGGCCATATTGTCGAGGATGTCGAAAGTATCCGCGAACCTAAGGCCGGCAAGGATCTGCACCTGACGCTCGATCGTCGATTGCAATATCTGGCTTATCGCGAACTGAAGGCCGCAGTACAGCAAAACAAGGCCCGCTCCGGTTCGGTCGTGATTCTGGATGTGCGCAGCGGCGAGGTACTGGCGGATGTCAATCAGCCCTCCTACAACCCGAATAATCGTGACACGCTACAACTGGATGCGATCCGGAACCGTGCCGTGACCGATGTCTTCGAGCCGGGTTCGACGATCAAACCGTTTACGGTGGCGGCGGCACTCGAGGCCGGTGCGATCAAGCCACTTACGGTGATCGATACGACGCCAGGCATGTTTCGCGTCGGTAATAAATCGGTACGCGATGTCCGCAATTACGGTGCCATCGATATCGCCACGATCATCAAGAAGTCCAGCAATGTCGGTGCCAGCAAGATCGCCCTGATGTTACCGCCGGCGAGGATGTGGGATCTGTTCAGCAAGGTGGGGTTCGGTGCCGGGACCGGTAGCGGCTTTCCCGGTGAGGTCGGCGGGCAGTTGTCTGATTTTCATAACTGGAACGATGTTGAACGGGCCACGCTGTCATACGGTTATGGCCTGTCCGTGACAACGCTGCAGCTGGCGCGGGCCTATGCCATGCTCGCTGATGGCGGTATTCTGCAACCGGTCGCGTATGTGTTATCACAGGATGCCGGCACCGCCACGCGAGTCATATCGGCGAAAAATGCCGCTCGGGTGATGACCATGCTGGAGACTGTGACCAGCACCGGTGGTACCGGGACACTGGCCCGGGTGCCCGGTTACCGCATCGCCGGAAAGACAGGGACGGTGCAGAAATACAGTGCCAGTGGATATTCCGATGAAGCATACGTAGCCCTGTTTGCCGGCGTGGCGCCGGCCAGCAGACCTCGTCTGGCGATGGTAGTGATGATCAACGAGCCAGGCAATGATGAATATTACGGTGGCCGTATCGCAGCGCCGGTGTTTGCCCGGGTGATGGCCGATGCCTTGCGCATGATCGGAGTAGCACCTGACACGGAAGTGCCACCGTTACGACGTGCAAATGCAGCAGACCGGCTTGACGGTCACGGTCAGGGGGCATGATGGTGATCAGCAGCGACCCTAAATATTCGACATCGCTGAGTCAGCTGCTTGCGGGGCTGGCGACGGTGGATAAAGATCAGGATCGGGAAATCACAGGTGTGGCCCTGGATAGCCGGCATGTACAGGCAGGAGACCTGTTTTTTGCCTGCAGTGGCGGCATGGCGCATGGCCTTGATTTCGCCTTGCATGCGGTCGAACAGGGGGCGGCAGCCATCGTCTACGACAGCCTCAGTCAACCGCGTGTCGCCGCTTTGCTGGCTGTTTTATCAGGCCCATCAGCAGAACGCTTGCCGTTATTTGCCGTGACTGATCTGGTCGAGCATGTCGGTGAGATAGCCGCCCGTTTCTACCATCATCCGAGTCGGGAGCAGTTTGTTATCGGGGTCACCGGCACCAATGGCAAGACATCCTGCAGCCATTATTTGGCCCAGGCCTTGAGTAGTCATGAGGGTGGTTGTGGTCTGATCGGTACTCTGGGTTATGGACTCTACGGTCAGCTGACACAGGGCCAGCATACGACACCGGATGCCGTGCATCTGCAGTCGGAACTGGCGATCCTGTGTGAAGGCGGTGCCCGCCGGGTTGTGATGGAAGTTTCATCGCATGCACTGATGCAGGGCCGCGTTACCGGCGTCAGTTTTGACGCCGCGGTATTCACAAACCTGAGCCAGGATCATCTGGATTATCACGGCGATCTGGATAATTATGCGGCGGCGAAACAGCGTCTGTTTCAGGTGCCCGGTTTGCGTTATGCCATCCTCAATCACGATGATAACTTTGGTCGTCGTTTGCAACAGTTGCTGGCGGGATCATCGGCGGCGGAACTCCAGGTTATGAGTTACGGTTTTGATCGCGGCGCGGATATCCACGCTGTGCCCAGGCGCTTTGATGCCGATGGTTTTGAGTTGCAGGTAGCAACGCCGTGGGGTGACGGGGTATTGACCAGTCAACTGCTGGGTCGTTTCAATGCCAGTAATCTTCTGGCGGCGCTGACGACATTGTTGTTAATGGATATTCCCCTGCAGCAGGCGCTGGCCAGCCTGGGGCAGAGTCGTGCTGTCAGTGGCCGTATGGAACACTTCGGCGGTGCCGCCGGCCAGCCACTGGTGGTGGTCGATTATGCGCATACCCCGGATGCCCTGCAGCAGGTCCTGCAGACCCTGCGTGAACATTGCCGCGGCCAATTATGGTGTGTATTCGGTTGTGGCGGTGATCGTGACCGCGACAAGCGCCCGAAGATGGGCGCGATTGCCGAACAGCTCGCTGACAGATTGATCATTACCGATGACAACCCCCGTCATGAAGCCGGAGAGATCATTATCGATGACATACTCGTCGGCATCAATGACCGGCAGCATGTCATGGTGCAGCGAGACCGGGCGGCAGCGATCACCCTTGCCGTGCAGTCAGCCACAGCCGGCGATGTCGTGCTGGTGGCCGGAAAAGGGCATGAGGAATACCAACTGGTCGGTGATCAGATACTGCCGTTCAGTGATCGTCGACAGGTCAGCCGCTTGCTCGGGGAGGTGGCGTGATGACGCGACCCACCACGATCCGCCTGTCTGACCTGCAGCAGCCACTGGCCGGGCGGCTTCAACAGTCTGGACAGTCTCATGTCAGTTTTTCCCGGGTGTGTACCGACAGTCGCGTACTGCAGTCAGGCGATTTGTTCGTTGCCTTGCATGGACCGAATTTTGATGGCCATGATTTTCTTGATCAAGCGCAACAGAAGGGCGCGGCGGCGGCATTGGTCAGCCGTTTTGACGAGCGGCTGCAGCTGCCGCAACTGCTGGTTGCCGATACCTTGCTGGCGCTGGGGCAGCTCGCGAGCTGGTGGCGTCAGCTGCATGCCATTCCGGTTGTGGCAGTGACAGGCAGCAACGGCAAGACCACGGTCAAGGAGATGCTGGCCTCGATCCTGCGCCAGCGTCATTCTGTCCTGGTAACCCAGGGCAATCTGAATAATGACATCGGTGTGCCATTGACATTGCTGGGTTTGAATGCCGGCCATGAATACGCTGTCATCGAAATGGGTGCCAGCAAGGCCGGTGATATTGATTATTTGACCCGTCTGGCGCTTCCGGATGTGGCGCTGATTACCAACGTCGCGCCGGCGCATCTGGAGGGTTTTGGTGATATCGCCGGCGTGGCGCGTGCCAAGGGCGAGATTTTCAATGGTCTGGGTCCGGATGGTACGGCGGTTCTGAACGCGGATGAGGTCCGGGTCGGCATCTGGCGGGTCATGACGGCTGACAAGCATACCATCAGTTTTGGTTTGCGTAACGAGGCCGATGTCACGGCCGTCGGCCTGGCGGCTGAAGCACCGCTGGGCTGTAGCTTCAAACTCTGTACACCGGCAGGGCAGGTCGATATCAGTTTGGTGCTGGTCGGGCGGCACAATGTCATGAATGCGCTGGCCGCGGCCAGCGCGGCACTGGCGCTGAACATCCCGGTGACTGACATCAAGGGCGGCCTCGAGTCGATGCGTCCGGTCAACGGCCGGCTGGCGCCGGCACCGGGCATCTTCGGTTCGCGCCTGATTAATGACACCTATAACGCCAATCCCGGTTCGATCTGTGCGGCGCTGAATGTACTGGTGTCCTGTCCGGGTGAAACCGTTCTGGTGCTGGGCGATATGGCTGAATTGGGTAATTCGGCCGCGGCACTGCATGAACAGGTCGGGCGTCAGGCCCGGATCAGAGGCGTCAAACGGCTGTACACCGTGGGCGAATATGCCGGACTGGCAGCCGGGACCTTTGGCTCCGGAGGGCAGCATTTCCCCGACCAGCAGTCCCTGATCGCAGCGCTGCAGCAGGACCTGGCCCACTGTGAAGGTGCCGGTTCGTGCACGATACTGGTCAAGGGTTCGCGTTCCATGCATATGGAACGGGTGGTCGAGGCCTTGACGACCAACGGTGAAGCACCGGGTGCGGGACAGGACAGCGTCAAACAGGCGCGGGTGGAGGGCTGATGTTACTGATTCTGTCCGAATATCTGGCCCACTACCACAGCGGCTTTAACGTCTTTCAGTATCTGACCCTGCGCGCCATTCTCGGGATACTCACGGCACTGGTGATTTCGTTTGTTATCGGTCCGATGATAATCCGCCGGCTGAGTCGATATAAGAATGGTCAGCCGGTTCGTGATGACGGTCCGCAGACCCATCTAAGCAAGGCCGGCACGCCGACGATGGGTGGCCTGCTGATCCTGATTGCGATCGCAGTCAGCACCGTATTGTGGGCGGACCTGTATAACCGTTACGTCTGGGTGGTACTGATCGTGACCCTGTTGTTTGGCTTCATCGGTTGGGTCGATGATTACAGAAAGTTGGTGCGACAGGATCCCAGGGGGCTGTCTTCACGTTATAAATATTTCTGGCAGTCTGTCATCGGACTGGGAGCGGCGTTGTATTTATATACCCATGTGAATTCCGCAATCGAGACGGCGTTGATCGTGCCCTTTTTCAAGGATGTGGTCATCGACCTGGGGCTGATGTATGTGCTACTGACCTATCTTGTCATCGTCGGTTCCAGTAATGCGGTTAATCTGACCGATGGTCTGGATGGCCTCGCCATACTACCGGCTGTCATGGTGGCCGGTGCCCTGGGTGTGTTCGCTTACGTCACCGGTAATGTCAATTTTGCTACCTACCTGGGAATTCCTTATGTCGCCGGTGTTGGTGAGGTTGTGGTGTTCTGTGGAGCTCTGGTCGGAGCCGGACTGGGCTTTCTGTGGTTTAACACCCATCCGGCCCAGGTTTTCATGGGTGATATCGGTGCCCTGGCGCTGGGCGCGGCACTGGGGATCATCGCCGTCGTCGTTCGCCAGGAACTGGTGTTATTTGTCATGGGCGGCGTGTTTGTCATTGAGACGATATCGGTCATCCTGCAGGTGGTGTCGTTCAAACTGACAGGGCGTCGTATCTTCCGTATGGCGCCGCTGCATCATCATTTTGAGTTGAAGGGCTGGCCGGAGCCGCGCGTTATCGTGCGCTTCTGGATAATCACTATCATCCTGGTGCTGGTCGGTCTGGCGTCGTTGAAGATTCGTTGAAATGAGCGGGATGACAGCAGTATCGGTGGTCAGCGTAAACGGGCTTGCAGAGCAGACAGGGTTTATGAGCAAACAAAACGATAGATCATTTGTGACCCGGGGTAAAATCCTGGTCGTCGGCATGGGCAAAACCGGTCTGTCCTGTGTTCGTTTCCTGCTCGCGCAGGGCCTTGATGTCGTGGTTTGCGACAACCGTGACAGACCGCCGGCGCTGGCAGAGATACAGCAATTATTGCCGTCGGAGGCGATTCAAACGGGCCCCTTTGATGCCGGAGCCTTTAGTGCCTGTCGTCAACTGGTGCTCAGCCCCGGCGTTTCATTACAGGAAGAGACTGTGCAGACGGCAGTCAAACAGGGTGTTGAGGTGATCGGTGATATTGAATTGTTTGCCCGTCATGTCAA
>Ga0210101_1000200_pt1 | contig 21897 bp, 20 predicted proteins | sample Muzzi_PWC_D1_FD_185534 | JGI IMG/M metagenome (GOLD analysis project Ga0210101, IMG submission 185534) | Wetland microbial communities from San Francisco Bay, California, USA, that impact long-term carbon sequestration - Muzzi_PWC_D1 (SPAdes) | ecosystem: Environmental > Aquatic > Marine >... | reverse complement strand
TATCTGATGAATTTGCCGGAGAATACCGGCCGATGCTATCTCGGGAACATTGACTGGTGATGAAGGTATCCAGGGGCATACGCAACAATCTTCGCTTCCTGATTGCCGAAGTCCGTTCCCAGGTCGCCAATTTGCAGACCTGTCTTGAGACCCCGTCGGTAAACGTGGCCCGGCGTATCCTTGACCGCAGTGGCTATGCCTATAATCTTATGCTGCGGATACACGACAGCTGTCATAACCAGGTCGTGAAGACGGCAGGGGCCGCTGCCGGTATCGCCCCGTTACGGGCCATTGAATCGATCGCGACCGACCTGGAACGTATTACCGGTCTGTGCCGTGAGGCTGTTCAGCAGCTGGATCCGCTGCACGAGCGGCGTTGCCCCGGTACGGGCACCTCCACGGCCATGCTGGACAGAATCACCGGCGGGCTTGAGCTGATTGAACACGCGATCTATCAAAACGATACCCGGCTGGCCCTCAAGATCGGCCGGATCAAGCCGCGCCTGGACAAGGCCAGCAAGAAACTGGTGGAAAAATACACCGCGGGACTGAAACGCAAGAAACACACGGAAGACCTGGTCGCCGGGCTGTTCCTGGCCCATGGCATTCAACAGATGGGTGATGCCATGCTCAATATCAGCGAAGCAGTGATATCCGCCAATCTTGGACAGCCCATTAATATAGACCGCTATCATTCGCTGCGCGCCTCGATGGAGCAGCTGCAGACAGAGAGTGATCCTGCGGATCTGGTGGTCGAACCGGTCGCGGAAACCCGTTCCGGCAGCGGTATATCGGCTATCAGTGCGCCGGGACAGGAAGATGGCGCCTGTGTCGCCATTTACAAGGACGGCAAAAAGCGCAAATTGCAGGAGGAGCGCAGGGGCCTGGTGAACTGGCAGGAAATCTTCCCGGGGCTGGCGCCGAGGATACTTTCCTATCACAAGCGCGGCCAGTCTGCCGCGTTGTTGATTGAGCACCTGGCCGGACTGACATTCGAGCAGATTTTGTTGCATGAGCCCGGCGCTCTTCTCAGGCAGACCCAGCGGCAGCTGCATCGCACGCTGGGAAAGATATGGCGCGAGACGCGGACCCCCAAACCGGTCTCCGCCGAATACATGCGGCAGCTCTCAAGACGCCTGGAGGATGTGTATGGCATCCATCCGGAGTTTCGGCAAACAGATTGCCGTATCTGCGGAAAATCCGTGCCGTCGTTTGGCACCTTGCTGAAGCAGGCGCATGGCCTTGAAGCAGGTATCAGGGCGCCTTTTTCCGTCTATATCCATGGCGATTTCAATGTCGACAACATCATCTACGATCCGCTGGAGGGGAAAATAAATTTCATTGATCTGCACCGCTCACGCTACATGGACTACGTGCAGGATGTATCGGTCTTTATGGTCTCCAATTACCGCTTGCAGGTTTTTGACGCACCACTGCGCGCTCGCATCCTGATGCTGACCCGGGCGTTCTACCGTTTTGCTGCGGACTTTGCCCGCAAGGCCGGTGATCCGACGTTTGAGCTGCGCCTGGCGCTGGGCCTGGCACGCTCCTTTGCCACCTCCACACGCTTTATCCTTGACAAGTCACTGTCACGCGCTATGTTCCTGCGGTCGCGTTACCTGCTCGAACAGGTGCTGGCGGCAGATCTGAAGGAGCCGTCATTGTTCCGGGTTCCGGTGAAGGAGATTTTCATTGGCTGACTACAGGATCGGTGTCATCGGCATTCCCGGGAAATGGTCCACGGAAATCCTGGCCGATGCCGTTGCCGCCAGGACCGGTCAGCGGCTGGTGATCGATATGGGGGCAGTCAGCCTTGACCTGGAGCGGCAGCGGCTGTTGTTCGAGGAACAGGATCTATGTCAGCTGGATGCCTTGATCGTCAAGAAGATCAGTGCCAGCTACAGCCCCGCAACCCTGGATCGACTGGAACTGTTGCGCGTCGCCGAACAGGCCGGGGTGCGGGTCTTCAGCCGGGCGGAAAGCATGCTGCGCCTGATTGATCGCCTCAGTTGCACGGTTACCCTGCGTAATGCCGGTATCCCCATGCCGTCAACCCGTGTTACCGAGGATGTTGGGGCGGCACTGGCGGCGGTGGAGGCGTATGGCAGTGCTGTGTTCAAACCCCTGTATTCCACCAAGGCACGTGGCATGTGTGTGATCGACGCGCGCCGTGACCAGTCTGAAGTCGAGCTGGAAATTCGCGCCTTTCAGGCAGAGAATCCGATGATGTATATCCAGCAGAAAATCGAGTTGCCGGGAAGGGACCTGGGAATGGTGTTCCTTGGTGGTGAATATCTGGGCAGCTATGCCAGGGTGTCGCAGGACGCTGCCTGGAATACCACCATTCACAGCGGTGGCCGGTATGCCCCGCATACCCCGGCGGATGAGGTGATAGAACTTGCACGACGCGCCCAGGCACTGTTTTACATGGACTTCACCACCGTGGATGTTGCCGAAACGGACAGTGGTCCGATCGTGTTCGAGGTGTCCGCCTTCGGAGGGTTCCGCGGCGCCCTGGAGGGTATTGGCATTGATGCGGCCGGTCTGTATGCAGATTATGTAGTGCGACATTTGACGCTATGATCAGGGCAGGGGGTGACGATGGGCTACACAGTAGCAGCCGCCATGAGTGAGTTACACAACGGTGCCGAGTTGTGCGCTGACGCACTGTACCTTGCACTGGGCGAATGTGTGTTGAGGGTGCGTTCCAATTCCGCGGAACTGCTGGCAGAGCTTGCCGGTTATTTCTCGCATGTCGCAACTGATGCAGTGACACCTGATATCGACATCATTGCTGTTGAACGCGATGCGCCGGAGCTGGGTATCGACTTTATTGACTGGAAACGCGAAGCAGGGAAGAGCGGACGCAAGGATTCCTACGCCGATCTGCCGGGCGGACGCCTGGTCCGCAAGGTGCGCACCGGTATGGTGTTTCTGCAGAGTGAGCGTTACCGCATCGCCGCCGGACCCTGCAGGAAATACGATAACCAGGTCATCAACTTCATCAACTCGCAGTACATGAACTGGTTGCAGAATCGTGGCTGGCTGATCTGCCATGCTGCCGGACTGGTATACCGCGACAAGTGTCTCGGCATTGCCGGTTTCTCCGGTGGCGGCAAGTCAACCCTGATGCTGAATTTGCTGGACAATGATGAAGTTTCTTACCTGACCAACGATCGCCTCTTTCTGCATGCGGGTTCCGGTGCGGTACTGGCTCGCGGGATACCGAAATTACCGCGTATCAATCCCGGTACCATCGTCCATAACAAAAAGCTGCACAGCCTTATTCCTGCACAGCAGCGCGATGCCCTGCTGCAGCTGCCGGCTGCAGAGCTCTGGGAACTCGAGGAAAAATACGACGTTCATGTCGACCGGGTTTATGGACCCGGGCGGATCAGGACCGAGGCCAGTCTTGAGGCACTGCTGATTCTTGACTGGCAACGCGACAGTGACAGGACACTGCAGGTTGAACAGGTGAATCTGGCGGAACATCACGATCTGCTGGGCGCCCTGATGAAATCGCCCGGTCCGTTCTACCAGCATCCGGATGGTTCCTTCCAGCAGGACACTGCAGCCTTTGATGAAGCTGCCTATCTGGAGGCACTCGAGAACGTGACGGTCTATGTCGCCCGGGGGCGCACTGATTTTGCCACCCTGGCAGGCCGCTGTCTGTCAGATTTGCTGACCTGATGACCTCTGGTATATTCGCCCTGTTGCAGATGCGCCTTCACATTCACGAATCGCGGCGAGACGCCGCACCTGCAGGTACATCAACAGTGCCAGGAGCGCCATCCCATCGCGCTAATTCGCGGCGAGGAGCTGTGCCTGTATCAGGCACTGGGTACAATGGATCGGGACAAACTGAAACGAGGTAAACTGACGATGACACGAGAACTTCTGCTGCTGCGCCATGGCAAGTCCGACTGGAATACCGGAGTCGACGATTTTGATCGCCCGCTGATAGACCGTGGAAAACGCGGCGCCCAGCGTATCGGGGCATGGCTTGCGCAGCAGAAACTGGTACCTGATGTAATCGTGACATCGCCCGCGGAACGCGCACTGGTCACGGCCCAGAAGGCCTGCAAGTCCATGGGTGAGGGTGATCAGGGTATCCGTATGGATAAACGCATTTATGCGGCCGATCTCGATGCACTGACCGAGGTGCTTGCGGACTGTCCGCCGGACGCGTCACGAGTCATGCTGGTCGGCCATAATCCGGGGCTGGAGGAATTGATTGTCTGGCTGGCCAGTGAAACCGTGGCGGTACCGATAGACGGCAAGCTCCTGCCGACAGCGACCCTCGCCAGATTACAGATGCCGGATGACTGGCGCGAACTGGTCGAGGGATGCGCCCGTCTGCTCTCCATTACGCGATCGGCGACGCTGCCGAAGAAATTTCCCTACCCAGCGCCGGACGGCAAGGAACTGCGCGACCGGCCGGCTTACTACTACACCCAGTCATCCGTGATTCCCTACCGTTTACGGGATGGTAAACCGGAAATACTGGTCATCGCGTCCAGCAAAAAGAATCACCTGGTGGTCCCCAAAGGTATCAAGGAACCTGGGCTGACGCCCCGTGAATCAGCGGCGATGGAGGCACTGGAGGAGGCGGGCATCGAGGGCGAGATTGGTGATACCGAACTCGGTAGCTATACCTGCGAGAAGTGGGGTGCCACCTGTACCGTTGCTGTTTATCCCATGAAAGTCACCCATGTGATACGCAAGAAAGAATGGGAAGAAAGTCACCGCGGGCGCCGCTGGGTGAGTCCGGAAAAGGCCGCCAGGCAGCTGCATCAGAAAGAACTGAAGCCGCTGGTGAAGAAGCTGGTGGCGTCGCTCTGAACGATGGCCAGATTGATCGCGGCGCTGGTTCGACATGGCGACTACCGGCAGATGGCGAATACCCCCAGTGCTCATCAACCCTGGCCTCTCACAGGCGAGGGGGAAACCCAGGCGCGGCAAGGTGCGCAACACCTGCATGAAACGATCGTCCGCAATGACTGGGAACTGGTGCCGTGTATCGATTCATCCAGGATGCTGCGTGCCTGGCAGACGGCTGTGATATTCGCAGAGCGTCTTGCCGAACGGGCTGCATCCACGCCGCCTGTAGTGAGTTATGACGCCCTGGCTGAAAGGAGTGTCGGTTGTCTGGCTAACCTCACAACCGTACAGATCGAGTCCGTATTGCAGCAGGATCCGCGCGTCGCCGTTCCACCCGCCGACTGGAAGGCGGACAGTCATTACCGCTTGCCGTTACAGGGTGCCGAATCCCTTCTGGAGGCGGGTGAGCGGGTTGCCCGGCACCTGTCACAGTCGATGGCGGCGCTGCCAACGGGTGATCATGACAGAATCAAGATCTTCATCGGCCATGGTGCCGCCTTTCGTCATGCGGCCTTTCATCTCGGGGTGCTGGCGCTCAGGCAACTCAGGCAACTCAGCATGTATCACTGCCGGCCGGTCCTGATTGAATATCTTGCGGCAGGCCAATGGCGCCATATCGAGGGAGAATGGAAGCTGCGCTCGGGGTTCAGCCGGTTTACAGACTAGTACTGCCTCAATCTAATAAAGACGGATATGATTGCCACGGAAGCACACGGAAAAACACGGAAGAATAACTACCATAAAATACTTTTTTCCGTGTACTTCCGTGGCTATTAAATAAATTGGGTGCCCAACGTAATATCGTTCAGCATCCGTTTTTTCAGGTTGAAAGAGCACTAGTATTCTTTCAAATTGGTATCACCGGGTATCGGTTTTTCAATTGCCACGGAATCCACGAAAGAACACGGAAGGATAAATGCTTTTAAAAAATATTTTCGTGTTCTTTCGTGGATTCCGTGGCGATAATGATTCTTTTATCAGATTGAGCCGGTAATAGTCGGAAATAGTCATGCAGCTGAAGGCGTCATACAAATATCTCCCGCAATACAAGGGGACATCCTGGATCGAGGCCAGCCTTCCCGAGCAGGGGCAGGTGTGGATGCTGGGCAAGCAACAATCCGTCAAGAAAGACGACTACCACGCTGCGGCCTGTGCGGAGGAAATGCACAAGGCAATCGGGCAGCAGCCGTGGCAATGGCCGAAACGTCCCCTGTTTTTCATTTCCGATATGCATGCCGATGCAGATGCCTTCATTGCCTCGCTGGTTGCTTCCGGCGGTGTGGAGAAGACCGGTCCAGGGGACAAGGATTTCAAGCTCACTCGCGAAGGCAGAAAGGCACGATATATCATCGGCGGAGACTGCTTTGACAAGGGACCGAGCACGCTGCGCCTGTTGCAGGTCATCCGGTTGTTGATCGATCGCGGTGGTGATGTTCAACTGCTGGCAGGCAATCATGATATTCGCATGATGGTCGGAATGCAGGCGATCGGCGCGGAGCGAGATCCGAGAGTCGACCACTTTTTTATCCGCATGGGTCCGAAGATGATTCCCTTTCTGGCCGAGATCCGCGATCACTACCTGCAGGGAAAAAATGCACTGCGCGGGATACCGGATACCCGTGAGTGCAGACGACAGCTCTATCCCCCGAAAAGCTGGTTCCGGGAGTTTCCGCAGCTGGCCGCCTGGGCGATGCCGGAGGCAACCATCGAACGCGAGGTGAAACGGCTGCGCAAGAAGATGAAAGTCTTTGAAGCGGAGTGTGGGCAGGCGGGACTTGACCTGCGCACGGTGTACGCGGCCGCAAAGAAATGGCAAGCGATGTTTTTACATAAAAAAGGTGATTACGCGTGGTTTTACAAACGCATGAAGCTGGGTCGCCGCGAAGGTTCATTTATTTTTGTCCATGCGGGCATCGACGACCGCATGGCCAGGCTGATCAGCGAAAAAGGAATGAAGCATATCAACCGGGAATTTCGCAGGCAGATGTACAATGACCCGTTTGATTTCTACTATGGCCCGATGGCCAATATTATTCGTACCAAGTATCGTTCTGTCGACAGGCCCCTGACCCGGCGTGGTGTCAAGCTGCTGAGGAATAAAGCCGGCGTGCATGCCCTTGTTCACGGTCATCGCAACCTGCTGCATGGGCAACGTGTCATGTTGAGAAAGGGTATGGTCAACTTTGAATGCGATACCACGCTGGATCGTAATACCAGGGCCAGGGAGGGCCTGCAAGGCCCGGGGGCAGCGGTCACCATCTTCAGGCCGGAAGGAGTGGTGATGGGTATCAGTAGCGACTATCCTTATGTAAAGGTGTTCGAGCCATCATCAATCAGTTCCTAGATGAACATTTTCCATCCGGCTGCGTTTGGCGGGGAAATGCTGACAACAGGTCGCTAAACGATGAAAAGTGGGAAAAGAAATTTCCGCCACCAGTCACTGCAGGATGGACAGTCCATTCAGGATATCCTGCGCGCCATCAACAGCGGTATTTCCAGGGGTAAAATCACCTTCAGCGATGAAGATGGAAAAATTGTCCTGCGACCTGAAGGCCTGCTGGACCTCAAACTGACCGCTACCCGGGAAGACAACCGCAATCGCGTTACCATCCGCATCAGCTGGCAGGTGGAGGATGACGGAGTGAAAAAGAAGAAGTCATTATCCGTGAAGTAGGAGACAACGTGGCGGCTGTTCATGGACGCGGAGGCAAATTTTCTGAACTTGGCCGGACTTGTTGAGAGACTTTTTACAAAGTCGTCATAACTTGTTATCTTTTATTCATGCGCGCAATCGTGACCAGGCATTATAAAACGCTGATAAATGCCGCTGAGGAGATTCTCGGGTGGGGTGATTCACCGCCCCAGCGTGGCTGGAAGGCAGATGTTGTCTTCGTCGGCTCACGCTTGCGCAAGCTCGGGCTCAACTTCGATGCCATCTACTCAAGCGATCTGGAACGCGCCAGGCAGACTGCGGTGTTTCATGCCCGTCGCCTGGGTATCGATCTTGTCCAGGATACACCGGCGCTGAACGAGGTCAACTACGGGACCTTCTACAAAAAGAAAAAGAAGTGGGTTGCTGCACATTGTCCGCAATACAAGACGGACCCGGATTTTATCTATCCGGAAGGTGAAAGCTTTCGCCAGATGCAAGCCCGAAGTGTTCACTACCTGTCGCAACTGGCAGAGGAAAAGCCGCAACAGACCATTCTGGTTGTTGCTCATGCCGGCGTCATCAGGGGGTTGATCAGCCATTTTCTCGGTCTGAACTATGCGCAACATCTCAAGCACAAGGTGTCGCACCGCTACATCGGCGATTTCCAGTTTGAAGGAAAAAACTGTGTGCGCTACGACGAACTGGGCAAGCCCTCCGGATTTGTGACTGACGCGGCTATTGAAATACCCTTTTCCTGTCCCGTCGTGAGTGTCCCGGCCATTTCAGCAGAATTGAAGCCGGCATCCGGGTTATCTATCCAGCCCGTTATCGGCACTCTGGGTGGCTAGGCGGCGCGCTCGGATAATTCATCAGGCATGACGGATTTTGCCATGCGCTTGGAGAAGTAGTAAATGCGTTTCAGCTTCTCGATAATATCGATCTCCAGGGTATAGGCCGCCAGCCGGTTCGGTTCTGCAGCAACCAGGCGCCTGGATTCGTGCATGGCCGCGGATTCCATCAGGCGGCTGATGTCTGATTTCATGGCAATCACTTCCTGGGCGGCCTGCTGGTCATTTTCCATGACCGCATCAATGGCCAGATCCGCCGTCGTCGTGACGACATCATGCAGTTTGCGAAGCATCTCGCGTGTTTCCTTGCTGATCGACACCTGCTCGTCGATTCCCTCATTGCCCAGGTAGACCATATCGGTTTCGACGATGTCGCCGATATTTTCCAGGTCGTTGGTGGCATCCATGAGTTTGATCAGCACCCGGGTCTGCTGCTCTGTCAATGCCTTCTGGCTGATGCGTCCGAGGTAGGTCACGATATGACCATGCAGGATATCGACCTCGTCATCGATCTTGGCAATGCTTTTCAGCAATGGCCGGTCACCGTTGATGATGGCGGGCAGAATACCCTCCAGCATTTCCCTGACACGTTCACCCATGTGCCCGATCTCGAGGCGTGCCCGATCGAGTGCCAGCGAGGGCGTCTCGAGGAGTTCCTCGTCAAGATATTTCGGCCTGGCGATGATCATCTCCTCGACCGGTCTATCCGGGATGAGCCTTTCCACCAGGCGGGCAAACTGGCTGGTGAAACCGATAAAGATGATCGTATTGGCGACATTGAATATGGTATGCGCATTGGCAATCTGCCGTGGCGTCTCCGAGGCCAGCCTCTCGGCACCCGTCAGCTCCGGGTGAACCGGCGACAGCCAGGTCACAAATTGCGCAAGCTGCGGGATAAACCAGACCCACAACAGCACGCCGAATACATTGAACAGAACGTGCACCGTGGCCGCCCGCACGGCCTCGCGGGGCTTGCCGATTGCGGCCAGCATGGCGGTTACACAGGTACCGATGTTGGCACCGAAGGCCAGCGCGATACCGGCCTGCAGGGTAATAAAACCCTGGGCAGCCATGACGATGACGATACCGGTGGTTGCCGAGGACGACTGGATCAGGCCGGTAAAGACGGCCGCCACCAGTATGCCGATCAGCGGATTTTCCATGGAGGTCATCAGGTCGAGAAACGGCTGGTAACTGCGCAACGGGTTCATGGCTTCGCTCATGACACTCATGCCGAAGAACACCAGTCCGAGTCCCATCAGCATGCCGCCGTATTGCTTGATCTTTTCCTGTTTGGAAAAGAACAGCATCCCGAAACCGACGGCCACCATCAGCAGGGCGGCCTTGGTCACCTTGAAGGCCACGATCTGGGCAGTGATCGTGGTACCGATATTGGCGCCCATAATGACACCGATGGACTGCGACATGGACATCAGGCCGGCGGTGATGAAACCCACTACCAGTACCGTGGTGACCGAGGAGGACTGGATAACGGCGGTTACGAATGCCCCGGTGGCCGCCCCCATGAAGCGGTTGGTGGTGAGTTTCGCCAGGATGATCTTCATGCGCTCGCCGGCAACCGCCTTGAGCGCATCCGCCATTTGATCCATGCCGAACAGGAACAGGGCCAGTCCGCCAAACAGCGTCATACCCATGGTCCACCAGTCGATGCCACTGTCCGCGGCGGTGGCGGCGCAGGCCGGAGTGACCGCAAGCACAGCCAGCGCGGCAAGCGCTGCTAACAGCCAGCGAGGCGCTGACTTGTCCAGATCTGCAAGCCGGAAACTACTGTACATTCGCTATCCCCCTCAACAACCGTTTGTTATTTGCATGGATCGAGCTGTAGCCGTAACCGGTATTTTGGCAGGCTCTGATTCATTACGATTTCGTCATCCCGGCCTGCGCCGGGTTGGCGAATCAATCAGAGCTTCCTTGGGTTTATGGATCCAGTCACGGCGATTCGTTAGTGCCATCTCAGGACTTCGTTTTTTTTCCGTCCTTGACAATCATGACCGGGACAGGGGCCAGGCGCACCACCTGTTCCGCCTTGGAGCCCAGCATGGCACGTGCAAGCCCGGTGCGTCCCTGGCTGCCCATGACGATCATCCGCGCGTTGATTTTCTCCGCCGACTCGAGTATCCGGTTGACCGGCAGCCCGACAACCAGCATGGTCGTGGCGTGTGCAATCGCATGCAGCCCGGAGTGTTTTTTCTGCATTTTGATGAAAAATTCTTCCAGCATGTCGGCAGCGACGTCTTCCATGCGTCGCAGTTGCTTGTCTTGCCCCTTGACGGAATAGTAACCCGGTGCCTCGCTGAGGTCATGAACGACGTGCAGTATGACGAGGCTGCAGTCCAGCTTATCCGCCAGATCGGCCGCACAGATCAGCGCGGTTTCCGAGTGGGGCGAAAAATCAACGGGTACCAGGATGGCTTCTTTTTTGTCCTTTTTTGTCATTTTACACTCCGTACAATGGTTGACTCGGTCTCTGTCGGTATGCCGGCAGGTACAGGTTGCAGATCACTGCTTGTGTTTCAGGCGATTGTGAAAGTGATCCAGCAGTTTCTGGCGTAACTTGGCCTGCTGGTGTTTCGATGCCGCGGCCATGCGTTTCTGTGCCAGTTGAATGAAGGTCTCCTGTGAGCTGAGTGTTTTTTTGCCACTGGTATCCTTGCGCTCGATGTAGCTGCCATCTGACTGCATTTCCCAGACGTCCTTGCGGCTGGACAGCTGCACATCGATGATCAGGCGCAGTTCCTGCCGCAGCTTCGGGTCCTCAACGGGTGTCACGACCTCCACGCGGCTTTCCAGATTGCGCGTCATGAGATCGGCGGAGCCGATGAAATACTCTTCCTCGCCCTGGTTATGAAAGAAATAGATCCGGGCATGTTCGAGGAAGCGACCGATGACACCAATGACCTGGGTCGTTTCCGTCAGACCGGGGAGTCCCGGTCGCAGGCGGCAGGTGTCGCGGACAATGAGGTCAACCTTGACGCCCGCCTGCGAGGCGCGATACAGGGCCCGGGTAATATCCACGTCTTCCAGCGCATTCATCTTGAACTGAATCAGTCCCGGTGTCTCTGCGCTATGCTGCTTGATCTCCCTCTCGATTTTTTCCAGCAGGGTCTTTTTCAGGGTATAGGGCGAGGTCAGTATCTTGCGGTAGCGGGGAGGCGGGGAATAACCGGTCAGGTAATTGAACAGCTCGGTCAGGTCCTGGGCGATGTCATCGTCACAGGTCAGCATTCCGAGATCGCAGTACAGGCGTGCGGTACCGGCATGGTAGTTCCCGGTTCCGATATGTGCATAGCGCCGCAGGCCATTGTAATCCTTGCGTACCACAAGGATAACCTTGCTGTGGGTCTTGAGACCCACGACCCCGTAGGTGACATGGATACCGGCCTGCTCCATGCGCCGTGCCCAGCGTATATTCGCGGCCTCATCGAAACGCGCCTTGAGTTCAACCAGCACCGCCACCTGCTTGCCGTTGCGCGCGGCATTCACCAGAGAATCGACAACGGAGCTGTCCTCGGATGTGCGGTACAGTGTCATCTTGATGGCCAGCACCTTGGGATCTTCACTGGCGGTGCGCAGGAAACGCTCCACGCTGGTCGTGAACGATTCATACGGGTGCTGCATTAACAGGGCGCCGCGTTCCCGGATGATGTGAAAGATATTGCGGGGATCGTGCACCAGCCGGGTATGTTCAACCGGCTTGTGGGGCGGATCATGCAGTTCCGGGAAATCCAGGGCGGCAATCTCGAACAGGTCGCGCATCGCCATCAGCGATTCAATGCCGTACACATCGGCCCCCTCGTCCAGCCCGAGTTCGGCGGCGAGCATGCCCTTGTGCGTCGGATTCATGCCTTTTTCAATCTGTAGACGGACAATGGGGGCAAAATGACGGTCACGCAGCTCGGTTTCGATCATTGCCAGCAGGTCGTCTGCCTCCTCTTCCTCGCTTTCCACGACGGCGTTGCGGGTCACCCGAAACAGTTCACAGGTGATGATCTCCATGCCTGGAAACAGCAGGTCGATGTTTTGAGTGATGACGTCCTCGAGTCTTACATAGGTATTGCTTTCATCCACACGCAGAAACCGGGGTGCGATCTCCTTCAGCATGGGCACCTTGACACGTGCGTAATGAGACAGGCTGCCACCCGGATAACGCAGTGAAACCAGAAGGTTCAGCGCCAGATTGGAAATAAAGGGAAAGGGATGCCCGGGGTCCATGGCCAGGGGTGTCAGCAGCGGGAAGATATTGGTGATAAATGCGCTCCGCAGCCGTTTCTGTTCATCCTGTTTCAGATCGACATAGCGACTGATCTGAATTCCCTGTGCATCCAGCAATTCAAGCAGATGTCCGTAAATACGGTTCTGCTCCCGGTGTAGATCCCGCACAATCTTCTGGCTTTCCTGCAGTTGTTCTGCTGGCGTACGGCCATCCACAGAGGGGGTACGGATGCCGGCAGCAATCTGTTGTTTCAGCCCGCCGACCCGCTTCATGAAGAATTCATCGAGATTGCTGCTGACGATGGCGAGAAACTTGACGCGTTCCAGCAAAGGGGTGGCTTCATCCGCCGCCATGTGCAGTACACGACGATTGAATTCCAGCCAGGTCAGTTCCCTGTTGAGGTACAGTCCGGGGTCATCCAGATCGATTGTTGGTGGGGATTTTGCTCTTGCCGTTCTGGTCGCCGGCTTCCGGGTGGCTGGCGCCTTGCGGGTGGCTGGCGTATTACCGGCTGTTTTCACGCCGGCCGCACTGCGTTTTTTCGGGGATTTGGTGGTCGACCCACTCGCTGCTGTTGTTTCCGGGGGCTTTTGCATTGTTAAAGTCATCCGTTAGAGTTACCTTTTAGTGTATCAGGTTGAACAAGCAGTTAGGAAGCCATCCAGGGACCGCTAAACCCTTTCCGGGTATGAGCGGGGCCGGGTCCAGGGTTGTAGACCTGGCTGCGAGCGGGACCATTGGTCACAATAATTCCACTGGAGTGGTCGCCGTTTACCTGAATCCTCGAAGGCGGGCAGTGTATGGAAGGACTGATACAGGAGCTGGGATTGTACTGGGAGGCAACCAGGGCCTTTTTTGCCTTCGATACCGCGCGCCTGGCAGAGCCTGACATGATCGTTCGCCTGAGTTTCCAGGCGTTGCTGCTGTGCGGCTCGGCGTTCTTCTCCGGCTCTGAAACCGCATTGTTCTCCCTTTCCCGCCTCGACCTGCAGAAACTTCGCCGCGAACGCAACCGCCATACCGAGACCCTGCATGCCTTGCTGGATCAGCCGCGACGGCTGATTATTTCCATTCTCTGCGGCAATGAACTGGTTAATATTGCCGCCGCTGCAAACATGACAGGGATACTGGTGGTCCTGTATGGCGGTGAACGAGCCGGCTGGATCAGTGTCCTGGTGATGGTCCCGTTGCTGCTGCTGTTTGGCGAGGTGACCCCGAAGACCATCTCGGTTTCAAACCCGGTGCGTGTCAGTACCGGCATCGTTGCGTCTCCCATGAGCGTGTGGGTGCGACTGGTCTCGCCACTGGTCTGGGTGATCCGCGGTATTGCCGACCGTATTACCACGTTGATTGTCGGTGAGGAAAAGGCCGCCGAGAATATCCTGCAGCTGGACGAGTTTCGCACCCTGGTAGAGGAAGTTGCCAAGGAAGGTGAACTCAATGCCACCGAACGCGCCCTCATTTACAACCTGCTGGAGGCCGGGGATACGGAAGTTGTGGAAATCATGACGCCGCGGACACGCACGGCATTCCTCAATGCCGAAATGTCGGTACCCGAGATGATTGATCGGTTTCGCGGCTACCGTCATCCGCGGGTCCCGGTGTTCCGCATGCACCGCGATAATCTGGTCGGTTTTGTACATGCCGAGGACATCCTGCGGCTGGTGCTTGACGATACCGATCTGTCAACACTGGTTCCGGAGGACATTATGCATACGCCGGTAGTGGTGCCACTCACCAAGAAGGTCGATGAAATGTTCGACTTCTTCACCAATAACAATGCCCGTGCCGCGGCCGTTCTCAATGAGTTCGGCGGGGTAGAGGGCTTCGTTACCATGAAGGATGTGCTGACCTTTATATTCGGGCAGATTTCAGGCGATGTCGAGGGTCAGGATTTGTATCACGAACGTGACGAGGACACCTATGAGGTGGACGGCGACATGAAGCTGACCGACTTCAACAATCTGACCAATTTCGGGATCGACGATCCACGCATGACGACTATCGGCGGTGTCGCCTTTCGGCACCTGGACCGTTTGCCCCATGTCGGTGACAGTATCAGCGTCGTGGATACCATCATTACGATCCTTGAAATGGACGAACATCGTATTGCCCGCGTGCGTGTCAACCGTGGTGGCAAGGCCGACGAGACGCTTGCCGGCGACGGACAGGAGAAAACCGTGCAGACAGAGGCGACAACCGCAGACGGCAGCCTGGAGATGGAGCCTCCGGCAGATCCGGGTGAGTCCGGCATCGATGCCCTGGCACGGCAGGTGGATACTGCGACTCACCGGGATGCTGGCGAAGACACAACGGTGCAGGACACTGATGACCGCCAGGTCCCGCAACGCAAATCGAGTTAATGAATGAAGGTGCGATCATGGACTGGTTGATTATATTGCTGGTGATGGTACTGCTGCTGTTGCTGAAGGGCTTCTTCTCGGGCTCGGAAATTGCGCTGGTCAACTCCGACAAGTTCAAACTACACCACAAGGCAAATCAGGGGCACCGGGGTGCAAAGCTGGTACTCAAGCTGTTCCAGACGCCGGATGTCATGCTTGGCACCACACTGGTCGGCACGAATATCTCGACCATCATTCTGACCACCCTGGGAACCATGATGATGATCCGCATGTTCGGGCAGATCGGCGACCTGTATGCCGTGCTGCTGTTCACGCCGTTGTTCCTGATTCTGGGTGAAATTGTACCCAAGAGCGTCTACCAGCAAAAATCCAACGAAATCGCCCCCGTGATCGTGTATCCCCTGCGGGTATTTTCAATCCTGTTTTATCCCGTCGTGTTCGTCTTCTCGCGCATCGCGCGGCTGGTTGTGCGTCTTGTGGGCGGCGGAAAGGCCGAGCAGAATGTGTTTATTACCCGTGAACAGATGCGCATGGTGGTGGATATGGCCGAGCGCGGGGCCAATGTGGACGTTTTCGACCGTGCACGCATCAAGCGAGCCATTCGCTTTGCGGAGACCTCGGTCGGTGAAGCCATGATCCCGGTTGCCGAGATGACCGCGATCAACCGCAACCGCAAGGACAGCCGCAGTGCCATTACCCTGGTGCGCCGGCGCGGCTACAACCGGCTCCCGGTCTATAGCAGGAATATCAGTAATATTGTCGGCGTGGTTACGCTGACAACCTGGGACCTGATGGACAAGGAGCTGCCGGACAGCCCGCTGGAGGCGCTCATCAAGCCCGCCTACTATGTGTCACCTTACCAGTCGATAGACCAGTTACTGCCAATCCTGCGTCACCGTGACGACCATATGGCGATCGTGGTGGATGAGTTCGGTTCGGCGGTCGGTATGATCACCATGGAAGACATCCTGGAAGAGGTTGTGGGTGAAATTGATGTAGGTTACGACTTCGAGGAATATCTTCCGCGCAAAAAGCGTATTTTCGAAATGCTGGATGATGAAACCTATCTGATGGATGCACGCCTGCCGATTTCCGAAGTCAATGAGGTACTGGGCGTCAGCCTGCCGGCCGTGGAATCGCATACCATTGGCGGCCTGATGATGTCCCGGATGCGTCATATACCGGATGAAGGTGAGTCCATGGTGGAATCCGGTTTCAGATTTACGGTGCTGGAGGCGACCGAAAGGGCAGCAGTGAAGTTGCGGGTTGAACCCGCATGAACGGCACGCGTGCCGGGTGCGGCGCCTTCCTGTACCTCATGTAGAATCTGCCGTTTATAGTATAAATGTATGTATTTAATAAATATAAACTATCTGACAGTGATAAGGTTCAAGCAACTAACCAACGGGGGAGAACATGTCCGAACCATCCAAAGATGATGGCGTCATTCTGGCGCTTATCGATCGATTCGAAAAACAGCGACTTCCGAGACTGCAGGCACTCAAGGAGAAGGTAGACGCTGGCGGGCTGTTAAGCGAGGAAGACATTGAATTTCTGGACACGGTTATCCACGATGCCCAGCAGAGCAAACCCTTGATAGACCGGCATCCGGATTGGCAGTCGTTTTGTGCGCATGTGGTGCACCTCTACGAGACGATTACGGAAAAGGCACTGGATAACGAAAAAGGTACCTAGTACTACCTCAATCTAATAAAGACGGATATGATTGCCACGGAAGCACACGGAAGAATAAATACTATAAAATCCTTTTTTCCGTGTAATTCCGTGGCTATTAAATACATTGGGTGCCCAACGTAATATAGTTCAGCATCCGTTATTATCAGGTTGAAAGAGCACTAGGCTCCTGTCATGCGTAGGCCAGGCGGGTGCTGAAAGCACCCGTGACGGGTAGCAACTCCTGTTTCGGAAACGTTGCCATCGTGACCACGCGGGGTGAGTCTTTGCCAATGGTGACCTCGGTCAGGTCGAGCTGGTTGCATGGTTGCGGGACGTTGTCGCTGATCTTGATGCCCATCTTGTTGAGTCTGAGCGGAAGTTTGTTGATACGGACGAAACCCTCCGGCTCGCTGAACACATCCACGACCTGTTGCAAAATAAGCCGGGGAGTCAAGAGCGGGGTATCCATGATGTCTTTCTCGAGGCTGCCAGGTTCCCGGCCTGTTGCTTCAATACTCCGGGCAATTTTGTCACCCTCGCGCGTGCCCGGTTTTGCCTCCCCGGTATTTTGCCGGTAGGGTCTGAGCCTCGAGTGCAGCATCTGGTGTCTGATTTGCCGGTGGTGGCTGGCAAGCCTGAGTTGCATGATACGCTCAAGCGCATTGGTCACCAGGCCCTGGAACAGACAGTTTCTGAGGCCATCCCGTGCCTCGGCTTCACTCCGGGCAGGCGTATAAATCCTGTGATCCGAGAAGCTGACGGCCACCTGCAGGACATCCTTTCTCAGCATGTCGCCTGACAGTTCCATCCCCGTGACGGTTTTTTCCGTGCGCTTCATGCAGAGCAGTGCGTAGCAACGGGCACTGTCACCGGTCTCCGACAGGTAGTCCTTTACTTCGGAGCTGTGACTGATAATGGATTGCAGATCCCTGACATTGGTAAAAAATGCATTCACATAGGGATCAGTGGTGAACGTGCGGTGGCTGACTTCAATGGCCTTCGGGATCTTGCTGACAAGGTCATCAGTAAATTCCAGTGCGGGCAGAATGACATTTCGCAGTTGTTTTTTATAACCGGGTACCAGTCGTATTTTACTGTCCGTACCATCCACCACGCTTTCCAGGGTATTGAGCACATCGGCATCCCGGTCGCGCCTGCGTGCCTTGTCCTGCCGGTTACGAAGGAATGTATCCCTCAACCCGAAAAATCCGTTGCCCATGAAATGCCCCATGTAAATGCACCCAATGCTGATCGCCGACCGATATATTCACGGATGCAACCCTTGCCGGTTTGTTGTCATGATTAAAGACAAGGCGGCTCTCCGTTACTGGAAGTATAGAAAGTCCGGACGGTTTTGTCATTTCATTGTTCTGGCAGGCTTCATTAATGAAATCTATTACGCACCAGCCACCCGTGCACATACTGCCATCCATTGTGTGCGTGTATTGTTACCCCATGCAATGTGTAATAATCCCGCGCTACCACCGTGATGAAGACAAAGGCCGGAAGCATGAAACACAGGCAGCCCCGCAAAAAGAAAACCATGGCGGAGAAGGCAGACCGGCACGTGCTCTATGAAAAATCCGTTCAGGATGTTGCCTTTGAATATAAATTCGTCAATCACACCTTTCGCAAGTTGCGCGGCCGGCGTCCCAGACACATGCGTGAAGACTTCTGCGGCACCGCAGCCATGTGCTGTGAATGGGTCAGGCGTTGCAAGGACAACACCGCCATCGGTGTAGACATTGATCCGGAAGTTCTGGCGTGGGCACGAAAACACAACCTGACCCGTCTGCAGCCGGATGCGCGCCTGCGAATCAGTCTGCTGCAGGAGGATGTTTTCCGGGTGAGCACGGCAAAGCCGGTTGAAGTCGTACTGGCCATGAACTTCAGTTACCAGTTGTTCATGACCCGCGAGCAACTGGGCGGCTACTTTCACAATGTGCACGCGGCACTGGGCAGGAAGGGAATATTGTTCATGGATGCCTATGGTGGCTATGATGCCCATCGCGAGATCAGGGAAAAGACCCGGCATAAAGGCTTCAAGTACATCTGGGAACAGGCCCGCTACAATCCGATAGACGGGAAGATGCGCTGCCACATCCATTTCAGATTCCCTGACGGATCAAGGATGAACCAGGCCTTCAGCTATGAATGGCGCCTGTGGAGTTTGCCGGAGCTGCGCGAACTTCTTGGTGAGGCCGGTTTTTCAAAGGTAACCGTGTACTGGGAAGAGACAGATCCCGAGAGCGGCGAGGGGGCAGGTGTTTATTCACCGGCGACGGTCGGTGATGCCGATCCGGGATGGGTCTGTTTCCTGGTTGCGGAAAAATAGCCATGAACTTTCATACTCGCATGCCTGACGGTCGAGTGTTGCATCCGTGGCAAAGCTAGTCGTCATCAAGGAACCCGCCGGTGACCGTGCCCCGTTTCTGCGCGGGATACTGGTGCAGTCACTGGTTAATGCCGGCCTTGCCTTTGAGGAGGCCTATGATCTGGCGCAGACAATAAGAAATGAGTTGCTGGAAAAGCGGGAGATTACGAGTACGGAACTGAGGATCAGGGTGGCCGGGTTGCTGGAGAAGCAACACGGCAGCGAAATATGCAGGCTCTATGAATCCGAGCCCCGCACCGGCCCCGGCATCATCGTACACACACCCACACGCAGTACCCCCTTTTCGGTGGGTATACTTTCTCATTCCCTGGAGACGTGTGCCATTCCGCCGGAGACAGCCATGCAGGGGGCGCGCATCGTGCTTGCAAATCTGAAAAAAACCGGCCACGGGGAAATTGACCACAAGGCACTGCGACGGGTGATCTACCGATGCCTGCATGAGCACTGCTCGAAGCAGGCAGCCGAGCGTTACCTGTCATGGCGCCGTTTCGAAAACAGTGGCATACCCCTGATCGTATTGATTGGAGGTATCACCGGCAGTGGCAAGAGCACGGTGTCTTCCGAGCTGGCTTATCGACTGGATATTTCACGTCACCAGTCCACGGACATGATGCGCGAGATCATACGTTCCTACCTGTCTCCGCAGATGATTCCTACCCTGAAATATTCAAGCTACGAGGCCTGGCGCGGTTTGCCGGGCTCCAGCGATGACAGTGGTCCGGCCATGAAAACTCCGGTAATAACCGGTTTCCTGTCGCAGTTTGCCGCCATGAAGCTGGCGCTGGAAGCAACCATTAACCGTTCCATCGATGAAAGACAGCACCTGATCCTTGAGGGTGTCCATGTGGTGCCGACGGAATTGAACCTCGAAACGAAACAGCGCGAGGCCGTCATTATTCCTTTCATGCTTGCCAGCATGAAAAAGGACCTGTTGCACAAACAGCTGATGCGGCGCAGCCGTGAGAAAAACATGCAGCAGACCTCGCGTTACCAGGAAAGTCTGGATGACATCTGGGCCCTGCAGTCGTGGCTGCTTGATGATGCGGACAAGGCGGGGATAGCAATTATAGAAAACTGGTCAATCGAGGATACGGTGCGTGCTGCGCTGGATCGTATTATCGCGGTGTTGATGAAACATTTCCCGCCCGATCCGGATGATGAGGAGTATCTGCACTGATGCCTGTGGAGATTGAGAGAAAATTCCTGGTCAGGGGAGATGGCTGGCGTGCTCTGGGTACCGGCATGCCGTACCGGCAGGGTTATCTTTCCACTACCCCGGAACGGAGCGTCCGTGTAAGACTGGTGCGGAACAAGGGCTACCTGACAATCAAGGGCCTTGCTGTCGGCGTCACGCGTGCCGAGTATGAATACGAAATCCCGGCTGATGAAGCCGGCGAGCTACTGGACAAGCTCTGTGAACAACCGCTGATTGAAAAGACCCGCTACCGGGTAGAATGCAACAATCTCACCTGGGAGATCGACGAGTTCGCGGGAGACAATGCCGGGCTGATCGTTGCTGAAGTGGAACTTGAAAAAGAGCATCAGGCCATTGCATTGCCCGACTGGATTGGACAGGAAGTGACCGGTGATCCGCGTTACTACAATGCAAGTCTGGTCAGCAACCCGTATTCACAGTGGACCTGATACGGCCAGCCCGGTTTGAGACAATGCACGATTTCACAGGCTTCCCGTTAACCAGCAACTAACGACGCCGGCGTCCCGCCACCTTGGGCACCTCGAAGTTAACCTTCATGGGCTGACCGTTGAAGTCCTTGCCATTCAGACCGGCAATGGCGGCGCGGGCCTCGTGGCCTTCCATCTCGACGAAACCAAAACCCTTGCACTGGCCGGAAAAGACATCGGTCACAAGTCTGGATGCGCGCACGGTGCCAAAGGCGGAAAACAGCTTCTCAAGGTCTTTCTCGCTGGTACTGGCAGGCAAGTTGCCAATGAACAGTTTTTTCAATGTCGTTCCCCTTGTTGCAGTGTGGGCGCAGTGATCGTCGAAAATGCGCAAAAAAAGAACCCCGCCTCGGCGGGGCTCTTTGTACCGGTCTGGTCGCGGGTGTTACCTAGAAGGTTACGTTGGACGCCTGCAGGCCCTTGGGACCCTTTTCTACCTCAAAATTAACCGGCTGACCTTCACTCAGGGTTTTGAAGCCCGAGCCCTGTATGGCGTTGAAATGCACGAATACATCATCACCGCCATTGTCCTGAGAGATAAAACCAAAACCTTTGGCTTCGTTAAACCACTTTACTGTACCTGTAGCCATATGACTTTTTACCTGGATTAGAATTGAACAATAGTACGTTGCATACAGCTAATGAGACGAGGGATTCAGGGGTGACTCGGAGAATGACTCGGAGGGAACAACCAAAACTGTCAATAACAATACCTGTAGCTACCGGTCACTATAGGCGCATTGCCACCAGATAGCCAGAATTATTTGGTATTTCAGCGAGAAAAGCCGTGAACCTGCCGGGAAATATCTTAACCGTTCCCCGCTGCTCACAAAAGGCACTGGAGTCATTCGACAGGTTCACTAAGATAACCCGAGCGGATGCTGCGCTGGTCTTCCGGGTATGCAGGAGCACGGGAGTTGCGGCAGCCCGCTGCCTGGAGGGACGCTGCATCGTAGCCGCGGTTGTTTTATACGATACGTTCGAAAAGACAGCACCGGCTTCAGGACATCCTGTCCATCGGCCGGTGTCACCCTGTCCCCCCCCCAACTCGTAAAACCGTTCCGGCTCACCTGACGTAAAAAGGCAGATTTCTCACCGGGCTCTGAATAATACCGCCGATAATAATCACCGGCACGCGCAATGCGCAGGCCCGGTTTTATCTC
>Ga0210101_1000199_pt1 | contig 21993 bp, 21 predicted proteins | sample Muzzi_PWC_D1_FD_185534 | JGI IMG/M metagenome (GOLD analysis project Ga0210101, IMG submission 185534) | Wetland microbial communities from San Francisco Bay, California, USA, that impact long-term carbon sequestration - Muzzi_PWC_D1 (SPAdes) | ecosystem: Environmental > Aquatic > Marine >... | reverse complement strand
ACAGCAGCATCTGGCCCAGGCAGTCGGAGATTTTGTTCTGTTTCGCGCCGATGGGGTGTTCGCCTATCAGTTGGCGGTGGTCGCTGACGATATTGCCAGTGGTGTGACCCAGGTGGTGCGAGGAGCAGATCTGCTCTCTTCAACCGCCCGGCAGATCTTCCTGTATCACTGTCTGCGACAACCACACCCAGAGTATTTTCACCTGCCGCTGGCCCTCGGCAATGATGCTGAAAAATTAAGCAAACGGCATGGGCAGGATGTCCTCATTTCCGCTTTGAACAGTTCGCTGGCCCTTTGGCATGCCCTCAGGTTTCTCGGCCAGCGCCCCCCGACCGAATTGCAAAGAGCTGAACCGGCAGAACAACTGCGCTGGGCACTTCAATCATTTCGGCCGGAGCGGATTTCAACTCAGTCCGGACCTGCCCCCCAGCTCAGTTCTTTGCTATAGATAGTCCTGCCAGAAGCTCTTTTTAACCCTGGGGAGGCAACTTTTTTCAAAATCCGGCGACTTTTCCCTGGATGAAATTACTGCTAGTGTACAATTAACAGGTCGAGAGAATTGACAATCTAGGGTTGAGTCGGCAGTTTTTCCGTATCGGAATGGATGAGGAGGAAAAATGAAAAGGATTTTTCTTTTTGGTTTCATGGTTGTTCTGCTCAGCAGTTGTGGTTGGGGATCTTTTCAGGTGCCGAAGGAGGAGTTTCAGACCAAAGTTCAGGTCCTGGGGGTGCTGCCGCTGTTAGTTGACCGAACCGGACCGCTCGATTTCCCATCGAAAGAGGCACTTTATGACCTGCTGGAGCGAATAAACCAGGAGAAGCACAAGATCCTGGTCTCTCGACTCAAGGACAAAAAAGGCTATTTTGATGTCCGGCCCCTTTCGGGTGATCCGGAATTCCTGAAACTGTCATTGCTGGCCGCCAAAAAACCTGCGGGGAAATTGGGCCGCCCCCAAGGCTATGAATTCAATGCGGCCGATGTCGCGGAACTTTGCAGGCGTAATGTTGTTGATGCCCTGCTGGTAGTGGTCTTATCCGGTGCTCGGGTGGAGGAAACCCGTCGCTCTCGAAATCTAATGGAAACATTGACGACCGAATACAATGATGTCCTGGTGACGGCGGCCGTGATCGGGCGGGATGGGAAAGTCCTTTGGAACCTGGCCGGCGATGATAGCTATCAGCTTCTGACCCTTCAGTACCCCGATTTCGACGAGGCCTATTACAATCGCACCAATCTTGTCCAAGTGAAATATATTAGCCAGGCCGGAGTTGAAAGAACGCTGGAGGAAAAGCTTGGCAGTCATGGCAAACTACAGCCCCCGGAAACCTATGACCGGCTGTTTGACAGGATTGTCACCGGTATCAGCCCGAGCCTGTTGGACGCCTTACGCTGACTCTCGGGGGCGGGCGGGGCTAACTCTGCTCATTTGAGGAGTGTTTGTCGACACAGGGGGATGTTGCCGCCCGCAATCGGCGGTTTCTCGGTGAATGATGTTTACCAATACCGGCAGTTTTGAGGGAATTCTCAGATGGGAAAGTTTTTAATTTTGGTATTTTTTCACTTAAGACAGTTGACAGCAAGGGGGAAAGCAGGTAAAAGCAGCTTAAGTGAGGTTGTCTGAATGAACCTTCCTGTATAATATCCTGCCGGTGCAAGGTTAATAAATAGCAGTCTTCAATAAATAAGCAACCATTCAATATTATTACTGCCTTCGGCAGAAATTTCCGAATAGAACTTAACTGAAAAATCCACCTGTATATTATCCAATACTGTTTTCGAGTCATTCACTATCGAGACACAATTCAATAATCAACATTCCTCAAACGCAGACTCTTGACGAGGGCACTGCGAATATCCGACCGGTAAATTCTGGAGAACCTTATGAATCTTAAAGAACTGAAGCAGAAAAAAATCACCGACCTGATCGCGCTGGGCAAGGAGTTGAAGCTCGAGGAGATTGGCGGAATGCGGCGCCAGGATTTGATCTTCGCCATCCTCAATGCCACTGCAGCCCAGAAAAAGGCGATCTTTGGGGAAGGGGTTTTGGAAATTCTGCCTGATGGGTTCGGATTCCTGCGGGCTCCGGATGCCAACTACTTGCCGGGGCCGGATGATATTTACATTTCCCCGTCTCAGATCCGACGCTTCGCCCTGCGCACCGGTGACACGGTTGCCGGCCAGATCCGTCCTCCCAAGGAGGGGGAACGTTACTTCGCCTTGCTGAAGGTCTCCGAGGTGAACTTCGATGACCCGGCAAAAATGAAGGATAAGACCTTCTTCGACAACCTGACTCCGCTGTATCCCGATCAGTGGCTGCAGATGGAAACCGGTCCGGAAAACCACTCAGCGCGGATCATCGATCTGGTCTCGCCGATCGGCAAAGGGCAACGCGGCTTGATTGTCGCTCCGCCGCGCACCGGTAAAACCGTGCTGCTGCAGAATATCGCCAATTCGATTTCCGCCAACCATCCCGAGGCCTACCTGATCGTCCTGCTGATCGATGAACGCCCGGAAGAAGTTACCGACATGCAGCGCAGCGTCAATGGCGAAGTCATCTCCTCGACCTTCGATGAACCGGCCAACCGTCACGTCCAGGTTGCCGAAATGGTCATCGAAAAGGCCAAGCGCCTGGTCGAACACAAGCATGATGTGGTCATCCTGCTTGATTCCATCACTCGCCTGGCACGCGCCTACAACACGATCATTCCCTCGTCTGGCAAGATTCTCTCCGGCGGTGTCGATGCCCATGCCCTGCATAAGCCGAAGCGCTTTTTCGGCGCAGCCCGGAATATCGAGGAGGGGGGCAGCCTGACCATCATCGCCACGGCGCTGATCGATACCGGCAGTAAGATGGACGAGGTTATTTTCGAGGAGTTTAAAGGGACCGGGAATATGGAGCTGCATCTGGACCGACGACTGGCCGACAAGCGGACCTTTCCGGCCATGGATATCAACCGCTCAGGAACCCGCAAAGAAGACCTGCTGGTCGACCCGAAGCAACTGCAGCGCACCTGGCTGCTGCGCAAGGTTCTATCGAGCATGAATACCGTTGACAGCATGGAGTTCCTGCTGGAAAAACTGGCGGAAACCAAAACCAATCAGGAGTTTCTTGATTCCATGAACCAATAGAAAACCACTTGCCCTCGAAGGTCAGAAGTGGTATTTAATCAGTTTGTTTGAAGCAATTAGCATCGACCTGTACTACGCCAGGTCACAAAGGAGAATAGAGCATGAAAGAAGGAATCCATCCCAAGTATAATGATGTCACGGTGCGTTGCGATTGTGGCAACACCTTTGAAACCCGCTCCACTTTGTCAGAAGAGATCCATACGGAAATCTGCTCCGCTTGCCATCCGTTTTATACCGGCAAGCAAAAGCTGATTGACACCGCTGGCCGGATCGAACGCTTCCGCAAAAAGTACGCCCAGGGCTAAATCGGGCAAGAGATGGAGGCGGCCCGGCGGGCCGCCTTTTTTCTTTTTAGGCAGAAAAATCATGCACGTTGAGTTGATTATTCATACCCCGGAGCCCGAGCAAGTCGTCGCTGCAGCGGCCCGTCTGTGCTATTCCAATTCATCCATCAACGAACTGATGGAGAAGAGCCGAACTGAGCGGCAGAAGTTTCTGGAGAAAGTTCTCTCTCTCGGTCATCACTCGGTCTTGGAACATGTCAGTTTTACCTTTGGGATTGAGGGGATCAGCCGGGCCTGCTCACATCAGCTGGTACGGCACCGTCTGGCCTCCTATTCGCAACAGAGCCAGCGCTATGTGTCGCACAAAGCCCGCTTCAGCGCCGTCACGCCAGAAAGCATTGCCGCCCGGCCGGACTTGAACCAGCGCTATCTGCAGCTCCTTGACGAAATCCATCAGTTTTATGGTGAGTTGCTCGATGCCGGTGTCCCGGCGGAAGATGCCCGGTTCGTTTTGCCGAATGCGGCAACCACCAAAATTGTTGTCACCATGAACGGCCGTGAACTCCGGCACTTCTTCGCCCTGCGCTGCTGCCGCCGGGCGCAATGGGAAATTCAGGAATTGGCCAAACAGATGCTGATGCTGGTCAAGCCGGTCGCTCCGACTCTGTTCGCCCAAGCCGGTCCTGGTTGCCTGAGCGGCCCCTGCCCGGAAGGGAAGATGACCTGCGGCAAAATCGCCGAAGTACGCGCCGAATTTTCCCTTCTTTAAGAGAACTTTTTCATCATGTTCGACAACCTTGAAGATGTCGTTGATCGTTTCCGCGAGGTCGAAGGTCTGCTTTCCGACCCATCGATTATCGCCGAGCAGAAACGTTACCGCGAACTGACAAAAGAGCATGCGGAACTTTCCGGAGTGGTCGCGGTCTATCAACTCTTCAAACAGCTGGGCGAGGAGATCCAAGGACACCGCGAGCTGCTGCAGGACAGTGATCCGGAAATGAAGGAACTGGCACGGGCGGAACTTCCGGAACTTGAAGAAAAGCAGGAACGCCTTCAGCAGGAGCTCCACCTGTTACTGCTGCCGAAAGACCCCAACGATGACAAGAATATCATCCTGGAAATCCGCGCCGGAACCGGCGGCGATGAAGCGGCCTTGTTCGCCGCCGATTTATTCCGTATGTATTCTCGATTTGCCGACAGCCAACATTGGAAAGTCGAAATTATGAGTGCCTCGGAAACCGATGGGGGTGGGTTTAAAGAGGTAATTGCCATGATCAGCGGTGAGCAGGTCTACTCGCGGCTGAAATTTGAAAGCGGTACCCATCGGGTTCAGCGCGTTCCGGAAACCGAAACCCAGGGGCGGATTCATACTTCAGCCTGTACCGTCGCGGTTCTTCCCGAGGCCGAGGATGTCGATCTCGAGCTCAATCCGGCCGATCTCCGGGTTGACCTCTACCGCGCCTCAGGTGCTGGCGGCCAGCACGTCAACAAAACCGAATCGGCGGTCCGTTTGACCCATATCCCGACCGGGGTGGTGGTGGCTTGCCAGGATGAAAAGTCGCAGCACAAGAATAAAGCCAAGGCGATGAAAGTCCTGAAATCGAGAATCTATGACCAGATGCTGGCCGAACAGCACGCCGAAATGGCTGCCGATCGCAAAAGCCAGGTCGGCAGCGGTGATCGCAGCGAACGGATCCGCACCTACAACTTTCCCCAGGGGCGCTGTACCGACCATCGCATCGGATTGACCCTTTACCGTCTTGATGCCATCATGCAGGGGGATATTGAAGAGGTCATTGAAGCCCTTATTACCCATCAGCAGGCGGCGTTGATGAGTCACCAGGAGGAATAGCCTTCCATGTCCTTTACCCAGCAAACGACACGGAATGACAGCGACCTCTGGACTCTGTTGCGGCTGCTGCGCTGGAGCACCGAATACTTTGCCGGGAAAGGGGTTGGCAACCCCAGGCTGGATGCGGAACTTCTCCTGGCCCATTGCCTGGATCTCGATCGGGTCGGGCTCTACCTGAATTTCGACCGCCCTTTGAGCGCTGCCGAATTGGATCGGATTCGGCCGTTGATCAAGCGGCGCGGGCAGAGAGAGCCTCTGCAATACCTGATCGGTCGGACCGAGTTCTGGTCCCTTGAATTCGAGGTTTCCCCTGCGGTGTTGATCCCCCGGGCCGATACCGAAATTCTCGTCGAAGAAGCTCTGGCGCGCGCCGATGAGCCGGGATTGCTCCTTGATGTCGGAACCGGCAGTGGCGCCATCGCGATCAGTCTGGCGACCGAATTGCCCCACTGGCGAATAGAAGGTTTGGATATCTCCGTTGCGGCCTTGGAAGTTGCTAAGCGCAACGCTGTTAGACATTCAGTCCTGGACCGGGTCAATTTGCTGGAAGGCGATCTTGCGGATTTACCACAACAGCAGTATGACCTCATCGTCTCCAATCCTCCCTACATCGCCGCGGCTGAGTGGGATGAACTGATGCCCGAGGTGCGCTGTTTTGAACCCCAGGGGGCCTTGTTGGCTGCCGATGAAGAAGGCATTGACTGTTATCGGAAACTGGCGACTCAGGCTCCGAGTCGCCTTAAAATGGGAGGATGGCTGCTGGTCGAGATTGGTTGTCGACAGGCTGGAGCCGTTCAAAAGTTGTTTGCCGAAAGTGGTTTGCAGGATCTGTTTGTTCGCGATGATTATGCCGGAAACCCTCGCGTGGTTGGCGGCTGTTTTAAATGAGAAGGTAGCTAGCATTGGATAAAATAGTCATTCAGGGCGGCGTGCCGCTATCCGGCCAGGTCAAGGTCAGCGGGGCCAAAAATTCGGCCTTGCCGTTATTGTTTGCGACTTTGTTGGCTGATGGGATCAGTGAAATCGGCAATGTGCCGAACCTGAGGGATATCAATACGGCGGTGAAGCTGCTGCGTGAACTTGGTGCCGATGTCAGCCAGCGTGGCGACCTGGTCCGGGTGGATGCCGGCAAGATTCAAAGCGTTGAGGCCTCCTATGATCTGGTCAAGACCATGCGCGCTTCGGTGCTGGTGCTCGGCCCACTGCTGGCCCGTTGCGGGCACGCCCGCGTCAGTCTGCCCGGCGGCTGTGCTATCGGTGCCAGGCCGATCAACCTGCATTTGAAGGGGTTCGAGGCTCTGGGCGCGAAAATCGACCTCGATCACGGCTATGTAGAGGCGACGGCCAAACGGTTGCGCGGGGCCAAGATCTATTTGGATCTGCCCACCGTCGGCGGAACCGAAAATCTGATGATGGCGGCGGCTCTGGCCAAAGGGGAGACGGTGCTGGAAAATGCCGCCCGCGAGCCGGAAATTCTCCAACTGGCTGAGGCTCTCATCAGCATGGGTGCCAAAATCGACGGAGCGGGTTCGGCGATTATCCATATCCAGGGAGTGGAAGAACTTCAGCCGCTCAAGTGCAGTGTCATACCCGACCGGATTGAAGCCGGGACCTTCTTGATCGCTGCAGCGATTACCGCCGGCGAAGTTCTGGTTCGTGGCGCAGTGGAAGAACATCTGGAAGCTTTACTCAGTAAACTGGTTGAAGCCGGTGCGCTGATTCGCCCGGAAGCCGATGGACTTCGGATTGTCGGCCCGGAAAAGTTGCAGTCAGTGGATATCCGAACCAGTGTCTTCCCCGGCTTCCCAACCGACATGCAGGCCCAGTTTATGGCCCTGATGACCCTGGCCGAGGGGACTAGCCGGGTCTCGGAAACCGTTTTTGAAAACCGTTTCATGCATGTTTGTGAACTTCAGCGGATGGGTGCAAATATCCAGATTGAGGGGCACAGCGCGGTTATCCGCGGCGTGGAGAAGCTGACCGGAGCACCGGTGATGGCGACCGACCTGCGCGCCAGCGCCTCACTGATTCTGGCGGCTCTGGCTTCCGAAAATACCACTGAGATTTCCAGGATCTACCATCTGGACCGGGGCTATGAAAAAATCGAAAAGAAACTGGCTGCGCTGGGGGCGCGCATCTGGCGTGAGCAGGAGTAACCGATGAGTGACTGGATAACCTTCGCCCTGCCCAAAGGGCGGATCATGCAGGATTCAATGGAACTGTTCGGTCGGATTGGCATAACCTGCCAGGAAATGGCCGAAGAAAGCCGCAAGCTGGTTTTCGAAAATCCCGAACAGAAATTCCGCTTTATGGCGGTACGCGCCACCGACGTGCCGACGTATGTCGAGTACGGCTGCGCCGACCTCGGGGTGGTTGGTAAGGACACCCTGCTGGAACAGGGGAAGAATCTCTATGAGCCCCTGGATCTCAAATTCGGTTATTGTCGCCTGGTTGTCGCGGAGCCAAAAGCCCTGCAAAAGGACGATGATCCGCTCAACTGGTCGAATATTCGCGTTGCCACCAAGTACCCGAATATCACCGAACGTTATTTCGCCGCCAAAGGGGTGCAGGTGGAACTGATTAAGCTTTACGGTTCGATCGAGTTGGCACCCCTGGTCGGACTCTCGGAACGAATTGTTGACCTGGTCTCTACCGGCGGCACCCTCAAGGCTAACGGCATGGTCGAGGTCGAAACCATCGCCGAGGTGACCAGCCGTTTGATCGTCAACCGTGCCAGCCTGAAGACCAAACACCAGCGAATCAGTAAAATCATCGCCGGCCTGGAGCAGGTGATTGGCGACGAGATCAGAATCTCTCCATAGAAAAAAGGCTAAAGGCCAAAGGAAAAACTTTTATCCTTTGGCCTTTAGCCTCACGAGGTATGAGTCATGCGCATTTTTAAGTTTTCCGATCCGAGCTTCGCGGCCGAATTTCGCCGCATCGAGCAACGCGCCGAAGCGGTTCCCGCAGAGATTGAGCAGACCGTCAAGGCGATTATAGCCGATGTTCGGGGGCGAGGGGATGCCGCTCTTTTCGATTTGACGAAGAAATTCGATCGACTTGAGCTGACCGCAGAAACACTGGAGGTCACCGCGGCCGAAATCGATGCGGCCATGAAGCAGGTCAGCGGCGAGTCGCTACGCGCTCTGCATCTGGCGGCCGACCGGATCGCCGATTACCATGCCAAGCAGAAACAGGAAACCTGGCTCTCGACCGATGAAGCGGATATTCTGGTCGGGCAGATGGTCCGTCCGCTGGATCGGGTCGGGATTTATGTCCCTGGCGGGAAGGCCGCCTATCCATCCTCGGTGCTGATGAACGCAATCCCAGCCAAGGTTGCCGGGGTTGGCGAGGTGATTATGGTCGTGCCGATGCCGGGCGGGGAGGTCAATCCTCATGTTTTGGCCGCGGCGCGAATCGCCGGAGTCGACCGGATCTTCAAGATCGGCGGGGCCCAGGCGGTGGCAGCACTGGCGTACGGGACTGCGACGGTGCCACGGGTCGACAAGATCACCGGGCCGGGGAATATCTATGTCGCGACCGCCAAACAGCTGGTGTTCGGCCTGGTCGATATCGATATGATCGCCGGGCCGAGCGAGATTCTGGTGATCAACGACGGCAGCGGCAAGGCCACACATATTGCCGCGGACCTGCTCTCACAGGCCGAACATGACGAGTTGGCTTCCTCGGTCCTGGTGACCAGTTGCGAGAAGATGGCCTGTGCGGTTCAGGCCGAGGTCGAAAAGCAGCTCCGGGAACTCAGCCGCGAAACTATTGCCCGTCAATCGATCGACAATTTCGGGGCGATCATCATCGCCCAGGATCTGAATGAGGCAATTGACTTTTCTAACCGGATTGCTCCTGAACATCTGGAGCTGGCGGTCGACAACCCATTCGAAATTCTGCCGCAGATCCGCCATGCCGGGGCGATTTTCATGGGACATTTCACGCCGGAAGCGGCGGGGGATTACCTCGCCGGGCCTAATCACACTTTACCGACCGGCGGCACCGCGCGTTTCTTTTCGCCGCTGTCACTGAATGATTTTGTCAAGAAGTCGAGTATTGTCTCCTTCTCCGCATCCGGACTGCAGCGGCTTGGGCGGGAGATTGTCCATATTGCCAATCTGGAAGGGCTGGAGGCGCACGCCAAGTCGGTGGCGATCCGGCTGAAGAATTGATATCGAACCACTGAGATACAGAGAGACTCTCTTTGTTCTCGCTCTGTGTCTCAGTGCCTCTGTGGTGAATCACCCTGGGAGTTGACTATGGCGCGTACGGCAAAGATCAAGCGTGAAACCAAAGAGACAAACATCAGCATCGAGTTGAATCTGGATGGTTCCGGACAACACCACATTGAAAGCCCGGTTCATTTTTTCAACCATATGCTCACGGCTGTGGCGCGTCACGGTTTTTTCGATCTGACCGTTAGGGCGACCGGGGATGTCGAGATCGATGCCCATCACACCGTCGAAGATCTGGGGATTGTGCTGGGAGAAGCGTTCAAAAAAGCCCTCGGTGACAAGGCCGGGGTGCGTCGTTTCGGTCGGTCGACCATGCCGATGCATGAGGCGCTGGCCTCGGTGATCCTGGATTTTTCCGGACGACCGTTTCTGGTTTTTAATGTCGATCTGCCAAAAGCCAAGGTCGGTGAATTCGACACCGAACTGGTTCAGGAGTTTTTTGTCGCTTTCTGCAATCACTCCGGGGCCAATATCCACGTTAACCTGGCTTACGGTGACAACTTGCATCATATTATCGAAGGCATTTTCAAAGCCTTCGGCCGGGCGCTGGATGAAGCCACGAGTGTCGATCCGCGCATTCAGGGAGTGATGTCGACCAAAGGCAAGTTGGAATAAAATCAGGTTCAAGGCACAAGGTTTAAGGATCGAAGAACATCATGATTAATATTATCGACTACGAAATGGGCAATCTGCGCAGCGTGGAAAAGGCTTTCGAAAAGCTGGGTTTCACAGCGCGGGTCAGTGCCGACCCGCGGGACATCAAAACGGCTGATAAGGTTGTCCTGCCGGGAGTCGGCGCCTTTCGCGACTGCATCAACAATCTGCGCAAGGGGGGCTTTGTTGAACCCCTGCTGGCACATATTGCCTCCGGCAAACTGTTGCTCGGGATCTGCGTCGGCATGCAGATGCTCTTCGATGAGAGCGAGGAGTTTGGCCGGCACCAGGGATTGGGGCTGATTCCAGGGAAGGTCGTGCGTTTTCCGGCGGGGATGGTTGAAAATAACGAGCGACTCAAGGTTCCGCACATGGGCTGGAACAATATTGAAATAAAAAGCCCGGCCCCTATTTTTGCAGGTGTTGAACAAGGGAGCTATGTCTATTTTGTCCACTCCTACTATTGTGCCGCGGCCCAGCCGAAAGTCGTGGCAGCCAGTTGTCGCTATGGAGAGGTCGAATTCTGCGCCTCGGTTTGGCGGGACAATATTATGGCGACCCAGTTTCATCCGGAGAAAAGCCAAGATGTTGGGCTGCAGATTTTCAAGAATTTCGGAGCAATCTAAATGATAATTCTTCCCGCGATTGATTTAAAAGAAGGCCGTTGTGTCCGTCTGGAACAGGGGCTGATGGATAAAGATACCGTCTACCATGACAACCCGGCGGCACAAGCCCGGATCTGGCAGGAGCAGGGGGGAGAACTGCTGCATATCGTCGACCTCGACGGCGCCTTTGCCGGGGTACCGAAAAACCGGGCGGCGATTAAGGCGATTATTGAGGCAATCGACATCCCCTCGGAGTTGGGGGGCGGGATTCGCGACTTGCAGACCATCGAAGCCTACCTTGAGCTCGGGATCGATCGGGTGATTCTCGGCACTGTGGCGAAAGAGAATCCGGGGTTGGTCAAAGAAGCCTGCGCGAAATTCCCGGGACGGATCGTCGTCGGCATCGATGCTATGGACGGCTTGGTCGCGGTGCGTGGCTGGGGCGATGTTACCGAAAAGCTGGCAACCGAAATGGCCAGAGAGATGGAGGGTTTCGGTGTTGAAGCGATCATATATACCGACATTGCCCGTGACGGCATGATGCAGGGGCCGAATATCGAGGCGACCAGAGCGCTGGCCGAAGCGATCAGTATTCCCGTTATCGCTTCCGGCGGTCTTTCGACCCTTGATGATATCCGTCGCCTGATGGCCATTGAAGTATATGGGGTGACCGGGGTCATCACCGGCAAGGCGATTTACTCCGGCGCCATTGATCTGCGCGAAGCGGTAGCGTTGACCAAAGGGGAGTTGCGATAAGGATGCTGACCAAAAGAATTATCCCCTGTCTCGACGTGAAGGACGGCCGGGTCGTCAAAGGCGTTAATTTTGTCGGTCTGCGCGACGCCGGTGATCCGGTCGAAGCGGCCGAGGCGTACTGTGAACAGGGCGCCGACGAGCTGACCTTTCTTGACATCACCGCATCCAGCGATAACCGTGGCATCATCTTAGATGTGGTGCGGCGTACCGCCGAGCGGGTCTTCATGCCGTTAACTGTCGGTGGTGGGGTGCGCGAGGTTGCGGATATTCGTAACCTGCTCAATGCTGGAGCCGATAAGGTTTCGATTAATACTGCCGCTGTCCATCGTCCTGAATTTGTGCGTGAATCGGCGGAGCGTTTCGGCAGCCAGTGCATCGTCGTCGCTATCGATGCTCGCCGGGTGCCGAATTCGGCTCCGCAAGCCTGGGAGGTCTATACTCACGGCGGCCGCAACCCGACCGGAATCGACGCCATCGAATGGGCTAAACGGATGGAAACTTACGGCTGCGGCGAGATTCTGCTGACCTCGATGGATTGCGACGGCACCAAAGATGGCTATGATATCGAATTGACCCGGGCCATTAGCGATGCGGTGGAGATTCCGGTGATCGCCTCGGGAGGGGTCGGTAATCTGGAACATATCCGCGAAGGACTGGTCGAAGGAGGTGCCAGCGCCGCGCTGGCGGCGTCGATTTTCCACTTCAAGGAATACACGATTGCCGAATGCAAAGAGTATCTCAAACAGCATGGTGTGGCGGCGCGGATCTGAACCTGCCGGGAGAATTAAGCATGAGCAGTAACTCTGAAAATAAAATCCCTGGTCTTGAAGATGATATTCTTCAGGCGGTTTATGAGGTGATTCAGCAACGGCGCCAAGTGGCTGATGGTGAGAAATCTTATGTCAAGTCGATGTTTGATAAGGGGCTCGACAAGATTCTCAGCAAAATCGGTGAGGAGGCGACGGAAACTGCCATTGCCGGTAAAGGCGGCGACCAAGATGAAGTTGTCTACGAGGTCGCTGATCTGTTTTTTCATGTCTTACTGTTGCTGAACTATTACGATCTGCCGCCAGAGAAAATATATGCTGAACTTCGCCGGCGCTTCGGGCTGTCAGGGATCGAGGAGAAAGCCAATCGGCAGAAATAGAGACAGTAATCAACTGTTTTTATCGAAGGGCCTCAGACACACTGTCTGAGGCCCTTCACTTCATTCGGTCTTTGATTCTTTCTGCTCCAAAAATGGCTTCAGCAGATCGATCGGCAGCGGAAACAGAATCGTCGAATTTTTCTCCGCAGCGACCTCGGTCAGGGTCTGGAGAAAGCGCAGTTGCAAGGCGCCCTGTTGGGAAGATATCTCCTTGGCCGCTTTTGCCAGATTTACCGAGGCCTGAAATTCACCTTCCGCGTGGATAATTTTGGAGCGACGCTCCCGTTCCGCTTCGGCCTGGCGGGCCATGGCCCGTTGCATCTCCGCCGGCAGGTCGACGTGTTTGATCTCGACGTTGGAAATCTTGACCCCCCAGGGGTCGGTCTGGCGGTCGAGCAATTCCTGAAGATTATGATTGATTTTATCCCGTTTGGCGAGCAGATCGTCCAGTTCGACCTGTCCCAACACACTCCGTAAAGAAGTTTGCGCCAGCTGACTGGTGGCGTAAAGGTAATCCTGGACTTCGATCAGCGCCTTGTCGGGATGCATGACCCGAAAGTAGAGGACTGCGTTGACTTTGATCGAGTCATTGTCACGGGTTATGACGTCCTGTGGCGGGACATCCATGGCGACAGTCCGCAGGCTGACCTTGATCAACTTATCGACGATTGGAATGATAAATTTCAAGCCCGGCCCCTTTACCCCTGAGAATCGGCCGAGTCTGAAGACGACGCCTCGCTCGTATTCCAGCAGAATGCGAATCGCCGAGGCAATGATGACGACGATAAACGCCAGGGCCACCAGCCAGAAGAAACCAATCCCCAGTCCGAACATGTTATTGCTCCTTTTCTAAATTACTGTGCTGTTCCTCAGCCAAAGGGCGGACTTCAAGAACCAGTCCGTCGAGCATCCTGATAACTTCGACCCGGCTGCCGGTTGATAACGCCTCCGTAGCGCTGGCCCGCCAGTATTCGCCGTGCACGTAGACCCGTCCCTCGTTCCCGGTCCAGTGAACCACTTCGCCCCGTTCACCGATCATCCCTTCCAGGCCGGACGTAACCGGGCGCCTTCCGGAACGCAGCACCATCCAGGTCGCGAAGCTGATAAAGCCGGTGCTGACTGCAATGGTGGCGGCAATCACTGCCTTAGATATCTGCATGTAGGGTTGGCTGCTGTCGATCAGCATCAGTGACCCCATGGCCATGGCGATTATACCGCCGACCGTCAGCATGCCGAAGGATGGCACCTTGACTTCAAGAATGAATAGCACCACGGCCAACAGGATCAATAACAGCCCGACATAATTAATCGGCAGGGTGGAGAAGGCGAAAAATGCCAGCAGGATGGAAATTGTCCCGATCACCCCCGGCAGGATCACCCCGGGTTGCGAGATTTCGAAAAAGATGCCGATGATCCCGAGCATCATCAGCAGATAGGCGAAGGTCGGGTTGCTCAAGGCGCTGAGAATTTCCTGCCGCCAGGTCATTTCCACCGGCTGCAGGGCAACGTCGCTGGTTTCCAGGGTGTGCGCTTTCCCCTCGCGGCGATAGTTGAGACCGTCCAGTTGCTGCAACAATTGTTGGCTGCTGTCCGCCAACAGATCGATTACCTGTTCATCAAGGGCTTCCCTGGCCGAGGTTGAAATGCTCTCGCGAACCGCCTTCTCGGCCCATTCCTGGTTGCGGCCACGCTGTTGGGCGATACTGCGGGCGTAGGCGGCGGCATCGTTTACGATCTTTTCGGTCATGGTGTCGCTGGATTGGCCGCCGGGACTGATAGAGACCGGATGAGCGGCACCGATGTTGGTTCCCGGCGCCATGGCCGCGAAATCCGCCGCCAGGGTGATCAGCGCGCCAGCTGAGGCGGCCCGTGCTCCTGCCGGTGCGATGTAGACAATGATCGGTGCCTGGGAACTCAATTCCGCCTGAATGATGCTGCGCATGGCGCTATCGAGCCCGCCGGGGGTGCTCAATTGAATCAGCACGGCGCGGTTGTTCCTGGAGTTGGCCAGCTCTATTTGCTCAGCAATATAGCCGGCGACAACAGGATTGATGGTCGCGTCGATAATCAGGTGCGGAATGGTTGCCGGCTTTGCCGTTTGCTCCGACGCCTGCAAATGGGAATAGGGGAACCACGCAAAAATGCAGAGTAAACAAAGTAGAATTCGCATGTTTCAAGATTACAACGGGGAATTTAGGTGTCAAATCCCGGTGGAAACAGACCGAGAAAAAATATTTTTGGATTGGCCATCTCCCCCCAGCGAGGTCCGGGGGGGATGGTTGTTGGTCAATGGCGTTCGGCGGCTCTTACAGGGAGTTGAGTGCCTTGGAGGCATAGGTCCTCAGTTTTGAGTTGTCGCTGGTTGAGATGACCTGTTCGAGCGTTGCAACATATTTGCGGTCGCCAGAGGCGGCCAGTGCTTTGCACAACCAGGCCATGGTATCGACATAAGTATTTTCATACTGGAAATCTTTTCCCATATCAATCAGGGTTTCTGCGGCCGTATCAAAAACCTTGGTATCTGTTTTCAGCCTTCTTACAATCATTTTTGCCGCGTCCCGTTTCAGATTGATATTGTCTGAATTGAGCATGTTGAGTAGGCGGTTTTCTTCAGCAGAAAGATTATCATCCCAGGCATCACTCTGATTTAAAATCAGACTTCGCTGGGCATATCCTTCAATAAGTTCACTGCTTTGTTTGGCGTAACTTTTCAATTTTTCACTGGGCGCATTTTCCGCAACCTCTTCCAGAAGGGGGCGATATTTGTCATTTCCTGAAGCGGCCAGCGCCTTGCAGAGCCAAGCCATCTCATCGACGTGATTGGGTTCGGTTCCGGCGAGGTATCCATCTTTGATTAAAGTAGCGATTTTTGCATAAAGGTTCTGGTCGGTCAGGCCGGAACGGCTGATGATTTTTGCGGCATTAACCCGTTTGACACTACTGGCGGATTCGAGTCCGGCAAGCAAGGCATCAATTTCCGTGCTTCGATCTGGTTGAGCAAAGGAAATTCCGGCGATCAGTAGACAGAATAGAGCCCCGATAAAAACCACATAATTTTTCATAAAACTCCCCCTTATCCAGATGTTGTATTTATGGACGGTTTATTAGCTCCCTGGGTTGATGACCTTTGGGTCAATTGATGGCTGGTTCAGAATGTTGTTCAAAATGTAAATTTTATTGGTAATTATTGGTTCGTCAAGGTGAATCCTATTAGGGTCGGATTAAAATCCGGACGAATATCTTAGGTGGGATTAGTGTGGACTTAAAATTTAAAAAATGACAATTGAAAATATCTTTGCTTGCTTTTTGTTAAAAACCACAATAGACTGCCAAGTTCGTTTCATGCGGGTGCCAGAGTCCTCTGTGCACCCTCTTTGCTTATCATCCAGCCTGATCGGGGAAGGTTTATGAGTCTCAGGGATCGACTTGCCGAGGAAATGAAAGAGGCGATGAAAGCCAAACAGACCGATCGTTTAAGTACGATCCGGCAGCTGCGTAGCGCCATCAAAAATAAAGAAATCGAAATCGGCAAGGAACTGGACGATGAGGCCGTGATCAGTGTCATCGGAACCCAGGTTAAACAACGCCGGGAAGCTGCCGAGATGTACCGCGATAATCATCGCCCTGAACTGGCGGACAAAGAAGAAGCCGAACTGGCTGTGTTGCAGCAATACCTGCCGGCACAGTTGAGCGAGGATGAAGTTCGCACGATTGTTTCTCAGGTGATTCTTGAAGTCGGAGCCTCCTCCTTGAAGGATCTGGGGAAAGTGATGCCTCAGGTTATGGCCCGTACCAAGGGTGCGGCCGAGGGGAAGCTGGTAAACCAACTGGTGCGCGAAAAACTCAACTCTTAGACAGAGATCACGGGGCCATCGGTTGAGCCTGGTTGATATTCTGATACTGGTGATCCTTGTGGTTTTTCTACTTAAAGGGGTGATCCGGGGGCTGCTCAAGGAAGTCTGCTCGCTACTCGGTCTGATACTGGGTGGCGTTTTCGCGTTTACTTTCCATCTGCCCCTGGCCCATAGTCTGCAACAATCCTTTGACCTGCCGAAGCAGCTCTGTGTCTGGGGATCGTTCCTGATTATTTTTTTGCTGGTGGTGATCGTTTTTGCAGCGCTGGGATTTGTTCTGAGCCGGTTTGTCAAGGTGGTCTTTCTGGGCGGCGTAAACCGCTTGACGGGGGCACTTTTCGGTTTGGTCCAGGGGGTTGTCCTGCTGTCAATGGTGGTACTCGCGCTGAATTCTTCCATGGCACCGAAACGAGCCCAAGGAATGCTGCGCGAATCGCAGTTGGCTCCTCCCTTTGCCAGTCTGGGTCAGTCGATCTATGAGGGCAGCCGCGAGTTGCTTGGGCGCTGACGGCGCATGATGATTTGCTCTGAAATTGCTATGGCCCGGCTTGAGTATCCTCGACTTCGGCAGCTGCTGGCCGGGCAGACGCAAACCGAACCAGGGCGCCTGCTGGCGGAGAGGTTGACGCCGATAACCGGCATTCAGGATGTCGAAAACGCCTTATCCGAAGTGGACGAAGCGGTGCGCTTACTGGGAGAGGGGCACCCCCCCCCACTGGCAGGCTGTAGCGATCTGCAGCGGATTCTTGATCAGGGGCAGGCCGAGGGGAGTTTGGTCGCCGCGGACGATCTGCTCAAGGTTGGCCTGGCCATTCAGATCGCGGCTGAATGCCGATCCTGGTTTGAAAAAATCCGGCAACTGCCGTTACTTTCGGCGGTGGCCGCTGAATTGATGGAGTTGGCGGAACTGAGACGACGGCTGATCGAATCGATCGGGCCGCGGGGCGAACTGCTGGATTCGGCGTCCTTTACTCTGGGAGATATCCGCTACCAGGTTCGTCAGACGCGCAGTCGGATTAAGCAACAGCTTGAGCAGTTGCTTGCCAGTGAGCAATTCGCCGGAGTTTTTCAGGAGCGCCTGGTGACGGTGCGCAACGGCCGCTATGTCGTTCCCTTAAAGGCAGATTGTAAAGGACAGCTTAAAGGATTTATTCAGGATGAGTCGGCCAGCGGCCAGACTCTGTTTGTTGAGCCCACCCAGATTTTGGAAGGGAACAATCGCCTGCAACAGTTGTTGCGTGAGGAGCAGCGCGAAGAGCGCCGGATTCTTTTGCAGCTGGCCGATTTGGTGCGTCGCGATACTCCTGCGCTCTTGGAGAATCAGCGGCGACTGGGCCGAATCGATCTGCGTCTGGCTGCCGGCCGCCTGTCGCGGCTCTACCAGGGCTCTCGCCCCGAACTGGCCAGTGAGCCGGTGATTGCTCTGAAGCAGGCACGCCATCCGTTGCTGATGGAAAAAGATGGGAGAATGGATGCCCGACGGGCCATCTCCATCGACCTGCAGCTGGACAAAGATTGTCAGGCCTTGATCATTAGCGGGCCGAACACCGGTGGAAAGTCGGTCGCTCTGAAAACCCTCGGTTTGTTGCTGTTGATGGCCCGATCGGGGTTGCACCTGCCCTGCCATCCCGACAGCCGACTGCATCTGTTTAAGCAGTTGCATGTCGATATCGGCGATGAGCAGAGTATTTCAGAGAGCCTTTCGACCTTTTCAGGGCATCTGCTGCGAATTCGCGAGATCCTTGAACAGGCGGATCGGGAAACCCTGGTTCTTCTCGATGAGGCCGGAACCGGCACCGACCCGGCCGAAGGTGCGGCCCTGGCCCAAGCCGTTCTCGATCAGCTCTGCGAGCTGGGGGCGAAAACAGTTTTGACCACCCACCTTGGCCAGCTGAAGATCTATGCTCACGGCAAATCTGGAGTCGAGAACGCCGCCGTCGAATTTGATCCGGAAACCCTTGAGCCGCGCTATCGCTTGCATTACGGCATCCCTGGCGCGAGCAGTGCCATGGCGACAGCGCGCCGCCTGGGTCTGTCGGAACCTGTGCTGAAGCGGGCTGAAAACTATCTGGGTCAAGGGGGAACTGACAGTACCGCCCTGTTGACCAGTCTGAATGAGCAGCTGCGGCAACTCGAGCATGAGGTGGCGGAAGCGAAAAAGGCCAAGTGGGATGCACGGCAATCCCAGCAGCGCCGCCGGGAACAACTGCGGCAGCTGAAAGGGCAGAAGGCCGAGATTGTCGCCCGCGCAACGCGCAAGGCGGAGGCACTCATAGCCGAAACCGAAGTCCGGTTGAAAAGTCTGCGCAAGCGGCAGTCGGGGAACACCTCTCCACAGCAGACGGTTGCGGATCGTGAACAGCTCACCGAGGCCCGCGAGCTTTTGCAGCCCTTCAAACCGTCGCGCCGCCGAAGTCGTTCGGCTCCGCAACAGTTGGCCGTGGGGGAGCTGGTTCGTGTCGCGGCGCTCGGGGTTGAAGCTCAGGTGGAACGTCTGCTCAGTGACGGGGTTGAGCTGCTGGTAGCAGGCAAGCGGATGCGGCAGCCTCTTGCCGCGCTGGAACAATATCAGCCACCACGTTTTTACGCTGCAAAAAGAGCCGACGGTCAGGTCACGCGTCAGGTCGCCGAGCGACATTTCGAACCCAAACTGCTGCTGGTCGGCAAGCGGGTCGATGAAGCTTTGCTGCTGCTGGAAAAATTTGTTGATGATGCCCTGCTACACAACCTGTCGCAGGTGGAGATTGTCCATGGGGCCGGGGAAGGGATCCTGCGGCGCGCCGTGCGCGAGTTCCTTGCCGGGCAAGCGGAAGTCTGCGCTTTTTATGCCGCGCCGGCAGAACAGGGGGGGGAGAACGTTACGATCGCCGAACTGGGAGAGCGATGAGCGGACAGATCGGAGAAGGCAAAATCAACGAAGTGAGGGACCGGACCGATATTATCGAGCTGGTCTCCCAGTACGTTTCGTTGAAACGCTCCGGGGCCAACCACATGGGGCTCTGCCCATTTCATGGGGAAAAATCTCCCTCATTCAGTGTCCACGCTGGGCGGCAGTTTTTTCATTGCTTTGGCTGTGGAGTCGGCGGGGATGTTTTTTCCTTCCTGATGAAAATTGAGGGGCTGGCCTTCCCTGACGCCTTGCGCCGCCTTGCGGAGCGGGCCGGAATTGAACTTGAAGAACGGCAGCTGTCACCGGAGGAAGAGCGGTTGCAGCAGCAGCAGGAGAGGCTTTTTCAGGTTAACGAACTGGCTGCCGATTATTTTCACCAACTGCTGATGGAGCAGCCGGCCGGAGAGCCGGGGCGGCATTATCTGAATCGCCGTGGCTATGGGAAAAAGGCGGCTGTCGAGTATCGAATCGGTTTTGCTGCGGAGGCCTGGGAAGGGCTCGCCAATCACTTACAACAGCGGAGCATCAATGCTGAAGATGCCCGCACTCTAGGGTTGATTCGCCCCGGCAAGCAGGGGCGGGGCGACTATGATCTGTTTCGCGGCCGGTTAATTTTCCCAATCTCCGACCTGTCCGGGCGGGTGGTCGCTTTTGGCGGGCGAGTGTTGGATGACGGCAAACCGAAATATATTAACTCACCCGAGTCACCGATTTACCATAAAGGTCGGGTGTTGTTCGGCCTTTACCAGGCCCGGCAGGCGATGCGCCAGTCCGGAGAGGTGGTTCTGGTCGAGGGTTATTTTGATCAGTTGGCGCTCTTCCGGGCTGGATTTCCCCAGGTGGTCGCCACTTGTGGGACCGCTTTAACGGCTGATCATGCCCGGCTACTTAAACGCTATGTCCAGCGGGTGCTATTGCTTTTTGATCAGGATTCCGCGGGGAAGCAGGCGACTTTCAAAGCGATGGCTACTCTTCAGGAGGAAGGGGTGCCGACCCTGGTGATCGAACTGCCAATTGGGGAAGACCCCGACTCTTATATGCAGGGACAAGGAGCCGAAGCCTTTAAGGAGCGGCTGGGACAGGCCCGTCCGGCGATGGACCTGTTCATGGCGGACGCGCTGGCTAATGCTGGTCCGGTAGTTGAAGACCGGGTGCGCGCTGCCGAGGTTGTGATCGAACGGCTGTCCGCGCTGACCAGTGAGTTGGAGCAGGACCTCTATCTGAAGCAGTTAGCCCAGAGCAGCGGCATTGAGTTACAACTGCTCAGGCAAAAGTTGGAAAAGTTCAGTCGTAAGCAATTTCTCTCGCGGGAAAGGTCTTCTCAGCCCGAGTCTTTGCCGGGTGAATATCCCCCCCCAGCGGAGGAAGAAAGCCGTCCTGGTTCCTCCGCCAAGGTGCCAAGGGCTGCGCAACAGTTGCCGCCCTGGAGCCGAACAGAACAGGTGTTGCTCTGTCTGTTGCTGTATAATTCTGCGGTGCGAAAAATAATTTCCGGCGGTGGGGCGGAAAATTATTTTTTCAGTTCCGAGGCTCTGCGTGCTGCAGAGTTGATTCAGGCGGATTTCAGAGATATTGAAAACGGCGACATTGAACAACAAATTACAAAGATTGACCCTCAAAATCAGGTTATTATTAAGCCTTTGCTGGCAGTTGATCCAGAAGCCTTTAAAGGCGATCAGGAAGCTATGTTGGTGGGTTGCCAAAAGTCCCTGTTGCGCGAGAAAAAGAAACTTCAGCGGGAGGAACTCCTGGGTCAGATTCGTTTGGCCGAGCAGGCCGGGGACAGTAACCGGGTTAAAGATTTGATGGATCAGTTTACTAAGCTGAAGTAACGGTTAAACTTGGAAAGTATGGTTGTCCGCTAAAAGGGCGGGCCCAGAGGAGAAGGCGCGAAAATGGTGAAAAAGAATAATCCCGAAGAAGTTCAGCAGCTAATCGACATGGGTAAGGAAAAGGGTTTCTTGACCTACGATGAAGTGAATGACATTTTACCGGCCAATATGGTCTCCTCCGAACAACTTGAGGATGTCATGAGCATGTTCGGTGAAATGGATATTGAGATTGTCGATTCTGACAGCAAAGTTCAAAGCTCAAAAGAAGATGCTGACGATGACGATGACCAGGATGAAGGCGACGTAGAGCTTGAAGCCGGAACTCTTGGACGAACCAGTGATCCGGTTCGCATGTACCTGCGGGAAATGGGGCAGGTTGCCCTGCTGACCCGGGAGGGCGAAGTTGAGATCGCCAAGCGGATCGAGGAGGGGGAGGCACTGGTTACCAAGGTGGTTATGCGCACTCCGATCGCCGGCCGCGAGGTGCTGAACCTGCTTGAGAAGCTTGAGAAGAAACAGATTGGCGTTTCCGAAATCACTCGTGATTACGACGAGGAGGAGGGTGGAGAAGCTGAGGAGCGGCATCGTGAGCGCTTAATGGGACTCAATGAGCAGCTGCGTCCCCTTGGCAAAACACTGGAGGAGATCAATGAACAGCTTGCCGCTGAGCCCCCAGTGAAAGAACGGGAAAAATTAGAAAAGCAGGAGACCGAAATCCGGGATAACATGATCGAACTGCTGCGGCAGG
>Ga0210101_1000198_pt1 | contig 22026 bp, 29 predicted proteins | sample Muzzi_PWC_D1_FD_185534 | JGI IMG/M metagenome (GOLD analysis project Ga0210101, IMG submission 185534) | Wetland microbial communities from San Francisco Bay, California, USA, that impact long-term carbon sequestration - Muzzi_PWC_D1 (SPAdes) | ecosystem: Environmental > Aquatic > Marine >... | reverse complement strand
GGTCATCTGGCCCGCCAGCAGCCGAAGGTTCGCCCCGTAGGTCGTCCCCCACGGCCCGCGCCAGCCGAACGTGTCACCCGTCAGCCAGAGATCCTCCGGTGTTTTGCCTTCGGAAAGCGGATATCCGGGAGTATGACAATCGTTGCAACCGGACGTCCTCAGCAGGTACCGTCCCCGCTCCACTGTTTGCATGTCATAGCCGGACTTCTGTTCCAGGGGTGTATTCGCATCGGCCAGTGCGATATTCATGACACACAACCCCGAAAGAACAAGAACTGCGCAAACAACATGCTTACCGATGTTTTTCATCAGCGTGCTCTCCTGATGAACTACGAACGGGCACCGGAGGTACCTCGCCGGATCTTGCCGCGGTCAAACAGGCGCCGCCAGTTTGCCCTTTCATGCCTCCCTTGCATGCCGGGTCAACAGCTTGTCCAGGTGGTCGGCAAATGCTTTCCGGTCGCCCTGGTTCAGAACCGGCGGACCGCCTGTGTCTATGCCGCTGGCGCGCAGCGTATCCATAAAATCCCTCATATTCAATCGGGCCCTGATGTTCTCTGTGGTATACAGTTCGCCGCGGGGTGTGAGCGCCCGGGCCCCCTTGTCAATCACCTCGGCGGCCAGCGGGATATCACTCGTGATGACAAGATCACCGGCGTCAACTCTCCTGACGATTTCATTGTCAGCGACATCGAATCCTGCCGTGACCTGAAGCGATTTGATCCAGCGCGACGGCGGGACGCGCACGGGCTGATTGGCGACAAGCGTCATCTCCACCCCGGTACGTTCCGCCGCCCTGAACAGAATATCCTTGATGACCACGGGACAGGCATCGGCATCCACCCATATCTTCATTTTATGCGCCTACTGTAGAAGGTTTTTAATGGTAATCGTGCGTTTCAGCGGTGATAGCCGTGTTGAGCGGTGAACACTGAATGCAATCAGTCGACATTCCACGTTTTCCTCAGCCACTCGATGGTTTCGTCGATCGGGACTGTTTCCGCGAACTCGATCAGGTACGGGATCCTGTCAACGGCGTCCAGGGGTACGGTTGTCCCTGCGGGAAACACGGGTGCGAGACGATGATACCGGTCTCCAAGCATCTGCCTGCACTGATAGTCGGCAATTCCGGCGGTTCCGTCGAGCATGAGACTGATCAGGGGTTTTACCCACTGCGCGTAACCCCAGTCGTGTGACTTGCCCTTGATGTACTGGAGGCTCGTCCCTGTACCGAGCGACAGCAGGAGCACCTCATCGATCGGCGGCGTGGGGGAATAACGCCGGTCCCGGGTCTGGGCCAGGGCGCACATGGCCGGGTTGTTTGCGTACACTCCGCCATCGATGTAACCGTCGACGGACGGGAAGTAGGTGGGGGCGGCGCTTGTATACAGGGCGACGTCCACCGCCAGAGACTTACGATCATTGTTCGGCCCCGGGTAGTTGTGGAACAGTTTCGGCTTCCACGTGCGCTTTGCGGGGTCAGAATCCGCGTTGTCAAGATCGAAGGCGGCAATCAGGACGCGCCTTTCAAGCTCGCCGAGCGTGGCGCGGCCGAAGAGCTTCTTCAACTCGCGACGCAGAGGCGCCATGTCATAATCAGCACCGCGAAGCTTGCCCAGATCGACCAGATCATCGAGCCAGGAGTCATCAAAGATCTTCGGGCCCTTGTTGACGTAAACGTCCCGAATCCTGTCCAGCTCAAGCTGATGAGCGATCCCAAGCGCGAGTATGCCACCCGTCGAGGTGCCGGCGATCAAGTCGGCCGACTCCAGAAAATCCTCCAGTCCCGGTGTTGCCACGATCCTCTGGAGCAGTATCGTCGTAACGAGGCCACGGATTCCACCTCCATCGATGGAGACAACACGGTACGCTGTCATGACTTACCTCCTTTTCCGGCGCTACCTGACCCCGTGTGCGAACGGCGCGTCACCAGACGAGATCATCATGCAAGAGTTGACGGCGAAACCGGCGTGGCGTGTTTCCCGCATTCGCGTTGAACGCCCTGTTGGGCATAGCACTATCAGTCTTCATATAGAGGCCCATCCACGCCTTGCAAATACATTGGCAGATTATCTTTTATATCGTGGTTTATTGTTTTACTTGCAAGATAATGACCAGGCTCAGTGGCAGCCATGAAGCGCAACGGAACAGCTATCCGGCGCAGCGACCTATTGATGGTTTGATGCTATTCGTCAGAACACTGAATTGTTTCATGATTCCAGCTCCCCCCCCGATCAAGGCATTTATCGATTAATACAAAGCCCCCTATATATGGGCTAATAGCAAGAATGGCTCCTAGCAGGATAAACGCAGCAGATCTTTTTGTCGCGCCAGGAAACGTACGGATACCTTTAAAAAGGCCCATTCCAAAAAACAATGACGCCATGGCAAAACAAAGATCACCAATGGCGCGGCGGGACCAGCCTGGAGTGTATGGATTTGATGTGTCGCCCGATACCCAAACGCTGTACAGGGAACTGTATAAATAAAGCAACGCTACTATCATGAATATGATGAGTACCAACCACCTGATGAACTGACGAAAGATTGAGATCCGCATAGCGACGTCCGTCTGCCTAGACATTATGACTTCCACTGTTGGAGGCTGATCCCAGCCTCAATTGCGTGTCAGGCGCCCAGTGTTATCCATCAGCGCGCCGCTTTCTGGCGTCGTCTCAATTGGCTCGTTAGAATCCAGACTAATTAAGAACCTGCGGATTGAGCTGCCAAAGGGAATAATTCAGTATAGATGCGAAACTGACCCACAGCAGGTAGGGGATAAGCAGCGCACCAGCAATCGGTCGCACGCGCCAGAAAGAGACAAGAGTGGCCACGATAAGGATCCACAGCACCGCGATGTCGACGAGCGCCAGAACGCCGAGGTTCCAGGTAAAGAAAAGCCAACTCCACAGTGCATTGAACGCAAGCTGCAGCAGAAACAATGTGAGTGCTTTTCGATTAGGGCCGAATCCACCGGAACGCCATACCAACCAGGCAGCGATGCCCATCAAGGCGTACAGAACCGTCCATACCGGACCAAAAATCCCAGGCGGCGGCGCCCAACCAGGCTGGACAAGTTGGCTGTAGAAAGACTTGGCCTGTATTGAAGCCACGGCTCCAACGGCAGAAGCAGCAAAGCTCACCACGAGCCAACCGGCCAGCCCCAGGATCTGCTTCTGCTTTGAAAGTGACGGCATCCGGATCTCCGCTCTTTGCCTAACGACCAAGCTCTACCACTGCGGGCCGCGTCGTGGGACGCAGTCGACTGTAGCACTGGGCAGGTGGCACCCACGATCCGGTGACACCTCACGGGAACACCATACGCGAAAACTATAGAAATAGAACTCACTCAGAGGCTGTCGGATCATGATGCAGTCCCACGAAGCAGGTCAGAGCCCCCAAGGCGAACGGCGATCCAAGAATGAAGAGATAGTCGAGGCCGGACAGTTGGTCCTCTGTGTAGAACACCACCAGGGACACGAGACTCATGAAACCGAATGCCACCAGACCCAAAGTTTTGGCCATCATTCTGCATTTTTCGGTTCACTATTGGCTTTCATCAGCATGTTCTGGCGTGCATAAGACGACTTCACGGGCACCTATCGTTGATAATCACTGCACGCAGGCAAACGGAGCTTGCCGGAAATCCGGTGGATTGTAAGGTTAGGCATCGTTGCGTTCGTGAGTTGCTTACCCATGACTTGATAGACGAAGCCTTGGCATGATTCCAAATACCAGTAGCAAGGCAATGTATACCGAGCCGGATATCTTGTCTCGGCTGTCGATGAACTCGACCAATGTTTGGTCTTGAAGGAATACTGCGAGCCCTAATTCGGCAGCGATTAAAAAGGCAAGTGCCATAAGACCTGCGGTCAATGACAGGCCAGGTTGTGCTATCTCAGGAAAGTGACGCAGCATGTACCCGGCTGCGAAGAAGATCACCGCTGCCATAATGGGCATTTCGGCAAGCTCAGCCCAGCGCTCACCGATGAGTGGAACGAGTATCGGAACGCGGAACATGCCGAGTACGAAACCAGTGCCAAGCACAATTGCGAAGTAAACGAGCGCGGCGCAAAAGGTCGCTGACACTGGTGCGGATTGCAAGGGTAGCGGCCTTCGACGCCTAACGATTGAGCTCACCCGCCGACGCAGGAGGTCGGGTGGAGCGCTTTGATATACCGCCACTTCTCATTTAACGATAATCCGGATTTGGATAATCAAACCGGCAGCCCGCATCCCATTTTGATCTTTGATTTCCGTGTGCTGGAATACCACCTGCATCCTTGATCATCCGCGCCATATGCATCAGATTCCATGTCATGAACGTAGTGTTGCGATTGGTAAAGTCATTCTCTGGTCCACCTGACCCTGGATCAAGATACGATGGTCCGGGACCCGCCTCACCCAGCCAGCCTGCATCAGCTTGAGGTGGAATCACGTAACCAAGATGCTGCAATGAATAGAGTATGTTCATGGAGCAGTGTTTCGCGCCATCTTCGTTACCTGTGATGAGACATCCCCCTACACGACCATAGTATGCATACTGCCCCTGTTCGTTGAGCTCCCCGGAACATGAGTAAAGGCGTTCAATTGTTTTTGTACAGATAGAGGATTTTTCTCCCAGCCAGATGGGTGAGGTAATAACAAGAATATCTGCCGCCTTGACCAATTCGTAGATATCAGGCCATTTATCAACATCCCACCCTTTTTCAGTCATATCCGGATATACACCATATGCAATTTCGTAATCCACCGGGCGTAGCACATCAACAGTAATACCGTTCTTCTCCATAATTGCTTTTGATATGTTGATCAGCCCCTCGGTATGTGACAGTTCCGGCGAACGTTTAAGCGTACAGTTAAGAAAAAGTGCTTTAAGGTCCGTGAAATCCCATTCGCTGGACTCGCACTGATCAAGTTGCATCTTATTCAGGCTCATTCCACACTCCTCCTGTTTGGTTATAAGGGCGATTTAATTGACGTTATAACGATTGAGTCGAGCCGCACGGCCTAAATTCTATCCGCGAAGCGCCACAATACTTTCCCGCGTCGGCTCGGACGACTTGTTAGCTGTTGTCCTTGCTGTAAGGAAATCGGGTATGACCATATCTGATAACAAGGATAGCTAACGCCACGAGCAACAATGCCCCCGCAACACCTAGCATTCTCCACGTATCCAGGCTTTTCATGTCCAGAATCATATAACGCGCCAGTGCAACGATCGCGATATATAAAGGCATACGAACAGGCAATTTTCCACAATCAAGATACATTGCCACCATCGCTAGCACTTCCAGATAAATAAAGAGAAGCAGCAAATCCGCCAAGGTCACCGTCCTTGCTTCGAACATTGATGTAATTTCTATTCCAGCCGCGATTACAGTAGAAATAGCAATGATTAGTAGACCAACGTCTTCAACCCAAGTTATCACTCTATGTCCAATTCTGCTTATCTCTCTCATAGGTTGGGTTTCCATTATATATTGCAGCTAACGACTCGACTCAGGCGCGCGGCGTAGCCGCGTCGAGCTGAAGGCGTTTGTGTACGCCCAGCATGGGCATGAACTTATGGAGTGAAAGTCCCCTGTAGGAGAACCTAAATTGATTCATCATGAATCAATCATAACTACTAGCCGACGGCAAGGGCAAATCCGCGAGGAGATGTCTGAAGGAAGCCCGCGCGCAAAACTGCGAGCTGACGAACAGAAATCGCATAGAAGGCCTAGCCTCCAGGGTGAGCGGGCACAAGATCACAAAACCCCGGGTTCAGGAGGTAAGGTAAATGCGGCGGTTGTGCAGTGAAAGTTCATGTTCTTATCTGGGGAGATCTGTCTTACATGCGGCCTGTTTTGGGCAGCGCGGGTATCAGCAATGGTATCGGTGATAAGGCAGAAGTCAGCAGACGGCATAGTAGTTGGAGGTCATAGGAAGTGACTGAAGATGAAGGCCTGAACGTCAACCAAGGAGGAGCCTATCCTGTCTCTGGGACCGCGCAGCACGTGCCGAACGTGAAGTTGTCTCCAGGCGGCAGGGATCAGCAGCCAGCCTCGCCTAGAGCGCCTACTTTTGGTGAACGATAATCCAATGAAGCGCGTCCTGTCACCCGCGAACCTGCACATGGCCTGGAAGCACGTGCGCAGGAACAAAGGGGCGCCCGGTGTCGATGGCATCACTATTGAGGACTATCCTCAATGGGCCAAACAGCACTGGGTCGCGACGCGCCGAGCACTGGAAGGTGGTTACTATATCCCGCAGCCCGTTCGACGGGTGGAGATCCCTAAACCGACGGGCGGTGTCCGTCTCTTGGGGGTGCCTACCGTCAACGACCGCGTAATACAGCAAGCCATTGCCCAGGTGTTAAACCCTCTCATCGATCCCACCTTCTCTGAGGCCAGCCACGGCTTTCGACCGGGGCGCAATGCCCACGGTGCCGTTCGGCAAATCAAAGGCTTTATTGAAGAAGGTTATCGGGTGGCGGTTGACGTGGATTTGTCGAAGTTTTTCGACCGCGTTAACCACGATATTTTGATGAACCGACTCAGCCGGTTCATCCCCGATAAAGGGTTACTCAAACTCATCGGTCGCTATCTGCGAGCGGGGGTATTGATTGAGGGTAAACGCTGTCCAACACCGGAAGGTGTCCCGCAAGGGGGACCTTTATCGCCGTTATTGGCGAACGTCGTGTTGGATGATCTGGATAAACGCCTGGAATCCTGCCAGCTTCGCTTTGCCCGCTACGCCGATGATTTCACGATCTGTGTGAAATCCAGCTCGGCAGGGTATCGCGTGATGGCGTGGGTGTCGCGCTTTCTGTCCAACAAACTAAAACTGGTTGTGAATGAAGCGAAGAGTCGCGTGGTGAAAACCAACGATCTCCACTTCTTGGGTTTTACGTTTCGGGGTAAGAAAATTCGCTGGTCAGCCCAGGCACTGGAAGACTTCAAGCACCGCATACGTCGCCTGACGAAGCGCTCCTGGGGGATTTCGATGCAGCGCCGACTCCGCGAACTGCGGCTTTATATTCAGGGGTGGATCAACTACTTTGGTCTTTCGGAATACTACCGGCCTTTACCCGGTCTGGATGAGTGGATACGCCGGCGGCTTCGCATGTGCTACTTGAAACAGTGGCGCAAACCGCGCACGCGCATCCGCAATCTCATCAAGCTCGGCACCAGGACTCGTACAGCTGTGAGTCTTGGGCTAAGTTCTAAAGGCCCGTATCGTCTGGCAAGAACTCTTGCTACACAATCCGGTATGACTAATAAGTGGTCGGAGAAACAGGGGCTCGTCTCGGTAAGAGAACGTTGGATCGCGTTTCACTATGCTTGACGAACCGCCCGGTGCGGACCCGCATGCCGGGTGGTGTGGGGACTGGGGGTTAGAGACCCCCGGTTACCCGATTAGGCTGCGGCTTCTCTGTTTGTATCCCAACCAGGAAATACCAACACAGCAGGATGGCACTGTAGCGCCCTTCCAAGAACCTTTGCCCGTTCCACACCGAGCTGTACCCGGTCATTTTCAATAGCTGAAATGGTGGATTGGGGAATACCCGTTAATTCCGCCAGCTCATTCTGACTAAGACCTTGAAGCTCGCGAATAATCCGAACGGATTCTCCGACAGAAACATTAATAGACTTTTTTGCACGTCGGTAATCTTTCATGTCATTTCTTCCTGTAGTCGTGCGGACTCAAATTAACCACTTGAATCATCACTTGATCTTTCAATGTTTTATAGATAACGCGATACTGTAGCCCCAGACGGGATGATCGATGCCCTTTCCACTCACCCCTAAGTGATTCATCATGAAACCCTTTAATCTTCCTGAGCCCCAAAGGGCCAGATAACCCTACGATATCCTTCCATTTTTCGTAGCGTTTCAGCACCTCTTTAGGGGCGTCCTTCAATTGCCTGGCAACTCTTCGGTGCTCGAATACGCCCCACATAATATATAGTGTATATACTATTTATGGTATGTCAAGAGCAGCATAACGCCGCAGTTCAGCGGCCGCGCGACCACGTGTCCAGCGCGGCGGGTGTGCATAATGAAGTGACGCACATGCGCCGCGCCCGCACCGACGTATCACGGTCCGCTGCAACTGCTTGTTAGGCGGCTGCCACGACGCTGTGTACGGGCGTCCCATCAAAATGGCTCCACGGCTGGCCGAGCCTCCACGAACTCCCCGGCTTCATTGAAGCGCAAACCAATATCTCCAACCCAGACAAACCCCTCCTTTTCGAATGGGTCAACACCAGGCTGAGCTTGGGCAGCGGCGTCAATGACGCTTTGCCGCGTCGCAGCGCCGCGCGCAACCTCACCAGCAACCGCGATGGCTTGGAGTGCCGTGCCACGCGCGTTGTCGTACGAACTTTGCAGGTACGTGTAACTCACGCCGCCATCCAGCACCACGTAGACCCAAAACAGGTTTGAGGCAACCAGCAGGACAGACAGGCCGATGATCGCGATAGTGCTTCGTTTCATCGATGCGCCCCGATGTGCCGCCTAATCGGGATAGGGAGAAGCCTTGCGGCTCCCCCCTCCCACACCACCGTGCGTACGGATCACGTACACGGCGGTTCGATGAATAACATTCCTACCGTGCTGCAAGAGCGGGTAGCCCCATACCACTGAAGTACCGCACCGGCAGAGCCAGTGCGAGCGCCGGGGTCTTCGACAGCCTCCAAGGACCATGCGCAGACTTGCTGGTGTTCCATGCTTCACGCACGCTCACACCACGTTTGCGCAATTCCCGGTAGCCCGCCCGTCCCCATTGCTTCCAGATATAACAGCGTAATTTGCGTCGTATCCATTTGTCGAGATCGCGCAGAGGACTCAGCACTTCGGCAATGTCGAAGTACGCTTTCCAGCCAAGCAGGGTTTCTCTCAGCTCTGCCACGATGTCGCTCAAACGGCGGCCTCGCGTACGACGGGTCAGTTCGCGGACTTTTGCCTTTAACTTGTCGATGGCCTGGTCGGCCACCTTCAGGCGCGCGTCCCTGCGGCTGACCGTAAATCCCAGAAACTTGCGTTTGGCTGGACGATCTACCGCGCTCTGCAGCGGATTCACTGTGAGTCGCAGTGTGTCACTGAGGAAGCGCTTTACACATGCCATCACCCGCTCTCCTGCACGTTGGCTTCTGACCAGTATATTGCAGTCGTCGGCATAACGCGCAAAGCGGTGGCCACGCCGTTCCAGCTCCCAATCCAATTCGTCGAGCACAACATTGGCCAACACCGGTGAGAGCGGCCCGCCTTGCGGGACTCCCATCGTTGTCGCTTCGGTGTGCTCACCGATACGGACGCCCGCCTTGAGGTAGCGATTGATGAGCCGCAACAGATCAAGGTCCGAACAACGGTGTTTGAGCCGCGCCATCAACCGGTCGTGATTGACCCGGTCGAAGAATGCCTGCAAGTCCATGTCCACCACCCAACTCCAGCCTTGTCGGATACTCGCCTGTACGTGGCGAACCGCCTGATGGGCGGAACGCCGCGGGCGAAATCCGTAGCTGTGGCAGTGAAAGTGGGGTTCCCATTGCGCACTGATCACCTGCGCAATAGCTTGCTGGATGAGGCGGTCCAACACCGTGGGAATTCCCAAGCAACGAGGCTTCCCATCCGGCTTCGGGATCTCCACGCGCCGCACAGGCCGTGGCCGGTAGCTGCCCGACTGCAATTGGGCACGCACCGCTGGCCAGTGGTGGCGGAGATAGTCTGGCAGGTCATCAACCGTCATGCCGTCGATGCCCGGCGCGCCTTTGTTCCGGCGTACTTGTTTTAGTGCGCGCTGCATATTCCCGCGTTCCAACACGCGAGACAGCAGTGCCTGGGGTTGAATCGACTCGGCAGGTCCAGGCTCTCCAGTGACAGCTTCATCCTGCGCTGTGAGCGCAGCCAACTTTCGTTGATTGTCAGATGCGTTGCCGTCTCTCTTCACTTGTCTGCCTTGTCATTCATCGTTCCGGCCTTCGGCGGTGCCATCCGCCTGTCGGGTCGGAGGAGGCGCGCTTACGCGCTGGCCTCCGTCCGCCGCTCAAACTGGTCGTGCGGTTTTCCCGCATCCAGCTTTCACGAAGACACGGTCGCCCGAGTCGCGAGCGAAGGTATTAATCCGATCAGGTTCACCAGCCCGAACTCCCCGTATAGCTTGGCATTCGGCAGCGACTGCCAGCCGCTACAGCGCCAGCGCTTGAACCGGTGCGACCAAATACGACGCACGATCCAGCGGTCGAGACGGTTGAAGAGCTTTCGGATGTGGGCGCGCTTGTAATAGTGCCCCCACCCCCGCAGTAACGGGTTTAGCTGCTCGATCAGCCCCTGGGTCGTGAGCGGCACACACCGCCTGGTCCGCTGCCGCACCTGGTCCATGAAGCGACGGATCGAACTCTCTTTCGGGTACGCGTAAAGCTTCCCCGATCGGGCACGACTACGGATCTTGCTCGGTGACAGCGAGAGCTGCTTCCCGCGCTTGATCTTGTACCCAAGGAACTCGAACCCATGCCGGATGTGCACGATCCGCGTCTTCTGCGGATGCAGTTGCACGCCCAGTTCGTTCAGGACGCGTTGCGCCGCTGCCAAAGCAGTCCGTGCCTGCGCGGCCGTCTGGCACGTGACTACCCAGTCGTCCGCATACCGCGTGAGCTGATATCCCCTGCAGCGCATCTCCCGATCAAACGGCGTCAGGAGAATATTGCTGAGCAGGGGCGAAACAATCCCGCCTTGTGGGGTACCGCGCTCCGTGGGGAAGAGTCGCCCTTCTCCGTAGCGGCCCGCCTTGAGCATCGCCTCGATCAGGCTCAGCACTCGACCATCCGCCACTCGCTGGGCAACCAGCCTCAGTAGTTTGGCGTGATCGACCGACCCGAAGAAGTCCTTCAGGTCCGCATCGACGATCCATTCCCCGCCGCTGTCGATTTCTTTCCACACCTTGCGCAGTGCCTCCTGTGTCGATCGCCCTCGCCGATAGCCGAAGCTGGCGTCATCGAATATCGGCTCAAAGATCGGCTCCAGTCGATTGAGCAGCGCCTGCTGACACACCCGGTCATAGATCGCGGGGATGCCCAGCATTCGATGCTCGCCCGGCTTGCCTGCCTTTGGGATGGGAACCTGACGCACCGGTTGGGGCTGATAGGCTTTATCCGACAGTTCCTGCTGCAACCGATCCAACTGCGAATCCACTTGCACCGCAAAATCGGCCAGACTCTGCCCATCTACGCCCCCACTTCCACCGTTGGCTCGGACCCGCTCCCAGGCCATCTCCAGATTCTTCCGCTGGTACACCTTGTCGATTAATGAATGGACCTTCTTCGCTTCCGTCGGGTTGAGCCAGTCGGCCAGTCTCCTCGGGCGCGGATGTACGGGTGTTTCGCTCATGGAACTGTTCCTCCTCTGCGCCTTTACTCGCTGACGTCCTTTCTCTTCCCTTCCGCCTTCGCCTGCCGCCTTCCCCGACCCACTTCCGTCGCCGATCGCTCGGTCACGCGGCTTTCACCGCGCTTACGGTACTACTCGGCAGTCCGACGACTCGCCCAGCCTCGCTTCCCACTTCGCTCTCGCTTATAGGGTCGCTTATCCCAGTGCCACCCGGGAACCGGACGAGTCCTCCTGAGGTCACCCGCTGTTCTTCCGTACCGTGCCGTCCGCAAACACCTTGGTGCGGTGGGTGAATGAGTGCGCCTTCGCCTCCATAGTGCAGGCTCGACCTTGCCCCACCTTTGGCCGACCGGTTCATCCTCGGGGTTGCCCCCATCGATTACGGCCCGGTACTTCTCCTCATGCCCTTCGGATTCCACCTCGCGATGGACACCCTGCCCTCCGGAGTAATGCAAGAAAGCGGCTCCAGGTTCGCCTTGGCCGTGTCCGGCTTTCGCCTGCGTGCCCGTTTAGGCTTCTCCATACCTCCTTCCTTCCTCCGGCCAGCGAGGCATTACCCCCGCTTTCGGATACGGCGCCCCTCATCCGGGCGCCGGAGGGACTTTAACCCTCCTGAACAACGCGCTGCTCAGCGCACACTATGCCCTCTGCTGACTTCTCCACGGTATTCAGCACCAATCTCTCAGTACCCAGCTTCGATCCTCCGAAGCACCGGGGAGACCTCCCGGGGTAAGACACGTCACTTTCACTGCACGAGCGCCGAATTTACAAAGTACACCCCAGCCGCAGATGGAGGGCTTCGCGGTCACGTGCCCGCTCGCCCCGGATGTACCACGCCTCATATCCGGTTTTTGTTCATCGCCCCGCAGCTTTGGGTTCGGCTTCCTCCAGACCCCACCTCGCGGTGACGCCCTTGCCGTTTCCCTAGCCTTCGGCTCTGCGAAAATCTGGCTGCCGGACTTCCACCGACATAGTTACGTGCCATGCCCGGCACACACGTCTAAGCCAAGCCGCGCAGTTTACTGCGTCGGCTTGGGCGAATTGTTATGCTGCAGATAGCTTCTTAACATTCAACTGATTCCGCTTCTTTTCAGCCTCCCATAAATCATACTGCGACTGCTGGTTAAGCCAGCTCTCGGAGGATGTACCAAAAGCCAGAGACAACCGCACCGCCATTTCAGGGCTAATACCTGAACGGCCATTGAGAATAGCCGATAGCGTTTTACGAGTAACACCCAGAGCTTCCGCCGCCTCAGTAATACTCAGACCCAATGGCTCTATACATAACTCTCGCAGAATTTCACCCGGATGGGGCGGGTTGTGCATCTTCATCGTTACACCTCAGTGATAGTCTTCATAATCAACAATATCAGCATCCTTATCTTTGAAGCAGAAAGTCACACGCCAGTTGCCACTCACCCAAACTGACCATATACCTTTCCGTTTACCTCCGAGCTCATGCAGTTTCAACCCCGGAAGATCCATATCATTTGGGCTTGTTGAAGCGTTCAAGCGACCTAGTATCAGCTTCAGACGGTTAGCATGTTTGGCCTGGACTCCAGACTTTGAGCCCTTCAGAAAGAACCTTTCGAGTCCCTTGTGCTTGAAACTCCTTATCATGCAAAAAGCGTAACCTATGTCGTTACGGGTTACAAGCGGGGATTTGCAGCATAACGGCGCCCTTGAGCCGCGGCCGACGAAGGAGGCCGTCGGTTCTCGAAGGTCTTGTGTACGCCCAGCATGGGCATGAACTTATGGAGTGAAAGTCCCCTGTAGGAGAACCTAAATTGATTCATCATGAATCAATCATAACTACTAGCCGACGGCAAGGGCAAATCCGCGAGGAGATGTCTGAAGGAAGCCCGCGCGCAAAACTGCGAGCTGACGAACAGAAATCGCATAGAAGGCCTAGCCTCCAGGGTGAGCGGGCACAAGATCACAAAACCCCGGGTTCAGGAGGTAAGGTAAATGCGGCGGTTGTGCAGTGAAAGTTCATGTTCTTATCTGGGGAGATCTGTCTTACATGCGGCCTGTTTTGGGCAGCGCGGGTATCAGCAATGGTATCGGTGATAAGGCAGAAGTCAGCAGACGGCATAGTAGTTGGAGGTCATAGGAAGTGACTGAAGATGAAGGCCTGAACGTCAACCAAGGAGGAGCCTATCCTGTCTCTGGGACCGCGCAGCACGTGCCGAACGTGAAGTTGTCTCCAGGCGGCAGGGATCAGCAGCCAGCCTCGCCTAGAGCGCCTACTTTTGGTGAACGATAATCCAATGAAGCGCGTCCTGTCACCCGCGAACCTGCACATGGCCTGGAAGCACGTGCGCAGGAACAAAGGGGCGCCCGGTGTCGATGGCATCACTATTGAGGACTATCCTCAATGGGCCAAACAGCACTGGGTCGCGACGCGCCGAGCACTGGAAGGTGGTTACTATATCCCGCAGCCCGTTCGACGGGTGGAGATCCCTAAACCGACGGGCGGTGTCCGTCTCTTGGGGGTGCCTACCGTCAACGACCGCGTAATACAGCAAGCCATTGCCCAGGTGTTAAACCCTCTCATCGATCCCACCTTCTCTGAGGCCAGCCACGGCTTTCGACCGGGGCGCAATGCCCACGGTGCCGTTCGGCAAATCAAAGGCTTTATTGAAGAAGGTTATCGGGTGGCGGTTGACGTGGATTTGTCGAAGTTTTTCGACCGCGTTAACCACGATATTTTGATGAACCGACTCAGCCGGTTCATCCCCGATAAAGGGTTACTCAAACTCATCGGTCGCTATCTGCGAGCGGGGGTATTGATTGAGGGTAAACGCTGTCCAACACCGGAAGGTGTCCCGCAAGGGGGACCTTTATCGCCGTTATTGGCGAACGTCGTGTTGGATGATCTGGATAAACGCCTGGAATCCTGCCAGCTTCGCTTTGCCCGCTACGCCGATGATTTCACGATCTGTGTGAAATCCAGCTCGGCAGGGTATCGCGTGATGGCGTGGGTGTCGCGCTTTCTGTCCAACAAACTAAAACTGGTTGTGAATGAAGCGAAGAGTCGCGTGGTGAAAACCAACGATCTCCACTTCTTGGGTTTTACGTTTCGGGGTAAGAAAATTCGCTGGTCAGCCCAGGCACTGGAAGACTTCAAGCACCGCATACGTCGCCTGACGAAGCGCTCCTGGGGGATTTCGATGCAGCGCCGACTCCGCGAACTGCGGCTTTATATTCAGGGGTGGATCAACTACTTTGGTCTTTCGGAATACTACCGGCCTTTACCCGGTCTGGATGAGTGGATACGCCGGCGGCTTCGCATGTGCTACTTGAAACAGTGGCGCAAACCGCGCACGCGCATCCGCAATCTCATCAAGCTCGGCACCAGGACTCGTACAGCTGTGAGTCTTGGGCTAAGTTCTAAAGGCCCGTATCGTCTGGCAAGAACTCTTGCTACACAATCCGGTATGACTAATAAGTGGTCGGAGAAACAGGGGCTCGTCTCGGTAAGAGAACGTTGGATCGCGTTTCACTATGCTTGACGAACCGCCCGGTGCGGACCCGCATGCCGGGTGGTGTGGGGACTGGGGGTTAGAGACCCCCGGTTACCCGATTAGAACACGAATTTTCCATTTAAGCTTAACCTGATTTGATTGGTGCAGACCAATATGCAAGCAAAACTATAACGATACCCGCAACTATGACACTAGAAACAATTACCGGCCATTCAAACGGAACGAACTCACCGAGCACTTTTCCCCAAAAGTATCCGCACATACTACCTCCGCCAATTAAGAGGCTAACCCTTGCGCTTCCAGATAATGAAATGGATGACCCGCATTTATCACAAACTAATGCAGCATTTTTCTTTGCAAATAAACGCTGCTTTACGAGAGGCATAAAACCTAAACGTTGTGCGCAATATGGGCAGTATTTGAGCATGGCTCTAGTGTTCTCCGCCGTAGGGACTCCGGTTACCCGGAGCCCCCGGCACAGTCCCGGACGTGCAGTTTTCCCGCATCCGGTTCCTCGGTTGTACTCGCTTTCGCGCTGGCGATAAGCTTCATGTAAACACCCGCCGTGCACTGGACCGTTCGGTAATCCTTGGCTTGGCGATCCCGAGCTTTGCGAAGGCGCGGGTTAATGCTGACCATGTAAAGCTCTTACACTTGCCACCTCTCCGATTCAGCCACTTGAATGCACAATCCATGGCCCACTGGTAGAACCGCCATAACGACCGCGAGTTGCCCCGCAGACCGTAGTAGTTGTAATGCCCCACCAGGCGACGGTTCAGCCCCCGAATAAGCTCCCTGCCCGGCAAATGCCGGTTGCACATGATCCATTCCTTGATGCGGCGACACGCGCCTTGCAGCTTCTTGCGAGCGGTTCGACGCAAGACGCGCGACTCTCCCTTACGGTCCCGGAACCAGCACAGTTCGAAACCCAGGAAGGTGACCCTGCATTTCATGCTCGGATGAAATCGGCTGAATCGCACGATCCGCGTCTTTTCCGGCGCCGCCTCCAGGCCGAACTTGCCCAGCCGTTTCGGTAGCGCCTCGAAGAACCGATCCGCATCCTCACGATAGCGAAACGCACAAACGAAATCATCGGCATACCGGCACAGCTTCGCCTCACCCCGGCACCGGGGTCTCACCACGCGTTCGAACCACAGGTCCAGGACATGATGCAGGTAGAGGTTCGCGAGCACCGGCGAGATGATCCCGCCCTGCGGGGTTCCCGTGCCGGGATGGAGCACCTGTCCATCGATCTCCAGTATTCCGGCCTTGAGCCATCTTCGGATCAATTGCACAAAGGCGCGGTCGTCGATCCGTAACGACAGCATGTCCAGAAGCCAGTCGTGGTCCATGTGGTCGAAAAACCCGCGGATGTCAGCCTCGACGAGATAGCCGTAGCTCCCGTAGCCCTTACCCAACGGGGACTTGCACCCCGCAAGAGACGCCGAGCTTTGCTCGGCGCGATAACGATTAAGCCCAGCGGCGCGTAGCGTCCGACTGGGGCGCCTTGTTAGGGCTTTGCGAGAAGCTTGGTATAGACCGCATTCTTTTCTTCCTCAGTAGTACTTGTATCAAAGCGCTCGAATAGACCAAAAAGATAAAGTCTTTCGTTCATTGTCATGCCGCCAATTCCCAAAACGGCATCATCTTTGAATGCTTGCCATAAGCCGTATGCCTTTGAATGGTCTTCTTCGCTTGGCAACCAAACATTACCAAAGAATCTTTCCACCATCGTTTCAAGTTCTTTGACATTTCTATCGTCCGACTTCCATGCCTCGATGTTTTGTGCGAGTTCGCTCAGTAGCTTTTCATTCGAAATTTTTCTGAATTCCTGAGCAAGTTCATCGAGGTTCATTTTTAGCCCTAGACATTATGACTTCCACAGTTGGGGACTGACCCCCGTCTCAATCGCGGGTTAGCCTCTAAGGGCCAGAGCCGCAGCGTGCTCTCGGCACAATCGGTTAACAAGCTCGGAGGTCAGCCATGAAACAGTCTAGCACTACACTCTACGTCGGTCTCGACGTCCATAAGGAATCCATCGCGGTCGCCTATGCACCGGAGGCGCGGGGCACTGACGTCATCGCCCTCGGTTCCATCGGCACCCGCCAGTGCGATATCGATAAACTGATCCGCACACTGAAATCCAAATCCGCCCGACTGGTCTTCGTCTACGAGGCCGGCCCCTGCGGCTACTGGCTGTATCGCTACCTGACGAAGAAAAAACTCACCTGCTGGGTCATCGCCCCATCGCTCATCCCCAAAAAGGCCGGCGACCGCGTGAAAACCGACCGCCGCGATGCCATCGCACTCGCCCGCCTCATGCGCAGCGGCGACCTCACACCCGTCTATGTCCCGGATGTCGCCGACGAGGCGATCCGCGATTTGACCCGCGCACGGGAAGATGCCCTCAAAGACCTCAAGTCAGCCAAGTATCGCCTGAAGGCCTTCCTGCTGCGCCAGGATATCCGCTACGAAGGCAAGGCCAACTGGGGACCCGCTCACCTGCGCTGGCTCAGTGAGGTGGTCTGCTACACCCCGGCGCAACAGATCGTCTTCCAGGAATATGTCCGTTCCGTCTCTGAACAACAGGCACGGCTGCACCGCCTTGAGGCCGAACTCCAGGACCAAACCCGGGATTGGCGCCTCTATCCGGTCGTCGAAGCTATCCAGGCATTGAGAGGCGTACAGTTCCTCACCGCCGTCACCCTCATCGCCGAACTCGGCGACCTGACCCGCTTCGATAACCCCAGACAGCTCATGAGCTATCTCGGCCTCACACCGTGCGAATATTCCAGCGGCGGGCAGCGCCGTCAGGGCGGCATCACCAAGACCGGCAACAGCCACGCCCGCAAGGCCCTGGTCGAAGGCGCTTGGGCCTACCGTTACCCGGCCAAGGTCAGCCGGCACCTGCAGCTACGACTCGAAAAGCTCAGCCAGCCCCTGCAGGACATCAGTTGGAAAGCCCAAATCCGGCTCTGTAAACGCTACCGCACCCTGGTGAATAAGGGCAAACATCAGAACCAGGTCACCGTCGCAATCGCCCGCGAACTGGCCGCCTTTATCTGGGCCATCGCCAAACAAACATCGCTTACTGACTAAACCGCTAACGCCAACCCTGTAAATACAACAGATACCCGAGCCATTCGATGAGACGCAGCCCCGGTGTTGGTATAACCCTCGAAGACGTTAGGAGCCTGAAACATACGCTCGTCCCTAGATCGAGGCAGGTACCCGACGGACACAAGTAAGGTGGTAACCAACCCACGGATATCAGCATGATCAACCGTCGCTATTACTGGCTCCGTCACTCCAATGGCTTGGCCATCCACCGTGAACCGATTACACATCGATTAATTATCTTCAGTGGCTTCGCTTGACAGTGGAAGTCATATCAACGCCGCAAATCAGCCGCGCGAGGTACGAGCGTCGGTTGAATTTGCCTTGTTATGTGCTTTCTTAATTCTGGTGTTTATATCTGAGATTAGTTTTTCTCTATCCCCACTACGTAATAACTTTATAGGAACACTTACATTTCTATCTACAGCGATTAACCTGTAGCCAAAAAACCAATGTTTTTCCAAGCCTGAAACCGTTGACCATAAAATCTCAATTTGAGGCCGCATAGTTTCATTAATAAGGATAGAGTCATCCTGTACTTCAATGAGGGGTATTTTCATTCGTTTCAAAACCGCATAAAAAAATATAATACTCATTGTCGTTATAGCCAGAACAGCTATCCATAACGTCTCTTTGTCCGCGAGACCAGAAAGATTCCAGCTTTTCTGGAACGCGAGCATCCAAACAATATAACAAAGGGTTCCAACAGGAATTATTGCTTGTGGCGCATAGCTTATTAAAGGGGCAAAATATTTCATATATCAGCTTTACTAGTAGCTATATTCATAGTCGGGACAGCATATAGTTTAAAAAATATAACTTCGCACATAACGTTTGAGTCGAGGCGCGCGGCCACGAACTGAACCGCGAAGCGCTGCAAATCTTTCCCGCGTCGGTCTCGGACGACTTGTTATGCCTCTTATCCCGTTTTCTTGAGTTCTTCTCTTATTACTTTTCGGAGTGCATCTTCCAAGCCTTTATCATGCGCCTTAATATGCTCTCTTAGAGCATCATTAATTAGCGACTGATAATTGCCACCGCCTGCCTTATGCACGATTTTCTTGAAATGCTCGATGATGTCGGCATCTAGGCGGATAGTAATACGCATCTTATTTGGGTCAGGCTTAATGACTGGACCTCGTTTGCCTTTACTAAAATCTTCACTCATGGCTTAACCCCTGGAAATACTGTTTCGTTTCTTTCCTATCAGCTTCTCGGGCAGAAATAATTCGGATGCGGTTCTCTGAACGTTCACAGTGAACTACAAAAAGGATATTTAGAGAGGGGCCCATTCCGAGTGTTTTGAAGCGTTGCTCGCTATGATCAGGATCTTCAACCGTAAGAGCATTTTCATCTTCAAGGGCGATCACTGCGTCCGCAAAATCCACGCTGTGTTTTCGCAGATTCTCTGCCGCCTTCCCTGGATCCCACTCATAGTCTATGGTCTAAGTGTATGTACATTCCGTGTACATTGCAATATATGTATAAATCTATTTAATTACAGTGTGATAGCGCCCTAGCAGCCTGAGGCATAACGATTGAACTCTGCCGTCGACGGAGGAGCGACAGCGACGGAGGCGATCGGCAGGAGTGACTTGTTATACGTCACTTAGCTTTCAGGGGAAATTTCTCAGGATTCTCGATGGTCTCCAAACCCACATCAACATCGAGATCGGGCCAGTAGAAATGCCCTGGGCTTGGTTCTTCTACATTGAGCACCTTTCCAACCGGCGCGTCCTTGAACCAGGGAAAGTCATCATAGGACATAAATAGCTCGCGGTCCCCGACCAGCAACCATACGCCGTGGCTGGAGATATTCGTAACCTCAACTCCCGAAGTGGCTATTCCATGCGGCCTTGAACTCATCGTAATGTCCTTCAATGATCCTTTCGATTTCTTTCAATTGTATCTTAGTCAAACGGTAATTTTTAGCCAGCTCCAGCTTGGGCTCTAACCAGTATTTCGCTTCTCCCTCAGTACTATAGATATGCACATGTGGCCGAGTTTCTTCACGGGAGAAGAAAAAGAACCGGTATCCACCTTCCCTGTGTATCGTCGGACTCATCTATTTCCGTTGTGACGTATAATCGGGATAGGGAGAAGCCTCGCGGCTCCCCCCTCCCACACCACCGGACATACGGATCACGTATCCGGCGGTTCGATGAATTGAATTCCTACCGTGGCGCAAGGCTCGGTAGTCCCAGGCTCTTGAAGAAGCGCAATGGTAGCGCCATCGCCAATGCCGGCGTCTTCGACAACCGCCACGGACCGTGGGCCGACTTGCTGGTGTTCCACGCTTCGCGCACAGACACCCCGCGCTTGCGCAGTTCCCGGTAGCCCGACGACCCCCATTGTTTCCAGAGATAACAGCGCAACTTGCGTCGTACCCATTTGTCGATATCGCGCAGAGGACTCAGCACCTCGGCGATGCCGAAGTACGCTTTCCAACCAAGCAGGAATTCTCTCAGCTCCGCAACGATAACGCCAATACTGGTGCCTCGCGTACGACGGGTCAGTTCCCGTACCCGGTCTTTCAGCTTCTCGATAGCCTGGTCGGCCACCTTGAGCTTTGCTCCGTTACGGCTGACCGTGAATCCCAGGAACTTGCGGTTCATGGGTCGATCCACCGCGCTCTTCAGCGGATTCACTGTGAGTCGCAGTGAGTCACTGACAAAGCGTGTCACGCTCGCCATCACCCGCTCTCCCGCCCGCTGGCTTCTGACCAGAATGTTGCAGTCATCGGCGTAACGAGCAAAGCGGTGGCCGCGCCGGTCCAGTTCCCAATCCAGTTCATCCAGCACCACGTTGGCCAGCATCGGCGAGAGCGGCCCGCCTTGCGGGACGCCCATGGGCGTGGCTTCGATCTTGCCTTCCACGCTCACGCCCGCCTTCAGGTAACGATTGACCAGTCGCAGCAGGCCAGCGTCCGGACAGCGGCTTTTCAACCGCGCCATCAGCCGGTCGTGATTGACCCGGTCGAAGAAGGCTTGCAAGTCCATGTCCACCACCCAGCCATAACCCTCCCGGATGTTCGCCTGCACTTGGCGCACGGCTTGATGGGCAGAGCGTTGCGGGCGGAATCCGTAACTGTGTGGGTGGAAGTGTGGCTCCCATTGCGCCGAGATAACTTGCGCGATGGCTTGCTGGATGAAGCGGTCCAACACCGTGGGAATACCCAGGGGTCGGGTCTTCCCGTCCGGCTTGGGGATTTCCACGCGCTTGACCGGTTGCGGACGATAGCAGCCCGCTTCCAGTTGCACCCGGATTTCCGGCCAGTGATGTCGGAGGTAGTCTGGCAGTTCATCGACCGTCATGCCGTCGATGCCCGGCGCGCCTTTGTTCTGGCGCACTTGCTTCAATGCACGTTGCAGGTTGGCCCGGTCGAGCACATGGGCCAGCAACGCTTGGGATGGAATCGACTCGGGTTGTCCTGACAATCCAGCGACGAGTTCATCCCGCGGCACAGCCGCGGCCTGCCTCAGCAGGTGGTCAGATGCGTTCCCGCCGCTCTTCGTCATGATCCGTCGTCTTTCATCGTTTGGGCCTTCGGCGGGGGCTGCCGCCTACTATTCCCTCTGCTGACTTCTCCACGGCATTCAGCGCCCGTCTCCAGACGCCCAGCTTCGATCCTCCGAAGCACCGGGGAGATCTCCCGGGGTAAGACGCATTACCTTCACTGCGTAGACGCCGGATTTACAAAATGCACCCCAACCGCAGATGGAGGGCTTCGCGGTCACGTGCCCGCTCGCCCCGGGTGCATCACGCCTCCTATCCGGTTTTTGTTCATCGCCCCGCAGTTTCGGATTGGGCTTCCTCCAGACCCCGCCTCGCGGCGACGCCCTTGCCCTTCTCCTTGCCTTCGGCTCTGCGTAAACCTGGCCATAGGACTTTCACCTATGAAGTAACGCGCCATGCCCGGCGCACACGTTTCGCCTCAAGCGCGCGGCGTAGCCGCGTCGCTTTGGAGGCGCTTGTTAGGGGCAGCCTTTGGATATTTTCTCATACTGCTCATGTGATATTTCCTCTAGTCTGACTGAACTTGACTCGGCGCT
>Ga0210101_1000197_pt1 | contig 22223 bp, 20 predicted proteins | sample Muzzi_PWC_D1_FD_185534 | JGI IMG/M metagenome (GOLD analysis project Ga0210101, IMG submission 185534) | Wetland microbial communities from San Francisco Bay, California, USA, that impact long-term carbon sequestration - Muzzi_PWC_D1 (SPAdes) | ecosystem: Environmental > Aquatic > Marine >... | reverse complement strand
TGCCGAGCTTCATGAACGTGGACAGGTAGTCGCGCGGGGCGAGCAGCAGCCACACCGGCAGCACGGCGGCGGCGAAGCCGTAGCCGATCACCAGCAGGGCGAGATCCGGCCCCGCGTAGTCGAACCACCCGCGCAGTCCGGGCTGGTGGTCCACCCAGCCGCCGCCCCACACCGCGAACAGCAGCAGCGCCACGCCGAGCAGCGTGCCTTCCAGTACGCGTCCGGGGCGCAGGTTGCGCATGTACAGTCCGACCAGGATGGCGATGGGAATGGTGGCCGCGACGGTCGAGGTGGCCCAGGGGCTGTGTTTCATGGCATTGACGACCACCAGTCCGAGCACGGCGATCAGGATGATCATGATGGTCATGACGCCGAGTAGTGCGGCCATGCCGCCGACCGGACCCAGTTCGTCGCGCGCCATCTGCCCCAGCGAACGGCCGTCGCGGCGGGTGGAGAAGAACAGGATCACGAAGTCCTGCACGCAGCCGCCCAGCACCGCGCCGATCAGAATCCACAGCGTGCCCGGCAGATAGCCGAACTGCGCGGCGAGCGTCGGACCGATCAGCGGGCCGGGGCCGGCGATGGCGGCGAAGTGGTGGCCGAACACGATCCACTTGTTGGTGGGTACGAAATCGCGCCCGTCGTTGTGGCGTTCGGCCGGCGTGGCGCGGGTCGGATCGATCATCAGCACGCGGGCGGCGATGAAGGCGCTGTAGAAGCGGTAGCCGATGGCATACACGCATACCGCGGCGACGATGAACCACAGGCTGTTGATGGTCTCACCGCGCGCGAGCGCGATGCCTCCTACGGCGCCGGCGCCGAGCACGGCAATGCCGAACCATAGCAGCATGCCGAGCGGAGTTTGCGGGCGCAGCGTGTTATTTACCGGAGCACTCATGGCTCAAACCCTTTTCCGCAAAGGGTTGGTAGCATAAACCACCTGTTTTACGAAATCTATTTGCACCCGCCGCTGTACCGGTCGGCTCCTGTGTTACCGTAGGCAGCCGTGTTGTGCGCGGACAGGGCATTGCGCTCTAGGCCAGAAACGGAGGGCAGGGGAGTGATACGCTGCATGCTGTATGAAACACCCGATGGCCCGTTGGTTGTCGGGGGCGGGGAGCTTGTCGGGCGCTGGAAAGCCGATGAGCGCACGCTGATATGGCTCGACCTGGGCGATGAGCCGGTCGGGGAGGCGGGCAGGTTATTGCGCGAGGACTTCGGCCTGCATCCGCTTGCCGTCTCGGACGCGCTGCGCGAGCGGCATCCGCCCAAGCTCGAGCATTTCGGGGATTATACGTTCCTGCTGCTGCGGGGATTGTCGGCGGAATCGAAGGACACCGACTTCTCCACCATCCAGCTGGCGCTTTTCGTCGGCAGGCGCTTTCTGGTCACGCGCCATTCGGCGGATTCCCCCAGCACCGACAAACTCTGGCGCGAGGCGCAGGAGAACGCCGGTCGTCTCGCCGCCGGTCCCGCCGTGCTGGCCCTGCGGCTTTGCCGGATCATGGTCGATCGCTATCTTGGCATCCTGCTCGCGCTGGAGCCGCGGCTGGAGGAACTGGAGGACGAGATCCTCAGTTCGCCGCGCGACGAACTGCTCGGTGAACTGGCCGGCTACAAGTCAAGTCTGAAGAAGTTGCGGCGCATCTTTGCCTACCACCAGCAGGTATTTTCCGCCCTGAGAAACGGCGATTACCCCCTCTTTGGCACGGAGATCGTGCACGAACTCAACGATGTCTATGAACACCAGGAGCGCGCCGTCAGCCTGAGCGGACTTTACTACGAACTCGCGGTGGACCTGGTCGAGAGCTATATCTCGCTGGCCTCGCATCATCTCAACCAGATCATGAAAGTGCTGACCATCGTCACCGCGATTTTCGTTCCGCTCAGTTTCCTCGCCGGCCTCTACGGCATGAACTTCGAGAACATTCCTGAATTGCATGCGCGCTCCGGCTATTTCATCCTGCTCGGCGTCATGGCGGGCATTGCCGTCACCTTGCTGGCGCTGTTCCGTAAAAAACGCTGGTTATAAATACCGCGGTATTCTCAGTCTGACCCGAATGCCACGTAACTTAAGCACCAATTCCGGTAAGCAGCCACGGTATCACACGGAAGACACAGACATTGCTGGTGATCTTCCGTGTTTTTCCGTGTGATTCCGTGGCCATAGGGACGTCGAAAGGATCGCCGCCCGTTAAGTAAGCGCCATACAGGCCTGATACGTGCGGGACTGCGAAAACGGTGGCCAGCGGCCGGGTGTTTGCGCATAATGTGGCGCTTTTTGGAGCGTCCACATGTGGTTCAAAAATCTGCAGCTCTACCGGCTCGGCCAACACCTTGATCTTACTCCGGAAGCACTGGACGAACGCCTTCAGTCCGCGGCGTTCCGCGGCTGCGGCCGCCTGGAACTGACGGCGAGCGGGTGGGTTTCGCCGCTCGGCCGCGAAGGACAGCAGCTGGTGCATGCCGCCGGCGGCTACGTCATGATCTGTTCACGCAAGGCGGACAAGATCATCCCCGCGGGCGTGGTGAAACAGCTGCTCGATGACCGGGTGGCCGAAGTGGAGGCGGCCGAGTCGCGCGAGGTCTATCGCAAGGAGCGCCAGCGTATGAAGGACGATATCATCCATGACCTTCTGCCACATGCCCTGACGCGTCACACCGACCAGTACGCCTATATCGACACCCGCAATGACCTGGTCGTGGTGGACAGTCCGACGCCGGCCCGGGCGGAAGCGCTCATCAGTCTGCTGCGCACCACCCTCGGTAGCCTCAAGGCGACCCCGGTCAAGGTGAAACAATCCATCTCCCACGCCCTGACGCGCTGGCTCGGGGGCGAGCGCCTGGCGCCGGGTTTCGCCCTGGGGGAGGAGTGCGAACTGAAGCATCCCGATCCGGACGGCGGGGTGATCACCTGCCGGCACCAGGACCTCGGGGCCGGTGAAATCCGCAATCACATCAAAAACGGCAAACAGGCGGTCAGGCTGGCCCTGCACTGGAAGGACCGGCTATCGTTTCTCCTCCAGGAAGATCTTTCCATCAAACGGCTGCGCTTCGAGGATGTCGTCACGCAGGACGAGGACGCAGACGCGGATGATGCGGCCGCCCGCTTCGACCTGGATTTCTCCCTCATGACCCTGGAACTGAACGAATTCACGGCACAGTTGCTGCTGGCCCTGGGCGGCGAGGAAGCCCCGGGCTGACGCGACCGGCGTTGAAAACGCGGGTCGGGTCGAGTATCGACGCGTGGAACATGGTGCGGCTGCCGCGGCGTCCAATAAAGACCCGAATGGCACTTGGTTAAGGTCCAGGCCGATAAACAGCCACGGAAGCACACGGAGAAACACGGACTTTACAGACATAATTTCGTGTCTTCCGTGTGCTTCCGCGGCTGGTTAGTGGTCATCCATGAAAGGGATAAACCCACCGCAAAGCCGCAAAGCGCGCAAAGTATCTGATTGTTTCCGTTAATTAATTTCTCTGTGTCCTTTCGGTAATTGCTCCGTGCATCGCCTAAAGCGCCTACTTTTGGTGCTCTAACTCCTCGGTAACTGCTCCATGCGTTACTCTACCTCCTACTTCCTTGTAGTCGTGCACGGCCCAGGCCGGTTTCTCGACCGGTTCCCGGTCTCACCTTCTCCATGCAGCCGTGCGTCTCTGCGGTGAGAAAGGTGTTTATGGACGGACACTATTTACCAGGATTAGAGCTTGAGTAAGTGCCATTCGGGTTTGCCCGGAATGGCACTTACTCAAGCAGTAATGTAGGGTGGGTTAGCGTTTTTTGCGTAACCCACCGGGCGTTGCGCAGCAACACAACGTCTGTATTATTGTGTGCCTGCCGGCACATCCGGTGGATTACGGCACACACGGCATGCCTCATCCACCCTACATCGAGGGTGGAAACGATTAAGTAAGCGCCATTCGGGCCTGACGTTCTTCTCCCGCGTGCTCATTCCGGACGGCGCGTTACCGGCAGGCCGGCTTTCAGCCAGCCGGTCATGCCGCCGCGCACCACCTGCACGTCGGCAAATCCCGCTTTACCCAGCAGGCGCGCCGCCTCTGCCGAGCGCATGTCCGTGCGGCAGACGATCGCCACCGGGTGATCCCGGTAATCATCCAGTTCACCCAGGCGCCGTGGCAGGTCTTCCAGCGGAATATTCAGCGTGCCCTCGATGTGTCCCTGTTCGCCGGTGAAGTCTGCCGCGGTGCGCACGTCGAGCACCAGCAGGTCGTTGCCGGCCTCGAGCCGCTGTTTGAGCGCCCGGGTATCCAGCATCGGGCCGCGGCGCAGCGTGCCGATCAGGCGCGGAAGGAACGCCACGACCGCGAGCAGTGCGAGCGCCAGCAGGGCCTTGCGGATCAGCCCTTCGCCGCCGGCGACCGCCTCGCGGCCCGCGTAACCCAGATAGGTGTAGGCGATGGCGCCGGGCAGCATGAAGACATAGGTGGCGATGAGGTAGTGGCTGAACTTCAGGCGCGTGAGGCCAAGCGCGTAATTCAGCAGATTGAACGGAAACAGCGGCACCAGCCGCACGAAGGCGACGAAGCGCCAGCCCTCATTCTCGACACCGTCGATGAGCTGCTTCACTCGTCCGCCCGTCTTCCGCGCCACCCAGTCCGAGGCGAGGTAGCGGGCGATCAGAAATGCCAGGGAAGCGCCCAGGGTGGCCCCGGTCAGGTTATAGACGGTGCCCAGCACCGGACCGAACAGGGCGCCGCCCGCCAGCGTGAGGACCGATCCCGGCAGAAACAGGACCGTGGCGATCGCATAGATCAGCATGAAGAGCAGCGGCGCGGCGATGCCCGCCTCCTCCAGCCAGGACTGGAGCGACGCCGCATCAAACCGGTCACGGTAGAGCACCGCCAGCGTGACGCCCGCCGCCAGGGCGAGGATCAGCAGGATGCGGATGAAACGGCCAGTGTTCACACGCCTTCTCTCTTGATGCCGGTTGATATCACGGGCCGGTGCCCGGGAACCTGTCCGGCAGGCTGACTGCACGAGGTATCCGTGCGAATGGGGTGAACGTAACCGATCGGGACGGCATGTCAAGCGTGCGTTTCGTACACGACGGACTTTTCCGGTGCGCGGTGATCGCGCCGGTGTCGGGATTGCTTGCGGCCAACCCCCGGGATGGCGACCGCCGTTGTGGTTTCCACGGGACAGGGCGGTTATTCTTCCTGCCGGTACATTTATGGGTTCGACGCACAGGGCGCCTGCCGGAACGCAATGCCCGGGTATTAAGCAATGACTGCACCAACTCGCGAAATTGAGAACGCCTGACCGATGCGCTCGGCAAACTGGCAAACCGCCGGAGAGGAAATATTCGATGTCCTGATCATCGGTGGCGGCATTACCGGTGCTTCCCTGTACGGTGAACTTTGCCGTCATGGCTGGCGTACCCTGCTGCTCGACAAGGGCGACTTCTCCTCGGGCACGAGCCAGTCCTCCGGCATGATGGTGTGGGGCGGGCTGTTGTATCTGCGTGCCGGTGACGTGCTCACCGTCCTGCGCCTGTCCCGGTCGCGTGACCGGATGATCGAGGAACTGGACGGCTGGGCGGCGCCGTCAGCGTTTCACTATATCCCCTCGCTCAAGGGGGGGCCGTCGTCGCTGTTGATCGGTGCGGGTCTCGGACTTTACTGGCTGCTCGGCGCCGGGCGGCGGCGTCTTCCGGGGTACCGGCGGGACTTCGCGGAGACTGCGCTGCTCAGCCAGCATGTCCACCGGGGGGCTTTCTGCTATGAAGAGGCCCTGCTGACCTCATCCGACGCCCGCTTCGTGCTGCACTGGTTGACGCCCTACCAGCCGCCCGGTCGGGCCGCCGTCAACTACTGCGAGGTCGAGCGCTGCGAGTACGCCCGTTCCGATCGGTTATGGCGCCTGGAACTGCGCGACCGGCTGCGGGGCGTCACGACCGGCGCGCGTGCGCGCCTGATCGTCAATTGCGCCGGCGTCTGGGCGGATGACCTCAACCGGCAGCAGGGCATCGAAACACCGTACCGCCATGCCCTGAGCAAGGGGGTTTATCTCGGGCTGGAGCGGTCCGGGGAACACCACTCGCCGCTGATCTTCGATATGGGCGACCATGATGACGTCATGACCTATGTCCCCTGGGGGCCGGTGGCGCTGTGGGGGCCGACCGAAACCGCCATCGAGGAGATCGGGGAAGGGCTGGCGCCGCGGGCCGGGGACATCCGCTTTCTGCTGGAAACAGCCAACCGGCATTTGCGCAGGAAAGTCGGCCCGGAAGACATCGTTTCCCTGCGCTGCGGTATCCGCGCCCTGGCCGTTGATCGCGATTATGTCGCCACACGCTACCCGCTGGAACTGTCGCGACGCAGCATCGTACATCCTGAAAGGGACCTGCCCTGGATCACGGCCTATGGCGGCAAGCTGACCGGCTCGCGCGAACTCGCCGGCAAAATCGGGCGGATGATCCGGCACCGCGTGCCGCCGTCGCTTCCCGCAATGGTGACTGACGCCGAATCACCCGCGGTTGCGTCATACGCCTTTCCCGGTCTCGACCAACCAGTCACCGCGCCGCGCTGGTGCCGTGAGCGGGAGTTCTGCGCCACCCTTGAGGATTACCTTCGCCGTCGCACGACCATCGCGCAGTGGTTGCCGCGGGAGGGTCTGGGCCGCACTGGTGAAAACCGCGAAGCCATCCTTGCCGCCGCCCGTGAACTCTATGATGGTGATGCGGCGGCGGCAGGGGAGGCGGTGGCGCATTATGAACAGACCGTTATTGCCCGCTTTGACAAGCTACTGGGCGAGGCCGTCTAGCCAGTCGGGTGTGAAAATTACTAATGTGAATCGTTTTCATCCATAAAGAAATACACTCACGGCACAGGCGCAATGAACGCAAATCCATTGAGTTGTCTTTATCAATAGGTTTCTTCGCGAATTTCGCGTCTTTGCAGTGTAAATGGTGTTTATAGACGAATGCCAGCCTAGCCTCCGGCGCAAACCAGGAGATATTCATGTCGAAGATCAGCACCACTCTGCCGGCCATCCTCGGCGGTACACCCCTCGTTACCGCCGATCATGTCGCGGCGAATCACTGGCCGCTGCTCGGCGAGGAGGACGAACAGGCGGTGATGCGCGTCATGCGTGACGGCAACCTGAGTTTTCATCCCGTGGTGCAGGAACTGGAGGACGACTACCGCGCGCTCACCGGTCGTCGCCATGCCCTGGCGCACAACAATGGCACCGCCGGGTTGCTGGCGGCCTTCTTCGCGCTGAACCTGAATCCGGGCGACGAGGTGCTGGTGCCCAGCGCAACCTGGTGGGCTTCGGTCCTGCCCATGCTCTGGGTCGGCCTGGTTCCCGTGTTTTGCGAGAGCGAGGAGGAACGTCTGGGTATCGACCCGGCGGACATGGAGCGCAAAATCACCGAGCGCACGCGCGCCATCGTGGTCGTGCACCTGTGGGGGATGCCCTCGAAGATGACCGAGATCCTCGCGCTGGCCGAGCGCCATGATCTTAAAATCATCGAGGATGCCTCCCATGTCCACGGCGCCCGCTGGCGCGGTCGTCCCTGCGGTTCGCTGGGGGATATCTCGGTGTTCAGCCTGCAGAACGACAAGCTCGCACCGGCCGGGGAGGGGGGCATTTTCCTTACCGACGATGACGAGTACCACGAACGGGCGATCTGTCTCGGTGATATTGCGCGCATCATGCAACTGGAGACGCCGCAGCAGCGCTTCGCGGCCACCAGCTTCGGCATCAAGACGCGCATGGCCCCGCTGAGCGCGGCGGTGGCGCGGGTGCAGTACAAACACCTCGCGGAGCATAACCGGGTGCGCAACGCCAATCTGGACCACCTGTCCGAGGCGCTGGAGGCGCTGGGCTGCTTTCATACCTTCCGCGCGCCGGCGCATATCGAGCGAACCTATTTCGAATACATCATCCATTACGACGAGGCGCGGGGCGGGTTGTCCATCGAAACGCTGGTCACGGCGCTGCAGGCCGAGGGATGCCTGGTGATGGCGCCCCGTTACCCGCTGGTGCACGAGCAGCCGTTCCTCACCGAGGGGCACTGGAAACGCATCCTGCGGGCGCCGACCCGCGTGCCGGATCTGGTCTACGAGCCCGGTGGACTGCACAAGACCCGCGATTACGGCCGGACCCTGCTGCGCCTGCCGGCCTTCCCGAGCGCCGGGCGGGAGATACTCGAGCAGTACACCGAGGCCTTTCGCCGGGTGCTGGCGCATGCCGGTGAGATACGTGCGGCATCCGCCTGACGGTGACCGACAGGGCATGGCTGATACCGTTCACCTTGCGGTCCTGAAACTGCTTGATGTCCTGTTTCATCTGGCGCACATCGCGGTCATCCTGTTCAGCGCCCTGGGCTGGCTGTACCCGCCGGCGCGCCCCGCCCATCTGTGCCTGCAGGGGTTGATCCTGTTTTCCTGGTTCGGCCTGGGTATCGGCAAGGGCTGGACGTATTGCTTCCTCACGGATCTGCACTGGCGGGTAAAACAGGCCCTGCATCAGCCGGACCCGGGTGAGTCCTACGTGAAGCTGCTGGCGGACCGGATTGCCGGGCGTGAGGTCGACCAGGAACTGCTGTGGAAAGTCACGGTGGGGGTGTTTTTCGCGACCACTGCGCTCAGCGCCCTGCTGGAGTGGCGCAGTCGGCTGTAGGCGCCGTTTTCACCGCAAAGACGCAAAGAACGCAAAGCTGGCCCGAATATCTCACCAGCTTCCCGCGAGGCGGCGGAATTCGCAGCCGCCGGGGCGCCTGTGGATCGAATGTCCCGCATGAGGCGCAGAGGTGGGGCCCCAGCTCCGCCGGGCATGCGAGAGCGCCGGTGAGCGGGCGATGGCGTGGTACGGAGATGGCGGAACCTTGATGTGTTTTGTCCTGCGTTTATCTGGTGGAACCGCTGCGCGTTCCGCCGATCGTGTGTTTGCGGTGAATTTGTTTCTTAACAGACGGACTCTGGACTAGACTGGTCGGCATTCAATGCCGACCGGGAAGGAACATCACTGTGGATATCACGCTAACTGCCCTTGAGGCGCGCGTCATCGGGGCGCTGATCGAAAAGGAAATCACCACGCCCGATCAGTATCCCCTGTCGCTCAACGCACTGGTCAATGCCTGCAACCAGAAGAGCAACCGCGAGCCGGTCATGGAGCTGGTCGATGCGCAGGTTCAGGATACCGTGGACGGACTCGTCAAGAAGCATATGGTCAGCGAGAAGACCGCCTTTGGCAGCCGGGTTACCAAGTACCGGCAGCGTTTCTGCAACACCGAATTCGGCTCGCTGACGTTATCGCCCCAGGAACTGGGCGTTCTCTGCGTCCTGTTGCTGCGCGGGGCGCAGACCCCGGGGGAATTGCGCACCCGCACCAGCCGCCTGTGCCGCTTCGACGATGTGCAGGAGACCGAGGCCGTGCTCGAGCGGTTAATGGTGCGCGAAGACGGACCCTTTGTCGCCCGGTTGCCGCGGGAACCGGGGAAGCGGGAGTCGCGCTATGTGCAGCTCTTCAGCGAAGCGCCGCATTTCACGGAATCACCCGTCGGCAATGAGATTACGGTAGCGGGCGAGGATGCCGATCGCCTCGACCGGCTGGAACAGCTGGTCATCGAGCTGTTCCGGGAGGTCGAGGATCTGCGCGCGCGGCTCGACGGACTGGCGGCGGAATGAAGCGATGAAACCGTCCCTCAAGCGCATGGTCGCTGACATCGAGTCCGAGGTCGAGTACACGCGCAGCCTGACCGGCAGGAAGACGCTGGACCCGCGGGTGATGGCGGTCATGGGTCAGGTGCCGCGCGAGAAATTCGTGCCGCACGAGATGCACGCCGCCGCCTATGACAACGGCCCCCTGCCCATCGGTCATGGCCAGACCATCTCGCAGCCCTATATCGTCGCGCTCATGACCGACCTGCTGAAACTCGGGCCGAATGACCGGGTGCTGGAGATCGGCACCGGTTCCGGTTACCAGACCGCCATCCTGTCGTGCCTGGCGAAGGCGGTGTACACGGTCGAGCTGATACCCGAACTGGGCGAGGCCGCCGCCGGGAAACTCACCGGCCTGAACTACGCCAACATCCACTACCGGATCGGCAATGGCTATGCAGGCTGGCCGGAACATGCCCCCTATGACGCCATCATCGTGACCGCCGCTGCGCCCGAAGTGCCCCCGGCTCTGATCGACCAGCTAAAACCCGGCGGCCGGCTGGTCATACCGGTGGGCTGGCAATACATGCCCCAGGAACTCTTGCTGATCGAGAAGGACGCGCACAATACCGTCCACTCACGCGGAATACTCGGGGTCGCATTTGTTCCCCTGCAGGATACCGAGCCTGCCGGCCGTGATGACAGCAAGCTGCATTAGCGCAAACCGGGGCAGACCGGCGCGGCCGCACCCACCGCGTCCGGGAGCAGTGACAGCGATGCACAGACCGTGATATCCATCCGATACCGTATCAAAAGGCGAATGTTCCGCGGGGTAGTCCTGGCGCTGCTGGCCTTGCTGACTCATGGCGTGATCCGTGCGGATGATGACACCCTCGAACATGGCCGCTATGTGTTTTTCGCGGCGGGCTGTATTTCCTGTCACGGAGCCGGTCATACGCTGGCCGGAGGGCGGGCTCTCGCCACGCCCTTCGGCACGTTCTATCCGCCCAATATCACGCCGGACCGGGAGCATGGCATTGGCGCCTGGAGCGCCGCGGAGTTCCTGCGCGCCCTGCGCGAGGGCGTCAATCCCCGCGGAGAACCCTACTACCCCGCCTTTCCCTACCCGTCGTACACCGGCATGACAACCGAAGACATGCAGGCCCTGTATGCGTACCTGATGACGCAACCCGCCGACTCCCGTCCCAACCGCCCGCATGACCTTCCCTGGTTCCTGTCCTACCGGCCGCTGATTCGGGACTGGAAGGCGGGACGCTTCGAACCGGGAGTGCTGCCCGAGGATCCGGCGCAAACACCGCAATGGAACCGCGGCGCCTATATCGCCCGGTCTCTCGGCCATTGCGGGGAATGCCACACCCCGCGCGGCCTGCTGGGGGGACCACGTGCCGGTCGCTACCTGGCCGGCACCCGCAGCGGTCCCGATGGCGTGACGGTGCCGAATATCACGCCGGACCCCGCAACGGGCATCGGTGAGTGGACAATCGGGGAACTGTTCACCTATCTTTCCATCGGCCGGCGGCCTGACGGTCGTTATGCGAGTCAACCCATGCTCGAGGTGCTCGGCACCAGTATCATGCCGCTGAAGGAATCCGACCGGCATGCGCTCGCGAGCTACTTGCGGTCGCTGTCGCCGGTCCGGCACGATATCTATACCCGCTATGATCCGTTTGCCCCGTCCTGGCTGCGTGAATAGGACGGGTATCGGTACCGTTACGGCGCGCTGCCCGCAGCTGGCGTGCCGCCGTGGCCCAGGCGCGGCGCGCCGTCCGGCGCTGGCGTCTGATCGCTTACAACCGGAGCAGCAGGATGTCTGAGATTGCGACCATGAAGGCCTGGGTCATGACCCGGGTGACCGATCTAGCCACGGATGCGCTACCACTTGAGTGCGTCGACTTGCCCGTACCGGAGCCTTCCACGGGAGAGATCCGGATTCGTGTCAGCGTCTGCGCCGTCTGCCATACCGAGTTGGACGAAATCGAGGGTCGCAGCCCGCCGCCCTCCTATCCGATGGTGCCCGGGCACCAGGTGGTCGGTGTGGTGGATGAGAAGGGCAAGGGCGCCAAACGTCACAAGATCGGCGCCAGGGTTGGCGTGGCCTGGATCTATGCCGCCTGCGGCCAGTGCGAGTGGTGCCGCCGGGGCGAGGAAAACCTGTGCGCGGATTTTCTGGCGACCGGTCGTGATGTTAACGGCGGCTACGCCGAATACATGGTTGTGCCGGAGCGTTACGCCTATCCGATACCCGCGCCATTGTCGGATGCCCAGGCGGCCCCGCTGCTGTGCGCCGGCGCCATCGGCTACCGCAGCCTGCGCCTGACGGGGCTGGCCAATGGCCAGGCGCTGGGTCTGACCGGCTTTGGCGCTTCCGCGCACCTGGTGTTGAAAATGGTCCGTCATCATTATCCGGACACGCCGGTGTTCGTGTTCGCGCGCAGTGAACGGGAACGGCAGTTCGCGCTGGAACTCGGCGCAAGCTGGGCGGGCGACACCACGCAACGTCCGCCACAGCGCCTGCAGGCAATCATCGATACCACGCCGGTGTGGAAGCCGGTGGTCGAAGCGTTGGCCGATCTGCTGCCGGGTGGGCGGCTGGTGATCAATGCCATCCGCAAGGAGGCCGCCGATCAGGACTGCCTGTTGCATCTGGATTATCCACGGCACCTGTGGATGGAAAAGGAGATCAAGAGTGTCGCCAACGTGACGCGCACTGACGTCACGGATTTTCTGCGACTGGCGGCGAGGATCCCGCTGCTGCCGGAGCATCAGCTCTATCCGTTCGCGGATGCCAATCTCGCGCTGGCGGAGTTGAAGCGTGGCGATGTACGGGGCGCGAAAGTGCTGGTCATGGCGGGCAGCGGGGCCGCGGACTGAGCTTCGTTGCATGGCACGGGCTATAATCCTGTGGACACGACGTTGGAAATGACAGGCGTTGCCCGTCCGGCAGTTTGAGGGCGACCGACAATTTACCAGGAGGCATTATGTTGCGAGTGATTACGAGTTTGCTGCTGCTGTTGGCCAGTCTGGCGTCCCAGGCCGCCGTGGTCGGCAGGGAGGTGAGTTACCAGTCCGGCGATACCCTCCTTAAAGGCTACCTGGCCTACGATGACGCCGTCCAGGGCAAACGCCCGGGCATCCTGGTGGTCCATGAGTGGTGGGGTCAGAATGCCTATGCCCGCCATCGCGCCGACATGCTGGCCAAACTGGGTTATAACGCTCTGGCCGTGGATATGTACGGAGAGGGCAAAATCGCCGGGCATCCCGACGAGGCCGGCAAGTTCGCCGGCGCGGTGCGCAAGAACCTGCCGCTGATGAAGGCGCGGTTCCTGGCCGCGCGCGAGTTCCTCGATGCCCAGCCGAACGTCGATCCGGAGAAAAATGCCGCCATCGGTTACTGCTTCGGCGGCAGCGTGGTGCTGGAGATGGCGATCGAGGGTGTCGACCTCGCCGGTGTGGCGAGTTTCCATGGCAGTCTGGGCGGACTATCCACGCCCGCTGAGGGCGCGGTGAAGGCCAAAGTGCTGGTCGCCAACGGCGCCGATGATCCGTTCACGACGGCGGAGCAGATCGCCGCCTTCAAGACGATGATGGATGCCGCCGGCGCCGATTACACCTTCATCAACTACCCGGGTGCGAAACACAGCTTCACCAACCCCGGTGCGGACGAGCTGGGTAAACAATTCAATCTTCCGCTGGCTTACAATGCCGCCGCGGACAAGGCTTCCTGGCAGGCGCTCGAGCAGTTCCTGCATGAGATCTTCGCTGAATAAGTGTCCGTTCATAAACGCCGATTTCACCGCAGAGACGCAAAGAACGCAGAGAGTTTCCTAATAAAAAAACAAAATTAATTACCTCTGCGTAGAATGGCGCTTACTTAAGGGATATCGTTCTTATTAAAGAACCAATGGCCACGGAAGCACACGGAAAACACGGAATATTCACAGATAATTTCTGTGTCTTCCGTGGATTCCGTGGCTATTTATCAGGATTTCGACTTAAATAAGTGCCATTCATCTCTGCGTGCTTCGCGTCTCTGCGGTGAGTGTATTTCTTTATGATTGGCTGGAAGGGGAAGACGCGCATGGCGATGGATTCACGATGGCTGAAACTGGCGGGAGTGGCGGTGGCGCTGGCCGGCGTGACGGCTTCCGTGGTCGCGCTGCGCGCCATGGAATTCGACCGTGGCCAGGCCCTGTACGAGAATCACTGTTCCGCCTGTCATGATCCCCAGGTCCATGTCGGGGGGGACGCGCGTCATGTCACCACGATGGCGGATCTGCGCGCCCGGGTGGCGGCGTGGAGCGTGCATTCCGGGCTGAACTGGTCCGATGAGGATGTCAACGACGTGACCGGTTTTCTCAACCGGCGTTTCTACCGGTTCACGGACCAGCCCTGAATCCTGTGGAACCGACGTTGATCGCGCCAATCGATGCCGCACAGCGACAGGCGGTGCGCCTGGCTACGGAACGTTGTTTGCATCGTGCCGGAGAACTATGCCGGCGCGAATTTGCATCCATCCCGGTGAGCTTCGACCTGACGGGACGCTCCGCCGGCATGTACCGCGTGCGCAACGGCCGGCGCAGCATTCGCTACAATGCCTATCTCTTCGCCAAGTATTTCGAGGACAACCTGGCCGTCACCGTTCCCCATGAGGTGGCACATTATGTGACGGACATGCTCCATGGCTTGCACCGGGTACGTCCGCACGGGAAGGAGTGGCAGGCCATCATGCGTTCGCTCGGCGTCGAACCGCGTGCCTGCGGGGACTATGACCTGTCAGGCGTGCCGGTGCGCCGCCAGCGGCGGTTTACCTATGTCTGCGGTTGCACCACCCACCGGTTGACCACGCAGCGGCACAACAAGGTGCATCGCGGCGAGGCGATTTACCGCTGCCGCTGCTGCAGTGGCCCGCTGGTTTTTGCCGGGGTGCCGGAATGACCGGCCGGGCTGGTACACGCCGTGACCCTCGGTTTCCGAACCGTTTCTGGCGATTACTTAAGGGGTGTCGTATTGATAAATGAATAGATGGCCACGGAATCCACAGAACCCATGGAAAACATAGAATATTCACTAAACCCAATTTCAAGAGAGTGGATCGAGTGTCATGGCAGGGTACGGTCCCAGCAGTGGAAATTACTCGAATCAATAATCACGACAGCAGGGTCCGTAATATCATTGTTGATTGAGATGTATTTGAGATAGGTATTAATAATGTCTTTTGATTCCGTGGGTTCTGTGGATTCCGTGGCCATTCATTTCAGGTTGGTGTTTAAGTCCGTTATCGTATGGGTCTGATCATGGCTGAATTGCACCCCCAATTGCAGAAGGACTGCCTGCTGATCGGACGCTTTACCCTGTGCTGGCTGTTGCTGATGCAGGATGCCCATTATCCCTGGTTCATCCTGGTTCCGGACCGGGAAGACATAAGCGAAATCTATCAGTTGAGCGGGGAGGACCAGGTGCAGTTGCTGCGGGAATCTTCACGGCTCTCGGCCGTTCTGATGGAACGTTTCCATGCCGACAAGCTCAACATCGCGGCGCTTGGCAATGTAGTGCCGCAACTCCATGTTCATCATGTGGTGCGCTACCGGGACGACCCCGCCTGGCCGGCGCCGGTATGGGGACACGCGCCAGCGCGGTCCTACACCCCGGAAGGCCTGTCAGATGTGCTCGCTACGCTTCGACCGGGATTATCTGATAACTTCGAGTATTTCCATGAAGATACCCCGCATTGCTGATAATAATCTTGTAAGGTCCTCCCGGTCGGGTTCATGCCCGGGCCGTATTAATACTTGATTATATTACTCAGGTATTGTCTAATACCCACAGTTAAGCGGGGATACCCACGCGGTGCGGTTTGCCGTGGCAGTCAGCCCGTGAAATCCCACTTTCAAACTAATTAAGAGGCAGGCAATGCAAATTCCAGAACGCGATGGTGATGGTTATCTGACGGATATGAATGAGTGGACCCCCGAGATCGCCCGTGCGATGGCGGAGGCCGACGAAGTGAGCCTGGACGATGTCAAGTGGGCTCACATACTGAAAGCACGGGAGTACTTCGAAACCTACTCCGTCGTGCCGCCGATCCGCAAGTTCGCCAAGTATGTCGGGGAAGACCAGAAGGCTATCTTCAAGCTGTGGATGACCGGACCCATGAAGCCGATCACCAAGTATGGCGGTCTGCCCAAGCCGACCGGTTGCGTCTAGCACCGGCTAGCCCGGGCGGAACAGGATAAAGCTCATATCGTCAGGTTTGTGCGGACGATCCGGCTGATAGTCCTGCATGCGGGTGCGGCACTGGGCGGCGAGTGCCTCCGCGGCCCTGGTTAGTGGCCCCTTGCGGATGATGGCGGCAATTTCGTCCACCTGCAGGTTGTCGTACAGGCCATCGCTTGCGACAAGGAGGGTATCCCGGATCGCGAGCGATACCCTGGGGCCGATCTCCACGTGCATGTGAGGTGCGCCGACCACGTTGGACACTATGTGGCGTTCCTCGTGATACATGGCTTCATTCGCATCGAGCATTCCCGCTTCGACTGCGTAACCCACCGGTGAGTGTGGCACCGTGAGATACTTGATCCTGCCGCGCTGGCCGGTGATCAGGGTCATCGAATCCCCCACATGATAGGGCCGTACCTCGCGTTCACGGATTTCGACGATCGCCACGGTCGTCGCCGCCCCCAGGCCCATTGCCGAGATTTTCTCATTCGCCTGTTCCACGCCGTTCAGTATCGCCTCGCGCATGGAATCCTGGTCGGTGCAGCACTGCATAACGGTTGCGGTAAGGCTTTCGACCGCCTGGCGCGAGGCGAGGTCACCGGCGCGCAGGCCGCCCAGGCCGTCGGCGATGACCAGCACGCCGGTCTGCTCGGCGCACGGCAGCAGTGCGAGCGAGTCCTCGTTCGGCGTGGTCTTTTCCGGGGAACGCGCCGAGTAGACACAGACCGTGCCGCCGGCAAAGGCGTAGGCGGCGGTCTCCTGCATGTTCTCGTTGAGGAAGATTTTCGATTCCAGCAGGCTTAATGCCATTCGATCGTCTCCAGGTATTCCCTGAGCTGTCCGGCGGTGCGGAAGTTTTTCAGTATCAGGCTGCGTTTCAGTCCGCGGCAGATAGCCTTCACCTCTGCGGGCTGATTGCGGTAGTGCCGTGTACCCCCCACCGCTTCGTGGAAGATCCTGACCATTTCCACGACGTCATCGCGCACGCTCTCCCGGGTCGGTGGTCCCCAGTGATAGAAGTCCAGGAGTTTCAGGTCGAAGCCCAGCCCGTAGCGCTGCACGATGATGTTCTCGGAGTGCAGGTCGCCATGATACTCCTTCATCTGGTGGATGCATTCGATACCCCTGGCAAGCGCATGCAGCAGGTGCAGCGCCGGGAAGGCGCCCAGGCGTTTTCCTGGCTGTCTGGCAAGGAAGTCGCTGAGCAGTTCCCCCTCGACGAATTCGGAGACCAGCGCGGTGATTGGCTGGCCGTGGTAGATGATGGTTTCCTGCGTGTAGTACTGGATGACGATGGGGCAGTGACGCAGCTTGTGCAGTTTCTGTGCATAGCATTTGGCGGCGCGGTCCTTGATGTTGCGTTGCGGAAAGAACAGCTTCACTGCCCGTTCAATCCGGGTGGCCAGTTCGCACACCAGGTAGACCTGACCCTCCCAGCCGGTACCGAGAGTGCCGATCACCTCATACTTGCGCGCAAGCACCCGACCGGGCTTCAGGCTGAAGTCCTTGACGTCGATGGGATGGCGGGTGCTCTGCGGTTTCACTCCGGATCGGGTCGCTCGCGTGTGTGATCGGATATTTTTCGGAGGGTTCCGGGATATCGGGCGTCGCCCTGTTGCCTTGAATGGTATGTCATGATCAAATTCAGTGCCATACATACCGGGCGTGACGCAGCGTTGCGCCGGCGCGGACGAATCATGCAAAGAGCTTCAGAGAAACCGCGGGACCATGTGGTCGTCGTGCTCGGCGCGAGTCCGAAGCCGACCCGTTATTCCAATATGGCCGTGAGGCAACTGCAGGCGAAAGGCTATCGGGTCATCCCGGTGCATCCGAGGGCGGAGGCCATCGGGGATTTGCCGGTGGTGCACAGCCTGGGTGATATCGAGGAAAAGGTGCAGACCCTGACGTTGTATCTGGGTCCGCTGCATAGCAGGGGACAGCTCGATGGCATGCTGGCTCTGGCTCCGGGGCGGGTCATTTTCAATCCCGGCACCGAATCACCGCATCTGGAAGAACGGTTGCAGACCTCCGGCATCGAGTGCCTCCATGCCTGCACCCTGGTGATGCTCCGCAGCGGGCTGTTCTAGGAGCCTGTCGGACTTAGGATTGATCTACTCGGCAACTGCTCCATGCGTCGCCTAAAGCGCCTACTTTTGGTGCTCTACCTCCTACTTCCTTGTAGTCGTGCATGGCCCAGGCCAGCCTCTCGACCGGTTCCCGGTCTCACCTTCTCCCTGCAGTCGTGCGCTGGTGTGAGAGCGGCCCATCACCCCCTCGCTGCGCACTCCCCCGATTTCTCGTTGCGTAGAATGACTATGCGCCTCGAAATCGTGAAAATCTGTTCTCGTTCTCCCACCATGCTCGCTACCATCACCTAAGTCCGACAGGCTCCTGGTGCGTTCTCAACTTGTTGATGACGGATAGTATGGCCACGGAATCCACGGAAGGACACGGAAAAATTTCTGATGGGTATTATTTCTGTCCGTGTCCTTCCGTGAATTCCGTGGCTATAGCGAGAAGCGCGAGGATTACGGCCCCGCCTGGGGTATAATGACCCGGGCTTCCATCCTGCGGCTGCCGTGCAACACTCCAGGCACGCCTCCTCTTTCTATTTAAGGTGCTCCATCATGAATTCATCCGTCACCGGCTTCGGCCAACTGGCGCTTGCCGGGCCTGTTCTCCAGGCGTTGCAGGAAATCGGCTATGAAAGCCCGTCACCGATCCAGGCGGAAAGCATTCCACTCCTGCTCGAGGGCCGGGACCTGTTTGGACAGGCGCAGACCGGTACCGGCAAGACCGCCGCCTTTGCCCTGCCGCTGCTCAGCCGGCTCGACCTGGGCCTGAAACAACCCCAGGTCCTGGTGCTGACGCCGACCCGGGAACTGGCTATCCAGGTGGCCGAGGCCTTCCAGGCCTATGCGCGCCATCTCAAGGGATTCCACGTGCTGCCCATCTATGGCGGCCAGTCCATGGATACCCAGTTGCGACAGCTCCGGCGCGGCGTACATGTCGTGATCGGCACGCCCGGTCGGATAATGGATCATCTGCGGCGCAAGAGCCTGGTACTCGATACCCTGCGTACCCTGGTCCTCGATGAAGCCGATGAAATGCTCAGGATGGGCTTCATCGACGATGTTGAGTGGATACTGGAACACACCCCGGCCGAACGGCAGACCGCGCTGTTCTCGGCCACCATGCCGGACGCCATACGCCGCGTGGCGCAGAAACACCTGCGTGATCCCCGTGAAGTCCGCATCAAGTCCGGCACGACGACCGTGTCCACCACCAAGCAGCGCTACTGGCAGGTGAGTGGCCTGCACAAGCTCGATGCCCTGACGCGCATCCTCGAGGTCGAGGACTTCGATGCGGTGCTGATTTTCGTGCGCACCAAGACCGAGACTGTCTCCCTTGCCGAGAAACTGGAAGCGCGCGGGTTTGCCGCCGCCGCCCTCAACGGCGACATGAATCAGGCCTTGCGCGAGCGCACCGTCGAGCAGCTGAAGAATGAAAAGCTGGACATCGTGGTGGCAACGGACGTCGCCGCCCGCGGACTGGATGTGAAGCGCATCAGCCTGGTGTTCAATTACGACATTCCCTGCGACACCGAATCCTATGTGCACCGCATCGGCCGTACCGGACGCGCCGGCCGTCCGGGCAGCGCGATCCTGTTTGTTTCACCCCGCGAGATGCGCATGCTGCGCGCCATCGAAAAGGCGACGCGCCAGCCCATTGAGGCCATGCACCTGCCGAGCGGCGAGGCGGTAACCGACCGGCGGGTCGCGCAGTTCAAGCAGCAGATCATCGATGTCATTGAATCCGAGGACCTCTGTTTCCTGCATCAGGTCGTCAGCCAGATTGAAAACGAGCAGGATCTCAGCGCGCACGAGATCGCCGCCGCCATGGCCTACCTGCTGCAGCGTGAGCGTCCCCTGCAGATGCGGGAGACACGGAAAACTCCCGCACCACGGACTCCGAAGACGCCATTGCGAGAGACCCGGCAACCCGCGGCGCAGCGATCGCCGAAGACGCCGCCCTCCAGGGGCCGTCCGGACACAAGTGAGCCCCGAAGCGGCAAACCGGACCACGCCAGGAAATCATCTGCGGTCGACTGGGTGCGCTACCGTATCGAGGTCGGCCGCCGGCACGAGGCCACCGCGGGGAATATCGTCGGCGCGATTGCCAACGAAGCCGGCATCGACAGCCAGTTCATCGGTCAGATCAGGCTCTATGACGACTACAGCACCGTCGATCTTCCCGATGGTATGCCGCAGGAAGTCTTCCGCCAGCTCAAGCAGGTGCGGGTGCGCCAGCAGAAACTCAACATCCACCGTGATGACCCCGTCAGCCAGTCCGGGGAGGGCGGCAGGGACGGGGACAGACCGTTAAAGGTCAAGACACCCGCGGCCGGAAAAGGCTTTAACAAGGCAAAAGACAAGCCGCCCGCGACAAGGGCCAAACCGGTCGGGGCGAAAGCCCGGCGCGCCAGCAAGCCGTTGAAAGAAAAGAAGCGCCGGCAGTTGCATTTGCCGCGCTAACCAGGGAGCAGGCTCCGCCTGTATGGGACACCACGAAACGGTGTCCATTCTTGACGACACACACTCATCGCAAAGACGCACGACTGCAGGGAGAAGGTGAGACCGGGAACCGGTCGAGAGGCTGGCCTGGGCCATGCACGACTACAAGGAAGTAGGGGGTAGAGCACCAAAAGTAGGCGCTTTAGGCGACGCATGGAGCAGTTACCGAGGAGGTAGAGCACCAAAAGTAGGCGCTTTAGGCGATGCATGGAGCAATTACCGAAAGAACGCAAGCTCTTTTATTGTTTTCGTTAAAGCAGTTCTCTGCGTCCTTTGTGTCTTTGCGGTGAAAACGGTGTTTCCGGTGCTGATGGATAAGCACCGGAAAACACTCGGGTAGCACTGAAACCGGGGGGTATGGAAATGTCACGTTATCTGCTACTGCTGCGTCACGCCAAATCCGCCTGGGACAGCGATGCGTCCGAGGACTACGAACGCCCGCTGGCCAGGCGGGGAAAAAAGGATGCCCGGCGTATGGGGCAATGGATGCACCGGGAGGGCCTGAGGCCCGATTATGTGGTCAGTTCTCCCGCGGTCCGTGCCAGGGAAACCGTTTATGGGGTATGCCAGGAACTGGGTATTGAAAACGACGGCATACACTTCGACCGGCGCATCTACGAAGCGGATGCCGCCACCTTGCTGGCGGTGCTGGCGGATTGCCCGCAAGGACCCAACACCATCCTGCTGGTGGGGCACAATCCGGGACTGGCCGATCTGCTGACCTGGCTCTGGGGGGAGAAAATAACCCTGCCTGAGGATGGCAAACTGCTGCCCACCGCCACCCTCGCGCGCCTCAGGATGCCCAAGGACTGGACGCAACTCGAACGCGGTTGCGGTCGCATGATCGTGCTGACCCGGCCCCGTTCGCTGCCGGAGCAGACTGACTGAGAATGGGGCCAGGGACGAATGCCACTTACTTAGTATCCGTCCACAAACACCGTTTTCACCGCAGAGACGCAAAGATCGCAGAGAAATTCTCTAACGAAAACAATAAAACACTTAGCGTTCTTTGCATCTTTGCGGTGAGCTTATTCATTTATGGATGAACACTACTTAAGTCGAAATCATGAAAAATAGCCACGGAATCCACGGAATCCACGGAAGACACAGAAATTATCTGTGGATATTCCGTGTTTTCCGTGTGCTTCCGTGGCCATTGGTTCTCTAATATAAGAACGATTTCCCCTATGCAAGCGCCATTCAGGCCAGGCGCCAATCTGCGGTGAATCGCTATGCGTACTGAACCGGACGGCGCGCATGATGACCGACCCGGAGATTGCCGTCAGTTGCCGGCGGCTACCGGGGTGACTTGTGTCACCAGTTTGCTGTGCCGCATGCGCAAGGCCGCATTCTCGTCCCCCGGCTTATAGGGGCGAGCGGAAATCAGGTAGGTCCCATAGAGCACATGTTCGCCCTTCGGGCATTCGGTCGTCGAGTTAATCAGAAAGCCGGCTTCGGTCGGTGTGCCCACCGAGGCGCGGGCCCGGGCGGTTTCCTTAACGTTCTCACAGAGGCAGGGCTGCGCCCGGGCCTGACCCTCGATCCGCTCCGGCACCACCATCAGGCTGATGATCGATGCCGTATGGCTGTCGAAGGCGATCCACTCGGTTCCCAGTTCACGCACCTGCGTCTCGAGCCTCGGGCTGCGGTCTTCTCCTGGCTGCGGTTCGTGCGTCTTGCCCATGAACAGGTTGTGAAACGGCGGGTTGCGGTAATCGGTGGTCAGCGTCATGGACACCTGCTTGACCGGGAACCCGATCGACAGACACACGGGAATCTCCGCAT
>Ga0210101_1000196_pt1 | contig 22236 bp, 25 predicted proteins | sample Muzzi_PWC_D1_FD_185534 | JGI IMG/M metagenome (GOLD analysis project Ga0210101, IMG submission 185534) | Wetland microbial communities from San Francisco Bay, California, USA, that impact long-term carbon sequestration - Muzzi_PWC_D1 (SPAdes) | ecosystem: Environmental > Aquatic > Marine >... | reverse complement strand
GAAGCGGTCTGATCCTTCCGGTGCGCCTTTCCCACTCGATGGGTGGAAAAGGCGCACCGGAACGGATGGGGTAGTAGCCTCGCGCGGCGATGACGGGGCTGGTGGAGATGGCGAGCGTGGACGGGACGGTGACGCCGACCGCCGAGGCGCTGGTGCCGATGAAGGACGACGGCCTCTACCGGGGCGACGGCGCCTTCGAGGTGATCCGGATCTACGCGGGCCGGCCGTTCGCGCTCGGCGACCACCTCGACCGGCTCGAGCGCTCCGCCGCTGCGATCGAGCTCGCCTTCGACCGCGCCGCGCTGCAGCGTGAGATCGACGCGCTGCTCTCGGAGGCCGGCGATCCCGACGGCCAGCTGCGCCTGATCGTCACCCGCGGCGGCCGCCGCATCGCCGCGGTCGAGCCGATCCCGGCCCATGCCGAGAGCCTCGCCGTCGCCACGGTCACCTACTCCCCCACCGTGATCCTCAACGGGGTCAAGTCGCTCTCCTACGCCGCCAACATGCAGGCGACCCGGATCGCGAAGTCGCGCGGCGCCGACGAGGCGGTTCTGGTCACCCCCGACGGCACGGTGCTGGAGCCACCGACCGCGGCGATCTTCTGGGTCTCCCCGCAAGGGGGGCTGCGCACGCCCGCGCTGAACAACGGCGTGCTCGAGTCGATCACCCGCGACCGGCTCGTCAGGGCGCTGCATGTCGAGGAGGGCGCTTGGCCGGTCGCCGACCTGCGCGCCGCCCACGAGGCCTTCCTCGCCTCGACCACGCGCGAGATCCAGGCCGTCGCCGCGATCGACGGCATCGACCTTCCCGAGTGCCCGGGCCCGCGCACGCGCGAGGCCAAGGAGGCCTTCGCCGCGACCCTGGGGCGCGAGCTGTGACCTCGACCGAACCGACCGAGAAAGCGATGGTGAGATGGACTTCCAGCTGAGCGACGAGCAACGCCTGATCTCCGAAGCGGCGCGCGAATTCGCCGACAAGGAGATCCTGCCGCGGGTCAAAGACAACGACCGCGCCGGCCGCTTCGACCGCGAGCTGGCGGGCAAGCTGGGCGAGGTCGGCTACCTCGGCGCGCCGGTCGCCGAGCAGTACGGCGGCCGCGGCCTCGACTACCTCGGCTACGGCCTGATCGTCGAGCAGGTCGGCCGCGCCGACTCCTCGGCCCGCACCGTCGTCTCGGTGCAGACCTCGCTCGTCGCCGGCTCGATCGAGAAGTGGGGAACCGAGGAGCAGAGGCAGAAATGGCTGCCGCGACTCTGCTCCGGCGAGGCGCTCGGCTGCTTCGGCCTGACCGAGCCCGACACCGGCTCCGACGCCGCCAACCTGCGCACCCGCGCGACCAGGACCGACTCGGGCTGGTCGATCAGCGGCCAGAAGATGTGGATCTCGCTGGGCAACTTCTCCGAGGTCGCGCTGATCTTCGCCCAGACCGACCCCGAGAAGAAGCACCGCGGCCTGGCCTGCTTCCTCGTCCCGACCGCCGCCGACGGCTTCACCACCCAGGAGATCCACGGCAAGCTCGGCCTGCGCTCCTCCGACACCGCCGAGCTCTCACTCGACGGCGTCGAGGTCGGCGAGGACGCCATGTTGGGGGCGGTGGGCGACGGATTCAAGGTCGCGATGAGCGCGCTCGACAACGGCCGCTACAGCGTCGCCGCCGGCTGCGTGGGGATCTGCGACGGCTGCGTCGACGCCTCGGTCGCCTACTCGACCGAGCGCAAGCAGTTCGGCGTGCCGCTGGCCCGCTTCCAGCTGGTCCAGGAGATGATCGCCGAGATGATCGTCAAGCGCGACGCGGCGCGGATGCTGGTCTACCGGGCCGGCGCGCTGAAGGACGAAGGCAAGCCGAACACGACCGAGACGTCGGTGGCGAAGCTCTACGCGACCGAGTCCGCGGTCGAATGCGCCAACCTGGCGATCCAGGTGCACGGCGGCGCCGGCTACGTCGACGACTACCCGGTCGAGCGCTACCTGCGCGACGCCCGAGTGACGACGCTCTACGAGGGCACCTCGCAGATCCAGAAACTGATCATCGGCCGCGCCGCGACTGGGATCAACGCGATGACGCCCTTGAGCGCGGAGTGACTGAGCGTCACAGTCTGATTCTTCGTGAAGGAACGGAGCGCGAAATTTATGCTCATCTCAAATGACTGACATGGTCGAAGTAACGCGCGACGGCCACGTCGCGTTGTTGAGGCTCAACCGGCCCGAGGCGCGCAACGCGCTCTCGCCGGAGGTGATGGAGACGCTCGCCGGCGAGCTCGAGCGGCTCGACCCCGACCCCGAGGTGCGCTGCATCGTGATCGCCGGCTCCGAGCAGGTCTTCGCCGCCGGCGCCGACATCAAGGCGCTCAGCGAACGCAGCTTCGCCGAGTCGCTGAGCCACCCCGCGGCCTCCTTCTGGCGCCGCGTCGCCGCGGTGAAGACGCCGCTGGTCGCCGCGGTCTCGGGATTCGCACTCGGCGGCGGCTGCGAGCTGGCGCTCGCCTGCGACATGATCGTCGCCTCCGAGACGGCCCGATTCGGCCAGCCGGAGATCACCCTCGGGATCATCCCCGGCGGCGGCGGCACGCAGCGCCTCGCCCGCGTGCTCGGCAAGCAGCTGGCGATGGAGTACGTCCTCACCGGCCGCCAGTTCGACGCCGAGATGGCGCTCGAGATGGGCCTGGTCAACAAGGTCGCGAAGAAAAAGCAGTGGCTCGAGGGGGCGATGGAGCTGGCCCGCACGGTCGCCGAGCGGCCGCCGATCGCCGCCCGGCTCGCCAAGCAGGCCGTGCTCGCGGCCGAGGAGACGGCGCTCGCGGCCGGACTCGAGAACGAGCGGCGCCTCTACGAGATCGCGATGGCGACCGAGGATCGGGTCGAGGGCATGCAGGCCTTCCTCGAAAAGCGGGAGCCGAAGTTCGAGGGTCGGTGACAATCGAGCGGGTCGGCGTCGTCGGCGCCGGCACGATGGGCGCCGGGATCGCCCAGATCGCCGCCCTCGGCGGCTACGAGACCCGCCTCCACGACCCGGTCCCCGCGGCGCTGGACGGCGGCATCGAGCGGCTGCGCGGAGCACTCACAAAGGGTGCCCAGAAGGGTTTCTGGAGCGAGGCCGAGGCCGAGGACGCCGACGCCCGCACCGGCGCGGCCGCGCACCTCGCCGACCTCGCCGAATGCGACCTCGTCGTCGAGGCAGCGCCGGAGGACCTGGAGTTGAAGCGGCAGCTGTTCGCCGCCCTCGCCGAGGCCTGCGGCCCGCAGACGATCCTCGCCAGCAACACCTCCTCGCTGCCGGTGAGCGCGATCGCCGCCCTCGTCCCCGTTCCCGAGCGCGTCGTCGGCATGCACTTCTTCAACCCGCCGGCGCTGATGAAGCTGGTCGAGGTCGTCGCCGCCGATGCCTCCGGGGCCGTGGCCCTGGAGGCGACCACCGAGGTCGGCTGGCGCATGGGCCGCACGCCGATCCGCGCCAAGGACAGCCCCGGATTCATCGCCAACCGCCTCGCCCGTCCCTTCGGGCTCGAGTCGCTGCGCATGCTCGCCGAGGGGGTCGCGGATGCGGCGACGATCGACCGCACCGTGCGCCTCGGCGGCGGCTTCCGCATGGGCCCCTTCGAGCTGATCGACCTGATCGGCCTCGACGTCAACCTCAGCGTCGCCCGCTCCTTTTACAGCCAGGGCGGCGAGCCGGAGCGCTGGCGGCCGAGCCCGATCCAGGAGCGGATGGTCGACGAAGGCCTGCGCGGCCGCAAGAGTGGCAGGGGCTTCTACTCCTACGGCGAGGGGCCGCACCGCCCGCCCGACCCCGCGCTCGGCATCGACGCGCCGACGCTCGACCCGGCCGCGCTGGCGAAGATCGACCCGGCGGCGGAGACGATCCTCACCCGCCTCTTCGCCCAGATCGCCAACGAGGCGGCCTTCGCGCTCGAAGAGGAGGTCGGCTCCCCCGCGGACATGGACACGGCGATGCGGCTCGGCTTCAACTGGCCGCGCGGCCCGCTCGAGCTGACCGAGACGATCGGCCGCGAGCGCGCCGCGCAGCTGCTCGAGCAGCTGCGCGAGCTTCACGGCGAGGCCTACCGCCCCGCCCCGCGCCTGGCTTCAGCGGAGATCGCCGGGGGATGAGCGAGCGCGAATTCGAGCGGGCCCGCCGCGGCCTCGTCGCCGCCTTCGACCCGCCGGTGGTCGAGGACGAGCGCGGCCGGGTCGTCTGGGACCTGCGCTCCTACGAGTTCCTCGACGGCGAGCCGGCGGAGACGGCCCACCCCGACCTCTGGCGCCAGGGACAGCTGGGCAGGATCGCGGGGCTGTTCGAGCTGGCGCCGGGCTTCTACCAGCTGCGCGGCTTCGACCTCTCGAACATGCACATCGTCGAGGGCGAGCGGGGAATCGTGGTGATCGACCCGCTGATCTCCGCCGAGACGGCGGCGGCGGCGCTGGCCCTGTATCGCAAGCAGCGCGGCGAGCGCCCGGTCACCGGGCTCGTCTACACGCACAGCCACGTCGACCACTTCGGCGGCGCCAAGGGCGTCGTCGCGGCGGAGGAGGTCGAATCGGGCCGCGTGCCGGTGCTGGCCCCGAGCGGCTTCCTCCACCACGCGGTCAGCGAGAACGTCTTCGCCGGCACCGCGATGGGCCGTCGCGCCGGCTACATGTACGGGGCGCTGCTCGAGCGCGGGCCGCGCGGCCAGCTGGGGGCCGGGCTCGGCCAGACCACCTCGCTCGGCACGATCACGCTGATCCCGCCGACGGTCGAGATCGAGACGACCGGGCAGACCGAGACCGTCGACGGGGTCGAGATGAGCTTCCAGCTCACCCCCGGGACCGAGGCGCCGGCGGAGATGAACATCCACTTCCCGGCGGGGCGGGTGCTCTGCGTCGCCGACAACGTCGCCCGCTCGATGCACAACATCCTCACCCTGCGCGGCGCCCTGGTCCGCGACCCGCGGGTGTGGGCCGAGTACCTCGACGAGGCGATCGAGCTCTACGGCGCCGACTCCGAGGTGCTGTGCAGCGGCCACCACTGGCCCTGCTGGGGCGGCGCCGAGATCGTCGAGCTGCTCGAAGAGCAGCGCGACCTCTACGCCTACCTGCACGACCAGACCCTGCGGCTGCTCAACAAGGGCCGCAACGGCGACGAGATCGCCGAGCTGCTCGAGCTGCCGCCGGCGCTGGCCGAGCGCTGGCACAGCCGCGAGTTCTACGGCTCGGTCAGCCACAACGCGAAGGCGATCTACCAGCGCTACATGGGCTGGTTCGACGGCAACCCGGCGCACCTCTGGCCGCACCCGCCGCGCGAGCGCGCCCGTCGCTACGTCGAGCTCGCCGGCGGCGCCGAGGCGCTGCTCCAGCGCGCCCGCGACTACTTCGAGCGGGGCGACTACCGCTGGGTCGCGGAGATCGTCGACCACCTCGTCTACGCCGAGCCCGGCAACGAGGCGGCGCGCGAGCTGCAGGCCGAGGCACTCGAGCGGCTCGGCTTCGGCGCCGTCAACGCGACCTGGCGCAACTTCTACCTGGTCGGGGCGAAGGAGCTGCGCGAGGGAATCGGCGGCACGCCCACCTCCACGGCCCCGGCCGATGTCGTCGCCAACCTCTCGGTCTCCCAGCTGCTCGACGCGATGGCGGTGCGGCTCGACGGCCCGCGCGCCTGGGACGCGGACCTGCGCATCGACTGGGTGATCGCCGCGCCCGACGAGGCGCACTCGATCTCGGTGCGCCGCGGCGTCCTGCGCCACCGCCCCGGCCGCCACGACCCGCCGGCCGATGCGGCACTGCTCGTCGACCGCACGGCGCTCGACGAGCTGCTGCTCAAAACCGCCGACGTGGCCGAGCTGGCCGAGAGCGGCCGCCTGCGCTTCGAGGGCGAGGCGGAGAAGATCGGCGAGCTGCTCGGCCTGCTCGAGGAGCCCGATCCCGGCTTCCCGATCGTCACCCCGCGGCTCTGAGCCTCAGCCGCGACTGAGGCGGAAGACGAGCTCGTCGACGTAGCACCAGCTCCAGTCCTCGCCGGGCTCGGCCGAGCGGGCGATCGGGTGGCCGGTCTCCCGGTGGTGCTCGGTGGCGTGCTTGCCCGGCGAGTTGTCGCAGCAGCCGATGTGGCCGCAGGACTGACACATCCGCAGGTGCACCCACTGCGTCCCCTGCTCAAGGCACTCCTCGCAGCCGGCGACCTCGGCCGGCAGGTCGAAGTGCTCAATCGAATCGATGTGGGTGCAATCGGGCGTCGCCCGACCTTAGAGCATCGCCGCAGAAACACCTCGGCCTCAGACATTCGTCTAATAAGACAAAGAGTTACACTGCATAGGCACATTCGACATTGGAGGTGAAGGAGATGCGAACGAATCGCTCCAACGCGCGCTTGGACTACTTGTCCCGCCAGATAACAATGCGTTTCGACTGGGCGGAAAGAGATGTTTCTCGCCTTCAGGGCGATCTGCGCGCCACAACCCGCGACTTGCGAGATGAGATCCGCGGCGTTCGTGAGGAACTGAGAAGCGCTGTTCGAGAGCTGCGCGATGAAATCAGAGTCGTGCGCAAATGAACCGGCAACGCCACGGCTGACCGGCTCCATCTGCAATGGTGCCTCCGATGAGCGGCGCCGACGCAGGCGGGGAGCCGATCACCGAGGAGGGGATCGCCGCCCTGCGCGAGGAGATCGAGCAGTTGGAAGGGCCGGGCCGCACGGAGATGGCGGCGCGGATCAAGGCTGCGCGCGAGCTCGGCGACCTCAAGGAGAACGCCGAGTACCACATCGCCAAGGAGGACCAGGCGCACCTCGAGACCAAGATCAAGCGCCTGCGCGAACGGCTGCGCGACGCCGTGGTCGTGGAGGTCGACGGCGGCGGCGACCGGTTCAGCTTCGGCCGCACCGCCGAGGTGCTCGACGAAGAGAAGGGCGCGGTCAACGCCTGGACGCTGGTCGGCTCGACCGAGGCCGACCTCGCCGCCGGTCGGCTCTCCGCCGAGTCGCCGATCGGCCAGGCCCTGCTCGACGCCGAGCCGGGCAAGCCGGTCGAGGTCGACACCCCGCGCGGCAGTCGCGTCTTCGTCGTCCAGAAGCTGCTCGACTGAGCGCGCCCGCGCTCAGGAGCTGACGACGAGGAAGACCCAGACGACCGAGGCGAGCACCGCGACCGCGATCAGGCGCAGGCCCAGCTCACGGTCCTTCTCGAGCTGCGTGATGCCGATCAGCAGCCCCGCCGGCGGCAGCAGGATGGCGAGCAGGAAGGGAAACACGGCTGCGAGTCGCGCGAGCACGCACGCACCCTAGCCGCTGCCGTGGATGCTACGCTGTCGCACATGGAGATCGGTGTTCGGGACCTGCGCAATCGGACCGCACGCGTCATCGACGCGGTGAGGGCGGGTGAGCGAGTCACGCTGACCGTCAACGGCGAACCGGCCGCCGACATCGTTCCCCACGGGCCACGCAGCCGCTGGCTTTCGGGGGCGGAGCTCCGCGAGCAGCTGCGCGAGCGTTCGGCCGATCCCTCTCTGCGGGACGAGCTCGACGAGATTGCCGGCCAGACCCTCGAGCACCTGTGAGCACACCTCTCGCGGGACTTCTGGACACCTCGGTCTTCATCGCTCGAGAGAGCGGTCGAGGACTGGGCCCGCTGCCGGACCGCGTAGCCGTTTCCGTGGTGACGATCGGCGAGCTGCAGCTAGGCGTGCTGAACGCGAGCGACGATGCAACGCGCGCTCGCCGAGCGGACACGCTGGCGTTTGCCCGATCCGCCGACCCGATTCCGGTCAGCGAGGCGGTGATGGTCTCCTGGGCGCGCCTCGTTGCCGACTGCAAGGCAGCGGGCATCCACCGCGCAGTCAAGCTGACCGATTCGCTGATCGCGGCAACCGCGGTCGAGCATGGCCTGCCTGTCGTCGCCCAGGACAGCGACTACGCCAGGATTGCCGGCGTCCACTCCGCGCTGCGCGCTCACGCCGTCTGACGAAGCGCTAGGCGCCCGGCGTCGGGGCGACCTCGCTGGGCTCGCCGCCGGGCACCCAGTGCGCCTCCGGCGAGGGCGGGGTGTCGCGCAGGTACCACTCGGCGTCGAGCGCGCCCATGCAACCGGTGCCGGCGGCGGTGACCGCCTGGCGGTAGGTGCGGTCGACGACGTCGCCGACCGCGAAGACGCCGGCCAGGTTGGTCGCGGTCGAGCCGGATCGCGTCAGGATGTAGCCGTCCTCGTCGGTGTCGATCTGGTCGACGACGATCTCCGATTTGGGGATGTGGCCGATCGCGATGAAGGCGCCTTCGGCGGCGAAGTCCTCGGTCTCGTCGGTCTCGGCGTTGCGCAGGCGCACGTGGTCGAGGTTCTTGCCGCTCTCGTCGGCGACGAACTCCTCCGGCACGAAGGGCGTCTTGAACTCGATGTTGGCCTGCTCGCCGGCCCGCTCCTGCATGATCTTCGAGGCGCGGAACTCGTCGCGCCGGTTGACGATCGTCAGCTCGCTGGCGAACTTGGAGACGAAGATCGCGTCCTCCATCGCCGAGTCGCCGCCACCGATCACGATCACCTTCTTGTCCTTGAAGAAGGCGCCGTCGCAGACGCCGCAGGTCGAGACGCCGCAACCGCTCAGCTCCATCTCGCCGGGGATGCCGAGCCGCCGCGGCTCCGCCCCCATCGCCAGGATCACGGTCTTGGCGCGATGCTCCTCATCGCCGAGAAAGACCCGGTGCACGCCGCCGTCGGAGAGCTCGACCCGGTCGACGTCGTCGCTGACGAAGCGGGTCCCGAAGCGCTCCGCCTGGGCGCGGAACTGGGTCATCATCTCCGGCCCCATGATCCCCTCGGGGTAGCCGGGGTAGTTCTCGACGTCGGTCGTGTTCTGCAGCTGGCCGCCCCACTGGAAGCCCTCGAAGACGAGCGGCTCGAGGTTGGCGCGCGCCGTGTAGAGCGCTGCGGTGTAGCCGGCGGGGCCGCCGCCGACGATGATCACGTTCTCGATCTTCCTTTTCTCTGCCATCTCGATCCGCCAGTCTAGTTAGCCGCCGTGGCGTCCAATACTTCACTTTGTATAGTACCGTCCCGGTCAACGGGCCGGCCTTCCTCTTCCCAGCCCGAGACGCGTTTGCGCAGCTGGAGGAAGGCGACGATCCCGGGCGGGATCGGCAGCCAGAAGGCGACCATGCGGTAGATCAGGATCGCCGGGAAGACGGTCTCCTCGGGAATGCCGAAGAGGACGAAGGCGCCGATCATCCCCGCGTCGACCGCCCCCACCCCGCCCGGCGCCAGCGGGAAGAGGTTGCCGACCATGCCGAGGAAGAAGCCCTGGACGACGACGGCGAGCGGCACGTGCACCCCGAAGGCCTTGAAGGAGGCCCAGAGGATGCCGATGTTGGCCGCCCAGTAGCCGGCCGCGCCGATCACGGCCAGGCCGCCGCGACGCGGGTGGACGAGCAGCCCGAAGCCGAAGCGCAGCCCCTCGCCGGCGATCGCCGGCACTTTGGCGACGTTGTCCGCGACCGCGCGCGTCTTGGGCCCCTTGGCGTGGGCCGCCACGCGGGGGCCGAAGTCGGGCGGGATCAGCGTCGCCAGCACGCCGAGCAGCAGGATCAGGCCGGCCACCGAGGCCGGGATCACGGTCAGCTCGACCGAGTCCTCGCCCGGCAGCACGCCGGTGCGCAGCAGGACGCCGCAGACGATCAGCGCCAGCGGGTAGAAGACGTACTGCAGCGTCAGGAAGGCGACCATCCTGCGCGCCACCTCGTGGCGGACCATGCCGGCCTTGCGCAGCGCCCAGTAGGTGAGCGCGATGCCGCCGGCGCCACCGGCGGAGAAGATCCGCGTCGCCGCGACGCCGGCGAGGTTGATGTCGTAGGTCTCCCCCCAGCTGAGCCGCAGGGCGTCGCCGCCGACGACGGCTTTGAACATCGCGATGTAGGTCGCGACCGCGGCGATCTCGAAGCCGATCGCGACGGCGATCCAGACCGCGTCCGCTTCGCCGATCCGGTCGAGCGAGCTGCCCAGCCCGACCAGCTTCGGGAAGAGGAAGTAGATCCCGATCAGCAGCGCGAGGACGACGAGCAGGGTCTGCGCCACCCGCCGCGGGGTGATCAGCGGCAGTTCGAAGCCGCCGCTGTCATTCGCCGGCTGCTCGGGAGACACACCCGAGACGCTACCCGTTCGCGAGGCGCTCCAGGCTCTGCAGGCGTCGATTCACCGCGTGCACGGCCGGCTCGGCAAGCGCCTCGCCCGTCTGCGACGCCGCGACCAGCCCGGCCCCGGCGGCGAGGTCGGTCACGTAATGCTCGCCCAGGTAGACGAGCGCGAAGCCGAGCGTCAGCGCGTAGGCCCAGCCGACCGCGCCGGCGGCTCGACCGGTGCCGGCCAGCGAGGTCGCGGCGCTGAGCGAGGTGGCGAAGTGCAGCGAGGGCATCGCCGCCCAGGGGTTTCCGCCGAGCGCCCCGTACATCGCCGGCCAGGCCGACTTCCAGGTCTCTTCGCCGACCTCCTCCATGATCCGGCGGATCTCTTCCTCGCCGCTGTAGCCATGCTCGGAAGCCCACCAGGGCGGCGCCGTCGGCACCGCGAAGTAGACGACGCAGCCGAGGTCGAAGACGGCGGCGAGGCGGCGCGCGGCACGCGGGAAACGCTCGGGGTGGCGGATCAGGATGTAGGCGAGCGCCAGGTAGGGCTCGATGAACCAGAGCCAGTGGATCCAGGCGAGAAAGCGATCCAGGCCGGCGACCCCGTGCAGGCGGGCGAGCCGCCGCTGCAGGCGCACGTTGGGCAGCCGGCCGAGGCCGATCGCCCGGTCGGCGACGATCGGGTAGCGGGTCCGCAGCCGCGCCCGCAGCCTCTCGGGGTCGTCGTAGGGGATCTCGTGGACCATCGTGAATGCCCACATCTGCAGCGCGTACATCGCGACGTCGCGCTTGCGCGAGCGGGGGTGCAGGACGGCAAGGCCGAGCGGCCCGGCGGCGCAGGCGGCGATCGTCGCCGCGGCGGGGATACGGGCGCGGCGGCGCAGCAGCGGAACCACGACCGCGGCGCCGATCGCCGCCACCGCTCCGGCGCGCACCGACCTGCGCAACGCCGGAGATCGCCTCGACCGGGTCCACATGAGGGCGGCGAGTATAGGAGCAGGCGGCGCGGCGCCGGACGGCGCGCAGGCCGCGGGGCGCCGCCTTGCGTGATTAGAATGGCCGCGCTTTGGCCGCCCTGGCGCCCCACTCCCCTGGCATCGACCAGACCGACACCCTGCTCTGGATCGGCTTCGTCGCCGCGACGGTCCTTTTCCTCGCGGTCGTCGGCGGCCTGCTCTACGTGCTGCGACGCTTCCGCGCCGACCGCGGCACGGAGCCGCGCCAGCTGAGCGGCGGTACCGGCATCCAGGTGCGCGTCGGCGGGGCGCTCGGCGCCTTCGCCGCGATCCTGCTCGTACTCAGCATCGTCTACACCGAGAAGGCGCGTGAAACCCCGGCGACCGGCAGCGCCGGCCTGCAGGCCGCCGAGCAGGCGCCGCTGAAGATCAAGACGACCGGCCAGCAGTGGCTGTGGCGCTACGACTACCCCAACGAGGCCTTTTCCTATTACAAGCTCGTCGTCCCGGTCGACACCGCGGTCGAACTCGACCTCGTCTCGACCGACGTCGTCCACACCTGGGACGTGCCGGAGCTCTCGGGCAAGCGCGACGCGGTGCCGGGCAAGACCAACCACGTCGTCTTCAAGGCCGACGAGGAGGGCACCTACTTCGGCCAGGCGGCGACGCTCTCCGGCGAGGCCTACGCGGCGATGCGGACCGAGGTCGAGGTCGTCTCGCCGGGTGAGTACGAAGCCTTCGTCGAAGCCACCAAGGACGACATCCAGACGGCGCAGGACCGCGTCGTCAGCCTGATCGAAAGCGGTGATACCCCATGAGCGCACCGGCCCGCAATCCCGAGCTCGTCGTCGCGGGGTTCCCGCGCAGCCGGCCGCGCTGGACGCAGATCGCGACCAGCGGCGACCACAAGGACCTCGGCCGCGTTCTGATCGCCGCCGCGCTCGGCTTCCTCTTCGTCGCCCTGGTCGAGCTGCTGCTGATGCGCCTGCAGCTGATCGTGCCCGAGAACACCTTCCTCGACCCGGTCACCTTCAACCGCATGCTCTCGCTCTACGGGGCGACCGCGGTCTTCCTCTTCGCGGTGCCGCTGGCGCTCGGCTTCTTCTACTACGTCGCGCCGCTGCAGATCGGCGCCCGCCGCACGGCGCTGCCGCAGCTCGGCCAGATCGGCACCTGGCTCTTCGTCGCCGGCGCCGCCGTGCTCTACGCCGGCTTTCTCTTCACGCCGAGCGAGGCCGGCGTCAACCCGCTGCCGCCGCTCTCCGGCATCGCTTTCCTGGCCAACAACGGCGTCGACGCCTGGGCTGCCTCGAGCGGCCTGGCGACGCTCGGCTTCGTGCTGATCTCGATCGACCTGACCGCGACCGTGCGCCGCCGCCGCGCGCCCGGCATGGCCTGGCGGCGGATGCCCGTCTTCGCCTGGGCGGCGGCGATCGGCGCGCGGCTGCTGCTCGTGATCGGCCCGGTGCTGCTGGCCGCGATCGCGATGCTGCTGATCGACCGCAACTACGACGGCATCTTCTTCGCCGGCGACTCGGGCGGCTCGCCGCTGCTCTGGCAGCACCTCAGCTGGATCTTCTACACCGGCAGCTACATGCTCGTGCTGGTCTTCGCGCTCGGCGCGATCGCCGAGATCGTCCCGGCGATGGCGCGCAAGCCGCTGTTCAACCGCAACGCCGTGATCGGCTCGCTGATCGCGATCGCGGCGATCGGCACGCTGGCCTGGATGCAGAACATGCTGACCGCCCCGATCGGGCTCGGCTGGATGTACTTCGCGATGGTCATGTCGCTGGCGCTGATCGTGCCCTTCGGCCTCGTCTTCTTCAACCTGATCGCCACCCTGGCCGGCGGCAGCGTGCAGATGCGCGCGCCGCTGCTCTTCGCGGCCGGCGCGCTCGCCTCGATCGCGCTCGGCCTCGTCACCGAGGTCAACCACTCGATGGTCGCGGCCGGCTGGTACCTGCAGCACACCGTCGACAGCACCGCGGCGACCCACTTCGCGCTCGGCGGCGCCGCCGTCTTCGGCGGCTTCGCGGCGCTGCACTGGTGGTTCCCGAAGATGACCGGGCGCACGCTGGGCGAGACCCTCGCCCGCATCTCCTTCTGGACGATGCTGATCGGCGCGCTGCTCGCCTTCGTGCCGCTGATGCTGGCCGGGAGCGAGGAGAGCCAGGTGATCGACGCCTACAAGTTCTTCGATGCCACCGGCGTCAACGGCTACAACCTGGTCGCGACGATCGGCTCCTTCGTGCTCGCCGCCGGGATCCTGATGACGCTGGCCAACGCCCTGCTCAGCCGCACGGGCGGCGCTCCGGCCGGCCACGACACCTGGGGCGCCGACTCGCTCGAGTGGTTCGCGCTCTCGCCGCCGGAGCCGCACAACTTCGACGTGCTTCCCGACGTGCGCAGCCCGCGCCCGATGCGCGACATCCGCGATGCGATCGCCCACCGCAGCGGGCGCGACGAAGAGCGGCCGGCCCGCGAGTCGCAGCCGGTAGCCTGAGCGCCATGTCGGGCGCCCAAACGGCTGCGATCGGGCAGCGTGAGGCCACCCCCTCGCTGCTCCGCGACCTGCTCACCCTGACCAAGCCGAAGGTGCAGTCGCTGCTGCTCTTCACCACGGTGACGACGATGTACGTGGCCGGCGACCCCTCGCTCGGGCTCGTCTTCCTCACCTGCCTCGGCGGCGCGCTCTCGGCCGGCGGAGCCGGCGCGATCAACCACGCGGTCGACCGCGACATCGACCGCACGATGGCCCGCACGGCGGGGCGCCCGGTGGCAAGCGGCCGCCTCTCCCCCGGCTTTGCGATCGGCTTCGGCGCGCTGCTCGGCGCCTCCTCCTTCCTGCTGCTGGCGCTGACCGTCAACCCGCTGGCGGCGGTGCTCTCGCTCTCCGGGCTGCTCGGCTACGTCTTCGTCTACACGCTCTGGCTGAAGCGCACGACGCCGCAGAACATCGTCATCGGGGGCGCCGCCGGCGCAGTGCCGCCGCTGGTCGCCTGGGCGGCAGTCACCGGCGGCCTGAGCGGCACCGCCTTCTACCTCTTCGCGATCGTCTTCTTCTGGACGCCGCCGCACTTCTGGGCGCTCTCGCTGCTGATGAAGGACGAGTACGCCAAGGCCGGCGTGCCGATGATGCCGGTCGTGCGCGGCGAGGACGAGACGCGCCGCCAGATCCTGCTCTACACGATCCTGCTCTACGCGGTCACCCAGCTGCCCTTCTGCGCCGGCGGCTTCGGGTTCGAGTACCTGGTCGCCTCGATGAGCCTCGGCGCCGGCTTCATCTACTGCGCGGTGCGCCTGCTGCGCAGCGCCGACCGCGGCTGGGCCCTGCGCACCTACCTCTTCTCGCTCGCCTACCTGGCGCTGCTCTTCCTGGCGATGCCGCTCGACCGGCTCGTCTAGCCCCCCTGCCTGATAGAAATCCGGCCGTGGATCGCGAGACCTCCAGACGGGACATCGGCGCCGGCCTCACCGCGGGCGCCTTCGCCGCGGCGGTCTTCGCCCTCTGCTTCGTCGCCGCCATGCTCTACATCGCCTCGTGAGCGCAGAGCACCGCGACATCCCCGAGCCCGGCGAGATGGTCTACCCGGTGCGCTCCTCCTGGGCGCCGCTCGTCTTCGCCTTCGCCGCGGCGCTGACCCTCTGCGGCGTCTTCATCGAGTTCATGCTGCCCGGCTGGTTCTACTCGCTGGTCGGCGGGATCGTGATGCTCTTCGCGCTGCACAGCATGATCCGTGGCGCCACCGGCGAGTACTTCCGCCTGCCGCGCAAGCAGCACGTGCGCGGCGCCGCGCTCCCGGTCGAGACCATCGCTCCGCCGAAGCCCTGACGCGCTGAGCGCGCTCAGCCTGGGTTCATTCCGGAGGTGGCTCCGGTGGCAGTCCAGCACCTGACTATGTCGCGCATCGAGAGGATGCCGGTCGGCTCGCCGTTCTCGAAGACGACGAGATGACGGATGCCACGGGTCGACATCTCGGTCGCGGCATGCTCGAGGCTCCAGTCCGGCGCGGCGGCGACCACGCCCTCGCTCATGTGCTCGGAGACGGGCTCGGCGTCGGGGTCCTGCCCACGGCCGATCGACTCGAGCAGGTCGCGCTCGGTGACGATGCAGGGCACGGGGCGCTCGTCGTCGTTGACCAGCGCCGCACCGGTGCCCTTCTCGACCATCATCCGCGCCGCCTCGCGCAGCGTGTGCGACGGACCGACCGTCAACACCACCGCTGACATCCCGTCCCGTACTTCCATCCTCGTCCTCCCGTTCGGGTTCGTGGGCTAGTGAGAATCGCCTCAAGCCTACCCCACGATCAAGGCCCGACAAGGCAGGTTTGACGCGGCCCCGACGTATAGACTCCGGCGCGCTCCGCGCCGCATGAAGATGCCCAAGCCCACCACCCAGATCCGCGCCCTGCTCGCCCTCGCCGCCTTCGCCGCGGTCGCCCTCGCGGCGTCCGGTTGCGGAACGAGCTCGGCCGACGAGCAGCGCGGCCGCACGCTCTTCATCCAGAAGTGCGGCACCTGCCACGAAATGGCACAGGCCGGCACGACGGCGCAGGTCGGCCCCAACCTCGACAACGCCTTCGCCGCGGCACGCGCCATCGGCCAGAACGACGCGACGATCGAGGGCATGACCGCGACCCAGATCGAATACCCGCGGCCGAGCACCGACAACCCGGCCAACTCGATGCCCGCAAACATCGTCACCGGCCAGGACGCCCGCGACGTCGCCGCCTATGTCGGCATGTATGCGGGCGTGCCCGGCGCGGCGCCGCCGCAGGTTCCCGGCGGCCCCGGCGCCCAGGTCTTCGCCAGCAACGGCTGCGGCGGCTGCCACACTCTGGCCGCGGCCGAAGCGGGCGGCACGGTCGGGCCCGACCTCGACGAAGAACTGCCCGGCCAGAGCGCCGCGATGATCGAAGAATCGATCGTCGACCCGAATGCCGAGATCGTCAAGGGCTTCCCCGCCAACGTGATGCCGGCCAACTACAAGCAGACGCTGACGCAGAAAGAAATCGAAGACCTCGTCCAGTACCTGCTGAAGAGCACCACGGGCGGAAAAGCCGGCGGCTGACCCGCGGGCGGCCGCTCGCGGCCGTTGACATCATCCAGGGACAACATGCGGAGCTCCCTCGAAGACCGCCTAGACATCTCGCCGCGACGCTACGCCCAGGTCACCCTGGTCGCCCTGGTCGCGCTGACGCTGATCGTGCTCACCGGCGCCGCCGTGCGGCTCACCGGCTCCGGGCTCGGCTGCCCGGACTGGCCGAAGTGCTACGGAGGCACCGTGCCGCCGCTGGAGACGCATGCGGTGATCGAGTACGGCAACCGCCTGCTCACCGGCTTCGTCGGCATCGCCGTGATCGCCGCCAGCGTGCTCGCCTGGTTCCGCCGCCCGTTCCGCTGGCACCTCGCCTTCTTCGGCGCGCTGCTGCCGATCGGGGTCGTCTGCCAGGCCGTGCTCGGCGCGCTCGTCGTCAAGTACCACCTCGCGCCGGGCCTGGTGATGGGCCACTTCATCCTCTCGATGCTGCTGCTCGACGCCGCCTTCGCGCTCGCCTGGATGGCCCGCTACGAGCCCGGCGAGAGGCGCTTCTCGAGCGATCGGCTCGGCGTCTGGGCGGTGCGGGCGCTGATCCCCTTCGGACAGCTGACGATCCTCGCCGGCACGATCGCGACCGGTTCCGGGCCGCACGCCGGAGCACACGAAGGCGAGCTGGTCCACCGCTTCGACTTCGAGGGCGCGGGCACGCTGGAGTGGATGGTCCAGCGCCACTCGGCGATCGCCGCGGCCTTCGGCATCGCCGCGATCGTCGTCTGGCTGCTGCTGCGCCGTCCGGGCGGCGACAGACGCGCTCTGCAGCCCCTCACCGCGGTGATCGGCCTGCTCGCCCTCCAGGGCCTCGTAGGAGGCGTGCAGTGGTCCCTGGAGCTGCCCGGCGAGATCGTCTGGCTTCACATCGCCCTCGCCACCCTGACCTGGCTTGCGATGCTCTGGACCGTGGCCACCGCCGGCCGGCTCCAGCCGCGCCGGGCGACGGCGCCCTCAGCCGGCCCCGCGCCGGCGGCGGCTGAGCCACCGGTACCCGTGTAGCGCCCCGGCGCCAACGAGGACCAGCCCCCAGAGAGCGCCGACCAGCGGCGAGGTGAGCAGGGTCAGCGCCACCACCGTCGCGGCGGCGACGCTGACGATCACGACCCAGCGAAAGACGGCCTGCTCAGAGATCCGCATCGCCGCAGGCTACCCGCTACTCGACGCCCATCCGACATTGACCACACCAGAGCAGGGTCAATGTCGGATGCGTCAATCGCCGATCTTCACGTCGGCAATTGACAGCCCGCTAGAAGGCAGTTCCCCGATTCCGCTTGCCAGAGCGGCTTCTAGAGGATGTAGACGCTGACGAAGACGATGATCCACATCACGTCTACGAAGTGCCAGTAGATCCCCGGGACCTCGACGCCGAGGTGGTCCTCGGCCTTGGGGCCGAAGTGGCCGCGGAAGGCGCGGATCGTGGCGAAGCTGAGCAGCGCGAGGCCGACGAAGACGTGGGCCCCGTGCAGGCCGGTGAGGCCGTAGAAGATCGAGCCGAAGGCGAGGTCGCGGGCGCTGAAGCCGATGTGCGCGTACTCGTTGATCTGTATGAAGAGGAAGGTCGCGCCGAGCAGCCAGGTCAGCACGAGGCCGAGTTTGAGGCCGTCGCGGTTGCCGCGCCGGATCGACTCGAGTGCGTAGTGGATCGTGAAGCTCGAGGAGACGAGGATCGCCGTGTTGATCCCGGCCACGGCCTTCGGCAGCTCGTAGGGCTCCGGCGGCCAGGAGGGCGGGTCGACGACGACGCGGAGGAAGAAGTAGGCGGCGAAGAAGGCGCCGAAGAGCATGATCTCCGAGACGATGAAGAGCAGGATGCCGAGCGTCTGGCGGTCGATCCGCGAGCTCTGGTTGGCCTCCGGCGGGCCGTGATGCTCCTCGTGGGAGTGGCCGAGTGCGACCGTCGCGCTCTCCATCAGGACTCCTCCCCTCCCCCGGCCACGGCCGCGGCGACCGCCTCGGCCGGACGGCCGACCTCGAGGTGCTCGACCTGCTTGTCGGTGATCTCACGCGTGCGCCCGACCAGGTCCTCGTCGAGCCAGCGCGAGCCCTCGCCGGCGAAGGTCGAGATCAGCACCTCGTCGATCCGGTAGTGCTCGATCGCGTTCTGGACGGCGTGGAAGGGATCGGGGCTCATCGGCTGGCCGGTCGCGTCGATGTCGGCTCGGTAGAGCTCGGCCAGGGTCGAGGCGAGGTCGCGGACGATCTCCGGCTCCGAGACACCCTCGGCACGCGGGCAGACGATCGTGTAGCGGTGGGGTTGACCGCCGGCGCGCTCCTTGAGCCGCTTGACCAGGTCGGGCGTGGCGACGGTCTGGGTGGCGACGACGAGCGTGTGGATCACGTCCCAGCGAATCGAGTCGTCTTCGATCCGCACGGGGATGTGGGTGACCTTCGTCACGGGCTCGAAACGCGCTTTCGCCCACTCGACCAGATCCTTGCGGGCAACGCCGAAGCGGCTCTCGTAGAGGCAGGAGAGCAGTACCTCGCCCGGTTCGTGAGCGCGCACCGCGTCGTCGAGGGCGAGGGCCGGGTCGCGGTCCATGACCTCGCCGACCGACTCGACCCCGTACTCGGCGAGGATCGACATCGTCACCTCGACCCGGGCCCGGGCGGCATCGCGCAGCTCGCCCGAATCGATCAGCTGGCCGACCGCGGGCTGGTTCTGCGGCGCCGCGACGGCGACGAAGGGGGCCTTCTCGGCGCGCTCGGCAACCGCCTGCAGCAGCTTGCGGCCCCCGGCGACCTCGTTGAGGAAGACGAGCAGCGGCCTTGCCCGGTTCGCGTCGCTCACGGCTGGCCCACCACGGTAGGCTCCGGCTCGGAGACCTCGGCGCCCTCGCCGGCCATGATCGCGTGGCGCGCGCCGGGCACGCCGAACTCGTACGGCCCGCCGACCACCCGCGGGATCTCGTCGAAGTTGAAGATCGGCGGCGGCGAGGAGACCTGCCACTCGATCGAGTTCGCCCGCCAGGGGTTGGCCGTGGCGCGCGGGCCGAAGCGCCAGCTGACGACAATGTTGTAGACGAAGACGAGCTGCACGGCGCCGAGGGCGAAGGCGAAGATGCTGATCAGCAGGTTCCACTCGCCGAACTGGGTCGCGTAGTCGGCGACGCGCCGCGGCATCCCGTCCATGCCCACCCAGTGCATCGGGATGAACGTGCCCCAGGTGCCGATCACGGTGCCCCAGAAATGGACGCGGCCGAGTTTCTCGTCGTACATCCGCCCGGTCATCTTCGGGAACCAGTGGTAGATGCCGGCGAAGATCGTGAAGACCGAGCCGCCGAAGAGCACGAAGTGGATGTGGGCGACGATGAAGTAGGTGTCGGAGACGTGGATGTCGATCGGCACCATGCCGAGCATCACGCCGCTGATCCCGCCGACCGTGAAGGTGACGATGAAGGCGAGCGAGAACAGCATCGCGGTCGAGTACGTGTGGATCTTGCCGAAGTACAGCGTGCCCAGCCAGGAGAAGATCTTGATCCCGGTCGGCACCGCGATCAGCAGCGTCGTGATCATCATCGGCACGCGCAGCCAGCTGAACATGCCGGCGACGAACATGTGGTGCGCCCAGACCGAGTAGCTGAGCACGACGATCCCGATCAGCGCCAGCGCCATCAGCCGGTAGCCGAAGATCGGTTTACGGGCGTGCGTCGAGATGACCTCGGAGATGATCCCGAACCCGGGCAGCATCATGATGTAGACAGCCGGGTGCGAGTAGAACCAGAAGATGTGCTGGTAGCTGATCACGTCGCCGCCGCCGGCGAACTGGAAGAACTGGGTGCCGAGGATGCGGTCGAAGAAGACCATGAACTGGGCGCCGGCGACGAACGGCGTCGCGGCGACGACCAGCAGCGAGGTCGAGAGGTTGGCCCAGACCAGCAGCGGCATGCGCCAGAAGGTCATTCCCGGCGCACGCATGGTGATGATCGTGACCAGGAAGTTGAGCGCGGTCGCTATCGACGACGCCCCTGCGAACTGCACACCCAAGTTGAAGAACGACTGGCCCAGCGGGGCGCCGGTGGAGAGCGGTGCGTAACCCGTCCAGCCGGCGTCGAAGGCGCCGCCGGGAGCGAGGTAGCTGCCGATGAAGAGCAGGCCGGCGAGCGGCAGCATCCAGAAGCTGAGCGCGTTGAGGCGCGGGAAGGCCATGTCCGGCGCGCCGATCATCAGCGGCAGCACGTAGTTGGCGATCCCGGCGAAGACCGGGATCACGAAGAGGAAGATCATCAGCACCGCGTGGGTCGAGAAGAGCCCGTTGAAGGTCGAGGCGTCGACTATCTGCGTGCCCGGCTGGGCGAGCTCGGCGCGGATCAGCATCGCCAGCAAGCCACCGATGAAGAAGAAGACGAAGGTCGTGACGATGTACTGGATGCCGATCACCTTGTGATCGGTGTTGAAGCGGAAGTAATCCTTCCAGCTCTTCGCCCCGTGCTGGGAGTGGTCGTCGGGGATGGTCGGCATGCCGGCCGCCCAGCGCAGCCAGTAGTCGAAGCAGCCGAAGCCGGCGAGGAAGCCCAGCGGTGCGGTGACCAGCGGCACGACGACGTGCGGGTAGCCGGTCTGCTCGGTCTGCCATATCGGCAGGCCGGAGATCTCGCGCAGGACGACGACCAGGCCGACGCCGAAGGCCGCCGCCGCCACGGCGCCCAGCAGGCCTCGGATCCATCCCGGTTGCTTGATTGCGGCAGCCATCAGATCGCCTCCATTATGCCCTTACGCCCCGCCGGCCCCGAGCGGAATCGGGTCGGTCTCCGTGTCGCGGAGAATCGTTTCCAGGTACGGATCGGGCACCGTCTCGCTCAAGCCGGCAACCCATTTGCGGAACTCCGCCGGCGGCTCGACCACGACCTTGGCGCGCATCGCCGCGTGGCCCAGCCCGCAGAGCTCGGTGCAGATCAGCTGGTAGGTCCCGGGCTTGTCCGGGGTGACGATCGCGGTCGTCGTGATCCCCGGCACGTTGTCTTTCTTGATCCGCCACTCCGGCACCCAGAACGAGTGCAGCACGTCCAGCGCGTGCATCTTGAAGTGGACCTGGCGGCCGAGCGGGACGTGCAGCTCGCCCTCGGAGTAGACGTTTTCCTCGCCGGCAGCGTTTTCCTTGCCCGGGTAGCCGAAGCTCCAGGCGTACTGCTGGGAGAAGACGTCGACCGTGAGCGGGTTCTCCGCCGGCTCTTCGATGTCGTCCAGCACGGCCCAGCTGTAGCCGGCGCCGAAGAGGACGATGATCGTCGGGATCAGGGTCCAGGCGACCTCGAGCCGGGTGTTGCCGTGTATCGGCTCGCCGTCGGACTCGTCGCCCGGCTTGGCTTTGAATCTCCACAGGGCGTAGAAGAGCATCACAGTCACCAACGAGAAGACGCCGGCCGAGATGACGATCATCACGTCGAGCAGCGTGTCGATCTTCGGCGCCGCCGTCGAGGCCTCCTGGCCGTTCCAACGGATCTGCAGCATGACCACGGATATCGCCGCGGCGAGCACGAACGTGGCGGCGAACATCTTCGCTATCGGAAGGCGGCCGATCATCGGCGGCGCATTCTATGCAAGCGGCAGACGGTCAAGCTCGCCCCGCGATGCGGCGATGGCGCCGTGGGCCACGCCCTCCCAGCTCCAGAGCCGCCGCGCGGTGCCGACGAGCGCCTCGCGAGCCGCTTCCCGCTCGGCCTCGGGCAGCTCGAGCCAGCGATTCAGCCGTGCCGCGATCGCCTCGATCGCCCCCTCTTCGACCGCGAACGAGACCAGATCGCCGACCCCGGCCGGCAGCGCCCCCGCCAGCTGCCGCGAGACCTCGAGCATCCCGGAGTGGCCGGCGGAGACCGGCAGCACGCCGCAGGCGGCCGCCTCCGCCGCGACCATCCCGAAGGCCTCGGGGAAGGTGCTCGGCATCGCCAGCGCCTCCGCTCCGGGCAGCAGCTCAGCCACCTCGTCGTGCTCCAGCCGCCCGAGCCACTCGACGGACCCGGCCATGCCCGCGGCCGCCTCCAGATACCCCTGCGGCGGCTCGGCCAGGAAGGCGCTGAGGATCGACAGCGGCCGCGCGGAGCCGCCCTCCAGCCCCCGGCCGGCGAGCGCGACGTCGCGCGCGTCGTTCAGGTCGCCGCGATCGAGTGCGGCCGCGA
>Ga0210101_1000195_pt1 | contig 22261 bp, 24 predicted proteins | sample Muzzi_PWC_D1_FD_185534 | JGI IMG/M metagenome (GOLD analysis project Ga0210101, IMG submission 185534) | Wetland microbial communities from San Francisco Bay, California, USA, that impact long-term carbon sequestration - Muzzi_PWC_D1 (SPAdes) | ecosystem: Environmental > Aquatic > Marine >... | reverse complement strand
AATCTCGGCGATCCCCCTGCCCTTGCCGACGATCGCATTGCCGCAGATCCGCCTCGCCGCCGTGGAATCTTGGGCCTCGAGCTGACCTGCCTTGCAGACCGGCAGGCCCTTGGCGTCGACGTGGATGCTCTTGTCCAAGTCGATCGTCACTTCACGGGTCGCTGGCAGGTGGCTACCGTCCGCTGTTGCAATTGAGATGTCGAAACCGCCCTTGATGGGAGCCTGCTTGCGCTTTGGCAGCTTGGACGGGGAGATTCCGCTGTTGTTCTTGAGAACGAGGTTCCCCACTCGAACGATCTCAGTCCTTGCGAGAGCGCTCCCGGCGACAATCAACGCGAGCAGCGCGAGCGCAGCGCCAATGGTGGTGGTGCGAATCAGGTTCCTCATGGTCTTACCCCTTGCCTCCGCAGTGTGGGACCAACCTGATCTTCTCGACCTAGGTCCGGCTGCCGCTTCCCCAAGTTGGGGAGTCGACTCGTCAGAGTGGGTAGGTGCGACCTGACAACGGCGTCCGCGAATGGCGCCTACCCGCTCCGTTGAGCGAATCAGTCAGCTAGCCGCAATGCGATCTCGAGGTCCGTCGCGAAGTCGCCGAGGGGGCGGCCGAAGAGTTCCTCGATGGCCCGAATGCGATTTGTCACCGTGCGACGATCAACGCCAAGCGCGGCAGCGGTCGAGGAGATGTTTCGCTCGGTAGCGAAGTAGGCACGCAGGGTCTCTCGTGCCATCTTGCCGCCGTCCCGTGCCCGCTCGAGCGGCTCCAGGTAGATCTGGCGCAACGAGATGGTGCCGATGTCGTCGTTGAGGATCGATGTCAGCAGGGCGACATCGGCGTAGCGAACGATCTGCTGCCCTCTGCGCTCGGCGATCGGCAATGCCGCCTTGGCCTGGCGGTGGGTGAACCGCCAGCCCGAGAGTCCGTTACCAGGCTCGCCAACGGTGACGAAGACCTGATCGGGGGCGATCTCGCCGAGCTCTCGCAGCGCCCGATTGGCCTCGAGCGGGCTCCTGCCACCGAGCCAGCAGGACCAGGTTGGCTCCTCCTCAGGGCGGCTTGCGAGGAGGCGGCGGTCGAGTCCCTTCGCCAGCTGGCGCATCATCTCGTGGGCCCCCTCCCCCTTCGCCATCAGGGCGAGGTGGTGACCGTCGAGGTCATAATCGAGCTCCACGTCACCGTTTGGCAGCCGGCCGGCGAGCAGCCCGTCGATGTATTCGTGGCGCCACCCTGCGGTTGTGGTCGGTCGGCTCTCGACCTCCCGGACGTACTCGTCGCTCACCGCTTCGTGCAGGCGATCGAAGGTCGTGGCCTGCCTTTGCAGCAGACGGCGAAGAGCGGAGGGTGAGACTTCGGCGAGCTCCGCCTCCTCGACGAGAATGTCGCCGACGAATGCATTGGCGGCTGCATAGCGCCGCAGGACTGCGTCAAGGGCAACACCAGAGCGGGCGGCCAGGCGCACGGCTGCGGGCACCGCTGGTGGGATGTCGGGGGCGCGGCGCTCGCCCAACGCGATCACGTCGACGATGTACTCGAGAACCTCGGTGCGGGTAGCGTGCAGGCTATCCAGATACTCCGCGACCCCGCGCGAGTCCGGGATCTCGTCGACGAGCGCGGCGAAGCTCGCAATCAGCTCGGGGAACCTCGTACGCATGCGAGATGCAAGCGTCGCGCAGGCTTGGTCGAAGTCATCGACGGATGCCGACGCCCGGCGGGACCGCCCTGCGCCGGCGGAGCGCGAGCCGTCGGCCGGTGGGTGCAAGCCACGCTTGCTCACACGCTCACCTTAGCTCAATGAGGCAAACATCCCGTTCGGTTAGCCGGTCCCCGAACCGTACGGAGACATTCCCAGTTTGCCGAATCGACTCCGCAATTTGGGGAAGCAGCCGCCGCGCCTGGTCGGAGAAGATCGGTTCGCCTACATCGCACGAGGAAGGGGTGGAGCATGAGGAGCCCGATTTGCATCACGGCCATTGTCGCTGCGCTTGCGCTGATCGTCGCCGGGGACGGGCTCGCCGCGGCCGCAACGACGGTCAAGCTCAAGGACAACTTCTTCGTCCCCTCCGAGAAGACCGTGCAGAGAGGGACGACGGTGCGCTTTAAATGGGCCGGCCTCAACGCTCATAACGTCACCAAGGTTTCGGGCCCGGGGGGGCGCTTCGCCTCGCCAACGACCTGGCGGCGCGGCGTCAATTTCGCGAAGAAGTTCAAGAAGGCCGGCGCCTATCGCCTGATCTGCACGCTCCATTCGGGGATGGAATTGAATCTGAAAGTGGTACCCCCACCGAGTTCCGCTCGACGCCGGTAGAGCCCTGGCGATGCGCCCCCAGATTTCTAGCTCTGCAAATGAAAACCCGATGGGCGCGGCTGGGCTCGAACCAGCGACCTCTCCCGTGTGAGGCGCGCCGGGGGAGAGCCGGAAAGCGCCCCCAAACCCGCATTCCCAAGCGGAATGACGCATCTGCCCCCGTCGATTCTCTGAGCCGTCAGATTGCCGCAGTTTGCGGTCGATAGTGCCCGCTTTGGGCACTGGTGCCCGGACTCGGCGGGGGTGGCTACCATCTTTGCGTGATTGCCTTGCGGACAACGACAGTCGAGATCGATACAGAGCTACTTGAGCGGCTTCGCGAGCGTCGTCCGGGGATCGGTGACCGCGAACTGCTGGAGTCGATGGCGTTGATTGCGCTCGGGCGCGAAACTCTGCGCCGCGTTCAAGGTCGCAACGCACTCTCCGAAGATGAGGCGATTGAGCTTGGCGTCAAGGCTGTGTCTGAGGCGCGGAAAGGGCCGTCGAAGGGGACGTCTGCCGACGCGATCTTGGAGCGCGCAGGAGGCAAGCGTATGTCGCCCGAGGAGTTCGACAAGCACTTTGGCGACTTGCCCACAGACGGCGAGGGGTAGCCGGTCAGTTGCGCCCCAACAGGCGGTCGAGCGCTCGCCCGACTTGGCGATAGATTTGTTCCTCGTCGCCGTACGGCACCTTGAGCCCGATACGGATGACCTCTGCCTTCGACGGCCCGTCCTCGTCTGGGACCAGGCGATAGATGATTCGGTAGCGAGGGTCCATGTCACGCTTCTCGTCGAAGTAGAGCTTGCGACAGTCGGAGAGATTGCCGGTGCTGAACGCGAAGCCGCAGGGCCTACCCAGCTTCGGGTTCTCCTTCGAGACTTGGGCGAGCAGCGCAAGCGCTCGGCGCTTCAGTTCCTTGGAGGGGAGATCGAGGAGTTGCTGCCTGGCGGTGGGATCGAAGAACTCGACCGGGAGCCGCGCCACCTACAGACCGAACTCCGCCGGGTCGAAACCAGTCTCGCGAGCGACCTCGGCCAGCTCGACCCTCTTGCCGGTGTCCTGGGCAAGGGCCTCGCGAACCTCCTCCGACGCCACCAGTTCGTCCAGAATTTCCGTCTGCCGCTCGTACCGCTCGTAGGAGAGGATCACGCCCTCGGGCTTGCGATGGGAGCCAAAGACGACCGGATCAGCCTGCCCTCCTGTCTCACGAAAGAGCTTCAGGTAGCTGGAGAGATGATCCCTGGCCTCGGCGCTTGGGATAACAGTCTGTGGGGAGGTCATTGCTGAAGCCTAGCAAATCTGTACAGATTTCTGTACGACTTTCCCTTATTTGGTTTGACTTTCCGTCCGAACGCGTCAAGTACAACTTGGGCGTCGCGCTGTCAAAACCTGGCCCCGGCGGGCGAAGCCTTATCACCTTCATCCGCCGGGGCCGAAGTCTGTCTGGGCCGTTTGCGAAGCTTGGTACGAGTCTGGTATCGGGGTGATGCCCGATGAGTTCCGGGCTCGGCATTTGACAGCACGACTATAGGAGGGCCACATGGCTTCCAGTTCAGACGCCGATTACGTCGGCAAAGTTCTCAATGAGGTTCGCGACCAGATCGCCGTCGACGACGAAGTTCTCTCCGAGACCAAAGCACGACGCAACTTGGTCAAGCGGGTCGCCCGGAAGTTCGACGGAGCGCTCAAGACCTTCGACTCTGGCTCGGTGGCGCACGGGACCGTCAACAAGCCGGTATCCGACGCCGATTGCGGCGTTGTTCTGGACCGGCGCACTTACCCCGACCTCGGTCCCGACGGCGATGACGCGCCGCCGAACGACATTGTCGAAGAGATGGCCGAGTGGGTCATCGAGGGGGTGTTGGAGGAGTACCCGGATGCCGAACAGGATGTTGGCAAGCGCTCGATCGTCATCACCTTCAATGAGCCGCTTGAGGACGAGAGCGCCGAGGTCGAAGACCAAGACCCTAGCGTTGATCTGATCGTCGCATTGACCAAGGCCGAGGGGATGGGCGCTGGATTCCCAATACTGAGGCGCGGCGGTGGGATGCGAGTGATCCCGAGAAGCACACCGAGTTGCTCAACGGACCGACGCTGAGCGACCGTGTCCATCGGGCTAGGGTCATCCGCCTCGCGAAGGCGGCGGTCAAGGGGGACGACTCCCCCGTGGTTAGCTCCTTCAACGTCGAGGCGTTGGCGCTGGAGCATGTCGATTCTGACGACACCATCGCGGAGAGCTTGCGCGATGTGTTCCTCGATGGAGCTGACGCCTTGGAGCTGGGCGACACCCCTGATCCGGCCGGAGTGTCAGACCCGATCAAGCTCCCCGACAGCATCTCCCGCACTGAGGTCGTCAATCGGCTCCGTGAATTTGGTGGTGCCCTCGAAGCAGCGATTGACAACTCTGACGACGAAGAGCGGGTGCGGACCGAACTCGCCCGAATCTTTCCTGACTACATTGACGTTGAGGCCTCCGGGAAAGAGGCGCTCGCAAATGCGCTGATTACCGGCGATTCGGCCAAGGTTGCCTCGGTAGTCGGGGCTGGTAGTAGCGGCCTGAAGAGCACCGCTGCTTACGGGGATGGCTAGGCGGGCCAAGCGGACTCCTTGGTATCACGACTTCCGCAAGCGCTTGCGTTTTGAGGCGGGAGTTAGGAAAGAGTTCGCAGAGATCAGAGATCGGAAGATCGGGAAGGGTTGGAGGGCCGAGATCGTGTACGACTTGACGGTTGACGTTCCCGAATACATGGAACGCCGAAAGGTCACGATTCGGCTGTCCAATTTTGCTGATCCAACGCTGAAAAGTGTCACTGTAGATGGCTCTACTGAATCGCCGCACCGCCGCGGGAAAACTGATCTTTGCCTGTGGCGTTGGGATGCTCCACCGGAGCGGCAGTGGACATCGGCCGAGGGACTCCTCGCTCTCATCCAGTATGTGCGTATACACCTGTTCCGCGAGGCATACTGGCGCGAAACCGGAGGGTACGACGGCGGTGTTTGGGCTGGCGATGAGGCTCCTCACGGCGATGCCAAGGACGAAGCTGCGTGATTGCCTTAGCCGTCGAGCAATCGGGTTTGTCAACCGCCGCCATCGCCACCGTTGTGGCGTCCGTGGTCAGCGGGACCATAGCCCTGTTGACGTTCTGGGCAAATGGCGTCCGACAAGAGCGTGGGCGGCGACAGCGGCTCTACGCCGATGCCCTCGCAGTTTTGGTCGCTTACAGGGAGTTCGCCTATGTGATCCGTCGGCGCCGTACGCCGCTACCCGGTCACGAGGAGGTCGCTGGCGAAGAGCGCATTCGGATTTCCGAAGCACTTCGCGAAGTGCAAAAAGACCTCGTTTATCTTAAGGCATGGATTAAGTCCGAGCGGGTGGCTGAGGTCGCAGATCGCTATGACGAATTGGTTGCGCAAACCCGGCGTATCGCAGGGGGCTATATGCGGGACGCCTGGAACGCCGATCCTCTCAACAGCGATCCAGGCATGAACATTCCCGACATCGATTACAAGCCGCTGAAGAAATACGAGCAGGCGTATCTCGACGCTGTGCAGCGGTCGCTTAGATTCTGGCGGGTCGCATTCCGTTGATAGGAACGCGCAGTTGTTTAGCCCTCGAACCCATCAGCGAGCTTTGCTAGCTCACCCAGCGAGACACCAAGGGCTTTGGCGATGCCCTTGACGGTGCCCCAAGCGGGATTCGACTGGCCGCGCTCGATCAGGGAGAGGGTGCCGGTCGTGACGCCGGCCTTGTAGGCGAGGGCTTCCTGGGTGGCTCCGCGCTTTTCGCGGAGATGGCGGATTGCTTTGCCGAGGGCGGGCTGTGGCTCGTCGGGGCGTCCCATTGTCTTGGCACGCTGTCAAACCTTGGTGGCTAGCGCCAGCCCCCCTCTCGCATAGCGTTGGGCTAACCCGATCGGCAGGAACCGGGGTTCCGCACGCCCTGCCTGGAGACGGTCTCGCTGCTGCCATGGCCGTTAGCCCACTGAGAAGCGAGAGGGGGGCGCCAGCTTGATGGGCGCGGCTGGGCTCGAACCAGCGACCTCTCCCGTGTGAGGGGAGCGCTCTCCCACTGAGCTACGCGCCCGGGAGGGCTTCCGATCATACGACGGGTCCGCCGTGGTGGGAGGGCGCTACGCGGCGGCCTGCTCGGTGGCGTGCAGGGGGCCGTCGCCCGGCGGGCCGGTTTGGCCCTCCCGCACGGCCCGTTCCTGCAGGAGGAGCCCGACCAGGGGGTAGATCATCGTCGAGAGCATCGCTGCGCCGACCAGCGCGGCGCCGGTCGAGCTGCTCATCTTGTCGGCGTCGATCGCGATCGTCGTGATCGCGACCACCAGCGGCAGCTCGGTCGCCGAGTAGAAGGCAAGCGCCACCCGCTGGCGGGCGCGGAGGACGCTGCGGTAGAGCAGCAGCGCGGGGGCGCCGCGGACCACCAGGAAGAGGCCGAGGAACAGCGCCAGCTTGAGCAGGGCTTCGGCGGAGCCCAGCGCCTGGATGTCGAGCGCGATGCCGCTGGTGATGAAGAAGAAGGGGACGAAGAAGCCGAAGCCGACCGCGGTGAGCTTCGACTCGAACACCTGCAGCTCGTGGCCTTTCAGCGAGAGCCGCACGATCATCCCGGCGACGAAGCCGCCGAGCAGCACGTCGAGCCCGAGCTTGCCGGCCAGCAGGACCAGGCCGAAGATCAGCACCACGGTGACCCGGACGGCGAGCTGGCTGCTCGCCTCGAAGGTCCGCTCCAGCGCCTCCCAGCCGCGCCAGGCGAGTCGCATCGAGATCAGCGCCAGCGCCACCGCCAGGGCCACGAAGGCGATCAGGATGCTCGCCTCGTGCAGCGGTTTCTCGGTCGAGAGGAACAGCGTGATCAGCAGGATCGGAGCGAACTCGCCGACCCCGCCGGCGGCCAGGAGGTAGGTCCCGAAGCGGGTTCGCAGCTCGCCGCTGTCGCGGAGGATCGGGATCAGCGTGCCGATCGCCGTCGTCGCCATCGCCGCGCTGGTGTAGCGGGCGGTGTCGACCAGCCCGATCGCCCAGAGCGCCGCGCCGAAGAGGTGCGCGATGACGATCGAGAGCCCCCACCCCCAGGCGCCGAGCTTCAGCGGCTTGCCGCGGATCCGCTCGAAGTCGATCTCGTAGCCGGCGAAGAAGAAGAGCATTCCCAAACCGAGGTTGGAGAAGAATTCGATGAAGCTGTCGACGCCGGCGATGTCGAGAACCTGCGGACCGACCAGGATGCCCAGCCCGAGCTCGACCACGACCACCGGCGGGACGAAGCGGCCGGGCACGTAGGCCACGGTGGCCGCGGCGACGGCCGCTGAGAGCACGATCACGAAGAAAGACTCGGTGTCGACCTGGAACAAGGGGGTGATCCTATGGCCGGGACAGGTAGGATCCCCTGTGGACCGTGCTAGGCGGGGAATCAGCGGTGCCTTGTAACCCGCAATCCGCTCTAGCGGGGCCGAAATCCGTTCTGAGGGGCTGGCCTTCGGGGTCGGTTCGCCGCGGGCGGTGTTGACGGCCGGGTCCTGCGCGACGTGGGCACGCGAATCAGGTCAGGTCCGGAAGGAAGCAGCCTTAAGCGGAAGCCGCGGGTGCCGCAGGCGAGCCCGGCTCGAGCCAAACGCGACGGATACGCCTGGAGACCTCGCTTCGAAGGCGGGCGCACGGTCCACTCTCTCGACTACCCGCGCCCGGTCTGCTCGAGTTCCAGCGCCTGTTCCAGTTCCCGGGCGCGCTCCGGGTTGAAGACGGTCAGCGCCATCGCGGCCGAGATCGCCTGCAAGCCGGAAAAGGGCAGCAGCCGCGGGTCGGCCGTCGGCAGCCGCTCGACGCTGTCGGGCAGGAAGAGCTCGCCGAGCACAGGCGTGTCGGGGCCGAGCGCCCGCAGCACGTGCAGGAGGGCGAGGGTCGCTTCGGCGTCGGAGTTGTGCGGGTCCCAGCTCGACGGGCTCGGCGAGACGACGGCGACCTCCGGCGCGGCGCGCTCGAGCGCCCGCTGGAGCAGCTCCGGGTCGGCGGGGGAGACCTCTCTGAAGTCCAGCTCGATCCCCGCCCGGTCGGCCCGGCCCAGGTAGTTGTCGAACGCCTGCCGCGTAGCCAGCATGGTCACCGCGAACCGCTCGGCGCCGGCTTCGGCCAGGTCTTCGAGCAGCGCCGGCGTGTTGATCCCGCAGCCGACCATGGTCAGCCGCAGCGGGCGTTCCTCGGCGGCCGCCTTCTCCCAGGCCCGATTCGGGGCTTGGAGGTCGGCTCCGGTCCGGTCGCGGTCGAGAAGCGCTTCGAGGTCGGACATCTCGCCGAAGCCGGTGATCGCGTAGCGGACGATCGCGCCGACGATCCGGTCGCCGACCACCGCGTCCCAGCCGGGGGGCATCATCTCCCAGACCGCGTCGACGTTTCGCCCGCGCCGGAAGAGGAGTCGCACGTCGGGGTCCGCGCCGTGCTCCTCCAGGTATTCGCTCAGAGCCAGGCCGGTCTGGATGACTTCGACGTCGGCAGCCTCCGCGATCACCGGGCCGCTGCCGGTGGGCAGGACGAGGACCGCCGCCGCCGCCGCGGCGGCGCCCAGCTCGAACCCCGACTCTTCGCCGGTTTCGCCGATCACCAGGTCGACCCTCATCTGGTCGGCCTGCTCGCGCAGCCTGCTGAGCAGCTGGCGACGGCCCTGGCGGGCGTCCTCCGGGGCGAGGAAGACGACGCGCCTGCGCTGTCCGCCGACCTCGGCGGCCAGGGCCAGCGCCCCGGCGGCCGGAGCGAGGAAGTCGCCGCCGCCGATGATCAGCACATGGTCGCGGGCGCGGACCGGCGGGTCGTGGCGGCCGAGCCGTTCGATCGAGCTGCCCACGGACTCGGCGACCAGGGTGAACAGCACGCCGACCAGCAGCACCAGCCCGGTCACCACCTGGATCAGGCCCACCGCCCGCTCCTCCGCGCCGCTGTCGTCCTGCAGGCTGGAGGGGTCGAGCAGGTGCAGGCAGGCCGACCAGAGGGCCGCCCCGAAGCTGCCGAAGAGGTCGAAGACGAGGTGCGCGAGGGCGGCGCTGCCGAGGACGGCCAGCGCCACGGCCGAGAGGAGCAGGACGAGCCGGCCGACCGTCGTCTGCGTCGCCCGGCTCAGCACGCCGCGAGGCGCTCGGCGAGCCAGAGGTCGCAGAGCCAGTCGGACTGCTCGCCGCTCTTGCGGGCGATGACGATGCCGCCGGGTCCGCCCTCGACCGCGACCCGTTTCCAGCGGGTCGAGTTGGGGACCTCGGCCAGCGCCGCGCCGATCGCCTCGGGCGCGCCGCGCGCGTCGGCCCCGGAGACGCGGTTGAGGTCGGCGCGCTGCAGGGCGAAGAGGACGACGAGGAAGACCGCGATCACGCCGAAGATCAGCGCGTAGGTCGTCTTCGGGTTCGCTTCGCCGCCGCCGGTCTGCGTGGCGATCGCGATGACGATCGCGGCTACGACGAAGACGCCGATGAGGCCGAACAGCGCCGAGCGCTTGAAGCCACCTGACATCGCCGCGGCAGCCTACCCGGCCGCGCCTAGTCGATCAACCTGGCCGCCATCCGGTTGACCGCGACGCGCCACAGCACCAGGGCGAAGGCGACGAGCGAGGAGAAGCGAACCAGGTCGACCCAGTCGAAGCCGAAGGCGGCGCCGCGCACGAGTTCGACCAGCTGGTGGAGCGGGTTGAGCTGCGCGACGATCTGGAGGCCCTCGGGCAGGCCGGAGATCGGGAAGAAGGCGCCCGAGACGAGGAACAGCGGCGTGACGAACAGCGCGGTCACGTAGTTGAACTGGTCGATCTTGGCGACGATCGCCGCCATCGCGATGCCGAAGCCGGCGAAGCCGAGGGCGGTGAAGAGGCAGAACAGCGGCACGAGGAGCATCCCGGGCGCCGGGTCGAGGCCGAAGGCGATCGTGACCAGCAGCGGGAAGCAGCCGTAGATGCTGGCCCGCAGCCCGATCCACAGCATCTCGGCGCTGACCAGCTCCTCGACGTCGACCGGCGCGGCGAGGATCGCGTCGTAGGTGTTCTGGAAGCGGTGCTTGACGAAGGTGCCGAACATCGCCGGCAGGGCGCTGGAGAAGATCACCGCCGTCGCCACCATGCCGGTGCCGACGAACTGGACGTAGGGGACCCCGTTGACTTCGTCGACCAGGGTCGCGCTGAGCCCGAGCCCGAAGGCGAGCAGGTAGACGATCGGTTCGAGCAGGCTGGAGAAGGTCGTGCCCCGCCAGTAGGTTCGGAAGTTGGCGAGCTCGCGGCTCATCACGCCGCCGATCGCCGCCGGTTCGAGCCGCCGCAGGCGGGTCCTGGCCTCGGTCACTCCGCCTCCTCGCCGGTGAGCAGCACGAAGACGTCCTCGAGCGAGGCGGCGCGCCGCACCGCGTCCGCGGGCACGGCGCCGTCCTCGGCGCGGTCGGAGCCGACGATCGCCACCGCCGGGCCGGCGGGGCGCACCCGCAGCCCGACCGCCTCGGCGCGCACCCGCACCTCGGCGAGGCGCTGCGGCGGCGCGTAGACCTCGGCGGTCTCGCGGCCGGCGTGCTCGGCGATCAGCTCGGCCGGACGGCCGCGGCTGATCACCTTGCCGCTCGCCATCACCGCCACTTCGTCGGCGAGCCGCTCGGCCTCCTCGATGTAGTGGGTCGACATGAGGATCGTCGTGCCGCGCGAGCGCAGCTCGTCGATCAGGGCCCAGATCTGAGTGCGGATTTGCGGGTCGAGGCCGACGGTCGGCTCGTCGAGGAGGACGAGGCGCGGCTCGTGGATCAGGCCGCGGACGAACAGCAGGCGGCGCCGCATCCCGCCGGACAGCTCGTCGACCGCATCGCGCCGTCGCGCCTGCAGGCGGGCCAGGTCGAGGGCGCGGTCGACCGCGGCGCCCACGTCCGGCACCCGGTAGAGCCGCGCGAACACCGCCAGGTTGTCTTCGACGGTGACGTCGACGTCGAGGTTGTCGAGCTGCGGCACCACGCCCATCTCAGCCCGGGCGGCCTTCGAGTCGGCGGGCAGCTCGTGCCCCAACGCCCGCAGCTCGCCCGCGTCGGGCAGCGCCTGGCCGGTTAGCAGCCGCATCGTCGTCGACTTGCCGGCGCCGTTTGGCCCGAGCAGCCCGAGGCAGATCCCCTCCGGCACGTCGAGGTCGAGGCCGTCGACCGCGAGGATCGGGCCGAACCGCTTCACCACGCCACGAAGTTCGATCGCCGCCATCTCCTGATGCTTGCACGGCGGTGGCCTCAGCAGTCCCGGTAGAGCCTCCAGGAGCGGTTGCGGGCGACCGGTCGGAAGCCCGGCGGGACCCGGAGCGAGAAGCGGGTCGGGTCGTTGGGGTCGAGGATGAAGTTGTGGATGACGAAGGGGCTGGCCGGGGCGAGGAAGTAGCCGGGACGGGGCGCGCCGCCCCGCCGCTCGGTTGCGCTGACGACCTGGGTCGGCCTGATGTCGAGCCCGAAGGCGAGGCGGGGGATGGCGCGGTGGTTGGGGACGGCGATCGGACCGCAGAGGGGTTCGAAGGCGCCCGCGTCGACGAGGTCGGTGAGGTCGCGCTCGATCGTCCCCTGGTTGGAGAGGTCGCGGTGGACGGTCGAGTCGAGGTCCCACTGGTTGGGCAGCCAGAGGACGAACATCAGGGCGACGACGGCGGCAAAGGCCTGCCAGGGGCGGCGCCAGGGGTGGCCGGGGTCGAGCAGCCGCCAGCCGAGCAGGGCGAGGGCGACGAAGATCGCCAGCACGGCGGTCGCCGGCATCGTGTAGCGGGCGATGATCGCGAGGCCGCCGCAGGCGAGCAGCGCGAACGCACCGAGCGCCAGGGCCGCGGCGGCGATGCCGAGCGTCGAGCGGCGGCGCAGGCAGGCGAAGCCGAGGACGACGCCCCCGGCGGCGCCGATCATCCCCGGCCACTGCATCACTTCGCCGAGCGCCCGGGGGCCGTAGAGGACGAGGTCGACCGGGCCGGTCCGGCGCGACAGCGTGTCGACCGTCTCGCGCGTGCCGGTGAACGAGTAGGTCGGGCTGCCGGCGGTGATCCAGTCGAACAGCGCCCAGAGGATCGGCGCGGCCAGGGCGAGCACCGCGAGCCAGGCCAGCTGCGATCGGCTGCGTCGCCCGCTGAGCGCCAGGTAGAGCCAGTAGGCGACGGCGAACAGCCAGGCCTCGGGGCGGAGCAGGCCGGCGAGCGCCAGCAGGGCGAGGACGGGCCAGCCGGCGCGCGGGCGCTTCGTCTCGATCGCCAGGGCGCCCAGGCAGAGGGCTATGTAGGGGAGGTCGACGTAGGCGCGCAGGCCGTTCGAGAGGTAGGGAGCGCGGGTGAGGACGAACAGCGCCGCGAGGGCGCCGATCGGTCGGTCGAACCAGCGCGCGCCGAGCCGGTAGACGAGGTAGGCGACGAGGCCCAGCGAGGCGTAGGCGATCGCCATCGTGACGCCGATCGCGCCGTCCCCGAGTGGCGTCGTCACCAGCCCGAGCAGGTCGGCGAGCGGGTGCGGCGTGGGTGGCAGGGCGGCGCCGTAGTCGGGGCTCATCCCGTGCGCCAGTTCCCGTCCCCAGACCAGCGCGTAGATCGTGTCGTAGTTGGGGAAGCCGAGCGGGAAGACGAGCAGCAGGACCGCCGCAACGACGGCGACCCAGACGGCCGGCGTCAGCCAGTTGCGAGGCCAGCTTGGCACCGACCGCACGCTATTCGGTGCGCCCGACCCGCCGCGGGGCGCCTTGTTGGCGCATATCCCCAGAAAGGCGCCCCGCCGCCGCAGATACACTGGCCCGAGTGCCGTCCCCCAGCGACTCGACCTCCCTCTACCGTCGCCACCGCCCCGGTTCCTTCGACGAGGTGGTCGGCCAGCAGCACGTGGTGCGCACCCTGCGCAACGCGGTCGAGCAGGGCAAGGTCCACCACGCCTACCTGTTCGTCGGCTCGCGCGGCACCGGCAAGACCTCGATGGCGAAGATCCTCGCCCGCTCGCTGAACTGCGAGCGGGGCGGGCCGACCGTCAGCCCCTGCGGGGAGTGCGAGTCGTGCCTGACGATCGCCGCCGGCAGCTCGGTCGACGTGATCGAGATGGACGCCGCCTCCAACCGCTCGGTCGACGACGTCCGCGACCTGCGCGAGCGGGTCGCCTACGCACCGGCGGGCGGCCGCTGGAAGGTCTACATCCTCGACGAGGCGCACATGCTGACCAAGGAGGCGTGGAACGCCTTCCTGAAGACGCTCGAGGAGCCGCCGCCGAACACCGTCTTCGTCCTCGCCACCACCGAGGCGCACAGGGTGATGGTGACGATCGCCGACCGCTGCCAGCGCTTCGACTTCCAGCGCCCCTCGCTCGAGCAGATCTCCGAGGTGCTGGAGCGGGTCGCCGCGGCGGAGGGGATCGAGGTCGACGACGGCGCCGTGGCGACGATCGCGCGCGCCGCCGGGGGCAGCTTCCGCGACGCGCTCGGCACGCTCGACCAGCTGGTCTCCTTCGGCGGGCCGCGGGTCAGCCTCGACGCGGTGCTGGAGTTGCTCGGCGCGGCCGACGCGGAGCTCCTGTTCGGCGCCGTCGACGCGGTTCTCGCCGAGGATCCGAAGGGGGTCCTGGAGCAGGTCGAGGGGATGGCCCGCTCCGGGCGGGACCCGACCCAGTTCGCCCGCGACCTGCTCGCCCACCTGCGCCACCTGCTGGTCACCCAGACGATCGGCGAGGTCCCCAACACCTTCGTCGTCACCGCCACCGACGCCGGCCGGCTGACCGCCCAGGCCCGGGCAATCCCGCCGGCCACGCTCGTGCGCACGATCGACGAGCTCTCGGCGGCTCTGACTGCCGTCCGCGAGGGCGACGACGCCCGCATGGCGGTCGAGATCGCCCTGCTGAAAGCGGCCCGGCCCGACCTCGATCCCTCGACCGAGGGGCTTCTAAGGCGCGTCGAGCGATTGGAGCGGGGACGCGCCCAGCCCCCCGCAGCCGCTCCCGAGCCCGCAGCGTCTGACGCCGACGCTCCACCCGCGGCAGAGGACGCTCCGGCGGAGCCCTCCGCCACGCCAGGACCCGCGGGCCAGAGCGATCTCGACCTCGAGCACGTGGCTCGGGTGTGGCCCGTCGTGCTCGAGAAGCTGCTGGAAGCAACGCCGGCGCTCGCCGCGTCCTTCGAGGGGGCGCGGCCGGTCGCAGTCGATGCGGAGGAGCGGACGGTGACCGTCGGGTTCCCCGCCGATCACACCTTCAACAAACGCAAGGCGGAGGCGCCCGACAAGCGGGAGCAGCTGGTGGCGGCGCTGGAGGCCGTGTTGGGTCAGACGCTTCGCCCCGTCTACGTGGTGCTCGATGGCGACGCGGCGCCGGAGGCCGAGGACGAGGAGGACGACGGCGACCACGAGGCGCTGGTGGAGAAGATCAAGAGCGAGTTCGACGCTGAGGAGGTTGGCTAGGAGATGGCGAGGGGCGGACCCGGGGGCTTCGACGTGAACGCCCTGATGAAACAGGCGCAGCAGATGCAGCAGCAGATGGCGCAGGCGCAGGAGCAGCTGAAGGACGAAGTCGTCGAGGCGAGCGCCGGCGGCGGCATGGTCAAGGTGAAGATGGGCGGCGACATGACGTTGCGCGAGATCGCGATCGATCCCGAGGCGATCGATCCCGAGGAGGCCGAGCTGCTCGCCGACATGGTGCAGGCCGCGGTCAACGAGGCGCTGCGCGCCGCCCAAGACCTGGCCGGCTCGAAGATGGGCGGGATCACCGGCGACCTCGGCGGCCTGCCGGGGATGTGAGCGCCGAGGGCCCAGCGCCGCTCGCCCGCCTCGTCACCGAGCTGTCGCGGCTGCCGGGGATCGGCCGGCGCACCGCGCAGCGACTCGCCTTTCACATCCTTCGCGCGCCGCAGGAGGAGACGACCGCGCTCGCCACCGCGATCCGCGAGGTGAAGGAGAAGGTCGGCCTCTGCGAGCAGTGCTTCAACCTCTCCGAGGGCCCGCTCTGCCGGATCTGCGCCGACCCCGACCGGGACCGCTCGACGATCTGCGTGGTCGAGGAGCCCGCCGACGTGATCCCGCTCGAGCGCACCCACGAATACCGCGGCCTCTACCACGTGCTCGGCGGCGCCCTCTCGCCGATCGACGGGATCGACGCGGACGACATCAAGATCGCCGAGCTGCTCGGCAGGGTCGAGGGCGGCGACGTCCGCGAGGTAGTCCTCGCCACCAACCCGACCACCACGGGCGAGGCCACCGCGCTGCACATCGCCGAGCTGCTGCGCGGCAAGGTGGCGGTCACCAGGCTGGCCAGCGGCCTGCCGATCGGCGCCGACCTCGAGCACGCCGACGAGGTCACCCTCGGCAAGGCCCTGAGCGGCCGCCGCACACTCGACTGACGACAAACTGGACAGGTGTCTCTCCGTAAAGAGCGGACTCCCGGAGTCCTGGCGTCCGCTCGTTTCGCCAAGGTCTCCGCGTGGAGACGAGCGGCGGACCTGGCGAAGGCTCCCGGGCCGGGGAGCTGGCCCGTGAGGTCTCCTCCCTGCAGGCGACCCTGCTCGGCAAACTGCACGGGGAGGCCGCGGACGGGGACGCCGCCTTCGCCGCTGCCGCTCAGCAGCTCGCCGAGCAGTTCGGCTCGGTCACCGCGACCGCGGTCGGGATGCTCTGGGAGCGCGGCGGGACAGAGGCGCCGCGCGAGGACGAGCGGCACCCCAGCCTCTACAGGCCGGGCCAGATGCGCCGCCGCCTCGAGCAGCTGGTCGAGACGACGCGGCGCTACGAGCATCCCTTCGCGGTGGTGGTCTTCGACGTCGAGGGGCCGGGGGCGCGGAACGGCCAGGGCGACCGCGAGACCGCCGCGACGCTGGTCGGGGCGGCGCTGCGCGACGGCACCCGGCTGCTCGACGAGACCTTCCGCCTCGAGGAGGACGCGGTCTGCGTGCTCGCGCCGAATCAGAACACGGTGGGCGGGGTGCAGATGGCCGAGCGGCTGCTGCACCGGCTCGACGATCTCGAGCAGGCCGGCGGTCTCCCGATCGGCATCTCCGCCGGGGTGGTTGCCTGCCCGGAGCACGGCGAGGACGCCGAGCAGCTGCTGCGCAAGGCCGACGAGGCGATGTGGCGGGCCCGGGCGGTGGGTCAGCCGGTCGGGGTCGGCGCCTTGCAAGATCGCTGACAGATTTCCGAAATCTGTCCATAACCGGTGTAAACCCCGAATACGGGTGGCAGAATGCTGCGCATGCCGGGGATCCGAACCAACGCCGCCGCGGAAGTCCTGGGCGTCAGCCCGAACACGCTGCGCAGCTGGGAGCGCCGCTACGGCTACCCCGTCCCGAAGCGCACGCCCGGCAACCACCGCAACTACGAGCTGGTCGAGCTGCAGACGCTGCGAGACGCGCTCGCCGAGACCGGCAACATCTCCTCGGCGATCGAGCTGGCGCGCCAGCGCCAGGCGGCGCCGGCCAACGGCGGAGGCTTGCTCGCCGCCTTCGAGGCCTTCGACGAGGAGGCCGCCGACCGGGCGGTCGAGGAGAGCCTGGCGCTGCGGCCGCTCGAGCGCACCGTCGAGGAGCTGCTGCTGCCGGCGGTCGACGAGCTGGCCGCCGATCCCGACCGCGAGGCGGAGCTGGAGTTCGCCGCCCGCTGGGCGACCGGCTGGCTTCACGGCGCCCGCCGCCTCGCCTCGACGGCTTCCCGCCCCGCCGGAATCCTGCTGCTCGACGCGAGCCGCGGCTCCGACGCGGAGTCGGTCCACGCGCAGGCGCTCGACCTCGCCCTGCGACGCGCCGGCTTCCGCGTGCTGATGCTCTCCGACGAGCTGGGCGAGGAGCGGATGGCGCGGGCCCTGAGCGCCCTCGACCCGACCGCGATCGTCCTCTGCGGCCCCGGCGCCGACACCCCGTCCGCGGTGCAGCTGGTCCGCAAGATCCGCGAGGCGGGCTTCGACGCGCCGCTCTTCGGCTTCCGGGCGAGCGGCCTGATCGGCGACGCGGTCCCCAGCGCCGGCGAGCGGCCGAGCGAGGTCACCGGGATGCTCAACGCCGACCTGCGGCGCCGGGCCACGCAGGCGTTCGCTTAGCTCTGTCTCCCGCCGCAGATTGCGCCATCGATCGCGGGTAGATCTCCGGGCGTCGCGCCACCCGGTCGCGGTGCTCAGAGAGCCGCAGGAGCAGCTCGAACTCGCGCGCCGTGAGGCCGATCCGCCGGCCTCCGACCAGGATCTGAACTTCCGCAGGTCGTATCTCCAGATTGCCTATGCGGCGCGCTCGCCTCGTTGCGGATCGCGTCTTCGGCACCTCGTTCAGGGTTGCGTGGCGGCGGTGTCGAGGTGGTGAAGGATCTGTGTCGATTCAGTGAAGATCCGGTGACGCGGGATCGAAGAAATTGGCATTCATCGCGCCACGCGCGCGCCGGACCAGCTCAGGGTTCGGCGGGTGCACACCCGCTATCAAGACGACCTGGATCCCGTTCTTGACGTCAGCCTGTCGGTTCACTTCTGGACGACGCGCGGAATGGTCGTCGCGTACTCGGTCGTGCTCCTGCTTGGCACAGCCGGCGGGGCCGAGGCGATCCGCGTTTACGACAGCACCCACGGATTCAATGAGATGCACCGCTACACCCGCGCCGAGGGGAAGCAGGAAGGAAAGCCGTTTCACAGCGGTACCCTTGGTGAAGGCATGCGTGCGGCGATCGAGGACGCCAAGCGGGGCCACCTGAAGATGATCGAAGGATGGAGCGGCGGATGACCAAGGACTACGTGGAATCGCCAGCCAGCAGGGTGATGAGCGAAGCGATCGATTTGGCGATCGAAGAACGGTCCCCCTACCCGGAAAGGTCCACCTTCATCAACGCCGATACGCCGGCGCCCTACCGGGAGCGCGCGATGAGGCGCGCGGCGCAGGAGGGGCAATTCGTCGTCCTCGTCTCGCCGGATTGCAGCACCCGCGTGATCGCGCCGGAGGAGGTCCTCGGCGCGGGGACCGGCGACGCGGCCTGACGGGACCGGCGACGCGGTCTGACGCTCGGCGTCCCCTTGGCCCGACTATCCTCGGACGCTTGCCATGAATCAGCGGAAGTCCGACATCGTCGTGATGAAGTTCGGCGGCACCTCGGTCGCCGGCGCCGAGCAGATCAAGCGCGCCGCGCGGCGGATCGTCGCCGCGCGCGAGGCCGGCGACCGGGTCGTCGCGGTGCTCTCGGCGCGTGGCAAGACGACCGACGAGCTGGTCGCGCAGGCGCTGGAGATCTCGGCGCGACCGGTGGAGCGGGAGATGGACATGCTGCTCTCGACCGGAGAGCGGATCTCCTGCGCGCTCTGCGCGATGGCGATCCACGACCTCGGCCACGAGGCGATCTCGCTGACCGGCTCGCAGGCGGGGATCGTCACCGACTCCTCCCACACCAGGGCGAAGATCATCGACGTGCGGGCGGAGCGGATCCGCGAGACCCTCGAGGAGGGTCGGATCGTCCTCGTCGCCGGCTTCCAGGGCGTCTCGACCGACAGCCACGACGTCACCACGCTGGGCCGCGGCGGCTCCGACACCACCGCGGTCGCCCTCGCCGCCGCGCTGGAGGCGAGGGTCTGCGAGATCTACACCGACGTCCCCGGCGTGTTCAGCGCCGACCCGCGGATCGTCCCCGGGGCGCGCAAGCTGCCGGTCGCCTCCTACGAGGAGATGCTGGAGATGTCGGCCTCCGGCGCCAAGGTGCTGCAGCTGCGCTCGGTCGAGTACGCGCGCAACAACGGCGTCCGCATCCACTGCCGCAGCAGCTTCGAGGACGGCCCCGGTACCCTCGTGGTCAGCGAGGAGGAGAGCGAGAGGCAGACCGTGGAGCAGCCGTTCGTAACCGCAGTGACCCACTCAGAGGCCGAGGCGCGGGTGACGCTGACCGGCGTCGACGACGAGCCGGGCGTCGCCGGCAGGATCTTCACCGCCCTCGCCGAGGCCGGGATCAACGTCGACGTGATCATCCAGAACGAGCCGGTCGGCGACGACGCGCTCGCCGACCTCTCCTTCACGGTCGACCGCTCCGACCTGAGCGCCGCCACCGACACGGTGGCCGGGCTCGAGGTCAGTCAGGGGGTGCGCACCGACGAGCGGATCGGCAAGGTCTCGATCGTCGGCGCCGGCATGCGCTCCCACCCCGGCGTCGCCGCCAAGGTGTTCGCCGTGCTGGGCGAGGAGCGGATCAACATCGAGATGATCTCCACCTCGCCGATCAAGATCTCGTGCGTCATCGCCGCCGACCGCGTCCCGGATGCGGTCCGCGCCCTGCACGAGGCGTTCGAGCTGGGCGTCGAGGCGGTCCGCGCCGAGCAGCCGATGGGCGCCGAGCACCGTCCCACGGTCAGCGGCTGACCGCCCGTCATACTCGGATCGATGACGGGCGATGGATACAGAGTCGGAGTGCTGGGCGCGACCGGGCTGGTCGGGACGACGATCCTCGAGCTGCTCGCGCAACGCGGCTTCCCCGCGTCCACCGTGGTCCCCTTCGCCTCGGAGCGCTCCGCCGGCAAGGCGATCGAGTGGGGCGAGGAGGCGCTGGAGGTGCGGCCGCTGCGCGCCGAGACGATCCAGGGGCTCGACCTGGTGCTCTCCTCGGCCGGGGGCGCGGTCAGCGCCGAGTGGACGCCGCGGCTGGTCGAGGCAGGCGCCGTGGTGGTCGACAACACCAGCCACTGGCGCATGCACGACGAGGTGCCGCTGGTCGTCGCCGAGGTAAACCCCGAGGCCCTGGGCGGCCACTCCGGCATCGTCGCCAACCCGAACTGCTCGACCATGCAGATGGTCGTCGCGCTGAAGCCGCTGTTCGACGAGGCCGGGATCGAGCGGCTGGTCGTCTCCACCTACCAGGCGGTCTCCGGCACCGGCAGGGAGGCGATCGACGAGCTGCTCGGCCAGTCGCGGGCGGTGCTCGACGAGCGCGACCCGGTCGCCTCCGTGTACCCGCACCGGATCGCCTTCAACGCGCTGCCGCAGGCGGGCGAGTTCCGCGCCGGCGACGACCACAGCGACGAGGAGCGCAAGCTGATCAACGAGACCCGCAAGATCCTCGGCGACGAGTCGATCCGGGTCAGCGCGACCTGCGTCCGCGTGCCGGTCGTAACTGGCCACTCCGAGGCGGTCAACGTGGAGACGCGCGAGCCGCTCGATCCCGAGCGAGCTCGCGAGCTGCTCGCCGCGGCCCCCGGGGTGACGGTGATCGACGACCCCGCCGCCGCCCGCTACCCGCTGGCGACCGAGGCGGAGGGCCGCGACGACGTGTTCGTCGGCCGCATCCGCCGCGACCCCGGCAACGAGCGCGCCCTCGACCTCTGGATCGTCTCCGACAACCTGCGCAAGGGCGCCGCGACCAACGCGGTGCAGATCGCCGAGCTGCTGGTCGAGCGCGGGCTGCTGCGCTAGATGGTTGATTCCACGACCCGCACACCTGGATGACGTGCGTGACCCGTTGAGTTCGCAGTTCTTCCCGGTATACGGGAAGAACTGCGAACTCAACGCAGCTGCGCATATCTGCGTCCTTAGGCTTGCCTTTGGCGCCGCCAAAGGCTGCGCCCTGCGTCCTTGATCTGCTTGGCCACGCACGCCCCCAGTCACACGCGGCCGTGGAATCAACCATCTAGCGCGGGGTTTTTTAACATATTCCCCACACAATGGGGAAATTTCCCCCACATAGTGGTAGATTTGGCCGATGATCGAGCGGGCGTTAACCACTCCGCTGCTGGCTGCGCTGGCTGACACGCCAGTCGTGATCGTGGTCGGGGGGCGCCAGACGGGCAAGAGCACCCTGGTGACGAGCCTTGCGAACCGAGGCCACCAGGCCGAGTACGTCACGCTCGACGACCCGATCGTGCTCGCTGCCGCTCATCGCGACCCGGTCGGCTTCGTCGAGCAGTTCGACGGTCCCGTGATCCTCGACGAGGTTCAGCGAGTCCCGGAGCTGTTCCTGCCGATCAAGGCCGCGGTCGACCGCGATCGGCGCCCCGGCGGGTTCCTCCTGACCGGCTCCGCGAACGTCCTCCTTTTGCCCTCGGTGGCGGATGCGCTCGCGGGTCGTGTCGAGGTGCTCACGTTGTGGCCGCTCTCGGCGGCAGAGCTCGACGGTCGCCCCGATCGGTGCTTCACCGAGTGGCTGTTCGAAAGTCGGCCGGATCTGCCCCGGGTCAAGCCAATCGAACGAGAGGAGCTGCTGTCGCGTCTGATCGCCGGCGGCTATCCCGAGGCCGTGGAGAGAGGCGACGAGGAGCGTCGCCGGCGCTGGTTCGCGAGCTACCTGGCCACGATCCTGGAGCGGGACGTGCGTGCGCTCGCGGATATCGAACGCCTCGAGCAGCTCCCGGATCTCCTGACCGCGATCGCTCAGCGATCGCGCGGCCCCCTGAACAAGAGCGGCCTCAGCCAGGATCTCGGCATCGCCAACAGCTCGATCGACCGCTATCTGGTGCTGCTCGAGCGAGTCTTCCTGGTCCGGAGGTTTGCCGCCTGGCACAGCCGCATTCATCCAAGGCTCGTCAAAGCCCCGAAGCTGTTGATCTCGGACTCCGGGCTGCTCTGTCGTCTGCTCCGTGCCGATCGCGACCGGCTGGCGAGCGACTCCTCTTTGCTGGGCATTGTCTTGGAGGCGTATGTGGGCATGGAGCTGGTAAAGGCTGCGGGTCTGGCCGGTGTCGGAACCGGCGTCATGCACTATCGGACCTCACAGGGGGTCGAGGTTGATTTCCTCGTCGAGTCTCCCGGCGGTCGCGTGGCCGGGGTCGAGGTCAAGGTCGGGAAAACCGTGGATGCACACGACTTCAAGCGGTTCGAGCATCTCGAACGCACTCTGGGCGACCGATTCGCCAGAGGGATCGTTCTCTACGGCGGCGATCGGGTCGTCCCGTTCGGCGACCGCCTCGCCGCCTGGCCATTGTCGCTGCTCTAGTCAGCATGGACGCCGAAGGGGGCTGGCCCTCGGCGTTCGCATTGGTCGCGGGTTAGCTTCGCGGAAGTCAGTGGCCGCTTCGGCCAGAGCCGCATACGAAGGAGGACCAGCCCATGCCAGACG